>ERZ791744.87-NODE-87-length-112401-cov-7.204778_pt1 | contig 112401 bp, 79 predicted proteins | sample MGYA00510039_ERZ791744 | MGnify/ENA primary metagenome ERZ791744 (study PRJEB30046, sample SAMN00791969) | human gut metagenome | study: EMG produced TPA metagenomics assembly of the A metagenome-wide association study of gut microbiota in type 2... | reverse complement strand
GAACCTGTTTTAAACATTGTCACAATGAAAAAGATTTTCTCTTTCTTATGTCTGATTGTAGCAGTCACTGCTATGACCTCCTGTTCTTCTGCAAAAGAAGAAAAAGGAACATCCGGAACCGGAAATGCTGTGTTGGATAATATTTTCGAGCGCAAAAGTGTGCGTGCTTATCTGAATAAAGGAGTAGAGAAAGAGAAAATCGACTTGATGCTTCGTGCCGGAATGGCTGCTCCTACGGGTAGGGATATCCGTCCATGGGAATTTGTGGTAGTATCTGATCGTGCCAAACTAGATTCAATGGCAGCAGCACTTCCTTATGCCAAAATGCTGACGCAGGCCCGTAACGCCATCATCGTCTGTGGAGATTCAGTACGCTCGTCATATTGGTATTTAGATTGTTCTGCAGCAGCACAGAATATTTTGTTGGCTGCTGAAAGTCTGGGATTGGGTGCTGTATGGACAGCGGCCTATCCTTATGAAGACCGTATGCAAGTAGTGCGTAAATATACTAACCTGCCCGATAATATTCTTCCGCTTTGTGTCATTCCTTTTGGCTATCCGGCTACAAAAGAGAACCCGAAACAGAAATTTGACGAGAAAAAGATACATTATAATCAGTATTAGTAAACAAAAGTTTTGTCTTTTCAATAAATTCCTTACATTTGTGGCTTAATTGATTAAAATCTGATACGCAAATGTTTGGAATAGATGACCCTTTTATAGTCTTGCCATATATCCTCTCAGTGATATGTGTGATTTTTGCTGCCTGGTTTGGGCTGAAATATTGGAATAAGGACGACGAAAAAGACGAAACACGATGAATACATTTACACTTGGACTGATTGTGGTGGCTTATCTGCTGTCACTCGCTTATTTAGGCTTTCTGGGATATAAGAAAACGACGTCCGCCAGCGATTATCTGGTAGGTGGCCGTCAGATGAACCCTATTGTTATGGCACTTTCCTATGGGGCTACTTTCATTTCGGCGTCCGCTATCGTTGGTTTCGGGGGAGTGGCTGCCGCTTTCGGAATGGGAATCCAATGGCTGTGTTTCCTCAATATGTTTATCGGAGTTGTCATTGCCTTTATCTTTTTCGGTTTGCGTACCCGACGTATGGGGGCAATGCTGAACGTGAGTACTTTCCCGCAATTATTAGGGCGTCATTTCCGTTCGCGCAATATACAAGTATTCATTGCTGCCGTCATTTTTATCGGAATGCCACTATATGCTGCAGTCGTAATGAAAGGTGGTGCGGTCTTTATCGAACAGATTTTTCAGATAGACTTCAATATTTCTTTGTTGATATTCACTTTGGTGATTGCCGCTTATGTGATAGCGGGAGGAATGAAAGGAGTGATGTATACGGATGCGTTGCAGGCGGTTATCATGTTCGGCTGTATGCTTTTCCTGCTGTTTTCTTTGTATCAAGTGCTTGATATGAATTTTACCGAAGCCAATAAGGAATTGACGGCAATCGCTCCGTTAGTTCCGGAAAAATTCAAGGCATTGGGACATCAAGGGTGGACGGCAATGCCAGTGACCGGTTCTCCGCAATGGTATTCATTGGTCACTTCCCTTATTCTGGGAGTGGGAATCGGCTGTCTTGCACAACCCCAGCTGGTGGTTCGTTTTATGACTGTGGAGAGCAGCAAGCAGTTGAATCGCGGGGTGTTCATCGGTTGTTTTTTCTTGATAATAACCGTAGGAGCTATCTATCATGCCGGTGCATTGAGCAATCTTTTCTTTTTGAAGACAGAGGGTGCGGTAGCAACGGAGGTAGTACAGGATATCGATAAGATTATTCCCTATTTTATAAATAAGGCAATGCCCGATTGGTTTGCGGCACTCTTTATGCTGTGCATCCTTTCGGCAAGTATGTCTACGCTCAGTTCACAATTCCATACGATGGGGGCTTCCGTCGGTTCCGATATTTATGGAACGTACAAACCCCGTTCGCGTGACAAGTTGACTAACGTTATTCGTCTTGGGGTACTGTTTTCTATCTTGGTCAGTTATATTATTTGTTATATGCTTCCGCATGACATCATAGCACGTGGCACTTCTATCTTTATGGGAATCTGTGCCGCTGCTTTCCTTCCCGCCTATTTCTGTGCGTTGTATTGGAAGAAAGCCACCAGGCAGGGAGTGATGGCAAGTCTGTGGGTAGGAACCATCGGCAGTTTGTTCGCTCTCGTATTCCTTCATCAGAAAGAATCTGCCGCATTGGGTATCTGTAAGGCGTTGTTTGGCAGGGATGTGTTGATCTCCACCTATCCTTTTCCGGTCATAGATCCGATATTGTTTGCGTTGCCTCTGTCTGTGTTGGCTATTATCGGAGTCAGCATGATGACCTATAAGAAATAAGTATTACGCTTTGATTTTCTTTTTGTAGGATTCATAGCGCGACAGGATGTCACGGACAAAATTATAAGTTTCTATGCCACGAAAATACCCGTTTTTACAGACCGGGTCGGTGAAGTACTCTTCATTGCTTTTGAGCAAGATGAAGTTTTCTACATTGTCTTTCCATACCAGTTTGTTCTTACCGTATTTCTCGGCCAGTGCCATCGCATCATAAATATGTCCTAATCCGGCATTGTAGGAAGCCAGGATAAAACTGAGACGTTCCTGCTTATCGGGAATCATGCTGAGACTACGGTCGGTAGCTGCGATATATTTGACTGCCGCTTTGACGCTTTCTTCCGGATTCTGTTCCTTTCCGGGCGGAACTCCCATAGCCCGTGCGGTAGCGGGCATTAATTGCATCAGCCCTTTTGCTCCGGCCCAAGACACGGCTGTGGTATCGAAATTGGATTCCGTGTAAGCCAATGAAGCAAGCATACGCCAATCCCAACCGATATCTTTGGAGTACTTCTTGAATAAATCATCATAGTGCGATATCTTCCCCTCTCTTAGTGAAAGGATAGGAGAATGGGGCATCATTTTGCTATTCTCGAAGTAGCGTTTCATACTGGCTGTATAGGCAGGAGAGGTCATATTTTCCTCATGCCATTTGGTGGCTGCTGCCGCCAGCTCGGGACAGTCTTTTCTCACAGCCCATGATGAACGTTGGTCAAAACTGATGGACAAGTCAATATTTAAGTTGGGATAATACGTTTTATTGAGCTTGGCCAAATCGTTGTCGGCTACCGTGTATGGAATCTTGCCTTGTGCTACTTGTGTGATCAGGTCTTCGGTAGTGATACTGTCATTGGTTACCTCATGGATTTGAATGCCGCCTCCCAATTCGTCGTTCAGGTTGACAAGACGGTCGTAATACTTTCCGGGCTTTACATAGATATCTTTCCCAATCAGCTCCGTTACATCTTTCAAGGGTTTCTGTTTTCCTTTTCCCTGTTGCACAATAACCTGATGGGTGATGATATCTTCACCGCAATAGATAAGGCTGTCTTTCCATTCCTTTGTTACGGGTAGATTGTAGGCAATCATGTCTCCTTCGCCTGCCAGTAATTTCCGGATCAGTTCGTCGACACTGTTAGCTACTTCGATCCTAAGTTTTAATCCCAGACTTTTGGCAAACTGATCGCTAAGTTCGTATTGAAATCCCATTTCCTGTCCCCGATAAATGAAGTAGGAAGTAGAACTGTATAGTGTCAATACGACCAGTTCGCCGCTGTCTTTTATCTGCGGAAGGTCGTATGCGTTCTCGCTTACAGGATTGGGTCGCGTGTTCTTACATCCGAACACGCAACAGAATAATACAAGGAATAAAGGAATAATCAGTGTCCTAACGCCCATTCTTTAATTTTTAATTCTTAATTCTTGAGGTGCTTCTTGATATACATTGTCAGAATATCAATAGCTACCTTATTGTTTCCACCTTCCGGTACAATAAGATCGGCATAACGCTTGCAAGGTTCGATGAATTGCAGATGCATTGGTTTCAGAACCCGCGTATAACGTTCCATGACCGCTTCGGCAGTACGTCCGCGTTCAATCACGTCTCTTTGGATAACGCGTATCAGTCGTTCGTCAGGATCAGCGTCTACAAATATTTTGAGGTCCATCATGTTGCGCAATTTCTTATCACATAAAGCAAGGATTCCCTCAATGATAACCACTTCGCGAGGTTCGATGTGAATCGTTTCGGGCTGCCGTGTACAGGTAAGATAAGAATAGGTAGGCTGTTCAATGCTTTTCCCTTCTTTCAACTGCATGACATGCTTGGATAGCAAACTCCATTCGAAAGCGTCCGGATGGTCGAAATTGATATTCTGACGTTCTTCCACCGGGACGTGGCTACTGTCTTTGTAGTATGAGTCCTGAGGTAGTAACACCACTTCTCCTGCGGGGAGACTTTCTATGATTTTCCGTACAACGGTGGTCTTTCCGGAACCTGTTCCGCCTGCTATGCCTATTATTAACATCTCTTTAAGTATATATTTAAACTAAATGGAGTAAATTTGCATTGTTTATACAGTATATAAGAAGACAAATATAGAAACAATTCATTAAAATAGCAACGGTAATGGTAAAACACATTGTATTATTTAAGTTAAAAGACGATGTTCCTGCTGAAGAGAAGCTGGCAGTCATGACTAAATTTAAGGAAGCGATAGAAGCACTTCCCGCTAAAATCTCTGTAATCCGTAAGGTAGAGGTCGGATTGAATATAAATCCGGGTGAGACTTGGAACATCGCGCTTTACAGTGAGTTTGATACTTTAGAAGATGTGAAATACTATGCAACGCATCCGGAACATGTTGCGGCCGGTAAGATTCTGGCTGAGACAAAGGAGAGCCGTGCGTGCGTGGATTATGAGTTATAACCCCCAATAATAAAAGAATGAAAAAACTATTTTCTTTTCTGCTCTTAAGCTTTGTGGCCTATGTGTTGCAAGCGCAGATACAGGATCCTGTGAAATTTAAAACGGAGTTGAAATCTCTTTCCGATACGGAAGCGGAGATTGTATTTACTGCAACCATTGATAAGGGGTGGCATGTATATTCTACTGAGCTTGGAGAAGGAGGACCTATTTCCGCCACATTCAACGTCGATAGCAAATCGGGGATTGAACCGGTAGGAAAGTTGAAACCGGTAGGTAAGGAGATAGCTACTTTCGACAAGTTGTTCGAGATGAAAGTACGCTATTTCGAGAACACGGCTAAGTTTATCCAAAAGGTGAAGTTCACAGGAGGGGCTTATGCGATAGAAGGGTATCTGGAATATGGAGCTTGTAATGATGAGAGTTGCCTGCCTCCGACGCAGGTTCCGTTCAAGTTTGCCGGAGAAGCTAAGGGTAATACGGTGGCGGCTAAAGAGGACAAATCGGATAAAGCAGAGAAGAAAGATAACGCAGACAAGACGGAGACAGATTTAGCTGTTTCAAAAGATACGGTTGCCATGGCCGAACTGCTTCCCGCTACTCCGGTGGATGCGTCTACAGGTATCCAGCCTGCTGTTGCATCCAGTGAGCTTTGGAAGCCGGTCATTAGTGAACTGCAAGCGCTGGGAGAGGAGCATGGACAGAAAGATATGTCTTGGATATATATATTCATAACAGGTTTTCTGGGTGGATTATTGGCATTGTTTACTCCTTGTGTATGGCCGATTATTCCGATGACAGTCAGTTTCTTTCTGAAACGCAGCAAGGATAAGAAGAAAGGTATTCGTGATGCGTGGACATACGGTGCATCTATCGTAGTGATTTATGTTGCGTTGGGGTTGGCTATTACACTGATTTTCGGTGCCAGTGCGCTGAATGCTTTGTCTACCAATGCTATCTTTAATATTCTCTTCTTCCTGATGTTGGTGGTTTTTGCAGCTTCATTCTTTGGGGCTTTCGAGATCAGGCTCCCGTCGAAGTGGGGAAATGCGGTAGATAGTAAGGCTGAATCAACGACCGGTCTGTTGAGTATCTTCTTGATGGCTTTCACTCTATCTTTGGTATCTTTCTCTTGCACAGGTCCGATTATCGGATTTTTGCTGGTACAGGTGTCTACTACGGGAAGTGTGGTTGCTCCGGCAATTGGTATGTTAGGATTTGCCATTGCATTGGCTCTGCCGTTTACTCTGTTCGCTCTGTTCCCGTCATGGCTGAAGTCTATGCCGAAGTCCGGTGGATGGATGAATGTGATAAAGGTGACGTTGGGCTTTCTTGAATTGGCATTCGCACTTAAGTTCTTGTCGGTAGCCGATTTGGCATACGGATGGAGATTACTTGACCGTGAAACGTTCCTTGCTTTGTGGATCGTGATTTTTGCTTTGCTTGGATTCTATTTGTTGGGTAAGGTTAAGTTCCCGCACGACGATGATGATAATAAGGTAGGAGTTACCCGTTTCTTTATGGCGCTTATTTCTTTGGCGTTTGCGGTATATATGGTTCCCGGTTTGTGGGGAGCACCGTTGAAGGCGGTAAGTGCATTCGCTCCGCCTATGCATACGCAGGATTTTAATTTGTATGAGAATGAGGTGCATCCAAAATTCAAGGATTACGAGCTGGGGATGGAGTATGCCCGCCAGCAAGGTAAGCCGGTTATGATTGACTTTACCGGACATGGTTGTGTGAATTGCCGTAAGATGGAAGCTGCCGTATGGACAGATTCAAAGGTGAGTGATATTATTAATAAGGATTATGTGCTCATCTCTTTATATGTAGATGATAAAACTCCGCTTTCGGAACCGGTGAAAGTAGTAGAGAATGGTACAGAACGTACATTGCGTACTGTAGGCGACAAATGGAGTTATCTGCAACGTGTGAAATTCGGTGCCAACGCCCAGCCTTTCTATGTATTGCTGGATGGTCAGGGAAAACCGTTGAACAAGTCGTATGCTTATGATGAAGATATAGCTAAATATATTGACTTCTTGCAAGTAGGACTGGAAAATTATAGGAAGGAGAAGTAATGACTTCTCTGGCGATAGATTGAGAAAAGGCGGCTTCATTTTTGGATGAAGTCGCCTTTTATTTTTTTATTTCGTCTCTACCAGCCAACGATTGATATTGTGTAAATTCCACACCTATCTTCATACTTTCCGATGGCCTTTCTGATAAGAAATCAGATATCCTTTTTCGTCAATCTGTTTCAACATTTCTTTCGCAGTAATGACTTTCGGTCCGGTCATTCAATTCGTATGGAGCACGTTCTTTTCTAAAGATACAATATGCAAATGAGAATTTAGGCAGAAGACGAATATAATCTTTTCAGAATGTTTTCAGTATCATGTTTTTTCTTTGCGTAGAATAAATTACTATCTTTGCTACTTTAACCCGATAATCAATGAGTAGAATATTATTAAATACAAGGATTTGGCTATTAATGCTATTGTTTGGTATCGTTTCTTCTGTTTATGCACAAGATGATGATTTCACAACTTGGACGAAATTTAAAGTAAATCATAAGATTGATTCCCGATTTTCTGTCTCCGGTGATGTGGAACTGCGTACAAAGGATGATATGAATAAGTGGGATCGTTGGGGACTTACTGTCGGAGGCGACTATCGGGCATATTCCTTTTTGAAATTGGGAGTTGCTTATGAAACTCATCTTTGTGATTTAGGGGATTCGGGCTGGAAATTCAGACATCGCTATCATTTAAGTGCTACGGCAAGTTTTCGCTATCAGTGGTTGAAAGTTTCTTTACGGGAAAGATTTCAACAAACTTTTGATAGTGGTGATGCAGAAACTCGTTTACGCTCTCGTTTGAAGTTATCTTATGCACCTACAAAAGGAATTGTTTCCCCTTACTTTTCTGTTGAACTTTACCAAAGTCTGGATGATGCACCTTTTTGGAGAGCGGCTCGTATGCGTTATCGTCCGGGAATAGAACTAAATTTGGCTAAACGTTGGTCGTTGGATGCTTTTTATTGTTATCAGTATGAACCTTCAAAAGGAAAACATATTGCCGGAATAGAAGTAGGCTATTCTTTTTAAAATCTATCCAATCAAAATTCTTTATTATTTGTGTTTTGATTGGTTTCATTTGCCATATACTCATCCCAAATCACATCAGCAAGATATTTGCTGCTACGGCAATGCAGGTCGGCAACTCCCTCTTCAATAAGTTGGGAAGTAGTAGAATTATAGAATATATCCATAGCTTGTTCAATGGAAATATTATGTTGTTCGCTTAGTGCTACAATGATGTGTGAGAATTTTTCATCAAGTATATTCTGTCTTGCTTCATCCGTCATAGCTTTTCACTATTTATAAGGGTTAAACATTGGCGCAACATCTGCTCAGAACGAATGCACAATTGAATGTTAGGCTTTTCATAAACCAATTTGTTCAGTGCCTGTTGCTTTGTAATATCACCTGCAAAATATAAGTCGATGGTACGAAATACCTTATCATTAGCAATACCTCCTATGATCAAGTCGTAGTTGCCGATATTTTCTCCTCTTCTGCAACTTGCCACAAAATCAAGCCATGCCCCATCATAATGGTCAAAACGCAATACTTTCCATGATTGTAAATCATCAGTCATTTCATACGTGTTAAGCCATGCCTCGCTGCCTCTACGCAGAAAACGCTCCGCATATTTCACAGCCTGTTCCCTGATAGTCGTCAGATAGAAACCACGACCAAAATCAAGGTATGAACGCGAGTGAGCGGTATCTGGGTATTCTACTTTTACTGTTGATGAATGATATACTTTCATGTGTCAAGCACTCCTTTCTCTTTCATGTACGAGGTAAGGTCTTCTATTAGATACTCTTTACTGAATGTGTGGAGTACATCGTATGAAGGTATGATATAATCATACAAGATTCCCGATGATTTTAGTTTGTTGTATACTTCTTTCTGACTAAGGTGCAGCCGTCTCGCCAAATTTCCTATACTGTAGGAGATGAAATCTACTTTATCTTTATTCATACCTGTCATTTTAATTGGTCTTGAAAACAAAAATAATCAAAATCACTGAAATATAGCGTAAGTTACTTATTTTTCTATTGAAATTTATAAAATGATAGGTTATTGCCGGAATAGAAGTAGGCTATTCTTTCTGAAATTGCTAGCTCTACTATCATAAACTAGTGAGTCTCTAATATAATAATGTGGGGATGGATTTCTATGATTTTAACAACTGATTTATAACAGCTTGATTATTGGTGTATTACATATAAATGTGAAAAAATCCTAGTAAAACAATACTTCACGTCCTTTTTATTATATACATTTGCCGCCAATACATCAAAATGGTGTGTTGAAATTGATGATTCCTCAGTGCAACAGACGTGTTGTTCGGTATCCCATAACTGAAAGCGAATACTTCCTCTTATGCTATTCTTCTGTCCAATCAAAGATTTCTATTTGGAAATAAATAAAGATATTAAGATGAAAGTATTTTATAACCTGCAGAGATGTGTAGTTTTTTTTGTTCTTTTCTCTATTTTGCTTGCAGCTTGTGTAAATCACATTTCGGAGGAGGAAGAAGCTGGTGTGGTAGTTAATGATGGAAATATTCCATTGAAAATTATAGCTGATATTCATGAAGTTGCCAATACGCGTGTGGCAAATAATACCTTTGAGAAAGGAGATGAAGTGGGACTGTTCGCATTAGCCGGTTCTACTACCATACAGGAAGAACGTTATGCGGACAATCTTCATTTTGTTCGTTCGGCCGATGGAGAGTTTATAGCTGATGAATCGGTGTATTATCCGGATGATGGTGTGACGCTGAATTTAATCAGTTATTATCCATATCGGGAAGAAGGAGTAGCTATGGGAGAAAGCAAGATGCCGGTATCTATTGAAACAGAGCAAAATATTCCGGTGAACTATTCTCATTCAGATTTTCTGGTTGCTACTAAAGAAGATGTACTGGCGAGTCAAGAAGCTGTATCCTTGACTTACAATCATAAATTTTTCCGCTTAAAGATAGCTTTGGTACCTGGAGAGGGAGAAGACGTGGAAAGTATGTTGACGGCCAATCCGAAACTTTCTGTTTCCGGCTTTTACACAAAAAGCGTTTATGACTTTCAGAAGAAATCTTATTCCTCCTTTACAGATGAGAAAGATATCATTCCTGCCGGTGAGTGGGAGATTGTCGATGAACGGTTAGTGGGTAAAGACCTGATTCTGATACCTCAGGAAGCGACAGTAGGATACCAATATATAACATTGGAGGCTAACGGAAAACCATACACTTGCTTGTTGCCCTCTACTTTGAAACTTCAGGAAGGCAAACAAAGAGAACTGGAAATAACTTTTGTAGCAGCAGAAGATATCCTCATGAGCAAGCTCAATGGAGAAATCAATGATTGGGAGGGAACTGAAGTAGATCATACAGGATCAGAGACTCTTCATAAATATATAGATGTGTCAAAGTTAACTTTCGAGAACTCAAACATTTGTAAAGTACTGAATAAAGGAAAACAAGTGGCTGAGATTTGTAAGGAGTATCTGGTAACTCCGGATTTTTCTTCGCAAGCAATCGTAGTCTATCCGATGAAAGAAGATGGAACGGCTGATTTATCTCGAGGGCTTGTAGCACAATTGTTAGGGAAAACCGGCAAAGTGCATGGCGGAAATGTTGTATGGGATATGGAAAACCACTCCTTGAATTATACACCGGGCACTTTACCGGCTCGAAATAATATTTATGTGATGGCGAATGGGGAAGTCTCTTTATCGGTAGCTATGGGGGATGATGTATTACAAGTCTTGGCATTGGAGGATGTTGTTCGTGATGTACGTGGAGGGGTGATCCATAATTATCCGTTGGTGAAAATCGGAACCCAATATTGGATGCGTGACAATTTGAAAGCCTCTTTCTATATAGATGGTAATGAAATCCCTAAATTGGATGCAGTGACAGATGGTGCAGTCGGATACCTACAATCCGAAGCGAATGCAACATATTATTTCTATACTGCTAGTGTCGCATTATCCGGTAATATTCTGCCGAATCATTGGAGTGTCCCGAATTGGGAGGATTGGAATATACTAAAAACTTACTTGAAAGAAGATGCTTCCTTATTAAAGTCCGGTACATGGTTGCCCTTGAACACCGGAGATACAGCAGAGCCTGCGACTAATTGGTCTGGTTTTGATGGAATTCCTGTGGGAATGTATGTAGGAACCTTTCAGTTAAATTATGAAGGCAAATATTTGGCATACTGGACTTTGGATGAAACAAATTCAGAGATAGCCGAAACTGTATTTTATCTGAAAAGTGATACGAACCTGATAGAATCTTCTAAAGCAGGTACTGATAAAAAAGCGCTGGCTATCCGTTGTATTCGCAAGTAAATAGATGAAATTCATCCTTCTTTTTCATATTTTGATTATATTTGGGAAGTGAAACTAATAAAAGAGAACCATGAAGAAGATAATAAATCCCTGGAAAGGGTTGGAGGGATACAATTGTTTCGGTTGTGCTCCCAATAATGAAGCCGGAGTAAGAATGGAATTTTACGAGGACGGTGAGGAAATCGTAAGTATCTGGAAACCTCGTCCGGAATATCAAGGTTGGATTGATACATTGCATGGTGGTATTCAGGCCGTTTTGTTGGATGAGATTTGTGCTTGGGTCGTACTCCGTAAATTGCAGACAACAGGAGTAACTTCAAAAATGGAGACGCGTTACCGGAAGTCAATTGATACGAAAGACTCCCATGTCGTGTTGCGTGCATCCATCAAAGAAATAAAGCGGAACATTGTTATCATTGAAGCGAAGCTATATAATAAGGATGGCGAAGTATGTACGGAAGCTGTTTGTACCTATTTCACATTCCCGCAGGAAAAAGCGAGAAAAGAGATGCATTTTCTTCAATGTGATGTAGAACCGGAAGAAATATTACCTTTAATTTGAAATGAAAACTCATTTTTTTGTGATAAATGTTTGGCAGTATCAAACAAATACTTTACTTTTGTCGCAGTTAATAAAAGAAATATGAAATATACAGCTATACATCATCATCATCATTTTCCTAACGAATAACTCGGTGGGCGTGGATGATATTGTATATGTCTCTATATAACGATAACGAAGGCTTGCCGAATACGGTAAGCCTTTTTTTATTTTACTCAAAACGAATTGTAATTAATAAAATAATAATTGATAAAGTCATGTTAAGAATCGCAGTACAAGCCAAAGGACGTCTTTTTGAAGAGACAATGGCACTTTTAGAAGAATCGGATATCAAGTTGAGCACAACGAAACGTACCTTATTGGTGCAGTCTTCCAACTTCCCTATCGAGGTACTTTTCCTCCGTGATGACGATATCCCGCAAACAGTGGCTACGGGTGTAGCTGATTTGGGAATTGTCGGTGAGAACGAGTTTATGGAAAAAGAAGAAGACGCTGAAATTATTAAACGTCTGGGATTCAGTAAATGCCGTTTGTCATTGGCCATGCCGAAAGATATTGAATATCCGGGATTATCATGGTTCGAAGGAAAGAAGATTGCCACCTCTTATCCGGTAATCCTTCGCAACTTTTTGAAAAAGAGTGGGGTAAATGCCGAGATTCACGTGATTACCGGTTCGGTTGAAGTATCTCCGGGTATTGGATTGGCCGATGCAATTTTTGATATTGTAAGTTCAGGTTCTACTTTGGTTAGCAACCGGCTGAAAGAAGTGGAAGTCGTGATGAAATCGGAAGCCTTGTTGATTGGCAATAAGAACATGAGCGATGAGAAAAAAGCAGTGCTCAAAGAACTTCTGTTCCGTATGAACGCAGTGAAAACAGCTGAAGACAAGAAATACGTGTTGATGAATGCCCCCAAAGATAAATTGGAAGAAATTATTGCCGTATTACCCGGTATGAAAAGTCCTACCGTAATGCCGTTGGCACAAGAAGGTTGGTGTTCTGTGCATACGGTACTTGATGAAAAACGTTTTTGGGAAATCATCGGAAAGTTGAAAGGACTGGGAGCTGAAGGTATCTTGGTGTTACCGATTGAAAAGATGATTCTGTAATATATCGAGATAAACCGTATAACGTGATTGAAATAAATAATCTGTGTAAATCAGTGTAATCTGTGGTGAACCATGAAATTGATTAAATATCCCTCAAAAGAGCAGTGGGCGGAACTTCTGAAACGTCCGGCGCTCAATACCGAGAGTCTTTTTGATACAGTCCGTTCTATTATAGATAAGGTAAAGGCAGAAGGTGATAAAGCCGTGTTGGAGTATGAAGCCGCTTTTGATAAAGTTACTTTGTCTGCCCTTGTTGTAAGTCCGGAAGAGATACAGGCAGCCGGAGCATTGGTAAGTGATGACTTGAAAGCAGCCATCTCTTTAGCTAAACAAAATATTGAAACGTTCCATTCTTCCCAACGTTTTGTCGGCAAGAAGGTAGAAACAATGAAGGGAGTAACTTGTTGGCAGAAGTCAGTAGGTATCGAGAAGGTAGGTCTCTATATTCCGGGAGGAACGGCACCTCTTTTCTCAACAGTCCTAATGCTTGCCGTTCCCGCTAAAATAGCAGGATGCAAGGAGATTGTACTTTGTACGCCTCCGGATAAGAATGGAAATATTCATCCCGCCATCCTTTTTGCAGCCCAACTGGCAGGAGTCAGCAAAATATTCAAGGCGGGAGGCGTACAGGCTATCGCCGCTATGGCATACGGAACGGAAAGCGTGCCTAAGGTTTATAAAATTTTCGGTCCCGGCAATCAATATGTGACGGCTGCCAAACAATTGGTGAGTCTGCGTGATGTAGCGATTGATATGCCCGCAGGTCCTTCCGAAGTGGAGGTATTGGCTGACGCATCGGCCAATCCGACTTTCGTTGCGGCGGACTTATTGTCGCAGGCGGAACATGGAGTGGATAGTCAGTCCATGTTGATAACAACATCCGAACAGCTTCAGACGGAAGTAATGGCGGAAGTAGAACGCCAGTTGGCAAAACTTCCCCGTCGTGAGATAGCAGCCAAATCATTGGAAAACAGTAAGCTTATTTTGGTGAAAGACCTTGATGAAGCATTAGAGTTGACCAATACTTATGCACCGGAACATTTGATCATTGAAACGGAAAACTATATGGAAGTGGCCGAGCGGGTGACGAATGCCGGTTCTGTATTTTTGGGCTCCTTAACTCCCGAAAGTGCCGGTGATTATGCTTCGGGAACGAATCATACGTTGCCTACCAACGGATATGCCAAAGCATATAGTGGTGTAAGTCTGGACAGTTTTATTCGAAAGATTACATTTCAAGAGATTCTTCCTGAAGGAATAAGAACAATTGGTCCGGCTATTGAAGAAATGGCGGCTAACGAGCACTTGGATGCACATAAAAAGGCGGTTACTGTCCGTCTGAAAACCCTAATTTAATAATGAATATGAAACGCTTACAAGAACTAACCCGGCCGAATATCTGGAAACTGAAACCCTACTCTTCGGCTCGTGATGAATATAAAGGAGTTACGGCTTCTGTCTTTCTGGATGCTAACGAGAATCCGTACAATACGCCCCACAATCGCTATCCGGATCCGATGCAGTGTGAATTGAAAGCAATGTTGTCGAAGATAAAGAAAGTATCTCCTGAGCATATATTTCTCGGAAACGGTAGCGATGAGGCCATCGACTTGGTTTTTCGAGCATTCTGCGAACCGGGTAAAGATAATGTGGTGGCTATCGATCCTACTTATGGAATGTATCAGGTGTGTGCCGATGTGAATGATGTCGAATACCGGAAAGTATTGTTGGATAATAACTTTCAGTTCTCTGCTGATAAGTTATTGGCAGCTACCGATGAACATACCAAACTTATTTTTCTTTGCTCACCCAACAACCCGACAGGAAATGACTTACTCCGTTCTGAGATAGAAAAAGTACTGAACCGATTTGAAGGATTGGTAATGTTGGATGAGGCCTACAATGATTTCTCTGAAGCTCCTTCTTTTCTCGAAGAGCTGGATAAATATCCTAATCTTGTGGTATTCCAAACATTCTCCAAAGCGTGGGGATGCGCTGCTATCCGTTTGGGAATGGCCTTTGCTTCTAAAGAGATTATCGATATCCTCAGTAAAATAAAATACCCTTATAACGTCAATCAACTTACCCAACAACAAGCCATCTCCATGTTACACAAATACTATGAGATAGAACGTTGGGTGAAGACGTTGAAGGAAGAGCGTGATTATTTGGAAGCGGAATTTGAGAAACTTCCTTGTACCATTCAACTCTTTCCGTCCGATGCCAATTTCTTTTTGGTTAAGGTGACGGATGCTGTGAAAATCTATAATTATCTGGTAGGTGAAGGTATCATTGTGCGCAACCGTCACACCGTTTCACTGTGTTGCAACTGCCTGCGTGTTACCGTTGGTACCCGTGTGGAAAATGACACTCTGTTGGCTGCTCTTAAAAAATACCAGGAATAAATTATGAAAAAGAAAGTATTATTTATAGACAGAGATGGAACGTTGGTTATCGAACCGCCCATCGACTATCAGCTCGACTCATTGGAGAAGTTGGAGTTCTATCCGAAAGTATTCCGCAACTTAGGCTTTATTCGTAGTAAACTCGATTTCGAATTTGTAATGGTCACCAATCAGGATGGACTGGGTACTTCTTCTTTTCCGGAGGAAACCTTTTGGCCTGCTCACAATCTGATGTTAAAAACGTTGGAGGGAGAGGGGATTACTTTTGACGAGATTCTGATTGACCGAAGCTTTCCTGAAGATAATGCTCCTACCCGTAAACCGCGTACCGGTATGTTGACCAAATATCTGGATAACCCGGAATATGATCTTGCCGGGAGCTTTGTTATCGGTGATCGTCCTACGGATGTGGAACTTGCCCGAAATTTAGGGTGTCGTGCCATCTACTTGCAGGATTCTACAGAAAGCCTCAAAGAAAAAGGGTTGGAAGAAGTCTGTACCCTTGCAACTACGGATTGGGATCGGATAGCCGAGTACTTGTTTGCCGGTGAGCGGAAAGCGGAAGTACAGCGCACCACCAAAGAGACAGATATCTATGTAGCTTTGAATCTTGATGGAAATGGAATGTGTGATATCTCTACCGGTCTTGGCTTTTTCGATCATATGCTAGAACAGATTGGAAAACATTCCGGCATGGATTTGACAATTCGTGTGAAAGGAGATCTGGAAGTGGATGAACATCATACAATCGAAGATACCGCCATTGCATTGGGCGAATGTATCTATCAAGCTTTGGGTAATAAGAGGGGTATTGAGCGTTATGGGTATGCTCTGCCGATGGATGACTGCCTCTGTCAGGTTTGCCTCGATTTCGGCGGACGTCCTTGGCTAGTATGGGATGCGGAGTTCAAACGTGAGAAGATAGGGGAGATGCCGACAGAAATGTTCCTGCATTTCTTTAAGTCATTGAGTGACGCTGCAAAGATGAATTTGAATATTAAAGCAGAGGGACAGAATGAACATCATAAGATAGAAGGTATCTTTAAAGCGCTTGCCCGTGCTTTAAAGATGGCTTTGAAGCGTGATATCTATCATTTTGAACTTCCATCCAGTAAAGGAATGCTCTGATGAGAACAGAATGAGAATGTGTCAAAACGCAGATTAATGCAAATAATCTGCGTTTTATTATTCATTATGACACCCTCATAATATAGTATTTATAAACTTTCAATTTCCTTAAGCCACATGGCTGAACTTGCGTCACTAGGCATTCTCCAGTCTCCTCGCGGACTGATAGAAATACTTCCTACTTTAGGACCGTCGGGCAGACAGGAGCGTTTGAATTGCTGATTAAAGAAACGGCGGAAGAAAGTCGAAAGCCATTTCTTGATGGTTTCTTCATCATAAATACCCTTGAATGCGCTATTTGCCAGATAAAATATCTTGGATGGTCGGAAGCCGAAACGCAAGAAATAATAAAGGAAGAAATCGTGCAACTCGTATGGACCTACCAAATCTTCTGTCTTTTGTTTTATTTCCCCGTTTTCATCTGCCGGAATCAGTTCCGGACTGATAGGAGTATCTACGATATCGAGTAAAGTTGCTTTTGAATTTTCATCCACACCATTTTCAGCTACCCATTGTACCAGATATTTTACAAGAGTTTTAGGAACACTGGCATTTACACCGTACATGGACATATGGTCGCCATTGTAAGTCGCCCATCCCAATGCAAGTTCCGATAAATCTCCAGTTCCGATGACCATCCCCCAAGTCTGATTGGCAACATCCATCAATATTTGGGTACGTTCACGTGCCTGAGAGTTCTCGTAGGTGACATCATGTATATTTATATCATGATCTATATCCTTAAAATGCTGGATGCAAGCTTCCTTGATACTGATCTCACGTATCGATATTCCCAATGATTTCATCAGGTCAAGGGCGTTGTTGTAAGTACGGTCGGTTGTTCCGAAGCCCGGCATGGTGATACCGAGAATATTTTTTCGAGGTAGTCCCAACTTATCAAAAGTCTTCACGCAAACAAGTAATGCCAGCGTTGAATCCAATCCGCCGGAAATGCCGACTACGGCAGTCTTGGCTCCGGTATGAGCCAGCCTTTGAGCCAGCCCGGCTATTTGGATAGAGAAGACCTCTTCACAGTGTTCGTTTAATTCAGCTCCTTGAGGCACAAAAGGATGGGGATTGAACTTCCGGGTTAGCACAAGCTCTTTGCTGTTGACAAATTCTGTTGAGATAGTAACCGCTTTTTTATCTCCCGGATTTGCCTGGTTGGCGGCAAAAGTCGTATTTATCCTACGTTCGGCGCGGATACGCTCTACATCTATTTCGCTGATAATTAGTTGCTCTTCCATGCTAAAACGCTCACTACGTGCAAGAAGCGTTCCGTTTTCATAGATCAACCCGTTGCCTGCAAATACTACATCTGTGGTCGACTCTCCGAAACCACACGACGAGAATACATATCCGGCAATACAACGTGCGGACTGTTGGCTGATAAGTGAACAGAGATAATTATGTTTCCCGATTCCTTCATTGTCAGCGGACATATTGAAAATGATCTCCGCCCCCTGCAATGCGAGGGAGGAACTAGGCGGAATGGTAGCCCAGAGGTCTTCGCAAATTTCGATACCAAATGTTGTATCCGAAGTCTCGAAAAGAAGATTTGCTCCGAGCGGAACAATCTGTCCGCATAGACGTACAACATCTGTTTTTAATTGAAGCGAGGAAGTAAACCAACGTTGTTCGTAGAACTCTTTATAATTGGGCAGGTAGGTTTTAGCGGTAACACCTATTATCTTTCCCTTTTGAATAGTCATGGCTGCATTGACTACCATTGAATTGACGATAACGGGCATACCGACAATGGATATGATATCTAACTGGCGGGTATTATTTAATATTTGCATTAACCCCATTTCAGCTTCTTCAAGTAATAGCTGTTGTCCGAACAGGTCACCGCAAGTATATCCTGTGACACTCATTTCAGGGAATACAATGATCTGTACTCCTTTTCCTTCGGCTACAGCAATCAGACTTTCTATCTTCTCTACATTGAATTTGCAGTCAGCCACTTTGACGTGTGGCACGGCTGCTGCTACTTTCACGAATCCGTAGTTCATCTTATACCTTATTTATATATAGTGGATGCAAAAATAGGAAATAGTTTTGAATATTTATCGTTTCTATTGTGAATCCTCAAAAAGAGATATTTTAAGTGGTTTAGGATACTGTTGCTTGAACAATTAAATGATATATCAAAAAGATAGTTTATTTGTGCGTTTATGCGCTATGTGCTTGGCTGTCTGAATTATCTGATAGTATTTGAACGATGCTAACTATCAAAAAGATACCTGTGGAAATTTGGTATAAAATATTCGAAGTTTTGTTTCTTTAATTTAACTATAATATTTATATTTGCAGTCAAATTAAAACTAATTAAAAGCTGATAACACTAAAAATAAACAATATTACTTGTTAGAGAACATAATTTAAGAGAAGATGAATTTATATTTTATTTCTACAGTTATAACACAAAAACAGTACATCTATATTTGGTGTAATATAAAGGACCAACCAAGTTAAGCTTTTCCTCCCTTTCCTATAATTATCAAGAACTATTGAGTTCAGATAACATGTGTCACTTTTCATGTGTGAGAAATGGTGCAGGTGGTTTTGATATGTATAAATCAATAATAATAAATCAATTTTAATTCAAGTATCAAAGATGAGAAAATCAATTCTCTTGTTTGTACTTTTTGCTCTGTTGAATATCCCTCTTATGCTTTTCGCACAGGACGGGTATCAAGTTAGCGGACACATCATTTCGGCGGAAGACAATCAGCCGATGATTGGTGTTTCCATTTTGGAAAAAGGTACAGCAAATGGTGTAATTACCGATATTGATGGTAATTACAAGATTACAGTGACGAAGTCTCCCGCCACTTTGCAATTTTCTTATATCGGGATGAAAACGGTAGAAAAGCAGGTGAACGTATCTGCCCGTATCAATCTGACGATGGAAAGCGATGCGCATTTGGTGGATGAAGTAGTAGTTGTCGCGTATGGAGTCCGTAAGAAAGGAACGATTGCAGGTTCCGTATCTACGGTAAAAGCGGAAAAGATGGAGAACGTTCCGGCTGCCGGTTTTGACCAGGCATTGCAAGGACAGACTCCCGGTCTGATGGTGATGTCTAATTCCGGAGAACCAAGCAAAGCAGCGGTGTTCCAGATTCGGGGTACTAACTCCATCAACTCCGGCACCTCTCCTTTATTTATATTAGACGGTGTGCCTATCACAAGTAGTGATTTCAATACAATCAGTCCGAGTGATATCGAATCTATTTCGGTATTGAAAGACGCCTCTTCCACCTCTATCTACGGTGCGCGTGCTGCTAATGGAGTGGTTGTGATTACTACTAAACGTGGTATGGCGATGGATAAGGCAAAAGTGGTATTCCGCTCTCAGTGGGGATTCTCGCAGCTTGCCCGTAACGAATGGAATATGATGGATACCGATGAACGTATCCAGTTTGAAAAGGAAGTAGGTTTGGATACCGGAAAAGATTATGATATTCTGAGTCGTACTAATGTGAACTGGCTGGATATGGTTTTCAATGATAGAGCCATGTTGCAGAATTATGATTTGTCGGTGAGTCGTGCAACGGAAAAGTTGAATTATTTCGTGTCAGCAGATTTTTTCGATCAGGACGGTATTGCGCAAAGTTCTACTTTTCGACGTTATAATATGCGTGCCAATGCCGATGTGAAAGCAAGCAGTTGGCTGAAGGTAGGTACCAATTCGATGATTGCATACGAAGAAGTGGAACAGGCTGAAGACGGAAGTTATGCGCTGTATACTCCGATTTCCGCTTGTCGTTTTATGTTACCTTACTGGAATCCGTATCGTGAGGACGGCAGTCTCGCTTCCGAGAATGACGGAAGTTGGAAAGGAACCGGTCAGAATCCGATAGAATGGATGTCCAATAATCCGTTGAACAATAAGAAATATAAAGTATTGTCAACTCTTTATGCGGAAGTAACACCGTTTGAAAGATTCACCATACGTTCGCAGTTTGGTGTGGACTATGCCCACTCTACGGCTTTTATGCGTTCTTATCCAAGTTATATAATCAATAACGGTTCGGGTTCTGCCGGACGTGGCTCTTCGGACATATTGAGTCTGACGGTGACCAATACTGCTAATTATAATTTCAAGCTGAAGAATGTCCATTCTTTCAATTTTATGCTTGGGCAGGAGGGTGTTGATTACCGTTCGGAGGGTTTCCAGGTAACTACCCGTGGTCAGAATAATGATTTCCTAACAACCGTAGGTTCCGGAACACGCGCTTCATCATGGCCGGATTCATATTCTTCTTATGCGTTCCTCTCTTTCTTTGGTAGGGGCGAATACAATTATGACGACCGTTATTATGCTGATTTTTCACTTCGTGCGGATGCCTCTTCCCGGTTTGGTAAGGATGGCCGTTGGGCAGAGTTTTGGTCATTAGGCTTGATGTGGAATCTGAAGAAAGAGAAATTCATGCAGAAATACGATTGGCTGACAAATGCGCAGGTTTCATTCAGTACAGGTACATCGGGTAACTCCTCTATCGGCAACTACGACCATCTGGCATTGGTAAGCGGAGGCATTACGTATATGGATGTTGCAGGTATTTACGCTTCTCAAAGCGGTAATGAAAAGTTAGGATGGGAGCAGTTGTGGTCTACTAACTTGGCATTGCATTTGGGCTTTATCAATCGTTTCAATCTGGATGTGGAATTCTACAACAAACGTACTACTAATATGCTGATGCAGGTCCCTAAATCGTATGCCGACAAAGGTGAAGGTTTCCGTTGGGACAATGTGGGAACGATGATCAATCGTGGTGTTGAGGTATCAGTCAATGCGGATGTTATCCAGGCAAAGGATTTTGTGTGGAATGTCAACGCAAACGTCTCTTATAATAAAAATGAAATTACCGAATTGTATAATGGCGTCAGCGAATATGAAAGATCATCTTCTTATACGAAACTGGTAGTAGGCCACTCTATCGGAGAGTTTTTCATGAATCGCTATGCAGGGGTGAATCCGGCCAATGGAGATGCCCTTTGGTACACTAAGGATGGAGAAATCACCAATGAATACAATGAGTCGGATAAAGTGATGATAGGTAAAAACTACATAGCTCCCTGGCAAGGTGGTTTCGGAACGACATTAAGTTGGAAAGGCATTTCCTTATCCGCGCAATTCAGTTGGGTGGCGGACCGTTGGATGTTTAATAATGACCGTTTCTTCGAAGAGAGTAACGGACTTTATTCTTCTGCCTACAATCAGTCCAATCGTTTGTTGTACGACCGTTGGAAGAATCCCGGTGATGTGACGGACATTCCCCGTTATGGCGTGACGCCCGAATTTGATACGCGCTTTCTGGAAGATGCTTCTTTTCTGCGTCTGAAGAATCTTATGCTGAGTTATACATTTCCTCAATCCCTGTTGAAGAAGACTAACTTTCTTTCCGGTGCCCGCATCTTCGGGCAGGGACAGAATCTGTTTACATTCACGAAGTTTACAGGACTTGATCCGGAGGGGACTACTAACGTCTATCAAGCACAGTATCCTACCACTCGTCAATTCTCTTTCGGTCTGGAGGTCTCATTCTAAAAACAAGTAAATAAAATGATTAGAAAAATAAAATTATATTTGATTGTGTCCGCTATGGCATTGTCGATATCTTCCTGTTTGGATAAGTATCCGGAAGACGGGATACCGGCGGGTGAAGCGATTCAGACGGTAGATGATGTCAACCAGGCTGTGTATGGCATTTATTCGGCGTTTAAGAATAAGGCATTATATAGCGGCTATCTGACATTGCTTCCGGACTTGCAGGCAGATCTGGCCTATGCGGTGAACGGGTATACCAATACCTACGGGAATGTGTGGCGTTGGAATATATTAGCCACTAACTCGGAGATAACAGCGGTTTATGCCGGGTTGTATGATGTCATCGGACGTTGCAACTTCCTGTTGGATAATGTAGATCGTGTGCGTGAGAATACGACGGATGATGATAAACTGGATGAATTGGAAACTTGCTGCGGTGAAGCTTATTTTGCTCGGGCTTTGGCATATTCCGAACTGATAAAAATGTTTTGTAAAGCATACGAAAGTGATGATGACGCTGCTAATGAGCTGGGTGTCGTGTTAGTTTCCCATTATGATACAGACGAACCGATGAGACGTTCTTCGTTGAAAGCCTCTTATCAATTCGTATTGGACGATTTGGACAGGGCGGCTTCTAACTTGAAGTTGAAAGAGGACTATTCTCCGTCAGTAGATGGAGCAATCTATAATTCTACTTATTTCAACGAGTACACGGTATATGCGTTGAGAGCTCGTGTGGCCTTATATATGAAAGATTATGAGGATGCCATCAAGTACTCTTCAAAAGTGATTGACAGTGATTATTATATCTTGTCAAGTGTCAATAAGGAGATATCTTCGGGAGTTAGCTATTATGACTATATGTGGGCTTATGATAATTCTACGGAAGTCATCTGGAAAGTGGGCTTTACCATCAACTCTTATGGAGGTGCGTTGGGGCAGATATTCTTCAACTATGATTATAGTTCGATGAAACCGGATTATGTGCCGGCTGCTTGGGTACTCAATCTATATAATAATAACGATAAACGTTATGAGTCTTTTTTCAAGACTTTTCGTACGGGATATGATCATGGATTAAGTTGGCCGCTGTTGGCCAAATATTTTGGCAATGATACTTTTTATGAGCAGAAGATTCTTCATGTGACCATGCCAAAAGTATTCCGTTTGTCCGAACAGTATCTGATTCGTGCCGAAGCGTATGCCATGAAAAAAGTGCCTGAATATGGAAAAGCGGGAAAAGACATTACCGCTATACGTACCGCGCGTTATTCTTCATACGGAGGTTCTACCACGCTGACTAAGGATAATGCTTTGGATGTGATTGAAAGCGAACGCGTGAAAGAACTGTATATGGAGGGATTCCGTCTGACGGACTTGAAACGTTGGCACAAAGGTTTTGAAAGAAAGCCTCAAAGCCAGACGTTGACCAATGGGAGCAGTCTGAAAGTAGAGAAAGACAATCCGTACTTTGTATGGCCCATCCCTCAACATGAGTTGGAAGCGCCGGGTGCTGATATTGAACCGAATGAAAGCAATAAATAAGAAGTTATAAAGGATATACGATAATGAAGAGAAATTTTATAGGATTATCCGTAGTCGTTGTCGTGCTGGTGGCGCTGGTGGCGTGCAATGCTGACAAGACTACTTATAATGGTCCTGATTACGTTATGTTCTCGGATACGCTGTACAGCTATCCGGTGCAGGATACCGACGACTATTTTGATGTTCCGGTAAGCGCGACTCAAGTATGTGGTTATGATCGTACCTTCGGAGTGGAAGTTGTAGATAAGAACAGCAATGCTATTGAGGGGAAACACTATGAACTACAGTCTAGTACTATTACTATTAAGGCGGGTGAGCGTGCGGCCAATGTGAAGGTACGTGGCATTTATAAGAATATAGATATTACCGATTCGCTAGGGTTTGCTTTGCGCCTTGTAGTACAGGATAACAATCAGTGGAATTTGTATAAGGCGGATGCCAAAGTCGTGATGTACAAGTCTTGTCCGTTTGATATCAATAATTTCAAGGGATATTGTACGGTCAGATCTACTTATATGTCTTCTTTTATGGAGACTGTGGATATGCGTCTGATACAGTCGGAAATCGATCCGGCGACAAATACCGTGACATTGAAGAACTTCTTCTATGATGGATACGATGTGAAAATCAAGCTGAAATCGGGTGATCCGGAGAATCCGGCTGTATCGATGGAAGAGCAAGTTTTTGCTTCTACCGCTGATGCATTCGGCACGCTGTACGGAGATGGTAAAATCATGTTGTACCAGCCGTCTGCCACTTCTGCTTATTTCAATACTTGCCAGAAGTTTGTCTATCAGTATATGACCTTGTACGTACCGGGTATGCCGGTGGCAAGCCAAGTGGTAGGCACATTCTTGAATGTGATAGAGTGGATTAGCGATGATGAGGCTAAGAAACTGCAAAGAGAGGGTTATTAAATAATAAATAAGAAATAAATAAAGATATGAATATGAAAAAGTTTAGATTGAAACCATTGGGAGAACTTTGGGAGAAGTTCAGTATGAACTGGTTCTTTATCGGCTTGCTGATGACGCTTTGTGTAAGTGCCTGTTCTGATGACGATGATGATGTTGTTCCGACATTCCCGGAAAAACAGACTATCAACACAGAAGCGAATAAAACTCACGAATTGACTTTTGATGCGGCTACGAACTGGCAGTTGACAACTTCTGCCACCTGGTGTCGTTTTGTAGTAGATGGAGGGGAGGAATTCTCTTTGTCTGGCGGTGCAGGTAAACAGACGATTACTCTGAAAGTGACCGATGAGGCACAGAGTGCAATGGAGAAAACAATGGCTCAAGTGACTTTGGCGATGGGAAATGAAAGAGCTATTATTGCGAATGTGGTTCGTAGCGTCAAAGGATTTGAATTGAAAATATATGATGAAGAGGGTAATGAGATTCAAGAAATAACGGCCGGATACAAAGAATATAAGTCTTTTGTTGTCAAAGCCAATTTCCATTTTGCCGCAACTAACAGACCGGAATGGGCTGAAATACAAGGTGGTGCCATTGTTGGCTCTGCTACAAAAGAGGTGACTGCAGGAGTGCAGATTGTGAATGAAGCCAAATATGCTAAATATGAGCAGAAGGGTAAGATTACCTTTGCTGATGATAAAGGTTTGTATGCCATTGATATTCCGTTAGTATATAACGGTATGAACCGTGATGAAATTGAAATCTCGGGACCGAGTGCATGGAATTGGGAAGTATCTTTAGATGGCCAGACGTTTACACAGACTAGTAATTCTGGTATCACTGGTAGTACTACTTCTTCAATATACAATGATTTTGTACCTTTTACAATCCAGGCATATGCTGATGATTTTGTAATTGTGTATGTTGAAGAAAAGCAATTATATCCGGGAAGTTGGACTTTTTGGGCTAGTAGTGAGGAAGATGGAGATATTGATTGGATGCATATAAAGAGAGATGATAAGAATAAAAGTAATGTAAGAATCATGGTTGATGCAGCAGAGCAAGAACAAAAAGGTACAATATTAGCATTCCCTCGAGCTGTATATAATCAAATTAAAGGTAATGATCTACTTGATAATTTGACTGATTCGGAATATAACCCTGAAACAAGTATGTTTAATAGAGAAATAAAGTATATTTATGAACAAGAAAATATGCTGATTAAATTTACTCAAAAAGAGAAAAAAGAGAATGAGGAAAAAGCATTAAAGATTACAGATCAATCAACGGGTGCTGATATTGCATATACTGAACTGACAGGTGATGATGCGGCGTATTATAGCTCTGAATATGGTGCTAAAGGTGTATATACAATAAATTCTGAAAGACTTAGTTCTACCATTCTTATAGATTCGTACATAGAACTTGATAATTATGCTTTGTTTTATGGAGATGACAATATTACGGAAAGTAATTCAGAATTAGATGAAAATACGCCCAATCGTATAGCTGTTTGGGGATTTGCTGATTTAACAAAAGAACTTGTTGTGGTTATGCGAAATGCTACATGGAGTGATATAAAGGTTTTGGTTATTAGACCTTAATTTTAATTATTCAAACTAGAATAAATGAACAAGTATAAAATATATTCAAAGTTATTCTTTGTTCCCCTCATCATCAGTCTTTTGACGATGATGGTGGTAACGGGATGCTCTGATGATGACGATGAACTGCAAACCTCTACTTATGGATATGTACAGTTCAAGTTATATAAAAGTGCATCCTTTAACAAAGGTGAAGCTACCCGTGCAATGACCGATAAAATAGAGACATTGAGTGATGCGCGGAAAGTGAGAGTAGTGATGCTATATAACGGTTCGACCATTTCACAGACGCTGAATTTGAATTCCTATAATGCAGAGAATGCGGAGTTTGGTTTGCGTAGTGATAAATTGCAGTTAGTGGCAGGTAATTATACTATCATCGGTTTTTATCTGTATGATAGATTGGATAAAGAGTTCTATGCCGGTATGCCGGAGAACGGGGATTCTTTCACGATAGTAGGTGGAGGTTTGCAGACACAAGCGTTGACCGTAGATGCGGTGGAGCGTGGAATGGTGAGCTTCAAACTTGTGAAAGAGTTTGTGAAAACACGGGCGTTGGCGAAAGATCCTTACCCTCTTGCCAATATCAGATTCATTGATATCACAGTAAAGAATCTGTTTACTCAAGAACTGACTCAGATAAAGAAAATCCGTGTGAAGTACAAAGAGGGTTTTCACGACGGTTCTGCCAATAGTGATTTATATCCGGATGATAATGCGGAAACTTCTTATTCCGAATGCGATACGATAGTATGGATGAAAGCGGGAAGCTATCAGATAAGTAGTTATACTACTTACTCTGACCGGAATGCTAAAGTTATGTTGGAAACAGCCGTAGGCGATCCGTCTAAGACATTTGTTGTGAAAGACAATGAACAGACGAAAGATGTGGAAGTACCTGTTCGTTTGGCAGAGACAGATGAATATATCAAAGACTATATCGCTTTGAAAGCAATCTGGGAAAAATTGGGTGGAAAGAACTGGAAGTATTCCGGTGAAGCTTATCCTGTCGGAGTCAACTGGAACTTCAATAAGGATATAGATATGTGGGGAGACCAGCCTGGTGTTTCGTTGGATAGCAACGGACGTGTCGTATCTTTGTCGTTGGCGGGATTCGGACCTTCCGGTGTTGTGCCTGATGAAATCGGGCAACTCACGGAATTGAGAATACTTTCATTGGGAACCCATGCCGAACGACTTGGAGGTCGTCTTTTCTCCGATATCAAGGGAATTCCAACGGAAGCACAGAAGAAAGCAATCCGCTATGATTATGAAGAAAAGTTCCTGGCAAGAGATGTCCGTGAGGGATTGTCTGATATTCTGCAAGAGGGGATTAATACAGATAGTAGCCAGAAACCTATAAAGAAAAGCAAACTTGCTACTTTGGCGGATGTACAAGCCGGTAAATATACAAATAATATTACGGGTATCTCCAAAGCGATGATGCGTTTGGTGAAATTAGAACAGTTCTATATTGCCAATTCTCCTATCGAGTCCGCTACTTTCTTCCGGGATATAGCCGCTGACTCTCCTTATCAGGATGAACAGGCAGAGTGGAGTTGGAATAATCTCAACCAACTGATTGATATCGAGATTTACAACTGCCCCAAATTGACGGAATGGCCGGAGATGTTGAATCACTTGCCCGAATTGCAGTCACTGAATATTGCTTCCAATACAGGTATTCAATCTACAGCAATGTTGGATGGATGGAAAGCGTTTATAGATGGTGATTCCGGTGCCAAGATACAGGTGCTTTATATGGGATACAATCATTTGAAAGAATTCCCGGAGTATGAGTTCTTGTCTAAGATGGAAAAACTGGTATTGCTCGATTGTATTTATAATGAACTGACAGATTTGCATCCATTTGGTAAAAACGTGAATCTGACGAAATTATATTTGGACCATAATCAGATTACGGAAATACCGGGACAACAGGAAGATGATGGATACAGCTATTTCTGCGGCTATAAGGATGTGGAGAGTTTTACGTTCACTTATAATCAGTTGACGGAAGTACCTGACGTATTTAATGCGAAGTCTGTCTATGTGATGCAAGCAGTCGATTTCTCTCATAACCAAATTACCGGCTTTGAGAATGGAGATGAACATCATGGTATCAATGCGTCCACTATAACTCTTTCATATAATAAGTTGAGTGCATTCCCTAAAGTTCTATTCAAGAAGAATTCTCCTATTTCAACTCTGATGCTGTCATCCAATGGTTTGAAAGAGATTAAAAAGGGAGATTTGCAAGGGGAGAAAGCCAATTATCTGTCTGTACTGGATTTAACATTTAACAAGCTTAGTAAGTTGCCGGATGATTTCCGTGCCACGACCCTGCCTTATCTGACTCAGATGGACATTAGCTTTAATTGTTTCTCGAAATTCCCAATCGAGCCGTTGAATGTAAGTTCGCTTGTGTCTTTCGCTATTCGTCATCAGCGTGACGAAAAAGGAAACCGCACATTGCGTGAGTGGCCTACGGGACTTTACACTTGCCCTAGCTTGCAGAGATTCTATATCGGCTCCAATGACTTGCGTAAAATAGATGATACTATCTCTCCGAACATCTTTATATTCGAGATTAAGGATAATCCTAATATCTCTATTGACTTGACAAAGGTTTGCCCATACATTCAAGCCGGTGCTTATTTGTTGATATATGATGAGACGCAGGATATACGTGGATGTGACGCGTTGGATCTGGAATAATAATTTGAAATTAAAGTTATAGATGAAATATTTATTAAAAATAGCATTAGGCTTGATCGTCGGCATGGGGCTTTTTATAACTTCATGCGATGACGACGATGATACTGTAACAGGCTTTACACTGGATAAGGAAGATATCTTGGTAGGACCGGCCGGAGACTCTCTGAAAATTGTGATCTCCTCCGGAAGTGAATGGGCTGCTACTTCATCAGCACCGTGGGTGATGATTTCGCCTGCCAATGGAGTAGGTTCTGCTGAATGTGAGATTAGGGTGGACTCTACGTTGGAGAATGGTAAACGTGAAGCGATGATTCGCTTCACTGCCAAAGGACAACCAGACAAAACAGTGAATGTATGTCAGACTGGTTTCGGCAAAGTAGTTTTTTTTGATAAATCGGAATTTGAGATAGAGGCTTCAGAAGCAGCGGATAAACGTTATTTCGAGGTGAAAGTAAGCCGGAATGTAGAATCGAAGATAGAGGTTATTTACGAAAATGAGAATGGAGAAGTCGTAAAGGGAATTTCCTGGATTACAGTGCCGGATCTTAAAGATTTCAATTCCAATCTGGATACAGCGCGTCCCCGTATATCGAAACTATGTTTTAAATGGAGTATGAATCCTGATCCGGAAAAACGTATTGCTAAAATTAAGTTTGTACCTAAAAACGCGGATGACGAGTTGGCGGAACCGGCAGTTATCACTGTGACACAAAAGGCTGCTCCTAAGATTGAGGATAATCGTGCCGGTGACTCGCTGGCGGTTATTGCAATCAGAGAACGTTTGAAATGTTATGGTGAGATGGATACAAGTGAGAGTATGATGAACTGGGCTGATGTTACTTTATGGGAAGCTACCGATGAGGAATTACCTTGCGAAGAGGCTATCGGACGTATCCGTTCGGCTTCGTTTGTGCTGTTCAATATTAAAGAGACACTGCCGCAGGAAGTTCACTATTTGAAGTATGTAGAGAAACTTTATTTTTACAGTAACACGAACACTTCCTTGCTGAACATTGATTTGGGTAGTGATATATGTGAATTGGAGTATCTGAAAGACCTTACGATAGGAGCTTACGGATTGGTTTCATTACCTGCTGATTTCTCAAAATTAGGTAAATCATTGGAAAAACTGGATTTGGGTAGTAATAACTTTGCAACCTTCCCATCTGTGCTCACGAAAGAGAACTTCCCTCATCTGAAATCTTTGCAACTGACGGCTATGCGCCGTTGGGATACAGTGTCCGACTTGCGGAAGAAAGACGATCCTAAGTATGAGAATGGTATCGGTATGCACTTGAATCTGGATGATGACAATACAATTAAGAATCTGTTCTTGTGGGATACGTTGGAGGAACTAGGCTTGTCATACGGTTATCTGGAGGGACATTTACCGGAATTTGAAGTAGGTAAGGACGGTGTAGTGGCTTACGGGCAAAGTGATGTCGATGCATTCGGCAGCGACACGATTCAATGGCTGGCGAACAATCAGCAACCTAAAATTTTGCCCAAGATGAAGAAACTCGCCATCAATCTGAACTTCTTTGTGGGTACTCTGCCGCAGTGGATATTGAATCATCCTCATTTGATGGACTGGAGTCCGGAGACGTTTATACTCAAACAGATGGAAAAAGGTATCAATTCCAAAGGGGAGAATGTGGGATTCGACAATAAGGCGTCGGAGATGTATGAGGAGTATTATAAGAAATTCCCTAAGTTCAAGGAAAAGTATGAGTTTGAGGAAGAATCGAAAGAGGAGTAGAATAAAGATGAAGAAGATATATTTATATTTAACAGTAGTTGCTTTGTTTCTAAGCGCTTGTGCTGATCAAGAGATAACGGATCAGAACATTTCGGATACTCCTGCTGTGGAGATTCCGGCAGAAGCGATGAAAGGTGAATTGTTGATTAAGTTCCAACCGGAAATGTCGGATATTCTGGACCGCACGCAGGCGTGTGCGGCCGGAATCACCTCCACGCGTTCGGGAATTCCATCTATTGATGAGGTGTTGGATATTCTGGGAGCTTATCAGATGGAACGTTTATTCCCGGTTGATGCAAAAACAGAGGAACGTACGCGTGCGGCCGGAATGCATTTGTGGTATATGGTTCGTTTTGACGAGGACACTGACTTGCAAAAGGCTGTTCAGAATTTGAAGAAGTTGGGTGAGGTGTCGAAGGTACAATGTAACAAGACGATTCACCGTGCTTATGATCCCAACCGGAAACCCTTGATGGTGACCAGAGCCGGAGCGAAAAAAATGACTCGTTCGGTGGCTGATAATGGTTTGCCTTTCAATGATCCCGAGTTGCATCGGCAATGGGGGTATATTAACAGAGGCAACTATCCGTTTGAAAAAAATTGGGCAAAAGCCGAACCCGGTTCTGATGTGGGTTGTGAAGAGGCTTGGAAACTGTCGACGGGTGACCCGTCTATTATCGTGGCAGTATTGGATGAGGGCGTAATGTGGGATCATCCGGATTTAAAAGCGAATATGTGGGTGAACGAGGGTGAAGAATACGGAGCTAATAAAGACTTTGACCAAAACGGTTACAAGGATGATAAATATGGCTATAACTTTGCCATGAATTCCGGTATCATTTCTTATGCGAATGATGGTGATACGGGACATGGAACTCACATTGCGGGGACTATTGCTGCCGTCAATAATAATGGAGAAGGTGGAGGAGGTATCGCCGGAGGGACTCCTGATAAACCTGGTGTACGGATTATGTCCTGCCAGATTTTCTCGGGTCAGTATGGAGCATCTTTGGCGATGGAAGCGAAAGCAATTAAATATGCGGCGGACAATGGAGCGGTTGTTTTGCAATGTAGCTGGGGATACAATTCGGCTTTGGCCAATATCTTGATGGGATATACTCCAGGTCCGGCAACGGAAAAAGAATGGGTAGAATTGTATCCGCTAGAAAAAGAAGCGCTGGATTACTTTATCAACAATGCCGGTTCACCCAATGGAGTGATAGACGGTGGTCTTGCCATTTTTGCCGCAGGTAATGAGTATGCAGGATTGTCAGCATTCCCTGCCGCATATTCCAAGTGTGTGAGCGTAAGTGCTACAGCTGCGGATTTTACTCCTTCTTCTTATACCAACTATGGCAAGGAAGTGAGTTTATCGGCACCGGGAGGCGATGGTGATTATTATGCTACTGTCGGCGAAGCTGACATTGAATACGGAACAGGTGAGGGCTTTAAACAGTATGGTACAATCTATTCTACTTTGATTGACAGGGGACAGCCAGCCTACGGATATATGGAGGGTACGTCAATGGCTTGTCCGCATGTGTCGGGTGTTGCTGCGCTGGGGCTTTCGTATGCAGTGGAGAAACGTCGTCATTTTAAGGCTACCGAGTTTATTGAACTGATGAAGGCATCCGCAAAAGATGTGTACGCTGGTTATACGAAGAAAAAGACCAAGACGTATTATTATAACCATGCTTCCGTCGGAGCACCGGCTACTATGATGGAACTGTCCAAGTATGTCGGAAAAATGGGAGCGGGTATGGTAGATGCAGGGACTCTGCTGAAAAATATCGTCAATAGTGGTTCTGATATGTTGGTCCCGAATCTTTATGTAGCTCCGGACAAGACTGTTGAGATGGACTTGGCGCGTTATTTTGCAAAGGGTGCGCGTACGTATGCTTGCACGGTAGAGAACACTGATATAGCAACGATATCGTTGTCCGGTAGCGTACTGACTGTAAAGGGGGTGAAGATTGGCTCTACTAAGGCTACGGTGAACGTTGATGGAAAGGTGCAGACTATTACGGTTACAGTGCGTAAGAATGCCAATGATAACGGATGGCTTTAATCTCTGATAGATGATGAAGTACGGATTGCTTTACATATTGTTGTCTTTTCTTTATCCTATGCATATCGGTGCGCAGGATACGAAAGGTTATTCGAGGGAAAAGATAGAATCGTTAGTGAATCCGCCTCTGTTGAAAGGAGGGGAAGCGGTGCTTCGTTTTGTTTCGGTAAAGGAAAATATTGGTATTTTGTCCGAAGATGATGCTCCGCGCATCGTTCATTTCTCTTTTCGGAATGTGGGTGATTCAACTGTAACTGTTACCCGTGTTGCTACGACTTGCGGTTGCACGGTTGCACGGTTTAGCAAAAGTACGATTTTGCCGGGACAGGAGGGGAGTATCTCCTTGACTTATAATCCTAAGAATCATCCGGGAACGATAGATGCCAATGCGTTTGTGTATAGCAGTCTGTCGGAAAAATCTCCGATAGCACGGCTTTCTTTACTGGGAAATGTAGTTCCGGGAAAAGATGAGTGGAGCCGTTTCCCATTCGCAATGGGAGTGTTGAGATTGAAGCGGATTCAATTGGATTTTCCAGAACTTACATCATCTGCCAAACCGTCAGAGCGTATTTTGTGCGGAAATAGCGGAAAGACACCTTTAAAACTTTCGGCTGTCATTCTTCCTCCATATATGGAGTTTAAAACGGAACCGGAGATAATTCAACCTGGCGAAGAGGCTGATATCGTCGTGACAATTGACGGTAGCAAGGTACCTGTCCGTGTAGGTGGACAATTGAAGTATAGTCTTTTGTTGGATGGGGTGAATGGCCGTCCGACGGATCGTCAACTGAAGATTACATTAAAACTTATAAAGTAATAAAATAAAAAATAGAATATGAAAACTCTTTTCAGAATAATGGCATTGTTCATGCTTCTTTTCAGCTTTTCAGCTTGTGAAGATGAGGATGAACCTGTGTCCTCATTGGAGGTAAATCCGGCAAATCTGAATGGTACATGGCGGCTGGAAGAATGGAACGGACAGCCGTTGGCGGAGGGTACTTATTGTTATATTACGTTTGCACGTAAAGATAAGACCTATAAAATGTATCAAAAGTTCGACAGTATGTATGCGCGTTATATAACCGGTAAATTCGATATCGAACTTGATGATTATCTGGGTTATATAATCAGTGGTAACTACGATTATGGAAACGGAGATTGGAACAATAAATATATTGTTACGGACCTGCTGCCCTCCGGCTCTATGATATGGACGGCGGAAGAGGATGCGGACGATGTGTCTAAGTATGTCCGTTGTGATGGGGTACCATCTTCCATCATAGAAGAAATCAAAATGAGCAGCAACTGATATCGATCGTGGGTCAATATAATAAAAAGGTCATCTTTTGTAAGGTGACCTTTTTATTTGTATAGTTATGATTTCCTCTAAATTTTTCTTCAAAAATAATTTGATAATTCCAAAGAACTATTTACCTTTGCATTGGATTTATAATTGTAATGAATACAAGTTTGGAAAAAGAGGAGAAGAATTATGAAACCGTATGACCGATTAATAGAACATAATATAAAGCCTTCAATGCAGCGTATCGCTATCATGGAGTTTTTGATGGAGCATCCGATTCATCCTTCGGCTGATGATATATATACAGCATTATCTCCTTCAATGCCAACGCTTTCAAAGACAACGGTTTATAATACATTGAAATTATTCTCGGAGCAGGGAGCCGCTTTGATGCTTACTATTGATGAAAAGAATACGAATTTTGATGCGGACACCTCAATGCATTCTCATTTTCTGTGCAGGCGTTGCGGACATATTTATGATTTGAAATGTCCGGAGACAATAAAGAAAGTGGAGCAGCAGGAAATGGAAGGCCATCAAGTTACTGAGGTTCATTATTATTATAAAGGTATTTGCAAGAATTGCTTAAGTAAAGATATAGAAACACGTATTGACTAATTAATTTAAAATTGAGAAGAAAATGAAAAAATTTAGATGTACTGTATGCGGTTACGTTTATGAAGGTGACGCAGCTCCTGAGAAATGTCCTTTGTGTAAAGCTCCTGCCAGCAAATTCGTAGAAGTTGTTGAGGTAGAAGGTGGTGCATTGTCTTTTGCTGACGAACACGTTATCGGTGTGGCAAAAGGTTGTGACGAAGAAATGATCAAGGACCTGAACAATCACTTCATGGGTGAATGTACTGAAGTTGGTATGTATCTTGCTATGAGTCGTCAGGCTGACCGTGAAGGTTATCCTGAAGTAGCTGAGGCTTTCAAGCGTTACGCTTGGGAAGAAGCCGAACACGCTGCTAAATTTGCAGAGTTGCTGGGTGACTGTGTATGGGATACTAAAACTAATTTGCAGAAACGTAAAGACGCAGAACAAGGTGCATGCGAAGATAAAAAACGTATCGCAACCCGTGCTAAAGCTTTGAACTTGGATGCTATTCACGACACTGTACACGAAATGTGTAAAGACGAAGCTCGTCACGGTAAAGGTTTTGAAGGTTTGTACAACCGTTATTTCGGTGATAAATAATCAAGCCTCATAATAACTCTTAAAAGGTCTGTGTTCTCATACGAATGCAGACCTTTTTTGTTTATATTTGCTCATCAACTTTTAAATGCCGCAATTATGAGAAAAGTACAACTGTTGTTAGTTTGTTTGATGTTTTCTGTAGTCGCTTTGGCTGCTGAAAAAGTAATTAAGTTGCCGAAACCCAACTTGGCCCGTACAGGTTCGGTAATGAAAGCCTTGTCCGAACGGCATTCTACTCGGGAATTTGCTGCAAAGGCTTTGAGCTTGTCGGATCTTTCGGATTTATTATGGGCTGCTAATGGAGTTAACCGCAAAGACTCGGGTAAACGCACAGCTCCTTCTGCTTTGAACAAACAGGATGTGGATGTGTATGTTGTTTTACCGGAAGGAAGTTATTTGTATGATGCCCAAAATCATCAGTTGACTTTGGTTGCTGAAGGAGATTATCGCAGCGCAGTTGCAGGTGGGCAGGCTTTTGTGAAATCGGCGCCTGTCTCTTTGGTTCTGGTCAGTGATGTTTCTCGTTTCGGAGATGCAAAGAATACCCGTAACCAGTTGATGGGAGCTATGGATGCAGGAATCGTTTCACAGAACATTTCTGTCTTTTGTTCTTCCGCTAAATTGGCTACAGTGCCGCGTGCATCGATGGATGGCGATCAGTTGAAGAAAGTGCTAAAGCTAAAAGACAGTCAGATTCCCATGATGAATCATCCGGTAGGATATTTTAAATAAGAAATGCGGGGATATAAAAAAGTGACGATATCTTTATGGGATACCGTCACTTTTGATTTTACTTTAATAGAAATTCATCAATTGCTTTTTTGTAGGTTGCTTTATCGGCAGCTCCACGGAAAAGTTGTGGATCTCCTTTCATGGGGATGAATACGAACAAAGGGATACTTGTTGCATTGAACAGGGCTGCCAGTTCTTTCTGCTTGTCTACATTCACTTTATAGATAATTATCTTCCCTGCATATTCCTTTGCCAACTCTTTCATGATAGGAGCTGTCTGCCGACATGGTCCGCACCAGTCGGCATAGAGGTCAATAATGGCGGGCTTGTCGCCTTTGTATTTCCACTCCTTTGATTTCTCATAATCGAAGACGTCTTTCAGAAACATTTCCTTGTTCATTACGACGACTTCACCGTTACCTGTTACTTCTTTTTTACCTTGATTGGTTTCAGCTTTATCATTGAAAGCGTATATAATCACGCTTACCATGACGAAAGCTACCATTGCTAATACTTTCTTCATTCGTTATTTTATCTTTTATGTATAATGTTTCTCAATTACCCCTTGCAATTCGCTACTGTGGATTACACCTGAATGTCTCCAGACAGCTTCTCCATCTTTGAACAGTATAAAGGTCGGTACTGCTTGTATACGGTATTTTGTAGCCAGCTCTTCATGTTGGTCAACGTCTATCTTTACAATACGCGCTTTATCACCTACGTTCTGTTTCACTTCTTCCAAAACAGGTTTCATCGCTTTACAGGGTCCACACCATTCCGCAAAAAAATCTACTAAAACCGGTATCGGCAACTTTATTAAATCTTCAAACTTTTCCATAAATCTTTCCTTTCTTAAAATTAACTGTCAGTCATTGAAGACTGCAAATATAAATTCTGTTTTATATATATATAACGGAAAATTTCTGTTTTTGTTCAGTTTTGCCGGAAGATATACTTCGAACCGTTTTTATTCCTCAATAGTCAACTCATCAATGATGTGGGAAGCTCCCGCATATTTATCTATAATAAAGAGTGTATAACGAATGTCGACACAGGCTGCGCGCTGTGATGAAGGGCGGAAAGCAATGTCGCCCGTCAATCCTTCAAAGTTACGGTCGAAAGCAGTTCCTACCAGCTGACCTTTGCCGTTGAAGACCGGGCTGCCGGAGTTTCCTCCCGTATTGTCGGTGTTTACAATAAAGCAAACGGGCATTTCACCATTCTTACCGTAACGCCCATAATCCTTGGCTGCGTATAACTCCTTCAATTTCTGAGGAACTACAAATTCCCAATTGCCTTGATCTTCTTTTTCCATCACTCCTTTGAGGGTTGTGTGAGCGTCATAAACAGCTCCGTCGAACGGTTCGTAAGAAAGTACCTGACCATAGGTTAGCCGTAAAGTTGAATTTGCGTCCGGATAAATAGGAATTCCCTTATCCTTTCTCATATCCATCATACCTTTTACCCATACTTTGTGGGCTGCATCGTAATTCTGATTCGCTTCCTTCATGGCGATAGCGGTTTTCAGTATACCGTCGGTAATAGAGTATTTGAATAATATCATCCAATCATATCCTATCTTATATAGGCTTGGCTTTTTGATGAACTTCTCAAAGTTTTTGGGATTACCGAAGATGGAATGTTCGAAACATTCGTCGATAAATGCATCTATACTTCCTTTGAAGCGTGAATTGATGATTTCAAAGATATTGATCCGTTGTTCTGCCGGAATATAATTAGCATAGGTTTTCAACATTTCTTTTCCCACCATCCGTTCTACTTCGGGGAAAGGAACAGATGCGAAGTATTTTTCACCTTCCTTTTTCAGTTTTTGAGTCGCTTCTTTTATCTGTCCCTTGTCTTTCGATTTCAAGGCAGCTACCAATTCCATAGTGGAAGGAATACGCATGAAGTCAAGAGCTGTCACTAATGCTTCATTCAAGGCTTGTTGATGGTAGAGCGCATCACGACGATGAGCTACAATGGAACGGATTTCATCGAATGCTTTTTGGTAAGAGTCATCTCCTTTTTCACGACCGCGTGCCAGGAGTTCTTCTTGTTGTGCACGCTTGGTATCTAAAACCTTGAGCCGTACCAAACCTTCGTTCATACCAATCGCGTTTTTCCAATAGTTGGCCGATGATGCATATTTGCTGGCATAATGAATACGTACGGCAGGATCTTTAAGCATTTGCTCCATAAGTACCTTTTGACGTGCTCCACGTACATGTTGGCGCATGAAATTGGTTGTTTGCATCCGTTCCTCCACTTCATCGGAAATCATGTATCGCCAGTTACGTCCCGGGAATCCCATGACAAAGGTAAAATCACCTTCTTGTACACCGGCCAGACTGATGGTGAGATGCTTCTTCACTTTTAACGGTACATTGTCTTTCGAATAGGCTGCCGGTTTTCCGTTCTTGTCCGCATAAATGCGGAACAGCGAAAAGTCACCCGTATGGCGCGGCCACATCCAGTTGTCGGTATCCGCTCCGAACTTTCCAATGGAAGAAGGAGGGGCACCGACCATACGGATATCACTGTACACGGTTTTTATGAACATATAATATTTGTTCCCGCCGTAAAAGGCTTTGAGCTCCAGTTTGGTAGCGGGAGTAACTTCTATGTTCTCGGCTTTGGCAAACCGTTCCGCTACTTTACTAAGATAGCCGGGGGACAGGTAATTGATTCCGTCAGGATCCGGATCTTTTTTCAATTGCTCTTTGACGTAATCCGTCACATCAAGAATCTGATCGATATAAGTAACGGTCAGTCCCGGAGTAGGGAGCTCCGCATCGCGGTTCATCGCCCAAAAGCCTTCTGTCAGATAGTCGTGCTCCACGTTGCTGTGTTGCTGGATGGCTCCGTAACCACAGTGGTGGTTAGTCAGCACCAATCCTTCGGAAGAGATAACCTCTCCCGTGCATCCTCCTCCGAAGTGTACGACTGCGTCTTTCAAAGAAAGACCGTTGGAATTGTAAACCTCTTCAATAGGAATCTCAAGTCCAAGCTCGCGCATGGCAACTTCATTCTGTGTTTTCAAGTCGGTCAGCATCCACATACCTTCGTCGGCGTGGATACTGAGCGTTGCCAATGAAAAGACTGCAAATAGGATTTGTTTTTTCATTTATTCTACAATTGTCATTTCGTTTATCAGATGTCCGCAGTTTCCTAATTTCTCCAAGATGAACAGGACATAGCGGATATCCAGATTGATGCAACGTTGCAGGTTGTTGTCAAAGTTGATATCACCGCTCAACGATTCCCAGTTTCCATCGAATGCACAACCGATCAGTTCTCCGTTCTCATTCAGAACCGGACTGCCTGAATTACCTCCGGTGATGTCATTGGTTGAAAGGAAGCAAACCGGCATATCACCGTTCGGCAAAGCATAACGGCCGTAGTCCTTTTTCTCTATCAGCTCTTTCAACTTGGCAGGTACGACAAACTCACGATCTTCCGGATTTTCCTTTTCCAGAATACCCTTGGTAGTAGTGTAGTAGTTATAGTGTACACCGTCTTTCGGGTCGTAAGGTTTCACGTTACCGTAAGTCAGGCGGATTGTAAAGTTCGCATCCGGATAAGAAGGAACAGGTAATTTCATTTCACCCAAACCGCGGATGTAGGTTTTGTGTAATAAAGCCAATTCCTTGTCCATATCCTTCAACTGTCCTATGAGTTGTTCGAGTAAATCATATTTGGACTGGCAATATTGCAAGGCCAGGTCGTTATCGATAGCTTTTACGGTCGGTTTCTTGATAAACTTCTCGAAGTTTGCACGATTGGCAAAAATGGAATTGTCATACATATCATCGATAAATTTATTATAGTCGCCTTTATATTTCTGTTCGATAAGTTTGTAGATAGACGGACGTTGCTCTGCCGGAATCATTTCCGCATAAAGAGGGAACAATGCTTTGGCCACCTTACGGTCTACTTCGTGGTCATAGTCTTTGTTATGAATCTCATTATATGTCTCTTTCAGAGCTTCGATACGTACTTTAATCAAAGAATCGTTCTTTTCTACCAATGCTTCCCGAGTTTTGGACAGCAGGGTACTTCCGAACTCGATAGCTCCGAAGAACGTTTCTCTTAAACAAGTGAACTGATAGTTGAGAGGAGCTGTCTTGGCTACCAAGTCATCTATCTTCTTCACTACCTCCGCATAATCAGTATTGTTCTGCTTTCTGGCAAATTCAGCGAATTTGGCTTCCTGTGCTGCTTTTGTGCCCAGTACATCATTATCGATAATTGCCTTGTTCATTCCGATAGAATTTTTCCAATAGTTGCTGGAACCTGCATATTTGTTGGCATATTGAATACGGATCTTGTCACTGGCGTTCATTGCTTCTTTCAAAACAGCCAGACGGGCTCCACGGATGCGGATGCGCGGCTCGTTTTCCGATTCCATGCGTTCTTTTACTTCCGATACGGTCAGATAACGGCTTGTACTTCCGGGAAATCCCATAATCATGGCATAGTCTCCTTCTTTCAAGCCCTTGATAGAAATAGGCAAATGTTTTTTTGTTTTCAAGGGAGTATTGCTTGCACTGTATTCTGCCGGTTCTCCGTTGGCATCCGCATAAATACGGAACATAGAGAAGTCACCGGTATGACGGGGCCACATCCAGTTATCTGTTTCTCCGCCAAACTTACCGATAGAAGAAGGAGGAGCTGCTACCATACGTACATCCGGGTATACTTTCTTATAGAACATATAGAATTTATTTCCGGCATAGAATGGGAGTGCCTGCGGCACGATTCCTTTCTTGTCTTTCAGATCGCTTTTTGCATACAGCTCTTCTGCCAGTTTCTGGAGAAACGCACCGCTGAATGATTCAGTCTCAGTGATTTCTTTAGCAGCAATCTTAGCATTGACAATATCAGTGATATCTTCGATACGTTCGATAAATGTAAATTTCAATCCCGGAGTAGGAAGTTCCATCTCTCTGGAAGTTGCCCAGAAACCATCCGTCAGATAATCGTGTTCAACGCTGCTATGTTGTTGGATGGAAGCATATCCGCAATGGTGATTGGTCAGGATCAATCCTTCCGGTGAGATAATCTCTCCGGTACAGCCTCCTCCGAAGATACCGACAGCGTCTTTTAGGGAAACTCCATGGGGGTTATATAAATCTTGCGCTTCCAGTTTCAAGCCTTGTTTTTTCATCATGTCTATGGAATGCTGCTGTTGCATTAGTTGCAATAACCACATACCTTTATCCGCTTTAGCGGAACATACGATTAGCGCAGTCAGCGCCAATAAATAAAGTTTTAGTCTATTCATTCTTTAATGCTGATAATTAAAATATTTATGATTCTATTTTGTCTTTTCCACTCTCAACTCTCCACTTCTCAAAGCTTCCATGATATTGGCAGGCGGACGTTGGTTCATTAATTCATTCTTCATGAAATCCATATAAGGCGCTACGTGCTTAAAGAATTGGTAATATCCTTTGCACAGATAATTCAAGCCGGGTTCACCTTCCGATGTACGGCTGAAGCGATTCTTCGGACATTCTCCGTTGCAGGCAAACAGGAATTCGCATTCCTTGCACTGGGTGGGGAGAGATTGGTATTTCATGTTGCCGAAGTGATGTTGGCGTTCACTGTGCATCATTTCCACCAATGTCTGATTGTAGATGTTTCCCAGTTTATATTCGGGGAAAACGAAGTGGTCGCACGAATATACATCACCGTTGAATTCCATGACACCGGCGTGTCCGCAAGTTTTTGCCATCGTACATATTCCCGGCTGTTCACCCATCCAGTTTGCCAGCGTAGAGTCAAATATCTGTATGTAGTAGTTGCCTACGTCTTCTTTCACCCATTCGTCAAAAAGAGTACACAGGAAATTGCCCCATTGCTCCGGAGTGACGGAGAAATCAGCCAATTTTCCTTCCTTGTCTTCGGCAAGAGAGGCGAGATGCCGTCCGTCTTGATGCGGAAGAATACGTTCGACGATAGGGGCAAACTGTATATAATGACAATCTATCTCTTTGAAAAAATGGTAGAAGTCTAGCGGATAGTCAGCGTTAAAGTCATTGACAACGGCCATTGCGTTCCATTCTACATTGTGTTTTTTCAGCAGATTGATACCCTGCATCACTTTCACGAAGGAAGGTTTGCCCATTTTGTTTTTACGGTATTCGTCGTGAAACTCCTGTGGACCGTCGATGGAAACTCCTACCAGCCAATTGTTGTCGTGAAAGAACTGGCACCATTCGTCGGTGAGCATTGTTCCGTTCGTTTGAATACAGTTGTCGATGGTACGTCCGCGGGCATATTTCTTTTGCAACTCCATTGCCTTCTTATAGAAAGAAAGCGGGCGCATCAGCGTTTCACCCCCGTGCCAGGTGAAAAGCACCTGCGGCATGGTTTGTGAATTAATATACTCGTCGATGAACTTTTCCAGTAGCTCATCGCTCATTACGTGTCTCGGGTTTTCTTTGTATAGATTCGCCTTTTCCAAATAGTAGCAATAGTCGCAGGCCAGGTTGCATACGGCACCCACCGGCTTTACCATCACATAAAGCGGTTTGGCAAAAGGGGCATAAGTTGATGTTTTCATAACCGCAAAATTAGGTAAACTAAATGAAAAAAAAAAGCCTTCTCCGTATGTTTATAAGGATTATTAAAGAAAAGAGACTTACAAGATTTAAATATTGATAAAATGTTTCTCTGAAAAATGAATCAGTTGTACCTTTGCACGCAGAATCAAATGAATAGACGAACGTGAATAAACTTTTACCTTTATTGTTTTTGCTCTCGTTTCTGGCTTCCTGCACTAATAAGTACAAGATCGAAGGAACATCTTCTGTGAATAGTCTGGATGGAAAAATGCTGTATCTTAAGTCCATGCGTGATGGTGAATGGGTGAAACTGGATTCTGCCGAGGTAGCGCACGGTCTGTTCTCCATGAAAGGCAAAGTAGACTCCGTACAGATGGTGACACTTTATATGGATGATGAAAGCATCATGCCGATTGTGCTGGAAAATGGAAAAATCAAGGTAAATATCAGTAATTCGGATATCAAAGCGGTGGGTACTCCTTTGAATACGGCACTATACGAGTTTATTGAGAAAAGGAACCGACTGGAGGAAAGTATCGGAGAGTTGGAACAGAAAGAAACCCGTATGGTGATGGACGGAGGTGATTTGGATGAGATTCATTCACAATTGGCAGTGGAAGGAGATTCGCTGATGAAAGAGATGAATCAATATGTGAAAACTTTCATTTCCACCAACTACGAAAATGTGTTGGGACCCAATGTGTTTATCATGCTTTGCAGTTCGTTGCCTTATCCTATTATGACTCCGCAGATAGATGACATCATAAAAGACGCCCCTTATTCTTTTAAAAGCAATAAACTGGTAAGAGAGTTTCTTTCGAAGGCGAAAGAGAATATGAAACTGATAGAAGAGCACAAGCGTCTGGAAGAAAATGCTTCGGTAAAGAAGTGAATATAACTTCTCTATTATCGGTCTTGATCTTCGTTCTTTATCATTCCCTTATGTTTCTCCGGTAAAGCACTTTCAACGGCGGCGTATGCTTCCGCCATAGTTGCTTTGATATTTTCCATACCTTTTCCTTTAGGCGGAATAGGCTCATGAATCGTGAGAATCATGCGGTGACGGTGTATCCATTTGCCTGTACGCGGGAGGATCTCAAATGAGCCGTCAATGGTGACGGGCACTACTGCCAGTTGTAAGTCATCCGCCAATTGAAAAGCTCCTTTCTTGAAATACCCCATGTGTCCGGTGAAAGTACGAGCCCCTTCCGGGAAAACGACCAAAGATACTCCGTCTTTCAAAGAGTCCTTCGCCTGCCGGATCGTTTCCAACACTTTCTTCGGACCGGACCGGTCTACAAAAATGTGCCCTGCGCTTTCGCAGGCTTTTCCAACGAACGGCAGTTTACGCAGACTTTTTTTCATCATCCATTTAAAGTTTCTTCCGATAAAACCGTAGATTAGGAATATGTCGAATGAACCTTGATGGTTGGGTACAAAAATATAGGAAGTCTTATCATGCAACTTTTCACGCCCTTGAATCTTTACGGGAATCAACAGGAACAGACAGATTAATTGTGACCATATCTTTCCCGGATAATATCCCCAGATGTGGGCTCCTCCCAAAAGAGAACCTACGATGGTGACGAGTGCCGTAAGGATAGTCAACACTAATAATATAGGTAAAGCGATGCAAATCTGATAAATATAATAAAGTATCTTCATAGGGTTGGATTTTTACATTGCAAATATACATGATTATTGTAAAAAAGAGATGCGGATACCATATAATCTTTTCGATTGTGTTATTTTTGTCTCTCGTTATTAGAGATAGCTGTTAAAAATATGATACGTATATTACATACTGCCGATTGGCACTTGGGGCAAACGTTCTTCGGTTATGACCGTACGGAGGAGCATGAGGCGTTTTTAGATTGGCTGGCGGGAGAAATCCTCCGGCAGGAGATTGATGCATTGATTATAGCCGGAGACGTGTTTGATGTTTCCAATCCTTCGGCTGCTTCCCAAAGTATATATTATCGGTTTATATACCGGGTTACGGCGGAGAATCCCAATCTGCAAATTGTGATTGTTGCCGGAAATCATGATTCGGCGGCACGTCTGGAAGCTCCTTTACCTTTGTTGCAGGCTATGAGAACAGAGGTCAGGGGAGTGGTACGTAAGCTGGAAGGCGGAGCGGTTGATTACGACCATCTATGCGTGGAACTGAAGAACCGGCAGGGAGAAGTTGAATTACTTTGTATGGCGGTTCCTTTTTTGCGCCAAGGAGATTATCCGGTAGTGCAGACAGAGGGGAATCCTTATGCGGAAGGGGTTCGTGAACTTTATACGCAGCTTTTGCGAAGGTTGTGGAAACGCCGTAAGCCGAATCAGGCCATTCTTGCCATAGGTCATCTGCAAGCTACCGGTTCGGAGATTGCAGAAAAGGATTATAGTGAACGCACAGTGATAGGCGGACTGGAATGCGTGTCACCGGAGGCTTTTCCCGAACAGATCGCTTATACGGCTCTAGGACATATTCATAAAGCGCAACGGGTATCCGGCCGGGAGAATGTACGCTATGCGGGAAGTCCGATTCCGATGTCTTTTGCCGAAAAGCATTATCATCACGGAGTGGTAATGGTGACTTTTGACGAAGGGTGTGCGGTAGATATCCGACGGATAGAATGTCCGAAATCAATACCTTTGATAAGTGTGCCGAGCGGTGAGCCGGAATTGCCTGAAAAGATATTGGAGATGTTGGGCGAATTGCCGGAGACGGAAGGAACCGCTCCCTATCTGGAGGTGAAGGTTTTGTTGGAAGAGCCCGAACCCATGCTCCGGCAGGAGATAGAGGATGTTCTGGCGGATAAGAATTATCGTCTGGCACGCATTGTCTCTTCTTACCGTACCGGTGCGGAAAATGTGGAGAAAGAGGAGACGGACTGGAAAAAAGGATTACAGGAGATGTCACCGTTGCAGATTGCACAGTCTGCATTTGAGAAGATTTATCAGTCAGAAATGCCGGAGGATTTGGTTGATTTGTTTCAAGAAGCCTATTTGGCTGCCACCCGTAAAGAAGAAGAGGAGGAAAGATGAAAATATTAGCTATACGATTGAAGAATCTTACTTCCATTGAAGGGACGGTGGAAGTGGATTTCACCGCTGAACCATTGCGATCGGCCGGCATATTCGCTATTTCTGGTCCTACGGGAGCGGGAAAGTCAACCTTGTTGGATGCGTTATGTCTGGCGTTGTATGATAAAGCGCCCCGTTTCGCCGCTTCGGTGGAAAGTGTGAATCTGGCGGATGTAGGAGATAACCGGATTAATCAGTCCGATGTGCGTAACCTGTTGCGTCGTGGTACAAGTGACGGTTATGCAGAAGTTGATTTTCTGGGAGTGGACGGACACCGTTACCGCTCTTGTTGGTCGGTGAGACGTACGCGGAATAAAGTGAGCGGCTCTTTGCAGCCGCAAATGATGGAGGTGAAGGAGCTGGATACGGGGAAAGAATTTCAAGGGACGAAGAAGGAGTTGCTGGCACAATTGGTTGAGTTGATCGGGCTGACGTATGAGCAGTTTACCCGTACCGTATTGTTAGCTCAGAATGACTTTGCCACTTTCTTGAAATCTAAAGGAGCGGCTAAGGCGGAGTTGCTTGAAAAACTGACGGGGACCGGAGTGTATTCTTTCATTTCGCAGGAAGTGTTTGCCCGGAATAAGGCAGCGCAGGAAGAGGTAGCTTTGATTCATAATAAGATGAGTGTGATTGAATTGATTCCGGAAGAGGAACAGCTTGCCTTGCAGAAAGAAAAAGAGTTGTTGGCTGAAAAGCGTTCGGAAGGAATTAAATTGCTGGCGGAACAGAATGCGCAGTTGAATGTTGTCCGTTCATTGAAGACGCAAGAGGAACTCCGGACAAAGAAGCAGAAAGAGGAACAAGGAGAACAGGCCAGACTAAAGACCGCTTTGGACACATTGGCCTCGCAGGAGGAAGGCTTGGTTCGTTTCAAAGCCCAATGGGAAGCTATACAGCCGGACTTGAAGCGAGCCCGTCAACTGGATGTGCAGATACAGTCCCAACAAGAGGGTTATATACAGTCCCAACAACTATTGCAGGCAGCCCGCAAGCAGGTGCAGGAGCAGGACAAGAGAAAACGGATGGTTGAGGAACAGTTGCATTTGTCTTATCAGACCTTACGTCGTCTATTGAATGTTGCAGGGACGGAAGACAGTCTGCTGCTTGAACAGGTGGAAGAAACTTTACGGCAGGAAGAGGGAAATTTGTCTGCCGGAATAGAAACGAACGAAAAACGCCTGGAGCGGTTGAATGCTTTCGGATATCCGTCGTTAGCTGAAGAACAGGTCAAGTTGCAGAAAGAATTGGCACGTCAGCAGAATATCCGGCAATTGACGGAAGCGTTGAAGAAGGCGATGTCGGAAATAGAGCATTTGGAAAAAGAGACGGCAGATTGTTCGAAGGAGCTTTCGGAACGGGAAGTTGCCTTGAAAACAGTACAACGTCTTTATGAAAACGCCCGCATGGCGGTAGGAAAGGATGTGAAAGCTTTGAGGCGGCAATTGGAGGAAGGAGAAGCCTGTCCCGTTTGTGGTAGTACTTCGCATCCGTATCATCGGGAACAGGAAGTGGTGGATACTCTTTTCCGGAATATGGAGCAGGAGTATAATGCGGCAACAGCGGTTTATCAGCAGGTGAACAACCGGAGCATTGCCTTGCAACGTGATTTGGCACATCAGAAGATGATTGCGGGGCAGGTATGTGAACAGTTGTCGGCTTTCCAAAAAGAAAGCGCCGACACCGGAAATGAGGAACAGATACAACAACGCTTGGGAGAACTGGCGAAGCTTATTTTAGAATACCGTAATCTGTATGCGGAATGGCAGCGGGGTGATGAAGAGATAAAGAAGCTGCGTTCGCATTATGAAGCCTTGCGTGAGAATGTTTCCCAATGCCGTTTAGCCATGCAAAAGGTATCGGCTGCCAATGAACAGTCGGTGCTATTACAGAATGCCGCGATTGCCGAACAAAAGCGTTTTGAGGTGATAGAGAAAGCATTGGATACACTTCGTCGGGAACGTTCGAGCTTATTGAAAGGAAAGAGTGCCGATGAGGCGGAAGCCGCCGTAGCAAGGCGGGAAGGAGAATTGAATCTGGCGTTGGAGAAGGCCCGTAAGGAGGTAGAGACGGCTCAAAACGGGCTTTCCGGTTTGCAAGGAGAGCTGAAACAGATTGCTTCGTCTATTGAAGAGTTGCAAGTGCGGCAGAAGCAAATCGAATTCCCCGAACAGCTTCCGGAAGCAATAAAGAAACAACAGGAGGAGAATCTGAATACGGAACGCAGCCTTTCCATTATTGAAGCCCGTTTGTTGCAGCAGGCTAAGAATAAAGCGGCGGTGGAGCAGATAGCAAAAGAACTTTCAGAGAAACAATCGGTTGCCGACCGTTGGGCAAAGTTGAATAAGCTGATTGGCAGTGCGGATGGAGCAAAATTTAAAGTCATAGCGCAAAGTTATACCTTGAATCTGTTATTGCTTCATGCCAACAAACATTTGTCTTATCTTTCCAAACGCTATAAATTGCAACAGGTTCCCGGTACATTGGCCTTGCAGGTTGTCGACTGTGATATGTGCGATGAGATACGAACGGTTTATTCCCTTTCTGGAGGCGAATCATTCTTAATCTCGCTGGCATTGGCATTGGGATTGTCATCTTTATCCAGCAATAATTTGAAGGTGGAGTCGCTTTTTATAGACGAAGGGTTCGGATCTTTGGATGCGGAAAGCCTGCGTACGGCGATGGAAGCATTGGAGCAACTGCAAATGCAGGGAAGAAAAATAGGCGTGATCTCTCATGTGCAGGAAATGAGCGAACGGATTTCCGTTCAAGTGCAGGTACACAAGAAAGTGAATGGAAAGAGTGTGCTTAGCGTTGTAGGATAAGCACACTCTTTCCTCTTTATTATCTGAATTCGTTTAATTCGTTCAGATTCTTTTTGATTTCGTGGATACGGTTTAGGAACTTCTTGCGGTAAATCCATAAGATCAGTCCGAGACCGCCTCCCCATAACAGGACAAAAAAGGAAATCATGCCTATACCGTATTGCCATACTTGCCAGTAAATGAATGAAAGAACAGCCAATACCAGAAGGAAAAAGATGGCAAACAGACGCTCTCTGATGGTCCATCGGTGGATGCGGTTGACACGGCTGATTACTTCTATCAAAGGCATTTCGTCTACTCGGGTCCGCTGGAGGTAGCGGGTAGTGACGATATCCCAGCAAAGTGCGGGAATCCAAGCAAGAAGGATAATGATATAGATAGGGTTCAGCCTGTTGTGCAACAGGACTTCCGCCAAGAACAGGATCAGTATCGGCAGGGAAATCAGAATCAGCTTTATGTTTAGATTGGCAATGGCGTGAATGCCCTTGCCGGTATGTCCCAGCAATTTCGAAAGTTCCTCTTCTTTAATGAGCTCTTTGTCCTTCAGGTGCTCATCGAGTACATTCCAGGATTTCTTCAATTCTTCCAGTTCCATATATCTTTAGTCTTCCTTTTTCATTTTTTTTAGTTTGTCTTTGATGCGGCTTAACTTGGTAGCCACATTCGTTACCGTCAGTCCGGTAATCTCCGCAATCTCCTCGTAACTCTTCTCTTCGAGATAGAGCAGGATGATGGATTTGTCGAGTTGCCCCAATTGATTGATCATCCGGTAAAGCTGTTTCAGCATTTCATTGACCGGATCATGCGCTTCGATACTCCAGTCAATCTCTTTGGTGAGGCTGACAATCTCCGGTATATTCTTTTCCTTGCGATAAAAACTGATGCAGGTGTTGAGGGCAATACGATAAATCCATGTCGATATTTTACACTCTTTCCTGAATTTGGGATAGGCTTTCCAAAGGTTCAGCACAACATCCTGGTAAAGGTCATTGAGAGGGGCGTTGGGATTGGCGTACAGATAACACACCTTATAGATCACCCGTTCATATTCACGGATGACCGACAAGAATTCTTGTTCAACAGGCCTGTCTGTTTCTGCCGACTGTTCCCTCATGAGCGTTATTGTAAATTGGCAGCCAGGAATTTGCGTATCTCTGCCACACTCTTATTCCGGCGGCGGGCATAATCTTCGAGTTGGTCTTCTCCAATCTTCCCTACTGAAAAATATTCGGAAGCCGGATGTGAGAACATAAGTCCGCAGACGGACGCGTGAGGATACATTGCCCCGTTTTCGGTCGGTGAGATACCTATCCGTTTCATATCCAATAGTTCGTCCAATAGGAAATTGACGGATTGGTCGGGCAAAGACGGATAACCGACCGCCGGACGAATACCTTGATATTTTTCAACTAGCAAATCCTCAATGCTTAAATTCTCATCTTTCGCATATCCCCATACTTCTTTTCGTACATACTCATGCATCTTTTCCGTAGCAGCTTCAGCCAGACGGTCGGAAAGAGTTTGGACAAGCAGATGTTTGTAGGGATCTTGCTCGTAAAGCCCTTCCATATCCGCATCGATGGAAGCGGCGAAAGCACCGATCGTATCGGCTATGCCGGAAGATGACGGGCGCACAAAGTCACTTAAACAAAGGAATGGACTGCCGTCTCTTTTAGGTGTTTGCTGGCGGAGTAAAGGAAACGTGATGTATTGGTCTTGTTCTTTTTCAATCACCAGATTGTCTCCGTCGGAGTTTGCTTTACAGAGCTTGAAGATTGTCTTTACTTCGTAATCCTTGTCGAGCAGATCCAGCATACGGTTGGCCTCTTTGAAAAGCTGCATGGCTTCGGAGGCTTTATTCCGTTCTTCTTCCGGAAAGGTGGTCAGCCATACGGCACGGCAGGCATCGCATCCGTGAATGTTGGCGATAGCTGCGAAACGCGGTTGGAACCCCCATGCGTGGAAAAAGTAAATCCAATTGATGTAGGGGACGACCGTATGTATTTTATAAGATAAGACTGTAGGTTGCATAATGTGGCTTGTTTTTCTGTTTGAGAAATTCACTTACTATCTGAACCTTAACTCTTGTCCACGATAGTTCTCGTCTATCTCTCCGTTATTATATAGCAGATGCCCGTTTGCAAAAGTCTTTTCTACTTTCCAATTGAATGTATGTCCCTCCAACGGGCTCCATTTGCATTTACTTAAAATGCAGTCTGCCGTTACCGTCCAATTGCTGTCCGGACGTACTAACACAAGGTCTGCCTGATAACCTTTCCGGATGAATCCCCGATTCTGTATTTCGTACATTTGGGCAGGAGCATGAGCCATCTTCTCTACCACTTTCTCTATTGTAAATACTCCTTTGTCCACTAGTTCCAGCATACTGACCAGTGAAAACTGAATCATTGGCATTCCCGACATTGCTTTCAATGCTCCTCCTTCTTTCTCGCTTAGCAGGTGCGGAGCGTGGTCTGTTGCGATGGCGTCTATCAAACCGCTATTGACAGCCTCCTGCAGGGCCTTCCGGTCTTTTGCTGTTTTGATAGCGGGGTTGCATTTGATGCGTGCGCCCAGTGTCCGGTAATCTTCCTCTGTGAAAAGCAGATGAGAAACACAGGCTTCTGCCGTGATTCGTTTTTGTGACAGAGGAGCGTTTGAGAACAGACTGAGCTCTTTGGCAGTGGAGATGTGCATGATATGCAGGCGGGCATTTGTTTCACGTGCCAGTTGTACCGCCAGCTCCGAAGAACGGTAACAGGCTTCCTCCGAACGTAGGAGCGGATGAAGGGACAGCGGGACATCTTCTCCGTACTCTTTCTTGAATTTATCCGTATTTTCTTTGATGATTCCCTGATCTTCACAATGGGCGGCGATAAGCAAATCGGTACCGCCAAAGATATTGCGCAGACTGGCCATCCGGTCTACCAGCATATTACCGGTACTTGAACCCATGAACAGTTTAACGCCACAGACACGGTGTTTGTCCAACTTTGCAAACTGAGTGTAATTGTTGTTGGTTGCTCCGAAATAACAGGAATAGTTGACGGCGGATTTCTCGCTTAATAAAGCGAATTTCTCATCAAGAGCTTCCAAAGTGGTGGTCTGTGGATTGGTATTCGGCATATCCATGATTGAGGTGACGCCACCCGCCGCGGCAGCACGGCTTTCGGTGATAATATCCGCCTTATGGGTAAGACCGGGATCGCGGAAGTGTACGTGCTCGTCAATGGCACCCGGCAAAAGATAACATCCGGTTGCATCTATTATTTCATCACAGGGGGCAGACGCTTTTTCTTCGCCAACCAATATCTCGGCGATTTTCTCGTCTTCAATCACAACCGAACCCGGAACAGTTCTTCCTTCGTTGACAATAATGGCATTTTGAATCAGTGTACGTTTCATTTCTTTTGCGGGAATTTATGGAACCAACTATTTACTTTTAATTTAATCACACCGAATATAGCTTCTCCAAAGATACTGCTATTCATCTTGGAAGTACCCAATTCGCGATTGATGAATATCACCGGGACCTCAATGATTTTGAAGCCGCACTTATAAGCCGTGAATTTCATTTCAATCTGAAAGGCGTATCCTTTGAAGCGGATGTGGTCTAAATCTATCGTTTCCAATACCTGGCGACGGTAGCAGACGAATCCGGCGGTGGTATCGTGCACGGGGATTCCTGTGATAAACCGCACGTATTTGGAAGCGAAATAGGACATGAGTACCCGCCCCATCGGCCAGTTTACTACGTTTACCCCACTGACGTACCGGGAACCGATGGATACGTCGCCTCCCTGTTCCGCACAGGCCTGGTACAGACGGGGCAAATCGTTCGGATTATGGCTGAAATCGGCGTCCATCTCAAAGATATATTCGTATGTATGTTCCAATGCCCATTTGAATCCGGTGATGTAGGCGGTTCCTAATCCTAACTTCCCTTTACGCTCGATCATAAACAAGCGTTCGGGAAACTCTTGTTGCAGGGTTTTTACAATAGTTGCCGTTCCGTCGGGCGACCCGTCTTCTATTACCAGAATATGGAATACTTGGGGAAGTCCGAAAACGGCACGGATAATATTTTCGATATTCTCTCGTTCGTTATAAGTAGGAATAATTACAATGCTGTCTGATGTCTGCATATAGATACTATAATATTTAAGAACAAAAGTAGTTCTTTTCCTTTAGTTATAGATGAACTAAGGAATATTTAACGTGTTCTGCGGCTCATTATGGATAACTCCGTACCTCACCGGAATTAAGCCCACACCTTACGGGAGGTAAGCCCACGTCTGAGCGATACTGAGCCCACGCTTCACCGAGACTCAGCCCACGTCTCAATGGCGCTGAGCCCGTAGTTCGGTAATTCTTACTGTGTATTTCTTGATAATACTTCCATTTTTAAAGTATGTACTCCCAATCTTTTTTGTACTTTTGCGGTGAAATTTTATAGGTATGACAATAACTGAGTTGCAACAACAATATGCTGCCCACCCCAATACGGCAGTAATGAAGCGCTTGTTGAAGGACACTTCTGTTCAAACTGTTTTTTGTGGAGGACTGTATGCGTCTGCTGCTTCCCTTTTTTCTTCTGTATTGGTGCAAGAGGGTGGTTGCCCGTTTGTGTTTATCTTGGGTGATCTTGAAGAAGCCGGGTATTTTTATCACGACCTGACACAGATATTAGGCTCGGAAACGGTGCTTTTTTTCCCGTCTTCTTTCCGGCGTTCCATCAAGTACGGACAGAAAGACGCAGCCAATGAGATTTTGCGTACGGAGGTGCTGAGCCGTCTGCAGAAAGGAGAGAAAGGATTGTGTATCGTCACTTATCCCGATGCGTTGGCTGAGAAAGTGGTATCCCGTAAGGAACTGAGCAATAAGACCTTGAAACTGAGTGTGGGTGAAAAGGTGGATACTACTTTTATAACGGATGTGTTGCATAGTTATGGTTTTGAATATGTGGATTATGTATATGAGCCGGGACAATATGCCGTTCGTGGCAGCATAATCGATGTTTTCTCTTTTGCTTCGGAATATCCTTATCGTATTGACTTTTTCGGTGATGAAGTAGAGAGTGTCCGTACCTTTGAGGTGGAGTCTCAGTTGTCCCGTGAGAAGAAAAAGGAAGTGTCTATCGTTCCGGATTTGGCAGTGACGGGAGAGGTAACCACTTCTTTTCTGGATTTTATTCCGAAAGAAACCGTGCTCGCCATGCGTGACTTTCTTTGGTTGCGCGAGCGAATCCAGGTGGTGCATGATGAGGCGTTGACTCCGCAGGCAATAGCCGTTCAGGAGGCCGAAGAGAATGGGGGAATTACGTTGGAGGGAAAATTGATCGATGGCAGTGAGTTTACTGTACGCGCTCTTGATTTCCGTCGGTTGGAATTTGGTAACAAGCCAACCGGAACGCCGGAAGCCAGTGTCTCTTTCAGTACATCCGCCCAGCCTATCTTTCATAAGAATTTCGATTTGGTGGCTTCCTCTTTCAAAGAGTATCTGGAGAAAGGTTATCTGCTTTATATATGTAGCGACAGCACGAAGCAAACGGATCGTATCAAGGCTATTTTTGAGGATCGTGGTGATAAGATACAATTTACTCCTGTTGAGCGTACCATTCACGAAGGGTTCGTTGATAATACTTTGAGGCTGTGTGTGTTTACAGACCATCAGTTATTCGACCGTTTCCATAAGTATAATCTGAAGAGTGATAAAGCCCGTTCGGGAAAGGTGGCCCTTTCCTTGAAAGAATTGAACCAGTTTACTCCGGGCGATTATGTGGTGCATACGGATCATGGTATCGGACGTTTCTCCGGTCTGGTGCGTATTCCGAATGGAGATACTACGCAAGAAGTCCTGAAACTGGTTTTTCAGAATGATGATGTGGTATTTGTTTCTATTCATTCTTTGCACAAAGTTTCCAAATACAAAGGAAAAGAGGGAGAGGCTCCCCGACTTAATAAATTGGGCACGGGTGCGTGGGAGAAACTGAAAGAGCGTACAAAGAGTAAGATAAAAGATATTGCCCGTGATCTGATTAAGCTGTATTCGCAGCGCCGCCAGGAAAAGGGCTTCTCTTATAGTCCGGATAGTTTCTTGCAGCGTGAGCTGGAAGCTTCCTTTATTTATGAAGATACGCCGGACCAGAGTAAAGCGACAATTGATGTCAAGGCGGATATGGAGAGTGATCGTCCGATGGATCGTCTGGTCTGTGGGGATGTGGGATTTGGAAAGACGGAGGTTGCCATCCGTGCGGCTTTCAAGGCGGTTGCCGATAATAAGCAGGTGGCTGTGCTTGTGCCGACTACGGTGCTTGCTTACCAGCATTTCCAAACATTCCGCGACCGCTTGAAAGGATTGCCTTGCAGGGTGGAATATTTGAGCCGTGCACGTACGGCCGCACAATCCAAAGCAGTATTGAAAGGATTGAAGGAGGGGGATGTCAATATACTGATAGGTACTCACCGCATCTTGGGAAAAGACGTCCAATTTAAAGACTTGGGATTGCTGATTGTTGATGAAGAACAGAAATTCGGAGTCTCTGTAAAGGAAAAGTTGCGGCAGCTGAAAGTGAACGTGGATACATTGACAATGACCGCTACTCCGATTCCCCGTACGCTTCAGTTCTCGCTGATGGGTGCGCGCGATCTGAGTGTTATCTCTACGCCTCCGCCTAACCGTTATCCGATTCAGACAGAGGTGCATACCTTTAATGAGGAGGTGATTACGGATGCGATTAATTTTGAAATGAGCCGTAACGGCCAGGTGTTTTTTGTCAATAACCGGATAGCTAATTTGCCGGAACTGAAAGCGATGATTGAGCGTCACATTCCGGATTGCCGTGTGGCTATCGGTCACGGACAGATGGAGCCGGCGCAATTGGAAAAGATTATTCTGGATTTTGTCAATTATGATTATGATGTCCTTTTGGCGACTACCATTATTGAGAGCGGTATTGATATCCCGAATGCAAATACGATTATAATCAATCAAGCGCAAAATTTCGGCTTGAGCGATCTTCATCAGATGCGTGGGCGGGTAGGACGTAGCAATAAAAAAGCGTTCTGTTATCTGTTGGCTCCTCCGTTAAGCAGTCTTACCGCAGAGGGAAAGCGGCGCCTTCAAGCGATTGAGAACTTTAGCGATTTGGGAAGCGGTATCCATATTGCTATGCAGGATTTGGATATTCGCGGAGCCGGTAATCTGTTGGGGGCGGAACAAAGCGGATTTGTTGCCGACTTGGGATATGAGACGTATCAGAAGATTCTCAGTGAAGCTGTTCATGAACTGAAGAACGATGAATTTACAGATTTGTATGCGGAGGAAATCAAAGGGGAAGGGCAGATCAGCGGTGAAGGATTTGTGGATGAATGTCAGGTGGAAAGTGATTTGGAATTGTTATTACCGGCGAATTATGTGACCGGTAGCAGTGAGCGTATGTTGCTTTATCGCGAATTGGACAGTCTGACATTGGACAAAGACGTCGCAGCTTTCCGTTCTCGTCTGGAAGACCGCTTCGGCCCTGTTCCGCCGGAAACGGAAGAATTGCTCCGTATCGTTCCTCTGCGTCGGTTGGCGGCACGTTTGGGAGCGGAGAAGATATTCTTGAAGGGTGGACGCATGACATTGTTCTTTGTCTCCAATCCAGATAGCCCGTTCTATCAGAGCCAGGCTTTCGGAAAGGTGATTGATTATATGATGAAGTATACCCGCCGTTGCGATCTTCGCGAGCAGAACGGGAAACGGAGTATGCTGATTAAAGATGTGTCGAATGTGGAGACAGCGGTTAGCGTATTGCAGGAGATTGTTGCGTTACCTCTTTCCGTATAGCTTATCTATTAAATCCCCTCGCCCGATACGTCTCAATTCATTAATGATATTTTTCCGTTCTTCCGGCTTGTACCAGAAGAAGAATTGACGTTGTGCCAGTTTTTCCCGTTGAGTCTTGGCGCTGAATATCGGTTCCAGCGTGTAGGGATGGTATCCGGTGTACCATGCTTCCGTGGCTACTGTCATAGGAGTAGGGGTGAAGTCCTGCACTTGTTCCAAATGAAAATCCAGCCGTTTGGTAATAACGGCAAGTTCCGCCATATCTTCTTCTTTGCATCCGGGATGCGAGGAAATAAAATACGGAATGAGTTGCTGACGCAGGTTCTCCTCTTTATTGATTCGGTCGAATATCCTTTTGAATGTTTCAAACTGCTCGAAAGGAGGTTTGCGCATTACGGATAATACCCGTTCACTTGTATGTTCCGGAGCAACTTTCAGTCGGCCGCTAACGTGCTTGACAATCAATTCGCGGGTATATTCGGCGGTACTGCGGTTGATGGCCTCATCTTTACTCCGATGCAATAATAAGTCATAACGTACCCCGCTGCCTATAAATGATTTCTTAATGTCGGGCAAGGCATCTACCGCGTGATAAATATCCAATAACGGACGATGGTCTGAGTTCAGGTTCGGGCAGACTTTCGGATGGATACAGGACGGACGCTTGCATTTCCTACAGATAGACTCATCTTTCCCTTTCATCTGATACATATTGGCGGAAGGACCACCCAAATCGCTTAAGTATCCTTTAAAGTCCGGTAACTGAGTTACCTCTTTTACTTCCCTCAGAATGGATTCTTTGCTGCGGCTGACGATGAATTTTCCTTGATGTGCGGAAATGGTGCAGAATGCACACCCGCCAAAACATCCCCGATGGATATTGATAGAGAATTTTATCATATCGTATGCCGGAATCCGCTTCCCTTTATATTTGGGATGAGGCATACGGGTATAGGGCAAATCGAAAGAACGGTCAATTTCTTCCTGGCTCATCGGGGGATAAGGAGGATTGACGACTACGACTTTGTTTCCGACAGCTTGCGTGATACGTGAAGCCGCATATTTATTGGACTCTTCTTCGATATGCCGGAAATTGCTTGCCTGTTTCTTTTTGTCTGCCAGGCATTCCTCATGCGAATAGAGCTGTATATCTTCCGTATCGGAAGTCCACTCAGAGGCACGGCAAAGATAGGCTGTCTGGGGAATCGTTCCGATGATTGTTTTTAAATCGTTGACAGTGCATACAGCGTCTTCCGTCGGCAGCAAACCTTTTATTTTACGGGTTAATTCGACAATCGGCTTTTCGCCCATTCCATAAATAAGCAAGTCCGCTCCACTATCGCATAAAATGCTTTTCTGTACCTTATCCTGCCAATAATCATAATGGCTTAACCGCCTCATGCTGGCTTCAATTCCTCCCAAGATGACAGGAACATCCGGATAAAGTCTCTTGAGAATCTGACTGTAAACAGTAGAGGGATAGTCCGGCCGCATATCCGGGCGCCCGTCCGGTGTATACGCATCTTCGCTACGCAATCGTTTGTTGGCGGTATATTTGTTTACCATCGAGTCCATGCACCCGCCGGAAATGCCAAAGAACAGGCGCGGACGCCCCAACTTCTTGAAATCGCGCAAGTCATCGCGCCAGTTAGGTTGGGGTACAATGGCTATTTTCAAACCTTCCGCTTCGAGAATGCGGCCGATAACGGCTGCACCAAAAGAAGGGTGATCTACGTACGCGTCCGCACTGAAAAGGATGATGTCCAGTTCATTCCATCCGCGAAGTTCTATTTCTTTTTTGGTAGTAGGTAACCAGTCAGTCAATCGATATTCTTTCATGCTGCAAAGATACGCATTATACGGTGAACTGTACTGTCATTTGTTCTCCGTCATAAATTTCGCGGAAACCGATGCCTTGTTCGGACAGATATTCCTTCAGGTCCTGAAACGCATCGGCATGGTTCATGATAATCTCCAGTGTTTCACCGGGAGACGCATTACACATCGCTTTTATTGCAGGAATCAGCGGACTATAGGCTGTGATTCCGCAAGTGTTTACTGTAATCATTATGCCTCCTCTTCTTCCGTTTCCGGACTGGAAAGCCACGTCAGATAGAGCTTGATAAGCTGTTGCAAGCCGAATGCCTTCATATTATTGTGGTAAATCACATCAATACAGAGGTCCAGCAAGTCCTTGCTGTCTTCTTCCTGACTGGCGATGAGGGAACGGATGTTTAGTTTCAACTTGTCCAAAACCGCTTCGTCTACAATGCCGGTACTATCAATGAGATGGCGGAACAATGCATATTTCTCGATCGTTCTCAGATTCTCATTAGAGACCTCTATGCTGCGTGTACCGCTGGGATTTGCTTGTATAGTATACATCTTTTCTAGTTTTAAGGGTTATTATAGTAGCAAAGATAGAACTTAAAATGAAAAGCAGATTAAAAAAAAGGATATTTTTTATCTCTGCGTAAAGAATCCCAGTATACCTGCCATGATAGTTGCCCGGTCGGCTTCCGATTGTATGCTTTCAAAAGGAAATCCCAATACGAAGGTACGGTAGTTTCCTTTATAAGCGATACCTGCGCTTTGGTTGCCGGGAACGTATGTAAAGACAGGAAATGCCGTATCTACCGGAACGATACAGTCGGGAGCAGGGACGGCATAGCTGGTTTCATTAGGCACTCTCGGTATGGTAATCGTACGTCCCAACCCGTTAATGCGGTTTGAACTCTTGTCCGTCATGCTGTTTTGATAACCGTATTTTAAGATCTTCTCCGTAAATTCCCGGTTTCCCTGTGTTCCACTCATATCGCTTCCCACGTATGCACCGCTGACAAATAGATTTCCTCCCGACTGGCAATAACTGGTGATAATCCGTTGCATGGCCGAAGAAAATGTTTTGTAGTATACTTTATGGGCCGGATCTTCTTTCTCCATTCCCAAAATGTAGTCCACAACCGGATAATCTTCCAGTGTGACTGTACCGTTTTCCACAGCCTCGTCGCTGCATGACACGAAACTATATTTGCCGGCGGCTTGAATCGCTTTTCCATGAATGAAAGGATAGTCGAATGTGTTACCTGCTATTTTCATTCCTTCCAACTCGCGCCCGCTATATCCTAGACTGCCTTCTCCTTCTTTCCCGGCCTGTGCCCGGTCGAATCCTATTTGCGCTCCACTGAATGAGATGTTTGATAAATAAGGAACTCCGGGATCTTGTTCCAGGTCGAATCCTGCTTTGTCAAACGTATTAATGACAGCCGGTCCGCTGACTCTGTCGAATCCGTTGATTATCAATACTCTTTCCCGTTCGCGTTTGGCCTTATAAGCAGAGAGTATCTCGGACGGGAAGCTTTCACCACCCCGGTTTACGGCAGTTACTTTAAAGGAATAAACGAGTCCCGGCTCTATTTTGACGGTATGGGACGTCTTGCTGACTAATGTACCGTTGTCGAAACCACCATAGCCAATGCGTGTGTATACAATGTATTCACGTGGCTGTGCGGTGGGTTCTTGCGGATCGTTTTCACCTTTCCACGAAAGCTCCAACGTATTCTTTTTCTTTCCGAAGCGGATAGCAAAATTGCTGACAGGAAGAGGTTGCACTACATATTCTTTGTCATGCTGGCCGGCAACAAACTGCAAGATACCTTTATAGATGGCACGTCCCACCGTAAACTTGAAATTCGGATCATGTCCCAACTGCATATCGGCAAAGTTCTGATGGGAAAGTAATTCGATAATGGTTGAAGGAGTAGCCGGAAGACGCGTCTCGCTGTAATTGCGGTTCCACATACTGCGTCGTGTCCAAGACAGATTATAACTTGAATATATATCTTTCTGAATCTGAGTGAGTAGAATATCGGCCAAATCCCGTGAGGCATACCGGTCGATTCCTGTGTTCAGTTTTCCATTATTAAAATCAGTGGTGTATATTCCCAATGAGCCGATCAGCTCATCCGTTTTGCTGCATCCCGCATCGCTATGCAGTGCCATTGTCATTTCCAAAGGAATACCTAAACCGGGTTGTTGCGGATTATAGACAGAACCTCCGGATAAATAATTAATTGTGTTGGAGCGTGTATTGATGTCATCCGCATAATCATTTTCACCTTTCCGCCCCGCATATACTTCGTATGGCATTCCCGCCCATTGGGCAGAGTAGCGTGCCCCTTCCAGATAACGGGGTAAACCGCTTATCTTTCCTCCCCGCGCAATATTTCCCATTCCTCCCCCGAAACGTACCGCATCTGCGCATACTACGCCATGCTCGCTACTCTCGTTGCTTAGCACTACCATACCGTAATCGTTATTGCCTTTGTCAAACTCGAATGTGCCCAGATAAACCCAAGTGCCTCCGCCTATCTTTTGATTCACTTTGAATTCGGTCACCCCTCCATTGTGGAAAACAAGATATTTGGCGTCGCTCACGCTATTAGGCAATGTCCGGTAAGAGACATAAACCGCGTATTCTCCTTTTGCCGGTAGGGTAGGCACCCATTCGGCGAAAGCCTGGTCTTTATTCTTCTTCTTCTTTCTTTCGGTCGGAATAAAGCGGCAGGTCCCGTCTGTGAAGGGATTTTCTCCATCTCTATAAATCGCTTTCTTTTGAGCGAATCCTTTTATCGGAGCAGTAGCCCAATGTGCTTTTTTGCTTCCTACTTCCAGATAAAGAGAAGCATTAGGTGTATCGTTGTCCACAATGATCTCATTTTTCTGAGTATCCCGTTCGCGGGGAGTGTAGACGATTGCGCCTGCGTTTTCCAACATCGGAATTACGTACGGAAGGACAAACGACTGTGTGAACAGATCTTCCGTTGTGCAAAACAGACGGGGGCGTTGCCATCCCCATTCATTCTTATCGTTCTTGAAATAATTACCGTGACTTTGCCAGATTGCGATATGTCGGTCTTGCAATCCTCGTGATATTTCATTGGGCCGTGAAATGTTCTTTACCCACGCTGCGCCTTTATAATCGGTTTTCAAGGACATCCGTTCCTTATCCTTTTTCTTGTTCCGATAAATATTCGGGATAAGTTCCTCAATGGGCTTTCCATCTGCAAAGATAGTGAGTCGATAGTAGTGGACAGGCCCCGGAAGCAGCTCCTTCACTTGATTGTAAACAGCTTCTACAGTCTCCGGTCGAAAAGGCTGATAAGCAAAACTCTCCGAAGCATGGATAGCAATCGTTTTGCGTTCATAATCTATATCAACACTTTTCAGCTTAGGCGTACTGATTTTCGCCGTTGCGGTATATCTGCCGAAATAATCTGTCAATCGTTCTTTTACATTCCTTTCAATGTCCTGAGCAGAAAGGAAATTTACTCCCAATGTAAGGCATAGGAAAAACACTATTATCTTCATACTTGCTGCTTTTTTATACTCACACAGAGGTGAATTGCTCCGCAAAAATAAACAAAAAAGAGCGAGAAGTATCCCACTTCCCACTCTTCTTTTATTGTTTTATATTCTCTTAATCAAGAATACCTTCTTTCCTTATAGCGGAATGTATTCAACAAACGCTTCCATTGCCTCGTATGAAGCCAAGCCCAATTTGTCATACAATGCAGCTGTACCGCGATTACGGTCCTCGCTGCGTTGCCAGAACAGACGTTCATCGTTACCCAAGAAAGGAGCGCTTTCCATCTGTGACTGATGCTTCAAGATAGAATTACGTTTTGCGCGAAGTTCTTCCGGGCTGATAGGCACTGCCATTTCAATGTTCTCAATTTCCCATTCGGCCCACGCGCCGCGATACATCCAGATACGGCAGTCTTTCAGCCACTTGGCACCTTCTTCTTTTTCAAGGTCGATGGCAGCGAATACTGCATCCGTACATACACGGTGAGTACCGTGCGGGTCGGCCAAGTCGCCGGCTACGAAAATCTGATGAGGTTTCACTTCACGGAGCAGGTTGCGTACGATTTCTACATCGGCTTCGCTGATCGGATTCTTTTGAATCTTACCCGTTTCGTAGAAAGGCAGATCAAGGAAGTGGCAACGTTCCAATGGAATGTTATTATATGTACAAGCAGTACGGGCTTCACCGCGACGGATCAGACCTTTGATAGTCAGTATGTCACGGCTGTCCATATCACCGTCTTTCTTCGCTTTCAGGAAATTACGTATTTCTGCGTACTTTTCATTGATAACCTGGTCCTCACTATTGTTGAAGATTTGGTTGAATCCGTTGATGAAGTGCATGAAACGAATTACTTCTTCATCACCTACAGCGATATTGCCGGAAGTTTCGTATGCTACGTGTACTTCATGTTTCTGCTCTACCAGACGGCGGAGAGTTCCACCCATAGAGATAACGTCATCATCAGGATGGGGAGAGAAAATAATCACACGTTTCGGGTAGGGTTTTGCACGTTCGGGACGATAGGTGTCGTCAGCATTCGGCTTGCCGCCCGGCCATCCGGTGATGGTGTGCTGCAAATCATTGAAGATCTTGATATTTACATTGTATGCAGAACCATAAAGAGCCAACAGTTCACTCAGACCGTTTTCATTATAATCCTTGTTGGTCAGTTTCAAAATCGGTTTGCCTGTCAACTGGCACAACCAGACAATAGCGCTACGGATCAATTTGTCATTCCATTCGCAGGAAGTTACCAGCCACGGACGTTGGATGCGTGTCAGATTCATGGCTGCCGAAAGGTCAAGAGCTACATGCGCATTGTTGTGAGTTTGCAGATAAGAAGCAGGAATAGTATCGGTAATCGCACCTTCCACACACTCTTTAATCATAGCTGCTTTGTTCTCGCCCCATGCAAGCAGATACACTTTCTTTGCACTGAGGATGGTAGCTACTCCCATCGTGATAGAACTGATCGGAGTATTATCCATTGTTCCGAAAATTCTGGATGCTTCATTGCGTGAAGCGTTATCCAATAAAATCAGACGGGTGGTAGAGTTCAAGCGTGAACCCGGTTCGTTGAATGCGATGTTACCCACACGGCCGATACCCAGTAAAGCAATATCAATGCCTCCGAAACTTTCGATACGTTGTTCGTAGAGACGGCAATATTCAAAGATTGTATCTTTGGCAATGCTTCCGTCGGGAGTGAATATATTCTGCTTGTCGATGTCGATATGATCCAACAGCATATTCTTCAAAGCGTTGAAATTGCTGTTGACTGCATCAGGAGCCAATGGATAATATTCGTACATATTAAATACGATCACATTACGGAAGCTGAGTCCTTCTTCCTTGTGCATGCGAATAAGTTCCGTATATACGTGTCTGGGAGAATCTCCTCCCGGAAGAGCCAATACGCAGAAACGTCCGGCTTTTTGTTTTTCGCGGATGGTTTGTGCTATTTCGCGGGCAATGTAGTTAGCGCCTTCTTCTACAGATTCGTAAATGTCCGTAGGAATTTTTTCGAGTCTTGTCAAGACTGATTTTTCAAAAGCATTCTCCGGTCTGTAATATCTGGGGGAGACCCGGTGGAGACTGATTTGAGAACTAAGATTTGTTTTCATAAAGTTGTTAATTAAGTTATGTAAGATTAGAGTTCTTACGACTGTATTTTCACGACAAAGATACAAAAGAGGTTTATATAATTAACTACCTACTTCTCGGTATTGTTGTCGTTTTAATTGGTTTTTAACATTTGTTTGGTAGTAACTATGACAGATGAAATTCGTCTGCATCTTTCCATACCGGAAATTTTTCTCTGAATTGACGGAGAGCGGACAGGTTGAGAGTTGCCGTAGCTATTCCTTCCCGGCCGTCGGGTAGCGAGGCTATCTCTTCTCCGAAAGCTGAATAGATTTTACTTCCTCCATTATAGTCCAAATGGTAACCGTCGGTTCCTGTCCGGTTGACACCGCATACATAGCACTGATTCTCGAACGCGCGAGCCCGAAGCAACGTATCCCATACCGGGCGGCGGGGGATAGGCCAGTTGGCTACATATATCAATAAGTCATACTCATTGTTTACGTTTCGGCTCCATACCGGGAAACGAAGGTCGTAGCAGACTTGCAGACAGATGTTCCATTCGAGGTAGGGAAGGATAAGCCGTTTCGTGCCGGAGGAAAAATGTTCGGCTTCCCGTCCCATGCGGAACAAATGCCGTTTGTCGTAATAGGATTCTTCTCCTTCCGGTGTCAGAAAAAATGCCCGATTGTAGAACAACCCGTTATCCGTTGCGATATAACTTCCGCAGATGGCTATCCGGAATTGCCTGGCCCATAGTTTGAGAGTCGTAATGGTTTCACCGGAATTAGGTTCTGCCAACGTTTTGCTCCGCATACTGAAGCCGGTAGAAAACATTTCCGGTAAAACAACAATCTCCGTTGTTCCACAGAGACTTTGCAGTTTCTTGTGGAGCAGACGGAGATTTTCTTGTTTGTTTTCCCAAACGATATCGGTTTGTACTATGGAAATACGGATTGAATCCACACTGTTTAGTGATTAAATCTCGCCAAGGGCAAAATTCTCAGGATGTTTTCCTTGAAAGTCCTTGAAATAAAGTTTGATTTCTCTCATGTCTTTATCAATATCTCCCGACGGCATGATGGCTTTCGTTGCCGAAATCATCTTTTTGCTGTAATCGATACCGATCAATACGATGGGTACTTGCGCTTTCAAGGCGATATAATAAAAACCCTTTTTCCAATTTGGATTTGCCTTGCGGGTTCCTTCGGGCGTGATAGCCAAATGAAACTTTTTGCATTCGTTGAAATGTTTGACCATCTGATCCACCAACGAGGTTTTCCGACTACGGTCTACGGGAATCCCGCCGACTGCTTTGAAAAAAAGCCCGAGTGGAAAGAAAAACCATTCTTTCTTCATCATGAAACTTGTCTTACGACCTAAAGCACCGTAAAATAGTTTTCCAATAAATAAGTCAAGGTTCGTAGTGTGTGGAGCGGCACAAATCACGCATTTATCATAATTGGTTACCGTAACGTTTGTCTTCCACCCCAATAGGCGGTAATAGATAAAGCTATAAATTGCTTTCTTCATTCTGTTTTTTAGTTCAATTTTCCGATCGCTTCAATAATCTCGTTTACTTTTGCATTAAAGTCTGCACGGAATTTCTTATAAAAACCTTTCACATTTCCCGGTTCGGTGTGACTGATGCGGCATACAAATTCATCCTGCATTTTCAGCACTTCCGCCATTAACTCGTCGGCCTTAGTCTTGTCAGTACCAGGTATAAACATACTGTTGATTAAACACTCGGTGAACAATTCTCCTGCGATATAGTTTACATTCTTTTTGAGTTCTCTTCTACTTGCCATAATCTTTACATTTAATGGTGAATAATAAAAAATATTTGTGGTAAAGATAGTTACTTTCTTTGATTTAGGCGAATAATATGAAGAAAAAATAAGAAAGACTCCTTCACCTAGCTTCTATATCCCTTTGCTCATGGGGAAAAGCGGGTGAAGGGCTACCCTTTCACCCGTTTCTTCCCTCGGGTTATTCGAATAATTTTGCCGGGTTAATGCTTAAGAACTGTTCGGCTTTCATTCCTCCTTCTCCGACCACGAAAGTTGCATAAGGATGATACAAATTCCGCACTGCTTCAAGTCCTGCATTGTACGTTTCACTGTTGCTTTTAACTTCTATCGCTACAATCCGGTTTTTCTTTTTCAGTATATAGTCTACTTCTTTATCCTTTTCTCTCCAGTAAAACACTTCATAATTGCCGGTGAATGCGTTAGAAACAATATGGGCGCCAATGGCGGATTCAAAAATACGTCCCCATTCTTTCCTGTTGAGAATGGCTTCTTTGAAAGTTAAATCGTTGTATACGGTTTTTAATGCATTGTTATATACCTGGAATTTAGGGGCACTTGCCCTTTGGCGTGATTTATCCATTGCGAACTTTTGTAGTCCGGTCAGTAATCCGCTGTCTCCCAGTAAGTTTAAATATCCAGCCAGTGTTGTTGTGTTTCCGGCGTCTTGCAATGCTCCTACCATTTTGGTCAAGGACACGATTTCACCGGAATAGGCAGTCCCCAATTCGAAAGTCTGCCGTAGCAGTGCCGGTTTACTGATGGGAGAGTCATATAAAATATCTTTATTGATTGTGGCGTCTATAATTGCTCCGTTAATATATTGCGCCCATCGCTCTTCATCCTCAATCAAGAAAACTGCACCGGGATATCCGCCAAAATAGAGATATTGTTCCAGACTTATTCCGAACGCATCCCGCATTTCCGGATATGACCAATGGGTCATTCTGATTTCTTCGAAGCGTCCCATCATGGAATCAGATAGCCCTTTCTCTAACAATACACGTGAAGAGCCGAGCAGAACAACTTTCATGTTGATATCATTGAATGTATCTGCATCCCATTCTTTTTTTACAACTTCGCTCCCATTCTTTATTTTCTGAACCTCATCGATTATCAGAATGAACTCAGGTAGATTTTCGACCCGCATCTGTACTCTTGCCGTATTCCAACAATCTGAAATCCAAGATGTCTGTGTGGCGGGAATGCTGTCTGCCGAATAGATTTGATAAGGTATTTTCAGGTCATTGACTACCTGTTTGATAACTGTCGTTTTTCCCACCTGGCGAGGTCCTAGCACTACTTGTAGAAAATGCCGGGACTCTTTCAGCCTTTCTGTAATGATTTGATATTGTGCTCTTTTATACATACTTTTGAATTTTACTCAATGGCTAGCGTAATTTTACTCAATGCATTGATTAATTTTACTCAATAGATAACGCAAATATACATAATCAGTTGCTCATTATCTACCTTAACATTATTTTTTATCCTTGTATTTTATATCTACGGAAACCCGGTAGTGACCTGGAACGGGAGTGTAGATAGGTTGATGGGTAGTCCCTTTGTTTTGGAGTTTCTTTTCCGCAATCAGTCTTTTGATATGCCGATATGCCGTAATCTGTGTCATTCCACAGAGATATTGGAAGTCTTTCCGGGTAATAATATGATTCTCGGCAAAGTATTTCGTCAATTCCATGTCTATCTCAGTGTTGGACAGTTCGGTGGAGTGAGGTTTGTATTTTGAACGCTTGAAGTGCATATCCGAAAGTTCCGCTTTCAACTCCTTGTCCGCCTTGAACTTGATAGCTTTTAATTTGACTTTGTGTACCCGTTTCGCTTTGGGGTCTCGTATTTCTTCTTCACAGCTAAGAGTGACCTGCAGGTATCCCAATCCGTCGATATGCACTTTCTTTCCTTCCTTGAGACATTGAGCCACTTCGTATTTCAATTCTTCCAGTGTAGCTATAACGTCCGACGGACTTAATGAACAGCGTTCGTGGATACGGTAAACCAAATTTTCCGTATCTACTGTTTCATAACTGATGGGACGTGCGTGATACCTCACCTTATTCTTTTTCTCCTTCGGCATAGGAGTCTTATATAGTTCAAATTGTACAGCCATACTACTTTCTTCTTTCTTTAGATGTTTATAGATTATCTTCCGTATATTTCTCGATTTTCTTCCGGATATCTATTACTTATCATTATTGTGATAAGTACTTATCATAGCAATGATACTTACTTATCATAGATGTGATAAGATATTATCATTATTGTGATAAGATAAGAATGTCCGCATCAAAGGTAAGGCTTAATTAGGAGATAAACAAGGAATAACCGGATAAAGTATGAAGTTCATTTATATGAAAATGAGTGGATTAAAAAGTTGCAAATCCCATTTTTCAGGTATTATATTCGCAACCGTTAAAACTAAAAAACGGAAATTTTATGGAAAAGAAAAGTGTATTATTGGTATGGTGGCGGAAAATTGTAAATCACTTTTGTAAAAGTGAAGTAGAAAAGCGAATAGAGGAAACAGAAATGCCTCCTAAAACGAAGAAGTTGACAGAAAGCGTGGAATGTTTTTTGAAATCCCGTTATGATTTTCGCTATAACATTCTGACGGAAGAAACGGAATTCCGTTCGATGGAGCAGGTGGAAGAAGGATTTCTGCCAATCAATCAACGTGTGTTGAATACGTTATGTCTGGAAGCTCATGAGTCGGGGATTCCTTGTTGGGACCGTGATCTGTCACGTTGCATTTATTCCACTCGCATTGCGGAGTATCATCCTTTCAGACTCTATTTGGATGAATTGCCTGCGTGGGATGGCATAGACCGATTGGTTGATTTGGCACGGCGGGTTTCTACCGATTCGGCTTGGGTGAAAGAGTTTCATATCTGGATGTTGGGAATGACTGCACAATGGATGGGAATCATGGGAGAACATGCCAATAGTGTGGCTCCTTTGCTTGTCAGTACGGAACAGGGGTATCTGAAATCTACTTTTTGTAAGTCCCTGCTTCCTGCTGCGCTTCAGCGATATTATATGGATAAGGTGGATTTGACAAGTGAAGGGCGGGTGGAACGAAGATTGGCGGAGATGGGACTTCTCAATCTTGATGAATTTGATAAATATCCTCCGACAAAAATGCCGTTGTTGAAAAACTTGATGCAGATGGCTTCATTGAGTTTATGCAAAGCATATCAGAAAAATTATCGTTCATTACCGAGAATCGCTTCTTTTATCGGAACATCCAACCGGAAGGAGCTATTGACAGATCCGACGGGTAGCAGGAGGTTTATTTGTGTGATGGTGGAATGTCCTATCGATTGTAATGGGATTGAGCATAAGCAGATTTATGCGCAGTTGAAAGCGGAAATCTTGTCGGGCGAACGTTATTGGTTTACAAAGGAGGAAGAACAGGTATTACAGAAAAATAATCTGCCTTTTTACCGTCAAGGTCCGGTAGAGGATGTATTGCGTTCTTGCTATCGTTCTGTAGAAAAAGGGGAGGAGGGTGAACTTCGTTCAGCAGCCGAGATCTTTCAATGTTTGAAAAAGAAGAATCCGTCAGCGATGCGTGGGGCGAATCCGGCAAGTCTGGCGCAAATTCTGGTAGCGGTGGGGATAGAACGGAAGCATACAAAGTTTGGAAATGTATATCGGGTGGTAAAAATTGGGTAAAAGAGAGCTGATTTGGATGATGGCTTGAGTGACGGCTTGGGTGAAGGAAGCCCCCTTCACCCGCTTTAGCCCATGGATAGGGCTCTGTAGCCAAAAGGTGAAGGGCTTATAAAAATCACTTGGAATGTGAGGGGCACTCGAAAATAATGTTTATCTTTGAATAATTATTAAATGAAGAATAACTATGGATAGTGTGATGCGCAAATTTCCTATTGGTATACAGAATTTCGAGAGTTTGATAACATTACCAGCTTTGGAAAAATAGTGGAGGATAATTGTTGATGGAGATTATGATGGACGTTATTTTGATTATCATTGGTGCTCTCTGTATGATTGCCGGATTAGCCGGTTGTATTCTTCCGTTTCTTCCCGGCCCTCCCATTGCTTACTTGGGACTGTTTATTCTCCATTGTACAGATAAGGTGGAGTACAGTACTACGCAATTAATTGTATGGTTGCTGATTGTGGTTGTATTACAGGTCCTGGATTATTTTACTCCAATGTTGGGCAGTAAATACAGCGGTGGCAGTAAGTGGGGAAATTGGGGATGTATAATAGGTACCCTTGTCGGTCTTCTTTTCTTGCCATGGGGGATTATTCTCGGTCCGTTTCTGGGGGCTGTCATTGGGGAACTGTTGGGAAATAAGGAATTCTCACAGGCGCTTAAATCCGGATTCGGTTCCTTAATAGGATTCATATTGGGAACCTTGTTGAAACTGGTTGTCTGCGGTTATTTCTGTTATCAGTTTATTGTCGGTTTTGTTTGATGAATATAAATAAAGCTGCTCTCCGGAAAGAAGAACAGCTTTACTGCTTTGTTTACTTTATTTTAGGCTCATTTCACCGGAATCTTGTCGATACGTTTCTGATGACGTCCTCCTTCAAACTCGGTAGAGAAAAACTCGGTTAAAATCATGTCCGCTTCTTCTGTGCTGATGAAGCGTCCCGGCATGACCAAGATATTGGCGTCATTGTGCTGACGTGCCAAATGCGCAATCTCTGCATTCCAGCAAAGAGCTGCACGAATCCCTTGGTGCTTGTTCAGTGTCATATTGATTCCGTTTCCACTGCCACAGATAGCAATACCGGGATAACATTCACCCGATTCCACTGCAAGAGCCAGCGGGTGGGCATAATCCGGATAATCTACACTTGCTGCAGAGTTGGTCCCGAAGTCTTTGTATGCCCAGCCTTTTACTTCCAGCCAGCCGCGAACATATTCTTTCAGTTCAAAACCGGCGTGGTCGCATGCTAATCCGATTGTTTTCATTAGAGCATTGCTTTTACTTGGTTATATACATTTTCGGCTGTGAATCCAAGTTTCTCATCCAGTACTTTGTAAGGTGCGGAGAAACCGAAAGATTCCAAGCCCCATACTTTGCCATGACAGCCTACCAGACCTTGAAGAGTAACAGGCAAACCGGCGGTCAAACCGAAAATCTTGGCATTTGCAGGGAGAACAGATTCTTGGTATTCTTTGGATTGGTTGCGGAACAGCCCTTCAGACGGAGCAGATACAATACGTACTTTTACACCATCTTTGCGAAGCAACTCTGTACCGGCTACCAAAGTGGAAACTTCAGAACCGGAAGCTACTAAAACTACATCCGGGTTTTCGTCAGAACCGGCCACGATATAAGCGCCTTTCGCTGCTTGTTCGTAATCTGTTCCTTCCGGTAAGTTGGCAATATTCTGGCGGGAGAAAATCAGACCTGTCGGAGTGGACATATTCTCCATTGCAAGTTTCCATGCGATAGTTGTTTCTTCTGCATCTGCCGGACGGAGTACCAACATAGAGTTGTGTCCCTTGTGGTTTTTCAGTTTTTCCATCAAGCGGATTTGTGCTTCCTGTTCTACCGGTTCGTGAGTAGGACCGTCTTCGCCTACACGGAACGCATCGTGTGTCCAAATGAACTTCACGGGTTGTTCCATCAATGCAGCCATACGTACGGCAGGTTTCATGTAATCGGAGAATACGAAGAATGTACCGCAAGCTGCGATTACACCACCGTGAAGCGACATACCGATACAGATACAAGCCATTGACAGTTCAGATACACCTGCCTGGAAGAATGCTCCGCTGAAATCGCCTTTCTTGAACGAATGAGTCTTTTTCAAGAAACCGTCGGTCTTGTCAGAGTTGGAAAGGTCGGCAGAAGCTACAATCATATTTTCTACTTGTGTAGCGAGAGCACCTAGTACGGTTGCCGATGCGGCGCGAGTAGCGCTGCCTGCTTTCTGTTCGATAGCGGCCCAATCCACTTTCGGAGCTTTGCCGGAGAAGAACAGGTCCAGTTTGGCTGAAAGTTCCGGATTAGCTTTTGCCCATGCGGCTTTCACTGCATATCTTTCAGCTACGATCTTTTTCAATTCTTCTGCACGTTTAGCATACAGTTCGGCTACTTCCGGGAATATAACGAACGGGTTGGTAGGATCACCGCCTAAATTCTTAATTGTATTTACATATGCGTCGCCACCGAGAGGAGCACCGTGTGTAGCGCAGTTAGCTTCATAGCTGCTGCCGTCCGCCTTGCGTGCACCTTTACCCATCACAGTCTTACCGATAATCAATGTCGGACGTTCCTTTTCCGCCTGTGCCTTCTTGATAGCTGCACGGATTTCGTCAGGATCGTTACCGTTGATACTCAGTACGTTCCATCCCCATGCCTCATACTTCATGGCAGTATCTTCTATAGTTACATCTTTCGTTTCTGTAGAAAGCTGAATGTCGTTGGAGTCGTAGAACATGATCAGATTATCCAGACCCAATGCACCGGCAATACGTCCGGAACCTTGAGAAATCTCTTCCTGGATACCGCCATCAGAGATATAAGCGTAGATAGTCTGATTCATCACTTCGTTAAAGCGTGCTTTCAGAAATTTAGCGGCAATGGCAGCACCTACGGCAAAGGTATGTCCTTGTCCCAGCGGACCGGAAGTGTTTTCAATGCCCCGCATGATGTCTACTTCCGGATGTCCCGGAGTGGGGCTTCCCCATTGGCGGAATTCTTTCAATTCATCCAATGTGAATTTACCGGTCAGTGCCAATGTTGAATAAAGCATTGGAGACATATGTCCCGGATCGAGGAAGAAACGGTCGCGTCCTTCCCAGCGGGGATTCTCCGGATCATATACTAAAAACTCAGAAAAGAGTACATTCACAAAGTCAGCACCACCCATGGCACCACCCGGGTGACCGGAATTGGCTTTCTCAACCATTGAAGCAGCAAGAATACGGATGTTATCCGCTGCACGATTCATAAGTTTATTATCGTTCATATCATTAAAATTAATTGATTTCTGTAAGATTGTTGGCAAAGATAACTCTTTATGTGGATTTAACAATCCAAAAGAGCTATCTTTTTTGTTACCATTTTACTTGTCTTCTTGTTTATAATACAATAAGTAATAGCCCTTGATTTACTGTAACTCTAAAGTAACAATCGACTTAGCAGGAAGTTTTACCTTCATTGTGCCTTTATTGATTTTTACCTCTTTGAAAGGTGCCGGTTTTACAATATTAGGATTCTCAAAAGAATTGTAATCGGTGAGTTTGGCAGAGGTCAGAATTTCTCCGGTAGCTTTCTTTGCCTTTGTGTCTCCCAGATTGATGGTGATTTCCTGTGCTTCATCGGCATCTACGTTTGAAAGGGAAATATGGATAACACCATTTTTGTCTTTGGAGGCTGTGGCACTTACCATCGGTACGGTACGGTTATCGCGTACATTCATCTTTTCACACTCCAGGTCGATAGGGAGATAAGTGGCGTCTTGATGTACCTTATACATTTTGAAAACATAATAGCTGGGAGTCAGTACCATCTCTTTTCCTTTTGTCAGAATCATGGATTGAAGTACATTGACAACTTGTGCGATATTTGCCATTTTCAGACGATCGGTGTATTTATGAAATACGTCAAGGCTCAAAGAGGCAACGAAAGCGTCGCGCAATGTGTTTTGCTGATAGAGGTGTCCTTTGATGGTTCCGGGTTCTTCGTCCCACCAAGTTCCCCATTCGTCAAGTAAAAGGGCGATTTTCTTATCCTTGTCATATTTGTCCATGATGGCGCAATGTTTTTTGAGGACTTCTTCCACTTCGAGGCATTTGCCCATTGTCCAGTAATAGTCGTCTTTGTTGAATTGAGTAGCGGAAGTTTTACTGCCACTCCAGCCCGTTACGGTGTAATAATGAAGGGAAAGACCTTGCATACGGTGTCCTACACGATTCATCAATACATCAGTCCAGTTATAGTCGTAATCGCTGGCTCCGCTGGCAATCTTGAAGAGACGGTTGCCGTCATAGTTGCGGCAATAGGTGGAGTAACGACGGTACAGGTCTGCATAGTATTCGGGACGCATACTGCCGCCACATCCCCAACTTTCATTTCCTACACCCAGATATTTAATCTTCCATGCTTTGTCGCGCCCGTTTTTGCGGCGAAGGTTCGCCATAGGAGAGTCACCGTCAGATGTCATATATTCTACCCATTTGGCGAGTTCCTCTACCGTACCGCTGCCTACATTTCCACTGACGTATGGTTCGCAACCCAGCATTTCACACAAGTTTAGAAACTCATGAGTACCGAAACTATTGTCTTCAATGGTTCCTCCCCAGTTGTTATTTACCATCTTCGGACGGTTCTCTTTGGGTCCGATACCGTCCATCCAGTGGTATTCATCGGCAAAACAACCACCCGGCCAACGAAGAACAGGAACGGCGAGTTCTTTTAATGCATTGAATACATCTGTGCGATATCCCTTTATATTAGGAATATCCGAATTCTCGCCTACCCAAAGACCGCCGTAGATACATGAACCCAAATGTTCGGCAAACTGACCGTAAATTTCTTTTGGGATAATTTCTTTACCTTGATCGGCGTGTAAAGTGATGGTAGCGCTCTTTTGTGCAGAAAGAGATACTGAAGCTGCCAAAAAGGCTGTGCTGACTAATAATTTTGCTTTCATAAATGGTATTTGTTTAATGATTGTTTTTTTATTTTAGTAAACGTACTTCATAGATAGCAGGAGTCCATTCCGTCCCGTCAGGGATGAAACGTATCGGACAATTGCCCGTGTTCAACTTTTGGGGCAGGGCATAAGAAAGAGTAATAAAACCGCCTTTGTCCGCTTCGCTGATTGTCGGTTTAACAGCCAACTTTTCATTATTCAAGAGGATAGCCATTTTGTTCCGGTCATCTTTCCGTATCGTAATCAGGAGACGGCTTGCTTCCTCTTTTACTTTCAGTTGATAGCCGAACCAACCTTTGGCACGGCGGAAGTGTCTGTCTTTATCCGTTCCGGTTTCTGCCTGCTCATATTGGATAGCATGGTCAGACTCCGGTTGCTGTTCACCGGGAAAGATAAGATCAATAGTTTGATTGGCTAATTCGGTCGTTTTTCGTTCGGCTGTTGCCATTTCTTCCTGAATGGCTTTGAAGCGCTCTTCACTTGTCTGCCGGAAGTAAATGGCATAACGGGAATTATGCAGGCGGAAGAAAGGAACGAGTTCCAATGCTTTGCCTTGTGCCGGATAGACATCTCCATTGTAACGGAAAGCGATCCGGTTCCCCTTTTCTTTGTGAAGATCTTTGCATATTGAATTGGGATCTCCTATCAACATCGGGACTTCCTGCAAAGGAATTTGTTTGCCATGTGCGATATGGCCGCCGCGACTGTCATCGGCATACAGACCATCGAGATGTTCTGTGCCTGTGGAAGCTGCAAGAACGATAGGACCGTATAAGAAAGCATAATAATCTTTCTTGTCGGGGATTTGTTCAATAGTGACTTTCATCGGCAGGTTGAAGGTTATGACGTCCCCTTTTTTCCATTTACGAGAAAGAGGAAGATATTGATTTCCTTTTTTCGTGGGAAACGTTTCTTTCTTCCCATTAATGCTAATTGAATAGTTGGAAGATTGGTTAGCCCATTCCGGAATGCGTATCATTAAAGTACGTTGTTTCTTAGAAGCTTTATCTATTCGCAAAGTAACCTTATTGTCATCGGGAAAGCGGGTTTCCTGTGTCAAGATGACGCCTTGTTCTTTCCAGTTCAGTTGTGAGGGGATGAAAAGATTGACATAAAGCGTATCTTTCTGATGCGCATAAATGAATTCACCGTATTTGGTATGGTTCTCCAGACCAGAGCCGACACAACACCACATAGATGTTTCCGGTTGTGAATAAACGCGGTAATGTCCCGGCCGCATAGGGGTGAAGTATACAAATCCGCCTTTATCCGGCTCTTGAGACGCTAGGATATGGTTGTAAAGCGCACGTTCGTAATAGTTGATGTAGTTGGGGTCGGGCTCATTTATATTGCAGGGATTGTGAGAGTTCTGATAAAGCATTTTAGTAAGGCGGAGCATATTGTAGGTATTGCAGGTTTCCGGCCCTTGCACATCGTTTATCATGGAGGTAAAATTATCGGCCGGGTGGAAATGTTCGCGTACACTATTCCCTCCGATACAGACAGAGCGATTGTTGACAACCGTATTCCAGAAGAAACGGGCTGCATGATCCCATTCTTCGGCGTGATTCCAATTTTTGTCGTCCTGTGAAAGTTCGGCGATTCGTTTGTAACCGATCACTTTCGGTATTTGGGTATTGGCGTGCATGCCTGTCAGTCGGTCTTCATCTTTGATAAGCGGATCAAGGATAATCTTATGGGAGAACCGACGTGCCAGTTCCAGGTACTTTTTATCTCCCGTAATTGCAGCTACGTCAGCGAAAGTCTCGTTTAGTCCGCCATGTTCGCTACGGAGCATATCCTGTATTTGCTGATCGCTCAGACCGGAAGTAATGTCGATCATCCAATCTGTAAAAGCAATCAACATCCGGCGTGCCCGGTCGCTGCCTGTATAGAGGTAGGCGTCCCGCAACCCGGCGTATGTCTTGTGTATATTGTAGAGAGGCACCCATTTGCCATTGAGGTCGAAACCTCCGGCACGGATATTACCTGCTTTAATTTCTTTCCAAAGTTGGAGACTGCCCGGAGTTCCTCCGATAAAACCTGTTCCGACAGCTTGTTGGGCACGGTATAGCTCGTCAAGCATATAGTTAAGCCGGTTGTAAACTGCGGTATCTCCGGTAGCGGCATACATCATGGAGAGTGCGGATAAATAATGTCCGCCGATGTGTCCGTCCAGTCCGGTGTTTTCCCAATTGGTATAACTCGGAGCTTTCGGAGTGAGTCCCGCTTCGCGTAAGAAAGGAGCCAGCAAGCGATCGGGATTAAGGGCGAGTATGTAATGCAAATCAGTCTGTTGGGCTTGTAAGAACGGACTATCCAATAGTTTGACGTCTTGTAAGGGGAAGTATGACACCTGTGGAACGTTCTGTGCTTTAGACAGTGAGGCGGATAGGAGAAGTGCAAGTATGAACGACGTGGTTTTCATGATAATAGTTTCCCCTTGTCCCTCTCCGGAAAGGAGAGGGAATGGGGATAGTTTATGTTAATACTTAGGTGATTAAGAAAGAAGCGGAGAGCCCTCCATGATGAGGGCTATTTGAATTTCACTGCTGCTTCTTCGATGGGCAATCCTGCCTTGTAGTTCTCGATGTATGTATTAAAACCGGCTACGTCCTCAGCGCTAGGCGATACCTCGATACCGGCGTCTCCGACAAATACTTTCTCATCCAGAAAATCAGCAAGCGATTGTTTTTTCTCATTGTTCACGAGGTAAGAACCGAGCAGGGCAATACCCCAAGCACCTCCTTCACCGGCTGTTTCCATTACAGAAATAGGCGAGTTGATGGCAGCTGCGAGTATTCTTTGACCTACTCCCTTTGTTTTGAATAATCCACCGTGACCTGTGATTCTGTCCACTTTGATTTTCTCTTCATTGAACAGGATATCGTTGCCAATCTTGAGTACTCCGACGGAAGCGTATAAATGGCTTCTCATGAAGTTTGCAAGATTGAACTTGTCATTGGCAGAACGTACAAACAAGGGCCTTCCTTCTGCAAGTCCTGTGACGGGCTCACCTGAAATATAATTGTAGGAGAGTAGACCTCCGCAATCGGTATCACCTGTGAGAGCGATGTTATAGAGCTTGCTATAAATTTCGTTCATGTCTACAGGTATACCCAGAAGCTCCTGGTATTCTTTGAACAAGTTAACCCATGCGTTGAGATCGGATGTGCAATTGTTGCAATGTACCATAGCTACCAGGCTTCCGTCCGGAGTGGTGACCATATCGATCATCTCGTATGGCTTTGACAACTCTTTCTCCAATACAATCATGGAGAAAGAGGATGTTCCTGCCGATACGTTTCCTGTACGTTGTTTCACAGCATTGGTTGCAACCATACCGGTACCCGCGTCTCCTTCCGGCGGACATACCGGTATTCCTGCCTTCAAATGACCGGATGCATCGAGTCTCTTGCTTCCTTCAGGTGTAAGGACACCTGCACTTTCACCTGCCGACAGTACTTTGGGCAGGATATCTTGCAATGTCCAACTGTACCGATTCGGAGCAATCAGCTTATCGAACTTCGCCACCATTTCGGCTGAATAGTTGTGGGTGGTCGGGTCTATGGGGAGCATTCCGGATGCATCGCCTATGCCCAATACTTTCTCGCCTGTCAACTGCCAATGCACATAACCTGCAAGAGTAGTCAGGAAGTCAATGTCTTTGACATGTGCTTCGTTGTCCAGAATTGCCTGGTACAAGTGAGAAATACTCCATCTCAACGGAATGTTGTAGACAAACAGGTCTGATAAAGCTGCTGCCGCGCGACCGGTATTCGTATTTCTCCAGGTACGGAAAGGTACGAGGATTTCTTCTTTTGCATTGAAGGGCATATAACCGTGCATCATGGCACTGACACCGATAGCTGCCAGGTTCTCGATCTCTATGCCGTATAAGTTCTTCACGTTGGAGCGGAGATCGGCATAGCAATCTTGCAGACCGGACCAGATGGCTTCGATGCTGTATGTCCAAAGCCCGTCAACTAGCTGGTTCTCCCAAGTATGGTTTCCTTGAGCAATCGGCTTGTTTTCCTGATCAATCAAAACGGCTTTTATCCGTGTAGAACCGAGCTCGATTCCAAGAATGGCTTTGCCTGTTTCGATTGTTGATTTTGCATCTGATTTCATGTTGGATAGTGTTTAGCAAAGTGCTTTATTCAACATATAATATACTTCATTCATGCGCAACTCTTTCTTGAAGCAGCTGATAGTCGTATCTTTATTGATATGTACCATTTCGATACCTGCGATTTCTGCATAATCTTCCCAGTATTCAGCGGTCAGATCATATGAGAAGCAAGAATGGTGAGTACCACCTGCCAGAATCCATGCACCGGCACCTACTTCAAAGTTAGGCATTGGAATCCAAAGAGCAGAAGCAACCGGTAATTTCGGCAGCGGTTTCGGTTCGATACATTCCACATCATTTACAATCAGACGGAAACGGTTGCCTAAGTCTACTACGGTTGCAGTACAACCTGTACCGACTTTAGAAGTGAAGACAAGACGAGCTGTCTGGCTCTTACGAATACCTATACCGAGGAAGTGAACTTCCAGACGAGGTTTGTTGGCTGCGATAAGCGGACAAACTTCCAACATATGTGATTGTAAGATAGAGCTTTGTGCACCGTTGAAGTTCAATGTGTAATCTTCGAGGAAAGAACAGCCTTTCGGAAGTCCTTGATTCATTACCCATACAGTGCGGTAGAGAGCAGCGGATTTCCAGTCGCCTTCGGCACCGAAACCATAACCTTCCGCCATCAGACGTTGAGAAGCAAGTCCCGGAATCTGGTCGAAACCGTTGTGCTCCAAGTCGCCCAAGTCGTCAAAATTGGTTGTGAATCCTTTTGCGCCTTTTGCTTTCAGGATAGCGCGAAGAGCCAATTCTGCTTTTGCGGCATTCCATACCTTCTGATAAGCTTCGGTTGATTTGTCTTCCAAAGAAGCATCGTGGTCGTATTCTTTGAAATAAGTAGCTACTAATGCGTCTACGTCAGCGTCCTTGATATCTTTGTGATATTCCATCAGTTCGCTTACCGGACAATAGTCTACATGATAACCCATACGTTGTTCCGCTTCCACCTTGTCACCGTCAGTTACGGCTACATTGTTCATCTGGTCGCCAAAACGAATGATCAGCATATCTTGAGAATCTGCCCAACCTGCACAAACACGCATCCATACGGCAATCTTATGCAGTGTGTCTTCGTCTTTCCAATAACCTACTACTACTTTGCGACGGATACGCATACGGGTACAGATGTGTCCGAATTCACGGTCCCCATGAGCCGACTGATTCAGGTTCATGAAGTCCATATCCATTGTATCCCAAGGAATTTCCTTGTTGAACTGAGTATGCAGGTGCAACAACGGTTTCTTCAACTGCTGCAAACCGTGAATCCACATTTTTGCAGGAGAGAAAGTATGCATCCAAGTGATGACACCGACACATTTCTCGTCGTTGTTGGCAGCTTTGAAAACAGCTTCCACTTCTTTGGAAGAGTTGGCAGTTCCTTTGTATACCACTTTTACAGGGAGTTTACCGGAGTTGTTCAACCCGTTAACCATTTCATTAGAGTGTGCGTCTACTGCGATTACTGCGTCACCTCCGTACAGAAGCTGTGCTCCTGTTACAAACCATACTTCATATTGATCAAATGCGTTCATAATGTTTTGCTTTAATTTTTAATTTCTAGTTTTTAATTGATTATTGTCCGTAATAAGCATTCGGACCATGCTTGCGACTGAAATGTTTTTCAATCAGCAGAGGATTCATTGTTAAATTGGGATTAACGGCGTATGCGATACTTGCCATTTTTGCTACCTGTTCCATTACTACGGCGTTGTGTACTGCATCGTGTGCGTCTTTTCCCCAAGAGAAAGGACCGTGATTCTTTACCAGCACGCCCGGTGTATGTACAGGATTCAAACCTTCAAAACGCTTCACGATCACGTTCCCGGTTTCCAGTTCGTAGGCACCTTTCACTTCTGCTTCGGTCATGTCTGCCGTGCAGGGGATAGCGTCATGGAAATAATCGGCATGAGTAGTTCCGATGTTCGGAATGTCACATCCGGCTTGCGCCCAAGCGGTCGCATAGGTAGAGTGGGTATGTACCACTCCGCCGATTTCCGGAAATGCTTTGTAGAGTACTACGTGAGTCGGAGTATCTGAAGATGGCTTCAGCCGTCCTTCAACGACCTTGCCATCCAGATCCACTACTACCATATCTTCTGCTTTCATTTCATCGTAACTTACGCCACTGGGTTTGATTACTACCAACCCGCTTTCACGGTCGATGGCAGAAACGTTCCCCCAAGTAAAGATGACTAATCCATGCTTTACCAATTCGAGATTGGCATGAAATACTTTTTCTTTTAGTTCTTCCAGCATATTGATTATAATTTGAATTTCGGATCTTTACGATAAACCTTGCTATTGAACTTATATAAGGCTGCCCCTCGTTTGGAACATAGCTTATCTATCTTATCGGTCTTTTCCACATAATCCATTCCGGCAACACGCTTGCGGAAGTTGCGCTTATCCATCGTTTCACCGTAAATGGCTTCATATAAACTCTGCAATTTGGATAGTGTGAAAAGTTTAGGCAATAAGTTGAAACCGATAGGTTCGGTAGAAGCTTTTTGTCTCATCAACTCCCTCGCTTTTGTCACCATTGCAGGATGATCGAAAATCAGTGGGGGAAGTTCATTGATGTTTACCCAGTAAGCATTATGTTTCCGAACCAGTTTCCGGTCATATTCATTGACGTTGACCAATGCATAGTAGGCAACGGAGATTACCCGTTCTCCCGGATCGCGGTCGACCGATCCGAAAGTTCCCACTTGTTCCATATACACGTTTTCCAATCCGGTAAGTTCCGCTAGTACACGTTTGGCCGCATCGTCCACACTTTCGTTTTCTTGTACGAATCCTCCCATCAAAGACCATTCGCCCATTGCAGGTTCAAAATTTCTTTTCAGCAGTAGCAGACTTAATTCACCATCGTTAAATCCAAAAATGATGCAGTCAATGCCTACATGAAAGCTAGGATTCGAGCTATAATAATTGTTCATCGTTTTTTTTATATTAGTTAATTAATTGTTACCAGAAATACCAGTAGAAAGCTGCGGTAATAGCCAGGATAATTACCGTGTGGATAATATCCCAATGATTCCAGCTTGCACGTGTAGCCGCTTTCTGTTCTTTCGTAGCCGTACCGAATACCAAACCTTGAATCTTTTCCGCTGTCGGAGCTTTTGTAGCCAGGCTGACTGCGATTACGATAATGATGCAGAATAGGAACATCCATCCGCAGAAGAACAGCCAGTTCATATCATAGAACAGATATTTGAATGTAGAGTCTGCCACTTCTCCGGCATTGCTATAATATACTTTAGCACCCAGACGAGTTAAGCCGATAACCATACCGGCTATCAATCCCCACATACCACCTTGAGCGGAAGTACGCTTCCAGCAGATACCCAATAAGAAAGCGGCTGCGATACCCGGAGCCAATACAGACTGAACATCTTGCAAATAAGTATAAAGAACGTCGCCTACACTACGCATGATAGGAATCCAAAGGATACCTAAGATTACAATTACAACTGTTGCAACCTGACCGATACCTACCAGTTTCTTTTCCGGAGTTTCCGGTCTGAAACGTTTGTAGAAGTCAATAGTAAACAACATGGCGGATGAATTGAACAAAGAAGCTAATGAACTCATCAAAGCTGCAAGGATACCGCACACAACCAGACCTTTCACACCGGCCGGCAACAATTTAGCGACCAAAGTGGGGAAAGCGGCATCGGCATTTGCTGTTCCGTTAGCCAGCAACGGAAGGAATCCTTCACTACCGGCGCCGATATATTTCTGATGCAATGCAAATGCGATCATACCCGGAATAAGAAACAGGAAGACAGGCAACAGTTTCAGATAAGCGCCAAAGATGGTACCGCGGCGTGCTTCCTTCTCATTCTTTCCGGAAAGTACACGCTGTACGATAAACTGGTCAGTACACCAATACCAGAATCCGATGATGGCGGAACCGATCAAAGCACCCAGCCAAGGGAAGTTCGGATCATCATTACTACGGATCAGATTAGTCATTGTATCTCCGTAATCATTTACTGTTACCGCACCGCAAACTTTCATCATTTCGTCCCAGCCACCCAGTTCTTTAAAACCAAGCACGAGGATGATCAACGAACCAAGCAGAAGGATAGGAGTCTGGAGTACAGAAGTATACAATACGGATTTCATACCCCCGAAGATGGTATAAAGTGCTGTCAGAACTACCAATCCGATTGCAGCAATCCAGAAGAAGTCGATTCCCCAAAGTTCTTTGATACCGAATACCTGTTGGAATACCAAACCACCGGCATAGACTGTTACGGCTACTTTTGTCAATACATAACTTACTAAAGAAATAACGGATAAGATCGTACGTGACTGTGGGTTATAACGCCGTTCCAGAAATTCCGGCATTGTGTATACCATGCTTCGTGTATAGAATGGAACGAACACCCATCCCAAAATCAGAATCATCCATCCTTGAATTTCCCAATGAGCCATCGCCATACCACTGGAGGCTCCGGCGCCTGCCAGTCCTATCAAGTGTTCCGAACCGATGTTTGATGCAAAGATAGAGGCTCCGATTGCGAGCCAAGTTGCGTCACGTCCGCCTAAGAAATAATCTGCCGAGTCATTTTGTTTTTGTCTGACTACCCAAACAATAATACCGATCAGCGCCAGAAAGAAGACGCCGATTACCACCCAATCTAATGCTTCCACAATAAATATGATTTATAAGTTAATATTATTTCTCTACTGAGAATTTGAAAATACATTCGCTATTATAGGTTTGTCCCGGTTCCAGAACTACTGAAGGCCAATCAGCTTTGTTGGGACTGTCCGGATAATGTTGGGTTTCCAGACATACGGAAGCACGTTGATTGTAAACGATACCTTTCTTTCCGGTTACAGTACCGTCGAGGAAGTTACCTGTATAAACTTGGATACCCGGTTCGTTTGTATATACTTCCAGAGTGATACCGCTTTCCGGTGAAGTCAGTTTGGCAGCTACCTGCGAAATGTCTCCCTTAGTGTTCAGTACCCAATTGTGGTCATAACCGTTTCCGTTTTTCAACTGGACGAAATCATAGTTACTGATGTCTTGCCCTACTGTTTTCGGAGTCGTGAAGTCCATCGGAGTATCTTTTACCGGGGCAATTTCACCTGTTGTCATGAAAGTGCTGTCTACCGGAGTATAGTAGTCTGCATTCACATACAGAATATTGTCGGTTGAGGCTTTTGACGGATTACCGGCTAGGTTGAAATAAGAGTGGTTGGTCATGTTGATGATCGTCTTTTTGTCGGTAGTTGCGCTATATTTAATATCGATAGCGTTGTCTTCTGTCAGTTTGTAAGTAACTTTGGCAGTTACATTACCTGGAAATTTTTCATCACCGTCGGGTGAGATACGGGTGAGTTCCAATGTCATCGGATCAATAAGATTTGCCTCATATACTTGATATTGCCATCCTTTGGGACCTCCGTGCAGACAGTGTCCGAAATTGTTTTGTGGTAGCTGGATGGTATCACCGTCAAGAACAAAACGTCCTTGATTGATACGATTGGCATAACGTCCGATGGAAGCACCGAAGTCGCTGGGGACATTGATATAGTCGGCAATACTATCGAAGCCTAAAACTACGTCCTGCATCTTTCCGTTTTTGTCCGGTACCATGATAGACACGATACGACCTCCGAAATTAGTAATGCACACTTCCATGCCTGCTTTATTCTTTAAAGTATAAAGATTGGTTTGGGCATTATTTACTTCTGTTTGAAATTTTGCCGGATCAAGACCTGATAGAGTCAGCTCGGAAACCGGCTTGTTATTGCACGCAAAGAGCATAAGTGCGGCAAATCCTGCTAGTAGAAAATGTTTTTTCATGGTTATATTTTTTATGTAAATGAGTTGATTGTCTTAATTCGGGTGTAAAAGTAACACTTTGTTTCGGTGTATGCGATACACTGCTGTATGTTATACAACATAAAACGTAAAAAATGCACTTATTGTTATACCTTATTATTATATATACATAGGCGGATATAAAAAACTTATTTTTCTAATGAAGGAAAAATATTCGGTTGCGAATGTGTATCGGTCTATGTGTTATCTTTGCATGAGAAATAAGGGCGTTTTTTATGATATGATGGAAAAAATGGGGGAAAAGTCCGTTTGTCTACCTATTATCCTTTTTTGTCCACTTCGATAAATGTCGGAATATCTAATTTTGGCATTGCAAAGTAAGTGCTGCGAAGCTGAAAGACAGTGAGTGCGGCAAAGAAAAATCTGTTTAATAACAAAAATCTGTATTATGAGGACTAAAAGATGGTTGTCTGCAATGGCAACAGTAATTTTAACTTTATGTATGTGTTCATGTCAGGATTGGAATGAGCAGGATGCTCCGGCGGGAGATCAGCAAATACCTGTTTTGACAAAGGTAGGTTCCTATTCTTTCGAAAGTCTCGAAGGATTTCAGGTTGGTACATATGAGAACGGACAGAATCCGGAGATTATAAAAGACCAAGAAATTGGTAGTAAGGTACTCTATTTGAATGATGGATATATCTATGGAGAAAATCCATTGACCAATAAACGTCTTGAATCGGGGGCGTCTGCTACGATGTGGATAAAATTGGCAGGAGAAGATGTTCAGGTGCGTAACACTGATGAAGAAAGTGAAGAAACAATAGCAACTAGGACTGATGGAAAGTCTCTTTTGGCTTTTATGGATGATACAGAGAAAAGTAAATTGGTGATTACTTCAAATGCCGGACTGATTTATAATGGAGCTGTGTTGAGTGAAGGTTTTTCAGAATTAACTCCGGATATATGGCATTATGTTGCTATAAATATAGGTAAAGACGGCTATACTGTTTATCTGGATGGCGAAGAGTGGGGAACGTCCTCATTACAAACTGAGATTTACAATCAGTTAGTGGACCACTTGACCTCTGTAGCTACTCGTTTATATATTGGTTATGGATTGGAGACTCCTCCGGGTGAATTTTGGATGGAAGATTTGAAGATTTATAAAGATCTGGTCGGAAAGAATGAAATCAAACGTCCTGGAATCGGAACTACTACTATTGGGGCAACTGACTTTTCTACAGGGTTCTTGGGAGCTTTCTCAGAGGTGCTTTCTGCCGAAGGGGATGCAATATATCATTATCAATTTAAGAATTATACCAAAGGTGTTGCCAATCATCAGAATTGGATGTTGCTTATTTCCAATGGAAAGGCTATTGGGGAAGAAGGATATCAGGAATATGCTTTGGTTCGTGCGGATGCCTATGGATGGTTGTCCGGGAATTCAGAAAACACAATTCCTGACAGTGGCTATCCTTTTTCTGATGTATATGGCCAGTTCGGTAGTTGGGAGAAGTTCAGAAGTGAAATGAATGGAGCGGTTGTGGATTTGACAGTGACAAGATATGGGACTTCTATTACGATGAATGCGGTGATTATTTCACAGCAAGATAAGAAGTATACTTATTCTTGGTATCATCCTACTATTGCTGGTGAGGGTACGGTTGGTGTATTCCTTTCTGTTGATAATGCATACCTGGAGGTGGAGAATAAGGAAACTTCTGTAACTCCGTTAGAGATACAAAACGGACAGTTGGGATTTTCCGATTACTCGACAGCATTTAATACAATGTTTACGGAGCCTATTATATTAGAAGACTATACGGAAGTTGTTTATGAGTTTACTAATTATACGCAAGGGCCGGGTAATGAAAAGAACTGGTATCTGGTGTTTACCAACGGAAAGACAAGAGGACAGGAGGGGTATGTAGAACATGCGATTATTCGTGCTGATAACTGGGGATGGTTGAATGGATTGTATGATGCTGAGCATACATTACTGGAGATGGATTGTGCTCCTTCATGTGATTACGATTGGAATACATTTGTCTCAGATATGAATGAAGCGAATGTGAAGATGACTGTTAAACGTCGTGCAGGCAAGATTAGTTTCTATGCTGCCATAACGACAAAGGATAATAAAAAGTACTCTTACTATTGGATGTATACACTGCCTGCTGATGTAGATGTAATCAGTTCATGCTTGACAGTCGATAATTCTTATCTGGTAATGAAAAATAGTCCTGTTGCCATGTCGTTCACAGAACCGAGCACACAGTTGGGAGCAAGTGACTTTACTACGGGGTGGTGGCAAGCGTTCTCCCCAGTGATTTCTGCAACAGGAACGAATGCCTCTTTCAAGTATACATTTACAAATCATAATAGATGTTTGAAGGTTTGGGAAAACTGGGCAGTGGCGATAACTAATGGTACGGCTTTCGGAGATCCTAATTATAAAGAATATGTAGTGATTCGTGCAGATAATTTTGGATGGGTAGGTGGTAATGATCAGCTATTTGGTTTTGAGACCAATCTTCCGGATTATACTTGGGCATTGAATGGTGCAAAAGTTGTTCTGACTATTACTCGTGATAATAAGGATATTAAATTGAATGCTGATATTACGACGGAAAGTGGAATCTCTTATTATTATAAAGGCACACTTACTGGTGTAATTACAGATGTAACGAATACGATTGGTACTTTCTTGACATTGGACAGTGCTTACCTGACTGATATCACATCGGAAGCTACAAATGGGGAAGATATTCCTGAACCTAGTGATTTGGAAACGGTAGGAACAGTAGATTGTTCGACTGCTTTTCTAGGAGATGTTTCTGAAGTAAGGACATTGGATGGTAATGGGGAATTCTATTATAAATTTACTAACTATACAAGTGGTGAGCTGAATTGGCATAATTGGATGTTACTTGTTTCTAATGGTAAGGTAACCGGGGAAAGTGAATATATAGAATATGCGTTAATCCGTGCCGACAATTATGGATGGTTGAATGGCATTAATGATGATGAACATCGCCCTGTACGGGATTGTAACTATAATTGGGGGACATTTACGGAAGATATGAAGGGAGCGACAGTCGAGATTAGGATGAACCGTCAAGGGAATACTGCATCCGTGAGAGCGGATGTAACCACTGTCGGTGGTGCAAAATATTGGTATGTATGTGAACTTTCAAACCTCCCGGACAGCGGTATTATAGGAACGTATTTGAGCGTTGAACGTGCTTATTTGGAGATTGATACAGAGGCTTCTTATGTCAAAGGCAATAATAACTAAAAGTCTAATATATGAATAGAAAGAATAAAGTAAATTCAAAAATATCCGGGAGCATTGTTTTCCGGATATTATTGACCTTTTGCCTTATTTCCTTTTCTTTGGGAGCATACGCTCAGAAGAAACAAGTGAAAGGTGTTGTAAAAGATCCCTTGGGGGAGACGGTGATTGGTGCCAGTGTTCTGGAAAAAGGAACGACAAATGGTACAGTGACCGATTTTGATGGTAATTTTGTGTTGGAGGTATCGCCTGATGCAATTCTACACGTCAGTTATATCGGTTTTCAGACTCAGGATATTCCGGTAAAAGGAAAGGCGATGATTTCGATTACACTGAAAGAAGATACGGAAGTATTGGATGAGGTAGTCGTGGTAGGTTATGGAGCGCAGAAAAAAGAGAGTGTGGTGGGAGCTATCTCACAAGTCTCTTCAAAGGAACTGTTGAAATCACCGGCAGCTAATGTTTCTCAGGCATTGGCAGGTAAGATCTCCGGTGTGATAACTTCACAGACTTCCGGTGCACCGGGAGCTGACGATGCAGATATCTATATTCGTGGTCGGGCTTCATTTGCCGGAGACAATCAGCCGTTGATTCTGGTGGATGGCGTAGAACGTTCATTCTCTCAGATATCACCGGATGATATTGAGTCTATCTCTGTATTGAAAGACGCTTCTGCTACCGCTGTATATGGTGTACGTGGTGCCAACGGTGTTATGCTGATTACAACCAAACGCGGTAAGGAACAAAAGCCTAAAGTAAGTCTGACAGCCAATTGGCAAATTCAGAGCCCTACGCGCAAAGATACTTATCTGGATTCTTATGATTCTGTTGTACTTTTGGAAGAAGCGCTGGCTAATGATGGAATGGCTTCACAATATTCGGCTTATGACCTGAATATGTACCGGAAATCGAGGGACGGACAGCTAACAGGACTTGACGCCATGCTTTATCCGAATGTGGACTGGTATGATACAGTACTTCGCAGTTCCGCTCCGGCACAACGCTACAATGTAAATATTCAAGGAGGAACGAAGCGTATTCGTTATTTTGCATCTGCCGAATATTACAATCAGCAAGGTTTGTTTAAGAACTTCAGTACTGATGAATATGGAAACAGTTCCAACTCCAGTTATCGTAGATACGCTTTTCGTGGAAATCTGGATTTTCTGGTAACGGACGGCTTGACTTTGTCTGTCAATTTCGGAACACGTTTTGAAGAACGTCGTACACCGAATTCCGACGAGCGGATAGATGGTAGTTACAGTGAAGTTTTCTATCAGATGAATCATACTCCGGGATGGTTGTTCCCGGTTACTTATGCAATTGGAGAAGGAGAAAATGCCCGGACATTGTATGGTGGTAATTCACAAAATCAGAATAATATAGTCGGTCGTTTGGCAGAAGCGGGTTTTACGCGTGCCACAAATACAATCAACGAAACGAATTTCATCGTTGACTATGATATGAGTTGGCTGACACAAGGATTGAAGGTCAGAGGAATGGCGTCATTTGACTATGATGCTTACTATAACCGTAAATTTACTTCTACATTCGCTACTTATGAATTGGCGGATAAGGACAGTTATAATTCGTTGGCAGGTTATACGAAATTCAACGATGATACGGAATTGGGATATGCCGGAAATGATCAGACTACAACTTATAAACTCTATATGGAGGTACAGTTGAACTATGCCCGGAAGTTCGGCAAACACGATGTAACAGCAATGGCTCTTTACAATCAGAATGACTATCGTTATCAGGCAGAACTGGCAAAACGTTATCAAGGATTGGTGGGACGTGCCACTTACGGATACGATGACCGTTATCTTGCAGAAGTAAACTTCGGTTACAACGGCTCTGAGAACTTCCGTGAAGGAAAACGTTTCGGTTTCTTTCCTTCTTTCTCTTTAGGATGGCGTATTTCCAACGAGAAATTCATGCAAGGAACTTCTAAATGGTTGAATAACCTTAAACTTCGCGGTTCTTACGGTGAAGTGGGAAATGATGTCTATATGGTGAACGGCGTACAACAGCGATTTCTGTACGAGCCTGTATGGACACAGTTGGCAAATGCATATATGTTTGGTGGCAGCCGTTGGGAAACAGGTATTTACGAGAGCCAGTATCCTAACTATGATGTAACTTGGGAGCGTGCCAAGAAGTACAACGCGGGATTGGAATTCAGTTTATGGAATAATCTGTTGTCCGGTAATATCGACTATTTTTATGAGAGCCGTTCGAATATCCTGACCACTTACCAGTCGCGTCCTCAATGGGTAGGCGTGAATATGGCTGCCGGGAATCTCGGTGAAACCAAAAACTCCGGTTTCGAGTTGGAGTTGAAGCACAACAATCGCATTGGAAAGGACTTTTATTATAATGTAGGTTTCACTTTCTCACATGCCCGCAATGAGATTATCGGTATGGACGAACCGGCGTTGAAGACGGATTACCGTAAACGTGAAGGTCATGCCATCAATCAATATTTCGGTCTGGTCTGTGACGGATTTGTCACTTCTGCCGATCTTGCCAATCCGGACTTTCCTCAGTCTACTTATGGGGCAGTCAAAGTGGGTGACTTAAAATATCGTGATATGAATAACGACGGTTTTATTGACGACCGTGATGAGACGTTTATCGGTTATAGCGATATTCCGGAAAATACCTATGCGCTGACATTGGGAGCACAATGGAAAGGTATCGGTTTCAGTGTAATGTTTCAGGGAGTGGATCATGTGTCACGTTTCTATGACGCTGAAGCAATGTATGCCTTTGTCGGTGGCGGTAAAGTGAAAGAGCATCACATCGGACGCTGGAATCCGGCAATGTCCGAAGAATGGAATATGACAAATGCCACTTATCCGTTGCTGCACTATGATGCGAACGGCAATCACAACCAGAGACAAAACTCTTTCTTTCTGAAAAACGGTGCTTTTCTCCGTTTGAAGAATATAGAACTGAGCTATACTTTGCCGCAGGACTGGGTGAAGAAAGCATTTATGTCGGAATGTAGGGTATTCGTAAATGCGAATAATCTGATAACTTGGGATCATCTTGATGGTCTGACAGACCCGGAAAGCAACGGATCTAACCGTTATCCGATCATGAAGACGGTGAATTTCGGCGTTAATATTCAATTTTAATTCCCTTGCCTTATGAAAATAAAGAAAACAATCTTATATACATTTCTGGCTACTGCCATAACGGGAGCTTCTTTGACTTCCTGCGAGGATATGTTCGGCGGATTTTTGGATAAACAACCCAGCAACGAGTTGTCGGAAGATGAAGTGTTCAGCTCATGGACCAATACCGAGCAGTTCCATTTTGATACATACAATTTTCTCCGTCACGGTGCGTGTCGTATCAACAGTTCGTGGATGGATGCGGCTACCGATTTGGCGCATACCAGCTATTCTTATGGAGGAACGCGTGTCAGCTTCAATATCGGAAATTACTATACCTCCGGAGCTTCCAACGAATTGACGGATACGTGGGAGACTTATTATCGGGGTATCCGCAAATGCAATATGCTGTTGGCACGCATCGATCAGGTTCCTAAGTCATCAGATGATACTCAGGAGAATTATGAGAGAGATTTACGCGTCTATAAAGCGGAAGCCCGTTTTTTCCGTGCCTATTTCCATTGGGAGTTATTCCTAAGATACGGAGCGATTCCCGTTATCACGGAAGTACTCGATCCCGATGGTGATTTGATTACAGATTATAAGGAGCGTCCCACTGTGAAAGAGTTTGTTCAGGATTTCATATTGAAAGAGTTGATTGGTGGTGTGGAAGTTACGAATGGAACTCCCGGCGGCTGTATGCCCGATCTGCTTTCATTGGATGAGGTAAGAAAAGACCTTGCCAATTTAGGTGGACGTATCACTCAACCTGCCGCATTGGCGTTGGCGAGCCGTATTGAGTTGTATATGGCAAGCAAGCGTTTTGCCGGTCAGACCGATGTAACTTGGCAGAATGCGGCCGACCTTGCCAAACTCTTTATCGACAAGTTCGGTAGTGATGGTCAGAAAGACAATAAATACTCTTTGTATCGTGGTACAGGAGATGCGGATATACCGAAATTGAATTATCAGAATGCTATCCTGACTACTGCGACGGATCAGGGAAAGAACCCCGAAATAATCTTCTGGAGAAATGATGCGGTTGCCGGTTGGGCTGCTATTGCAAATGATACTCCGGTGGGAGAGGGAGGAAACGGAGGACTGTGCCCGTCTCAAAATCTGATTGATATGTACGATATGCTGGATGGTTCGTCTCCTTTTACGGAATATGACGAGACCGGTGCTCCGGTTTATGATAAGGCAACATTAAAACCTAGTGGCATTGTTGCAGGAAGCCGTTACAATGACAATAATCCTTGTAGCAGTCGTGACCCGCGTCTGAATGCGTCCATCCTTTATCATGGCTGTACTTGGGGAAGTGGCATTATTGATGTTATCAAAGGTCATCGGGACAATCCGACAGGAAATGCGAATGCTACTCCGACAGGATACTATGTCCGCAAATATATGCCGGAGAATATCTTGACGAACAATCATGCCGGTGTTGAATATAGAAATTGGATTATCTTCCGGTATGCGGAGATTCTGTTGAACTATGCGGAAGCATTGTGTGAGGCAGGTAAGGTTCCCGAAGCCTTACAGGCTATCCAGCCTTTGCGTGACCGGGTGGGATTAAGTCTGAAATTGACAGAACGTGCTGATTTGAAGGAGCAGGAAGCTGCACTTCATTTTATCCGGAAGGAACGTACAGTGGAGTTGGCTTTTGAGGATCATCGTGCTTGGGATTTGCGTCGTTGGAATGTAGCGGAAAAAGCGTTGGCGCGGGATATTTACGGTGTAGAGGTCACTCAGGAAAGAGGTCAACTGAAATATACGCGTAAGGTTGTCGGTAACCGTGTGTTTGAAGAAAAGATGTATCTCTATCCGATACCGGAAGCAGAGGTCTGGAAAACAGGCATTGAGAATAATCCGGGTTGGTAATCAATAAAAGACATAACGAATATGTATAGAATAGTAAACTATAAAAAGATACGTACAGGGTTGCATAGAATGTTGGTCATTACCCTGTTAGGCTCTCTGTCCGCCTTTGCTTGGGCACAGGAATCCGTATTGAAGGGTAGGGTAGTCGATGTGGAAGGTAATCCGATTGTGGGGGCTGTTGTCAATGTGCTTGAAGGCAGCCGTGTCGCACTGACTGATAAAGACGGATATTTCAGTCTGAAGAAGGTCGCTCCGGCTGATGAAATCTATGCCTCTTGTGTGGGCTATTTGCCAGCTACTGCCATCGCTGCTTTTGATGGTAACTTTATGATGGTGCTGAAAGATGACCTGGATGTTTATGCGCATACGGCTTCTGTGCCTTTTGGCCGCAAACCGGTGAAATTTATGACCGAAGCTGTTTCTACCGTCACAGGCGAGGAACTTCAGAAACATCCGGTCACAGTTTTGCAGAATGCGTTTACTTCTACACTCACCGGAGTTGAAACGTATGAAAAGAACTCAGAGCCGGGATGGAGTGAAACATTGTTTTATATTCGCGGTCTTCGTACTATGAACAATAACCTGGCCAATGACGGTCAGATAGCGGAGAAACCCTTGGTCATTGTCGATAATGTAGAGCGCGACTTGTCTTTTCTGGATGCTTATCCCATTGAGTCGATCACGGTATTGAAAGATGCGGCGGCCGCAGCTATTTACGGCATGAAAGGAGCGAATGGGGCTATCATCGTGACAACGAAGCGTGGGGAAGCCGGACGTACAAAGATCGATTTTACCCAAGAGGTAGGTTTTCAGACTCTTTCGGGACTTCCGGAAAGTCAGAATTCCTATAATTATGCCATGACGAAAAATCAGGCTAACTATCTGGACGGATTGGCACCTGAATTCTCTGCACATGATATCGAGATGTACCGTCGTGTGTCCAATGGAGAAAAGCTGACGGGTATGGAGCAGTACAAATACTTCAATACTAATTGGTATGATACAATGTTGAGGGATGTTGCTCCCCAATATCGAACCAATCTGCAAGTAAGCGGAGGAAACGCCCGTGCACGGTATTATGTATCCTTTTCCTATCTTCGTCAGGAAGGCATGTACGATACCGAATGGACAAATTATAATGACGGTTATAGCACACAGCACGTGTTGAACCGCTATAATCTGCGTTCCAATATCGATATTGACGTGACTAAGTTTCTGAATGTTTCCATGGATTTGGGTGGCCGTATTGATAATATCAGTCAGCCGGGTATTGATACGTATGCTTTGTTTACTTGGGGAGGCGGTGAGAACCTGCCTATCTATCCGGTGTACACACCGAACGGAAGTTTCTTTTTCCCGACAGATAGCGACGCGAAAAACGGAGCTGCCCAGATTGCCGGACGCGGAATTGAGAAAAACCGTCGTCGTAACCTTTATACAACGATTACCGCCAACGGTGATTTAGGTGCATTGGTGGAAGGGCTGAAAGCCAACCTTACTTTTAGTTTCGACTCGTACGAGACGTTCCAACAAGTACAGCGTGCCGATGTGGACGGGTTCTATTACAACTTCCGTGATGAAGTAAACAGTGTAGATGATTACTCGTACAAACGTATGCGTACATCCGTATCTCTACCTAATCCCACGACATCTCCACGTGATTATTACTACAACATAAATCTTAATGGAGGTCTCTCTTATCAGAATGTGTTCAATCGGAAACATTGGCTGGATGCTAAAGCGTTTATCCGTACTTATCAGAATGTGGTACGTGGTCAGTACTCTTCCAACCGTTATTTGTCATATAATGCACAAGCCACATACGTTTATGATAACCGTTACATCTTGTCCGGAAATCTCTCCTATATGGGGTGTGATAATTTTGCTCCAGGCGACCGTTATGGACTGTTCCCGGGTGGTTCTGCCGGATGGATTCTATCGGAAGAGCCTTGGTTCAAAAATGATGCGGTGAAGTTATTGAAGTTCCGTCTTTCTTACGGCCGGGCGGGTATGTCGAATATCTATACTACCAGTGACGGAGGAGTGCCTGCCGTACGCTATCCTTATCAAGGTGCTTATGCACAAGGAGGTGGCTATAGCTTCGGAACGGGACAAGCATACGATGAAGGTGTTTATGAATCATTGGTAGGTAACAGGAATATCAAATGGGAAATATCTGATATGGTAAACTTCGGGGTTGATTTTGATCTTTGGAATAAGAAGTTGTATGGGCAGATTGATGTGTTCAAAGAATGGCGTTCCAATATTCTCATTACCCGTTCTACTACTCCGACCGGTATGTTTGGTGTTGCCGTTCCGCAGGATTCCTATGGAAAAGCGGAAACGAAAGGTGTGGAGATTACTTTGGGACATACGAATAAGATAGGTGATTTAACTTACCATATTCAAGGTATGTTGACTTGGAACACGAATAAAATTACCGATATGGATGAAACGGCGGTGGATTATGGTTATCAACGGAAAACCGGAAATCGCATTAACCAAAGCCAGTTGTTGCAATGGGAACAGTGGGCAAGTGATCCGAGTTTGATTCCGACTTCCCATCAGGACGCCATTGATCATCCCGAGAAGTATCCGTATCATTCCGCCGGCGTGTACAAATTGGGTAATGCTGTGTTCAAGGATGTGAACGGTGACCGCATCATTGATACTTATGATAAAATGCCGATGGGGTATACTAAGATTCCGGAATTGATTCCGACTTTGAATGTAGGTTTCGAATGGAAGGGATTTGATGCGCGCGCTGTCTTTACGGCATATCTGAACCGTACGATCGGATGTCGTGAGAATATGGATAACGGATTTGGCTGGGGAGGAACTTCTACTCATGCTGTAACTTCCACATGGGGATATTATACCGATGATCCGACAGATCCGAGAAATATTAATGCAAAATATCCTCGTCTGTCCAATTCGTTCAGCAACATCGACCGTAACTATCCGTACAATGAGTCGGATATCTGGGTAGTCAATGGAGATTTTCTGTCTTTGCGCAATGTTGAGGTTGGTTATTCTCTGCCACAACAGTGGATATCAAGGGCGAATCTGACCAAATGCCGTATTTACTTCAGCGGCTATAATCTGTGTAGCTGGAGTCATCTGCCGGACGGTTTCGATCCGGAGAACCCTACCAATTATATCTGGGCTTATCCGAAGACTAAATCGTTCACCTTTGGTATTAATGTTGGATTTTAAAACGTGTATCGTATGAAAATTAGAAAATATATATCACACATCATGACGGGGATGTTGTTGCTTTCGGGAACGGCTTGTAGTGACTTCCTCGATAAAGAATATGACGCTACCCTGACTGTGGACAAAGTGTTTAATAACGAAACATTGAGCCGTCAGTTTCTGAGTAACATTTATGCCAGTCTGCCCGACGGACTGGCTCCGTTCACGGATGCACAGTTCCTTGATGCGTCCAGAGATTGTATGACGGACAATGCGACGTCCTATTGGGGATTACACTATTATACTAAAATAGCTACTGACTCTTACACTGCCAAAGACCATCCATTGTTGGGGCAGTGGAACGTAAACTTCTCCGGCATCCGTAAGTGCAACACATTTCTGAAGAATCTGAAAGCTGAGGTTGTAGGCAACAGTGATTTGGATGGTGACGACAATCATTTGTACGACCGCTACTGTAATGAGGCTATTCTGCTTCGTGCCATTTTTCATTTCGATTTGGTATGCTGGTTTGGTGATATGTTGATTGTGGCGGAAGATGAGAACGGAGAACCGATAATATTCGATAAAGACGATTATGGGGTGATGAACCAACCCCGCAAACCGGCAGCCGATGTGTTGCAGTGGGTGGCGGATCAGTGTGATCTGGTAAAAGATGAACTCCCCTTCCGTTACAGTGATGAATCGGTGAATTGGGGGCGTGTCAACGGTGCCACTGCCTATGCGCTGAAATCGAGAGCATTGTTGTACAAAGCTTCCAAACTGAATAACCCGGAAGGAAAAACGGCTTGGTGGAAAGAAGCTGCCGATGCGGCAGTGGATTTTATGACTAGAAATACCCAACAGTCCATTCCTTATGCTTTATATGCCTCTGATGCGGCTGATAATGCATATTATGCCGGTTCCGTAGCCAATCCGGTCAACAATAATGAAATCATTCTTTCCCGATCTCTTTGGTGGACAAACCGTATCGAGCAGGTCTTTCTGCCCGTTGGGTTCACAGGAAGTTTCTCAGGAACGGGGCGTACCAATCCTACGCAGAATTTTGTAGATTGTTTTGAAATGGCAAATGGTAAACGGATCGATGAAGGTGGTTCCAGATATGATGAAGATAATCCGTATGCTAACCGTGACCCGCGTCTGGATCAGATTGTATTCCATCAAGGCTCTGTTTGGGGAAATGAAAATGACAACGAGAGTCGGCAGGTAGATGTACGTACAGTGGGCGGAGCGGATTATGCAGCGTCTCTAGGAGGAACTTGTACCGGATACTATGTCAAAAAGTTTGTGAATAATATATCTTGCCAGAATCCGATTAATTATCCTCATTCGTGGACTATCTTCCGTTATTCGGAAATACTGCTGAATGCAGCCGAAGCTTATTGTGAGATGAACGAATTGGCTAAGGCGGAAGGATATGTAAATGAAATCAGACAACGTGTCGGTATGCCCGATTATGACGGGTACGACCAAACGGAATTGCGTAAGAGAATCCGTAATGAACGTCGTATCGAGCTGAGTTTTGAAGATCATCGTATGTTCGACTTGCGTCGTTGGAGGGCTTATGACGGAGTGACTGCCGAAAATGAATTGAATAAACCCCGCTATGAGCAGTTGCTCAACTTGTATGGGGTAGAAGTGAGCGGCACTTTACCGGAGCCTGTATATACTTATGGTCCTGCCCGTGCGGCACAGAATGGCGGTCAGATTGAGACACGTGTATTCAATGTCCCGAAAAACTATTACTTCCCGATACCCGATGCAGATGTGAAGATGGCACCGGCATTGGGACAGAATCCGGGATGGTCTGTAGAAAGCTCATCTAATAATTGAAAACGAATAAAAATGTGAATTCATTATGAAAAATATATTGAATATTTTAAGTTTCGTTTGTATGTTCTCATGTGGGGCGTGCAGCGATGATGATAAAGCCTTGGGAGGCAATACAGATGGCATTACCGTAGGCAATGTTACGGTTCCCGATGTCACCTATTATTCGGCGAAGTTGAAAGTGGAAATTGAGGGTTCTTCTACTTCCATTCTGAAGAAAGGGTTCTGTTATAGTACGGTTCCTACTCCCGACCTCCGGGATAATTTGTTGGAAGTGCAAGGGGAGAGCACTGCATTAGAATCCGAACTGACAGGGCTGGAAGAACAAACTACTTATTATGTACGTGCGTTTGCTACGGCATATAGTGGGGAACCTGTTTATTCGGAAGAGGCTTCTTTTACGACACAAGGTTCTACTGCTGCGGATAAGCTGGCGGATTACGTTGCTCCCGATTATGATGACGACTATACGAATATTTCATCTTGGACACAACGTTCCCGTTGGAATCTGGCAAATGTTCATGACCCTACGGTTATGAAAGCCGGTGACGGATATTATTATATGTATCAGACTGACGCTTCTTACGGAAATGCGCACGCTGCTCACGGTCACTTCCATGCCCGCCGTTCTAAAGACCTTGTCAATTGGGAATATATGGGCGCTACAATGAATGCCGCTCCTTCTTGGGTTTTGGAGAAGCTGAATGCCTATCGGGAGCAGATGGGGCTTGATCCTGTCACGCAACCGCAGTATGGTTTCTGGGCGCCTGTGGTCAGAAATATGGGAAATGGAGTTTACCGGATGTATTACAGTATTGTGATAGATAATTTTATAGCCAACGGTCGTCCTAGCGTAGAAGCTAACAAAGATGGTTCATGGGGTGAACGTGCTTTTATCGGACTGATGGAAACTCGTGATCCGGCTTCTAATGTATGGGAAGATAAGGGAATGGTGGTTTGCTCCTCCTCAGATAAGGTGATGGATGATTATTGGGGTAATAATGGCAACTATCAGAATGCTTATTTTTATTTTAATGCTATCGACCCCACTTACATTGTTGATACAGCCGGAACCCATTGGCTGATTTACGGTTCATGGCATAGCGGTATCGCAGCAGTAAAGGTAAACCCGGAAACAGGCAAGGTAGATGCTTTGGAAGGAGCGAATCCCCCTGCACCTTGGGCGTTGTCCGGACAATATACGGTAAACAACTATGGCAAGCGTATAGCTTCGAGAGCGCCGAACAACCGTTGGCAGGGTTCTGAAGGACCGGAGATTGTCAAGAGAGGGGACTATTACTATCTGTTTTTGGCTTATGGTGCTTTGGATGTGGAATATAATACGCGCGTTGTCCGCTCCGAGAATCCTGATGGTCCTTATAAGGATATCACGGGGACAGAAGTGACAAATGGTAAGGAGGCTTATCCGGTAGTGACCCATCCATACAAATTTGATAATAGTTATGGTTGGGTAGGTATTTCTCACTGCGCTATTTTTGATGATGGACAGGATAATTGGTTTTATTCTTCTCAAGGACGTTTGCCCAAAGACATTCCCGGTATAAATTCTTCCAACGCTGTGATGATGGGACACGTTCGCAGTATCCGTTGGACAATGGGAGAGAAAAATGATGCGATGAATGATTGGCCTGTCGTCATGCCGGAACGTTATGGAAATGTTCCTCAAGACTTAACGATATCAGAAGAAGAATTGATCGGTGATTGGGAATTTATGCAGTTGGATGGAAATCATAACGGTCAGCAATTCACTTCTCTGACTTTAACGTTAGGTGCGAATCATAAATTGACCACAAGTACAGGTTTTTGGAAAAATATGTCATGGACGTATGATGCATCACAACAGGTATTGTCATTGAATGATGGTAATATTCGGATTTATTTGCAGCGTGAAGTCGATTGGGAAGCAACTCCCCGTATAGCGACTGTTGTAGGTGCCGGTTATTACAAAGATTCAAGCGGCAATTGGAAAACAAACTGGATGAAGAGGCTTAAGTAAGCTCAGAAAGTAAGATTGGAGAAAATAGAATGAAGGTGTGTCATAATGAATAATAATTTGCGTTAATCCGCGTTTTGGCACACTTTCATCTTATTTTTTTATTCTTCATGATTCATCAACCCGCTCGGCGTCACATTGAACTGTTTTGTGAAGCACCGTGTGAAGTACTTCGGATCATTGAATCCTACCTCGTAGGCAACTTCCGCAATATTCATATTCTTGGTTTCTCTGTTTTTCAGAATCAGCTCCCTTGCTATGTTCAGACGATAATTCCGTATGAACTGTCCGGCAGACTGGCCGATGAGGCTCTGCAACTTTTTATTCATCAGACTTTTGCTTACGCCTACCGCTTCGCAGAAATCGCTGACCTCAAAATATGAGTTTTTATAGTTCTCTTTGATAACCTCCATAACCTGGTTCAGGAATTTCTTATCGCCGGACTCTTCTTCCATATTCAGTACATCCACATCCATATCCAGCGTAAACTTACGCTGATACCGTTTCCGGTTTTCCAAAATGTTCTGAATGCGTGTAAGCAACAACGTTTCGTCAAAAGGTTTCAGCAGATACTCGTCCACGCCCATACGATAACTTTCCAGTCTTGCCTCCTGTGAAGTCTTGGCCGTCAGCATGAGGAAAGGTATATGCGAAATGGCAAATGTCTCCTTTACCCGTCGCGAAAGCTCGATACCGTCCATGACAGGCATCATCAGATCACTGATAATGAAATCTACCGGATTGCTGCTGAGAATATGCAAAGCCTCTTCTCCGTTCGCGGCTTCCAGTACATGATATTGTTCGCGGAGGATGGAACGTATATAGCCCCTCATATCCGGATTATCCTCCACAATCAGAATCGTCAGAGCCTCTTTCTCCTTGGGAGTGTCGGAAGATTGCACAGGAACCGTTTCCGCATCGTTATGATCGATAATGATTGTCTTGCCATCCGGTTCGCTTTCCTGCTGCAAGGGGAGAAGAATGCGGAACGAACAACCGGCATGGCGGTTATTGAGAGCCTTTATCTCTCCGCCGTGCATCTGTACGATCCGTTTGCAGAGATAAAGTCCGATACCTGTACCTGCCTGACCGTATACCGGATATTTTACTTGGTTCTGTGATTGGTAGAACCGATTGAAAATTCGGTTAAGATCCTCCTCCGGTATACCCGCCCCCGTATCCTTTACGCAGATATATATTTTCTTCTGTCCGTCTACAGCAGTGAGCGCAGAAATATAAAGTGATACCGTCCCTCCGTTCGGTGTAAACTTGATGGCATTGCTCAACAGGTTCGTTATCACTTTGTGCATCGCCTCTTCGTCATACAGGATTTCCGGCGTTTCCATTCGGTAGTAACGTTTCAACACTATATTCCGTTCTCCTGCGAATACCTCGAAAGGAGTGACCAGTGAATCTATGAATTTAAGGAAATTTCCCCGTGTCTTTACAATTTCCAGTTTTCCGGATTCCACTTTCCGAAAGTCCATAAGCTGATTGACCAGGGATAATAAATATTTGGAGTTGCGTTCCACAAAATTCAACTGCTCGATTACCTGCGGATTATAACTCAACTTCAATGCACGCTCGATCGGTCCGATAATCAATGTGATCGGAGTACGGAACTCGTGAGTGATATTGGTAAAGAAAGAAATCTTATCCAGTGTCAGCTCCTGCACCTTGCGCGACATACGGACAAGCTGCGCTTTCTGCCTGGTGATTTTCTCATTCTGCTGTGTCAGCATCCGGTTCTGCCGTGAAAGTTCTTCCGTCTGATTTTCCAGAAGCTGCTTTTGTTGTTCCAACTCGTGGGTACGTTCTTCCACAGTGCGATGCAGATACTCTTTCTGCCGTTTCAATGTACGGATTCTCCATTGATAGAATTGCCATGTTCCTATGACGATAAGGACGATGACCGACAGGATAAACCAGACACTTTTATAGAAGTAAGGAACAATTGTTATTTTCAGCTCCGTGATGTTTGCTCCCTCACTTTCTCCGTCGGGTGTGTACTTTACCTGCAACGTATACTTTCCCGGAGGCAGATTGGTGTAGCTGGCGAAGCGTCGGTTGCCGGGCACCTGTACCCATTTATCGTCGAATCCCACCAGCCGGTAACTGTAAACCGCTGCATTGCCCGATTCAAAGTTAAGTGCGGAGAACTCCAGAGAAAAGGATTTTTCTTTCTCATGTAGCTTTAACTCCGTAGTAGTAGCAATATTCTGCGGTAAATATTCATTTCCGGGCAGTATCTCCTCATTACCTATTCTCAGACAGGTAAAGCGTACTTTGACGGGAGTTACGGGCATGGATGGACGGTTGCTCTCAATGGCAACCAACCCGCCTACGCTGCCGAAATATAGCAAGTCGTGTGATGAACGGCAGGAAGCATTCCAATAAAACTGGGTGTCGATCAAACCGTCATATTTCGTGTAATTGATAAAACGGTTTTCTACCGGATGATAGCAGGATAAACCATAGTTGGTTCCTATCCATATATTTCCGTTATTGTCTTCCAATATTCCCCGCACACTGTTATTGGGCAGTCCGTGTGTCGTATTATAGGAGACGAATTTTTCTTTCCCTTCTGGGTCGATGGTCCGTTTATAAATGCCGAACCCGTTACTTCCCAGCCACAAAGTGCCGTCCTTTGCTTCATAAAAACAAGTGATTTTCTCTATCAGACGGGAGTCCGGGTCGTCCAACTTATAATTCAAATGTCTGTATTGGAATTCTCCTTCTGCCGACCGGGATTGAAGGTCGACAATATAAACTCCTTCCAGACAGCCTATCCACAACTTGCCATCCCTGTCGATGATGGAACCGATGCAGCCGTGTACATTTGCGGCAGCCTGCCCAGCTAGAGGAGAAGCAAGTTCTTCCTTCGCTATGTCATAAAAATAAAGACCTTGGTTAGCGCCTATCCATACTCCGTTATTAATCGAATCGTAGGCTAGTGCGCCAATAAAGTCGACAGGAAACCCGTTGCTGGTCTGTGAGGAAATCACCTTCTGTACAGATTGTGGCGTTTTCAGGTCAAGCCAATTGATGCCACCTCCCCAAGTTCCAACCCAGAGACGGTTGTTCCGGTCGGCTGTCAATGCACTGACGGAGTTATGGCTCAATCCCCCGCGTTCACGTGTATAGTGAGTGAAACGTTCGCTGCCCGGTTCCTTCCTGTTCAGTCCGCCTTCCACAGTTCCCACCCATAAAGTACCATACTTGTCCTCATAAACGGCATTTACCGGATTGCAAGAGAGACTTGACAAGTTCTCTTTATCATGCCGGTAGCTGCGTATGGACAACCGTCGGGGATTCAATAGGTTGATTCCTCCGGTTTCCGTGCCGAACCATATATGGTCTTCCTCCGCCAGTATGCAATTGATAAAATTACTGTTTAGCGAATTGGAATCGTTTCCCGGAAGATCATAGGCGATACGTTCAAAGTCATCCGTTATCGGATTGTAAATGTTGATTCCACGAAGGGTTGCCACCAGCAGTTGCTTGTCGTTAGTGATGGCCAGATCCGTCAGATAATTCTGGGAAAGGGAATAGGGATTGGTTGAATCGTGTTGATACTGTTTCACTACATTTCCGTTTTTGTTATAACGGAACAATCCCCGATCGGTGGAAATCCATACCTCGTTTTCCTTCATGAGGAAATCGGAAATATACGTTCCCGCTTCAAAAGTAAGACATTCGGTGATAGAGCCCATTGTCAGTTCTCCTTGTTGGTTCAAGGATATCTTGTGTATTTTCCCATTGACTCCCATCCATATATTTCCGTCTTCATCAATATCCTGCAAAGCAATGTCGGGTCCATTCGGAACGACGGGGCTAAGTGTGGAAATCGTTTTCACTTCTCCTTTTTCGTTGAACTCGATGCGGTGCAGCTCGTTGGCGCAATGCAGCCAGATACATCCTTGACTGTCTGTGATGACATGGGTGGCCGGTGATTTCAGAATCTTAAAAAGTATCCCCTGAGGATTGCGGGGAATGACAGGCTTTAGCGTAGACAAGTCAATGATATCCGTACCTCCTTCGGAGATAATCCAAAGGCGTTGGAATGCGTCTTCACACACTTTGCGGATGAAGTTACTCTTCAGCTTACAATGGGAAGTGCTCGCGTTGTAATGGACGAACTCATAACCATCGAAACGTGAGAGCCCTCCTCCGGCAGTGGATATCCAGAGAAAACCACGACTGTCCTTATACACATCGTCGACAAAGTTATGAGGCAATCCTTCGTTCATGGTGATATAAGTGATATTGTATCGGTCGGCAAAACGTTCCTGTGCTTGTGTCCGGTTTTGACCTGTTATCCAGAGAACAGGATAGATAAAAAACAATATGAATAGGTGTTTTTTCATATAAGTACGTATTAATAGGAGCAAAGTTAAAAGATAATCTCAAATCGAGAAAACAGAAGGGGGCTTCTTTTCAGCAGATTGCAGTATTGTCCACCAATCGTGTTCGTATGTCCACCTGTGATTAGTGTAACGGGGCGTATTTTTGTACCATGATTGATGAACAAATACACTGATGTTATGAAAAACTTGTTTTTGCCCGTTTTTTTATTAGCAGGCAGCTTGTTCGCGAGCTGTACCACTGCTGTATTTAAACCGACCCCTTCTGCGAATCCTTGGGATGATAACTATTTATCCGTAGCTAAGATGGAAGACTACCGCCAATGGGGAACATACAATGTGCACGATCCGTCCTGCCGCAAGCTGGGCGATTATTACTATATGTATTCTACAGATGCCATTTTCGGTGAGAACCGTCGCGAAGCTCAAGAAAAGGGAGTACCTTTGGGATACATCCAGATGCGTCGTTCCAAAGATCTGGTACATTGGGAATTTCTAGGGTGGGCTTTCCCTGAGATACCCGGAGAAGCGGTTGAATGGGTACAAACTCATGCAGGCGGACAGGGGGCCACCAATATATGGGCACCTTATATTATTCCTTATAAAGACAAATACCGTCTGTATTACTGCGTGTCTGCATTCGGACGTAAAACATCCTATATCGGCCTGGCTGAATCCGCTTCACCCGAAGGTCCTTGGACACAGGTCGGATGTGTTGTCAGAACAGATGATTCCACTGCCATGAATGCTATTGATCCGAGTGTGATTGTTGACGATGCCACCGGCAAATGGTGGATGCACTACGGTTCCTTCTTTGGAGGGCTCTATTGTGTCGAACTGAATCCCGAAACCGGATTGACTGTAAACGAAGGTGACTTAGGGCATTTGACAGCCCGCCGCGCCCATTATCGGAAAGATAATCTGGAAGCGCCGGAGATAATCTATCATCCCGGTTTGAAGCAGTATTATCTGTTCACTTCATACGACCCTTTGATGACGACATACAATTTGCGTGTCAGCCGTTCGGAGGCTGCCGAAGGTCCTTTTACCGATTATTCTGGTAAAGCAGTGAAGGATACGACCAACAATTTCCCGATACTGACAGCACCTTATCGTTTTGAGAATCATCCCGGATGGGCGGGAACGGCTCATTGCGGAGTCTTCTCCGATGGGGAAGGAAATTACTATCTGGCACATCAGGGACGCCTTTCTCCGCAGAATCAGTTGATGGTGCTGCATTTACGCCAGTTGTTCTTTACTCCGGAAGGTTGGCCGGTCGTTTCTCCCGAAAGGTATGCAGGTACACCGTCACGTCGCTTCACCGAAGCCGATTTGGCAGGGGAGTGGGAGATCATACGGGTACAGGAACCGAGATATGAGCGTCAGTTGGAAGCCGGACAGATTCTATGGGGAGAAGGCGAACTGAAAGAAGAAGAGTGGAATCTTTCTTCCCGCTTCCATTTATTGAAAGACGGTACTTGCAACGGTGAAATGGTTGATGTGGAGGGAAAGTTTGTCCTTACAGGCGGGAAGTGGTCTTTTTTGACCGAAAACCATCTGTTAATGCTTGATTTGGGTACGGAGAAGATAGAGAATCTGATTATCTTTGCAGGACACGACTGGGAGAATGAGACGGAAACCATTCTCTTTACCGGACTCGATAGTCGGGGACGTTCTGTCTGGGGAAAAAGAATAGAATAACTATATAATTTTTTATTGAAAACCATGAGAAGATACACAAATTTATTGGCTGTAGTGGCCTTGTCTGCCGGAATGGCACTTCATGCGCAAACCAATGAAATGGTGATACAGACAAAGAAACTGGGAGCGGAAATCCAGCCTACCATGTACGGACTCTTTTTTGAGGACATCAACTATGCGGCCGACGGTGGCTTGTACGCCGAACTGGTGAAGAACCGTTCGTTTGAGTTTCCGCAGAACCTGATGGGATGGAAAACTTACGGTAAAGTAACTTTGATGGACGACGGTCCTTTTGAACGGAATCCGCATTATGTGCGTCTTTCCAATCCGGGACATGCCCATAAACATACCGGACTGGATAACGAAGGTTTCTTCGGTATCGGTGTCCGAAAAGGGGAGGAGTATCGTTTCTCTGTTTGGGCCCGTCTGCCGCAGGGGAACGGAAAAGAGACATTGCGGATTGAATTGGTGGATACCAAGTCTATGGGCGAACATCAGGCGTTTGCCACCGCTGACTTGACAGTCGATTCGAAAGAATGGAAGAAGTACCAGCTGATTTTGAAGCCGGGTATGACCCAGCCGAAATCGACACTTCGTATTTTCCTTACTTCCAAAGGAACAGTGGACCTGGAGCATATCTCTCTCTTCCCGGTCGATACGTGGAAAGGACATGAAAACGGACTTCGCAAGGACTTGGCACAGGCTTTGGCAGATATCCATCCGGGAGTCTTCCGTTTTCCCGGTGGTTGCATTGTGGAAGGTACTGATTTGAATACCCGTTATGACTGGAAGAAATCGGTGGGTCCGGTAGAAAACCGGCCTTTGAACGAGAACCGTTGGCAGTACACTTTTACCCATCGTTTCTATCCGGATTATTATCAGAGTTACGGATTGGGATTCTATGAATACTTCCTGTTATCGGAAGAAATGGGTGCCGAACCGCTTCCTATCTTGAATTGCGGTCTTTCCTGTCAATACCAGAATAATGATCCGAAAGCGCACGTTGCCGTTTGCGATCTGGACGGTTATATTCAGGATGCACTCGATCTGATTGAGTTCGCCAATGGTGATGTGAACTCTACATGGGGAAAGGTGCGCGCCGATATGGGACATCCTGCTCCTTTCAACCTGAAATTTATCGGTATCGGTAACGAGCAATGGGGAAAAGAATATCCGGAACGTCTTGAACCGTTTATCAAGGCTATTCGTAAGGCTTATCCGGATATGAAGATTGTAGGTAGTTCCGGCCCTAATTCAGAAGGAAAAGAATTTGATTATCTGTGGCCTGAAATGAAACGCTTGAAAGCTGATTTGGTAGACGAGCATTTCTATCGTCCTGAAAGCTGGTTCTTGGCTCAAGGTGCGCGTTATGATAATTATGACCGCAAAGGTCCGAAAGTCTTTGCCGGCGAATATGCTTGTCACGGTAAAGGTAAGAAATGGAATCATTTCCACGCTGCCTTGCTCGAGGCTGCCTTTATGACCGGTTTGGAACGTAATGCCGATATTGTCCACATGGCTACATACGCTCCGCTTTTCGCTCATGTGGAGGGATGGCAATGGCGTCCGGACATGATCTGGTTCGACAATCTGAATTCCGTACGCACTGTAAGCTACTATGTGCAACAGTTGTTTGCCCATAATAAGGGGACCAATGTTCTTCCGCTTACCATGAACAAGAGAAATGTGACGGGAGCTGAAGGACAGAACGGGCTTTTCGCCAGTGCGGTGTACGACAAGAATAAAAATGAGCTTATCGTAAAAGTAGCCAATACTTCCGATACGGCTCAACCGGTTTCGTTGAAATTTGAAGGCTTGAAGAAACAAGACGTATTATCTGACGGCCGTTGCATCAAGCTTCGCTCACTTGATTTGGACAAGGATAATACGCTTGAACAGCCTTTGGCCATCACTCCGAAGGAAACGCCCGTGTCTATTCAGGGCCACGTGTTTACTGCCGAGCTGGAGCCGAACACATTCGCTGTTTATAAATTTACGAAGAAATAAAGGATAACATGATTCGTTTTAATAAAGCAAGGTTAGTTGGGGTTAGATTAGTTGTTTTATCATTTGTGCTGGCAGCCTTTACCGGGCTGTCGGCGCAGAATGATACTACGTTTGTTGCGAATGGAAACCCTATTATAAAATATAAGTATGTAGGTGATCCCGCAGCTATGGTACATGATGGGAAAGTGTATATTTATGGCGGACACGATGAGTGTCCTCCTCCCAATGAGCATTATTTAATCAATGAGTGGTGTGTCTTTTCTTCTCCCGACTTGAAGACATGGACGGAGCATCCCGTTCCTTTGAAAGCGAAAGATTTCAGTTGGGCAAAGGGGGAAGCATGGGCAAGTCAGGTCATTGAACGGGACGGTAAGTTTTACTGGTATGTGACGGTGGAACATAAGACGATTCCCGGAAAGTCAATCGGTGTGGCTGTGTCGGATTCGCCTGTCGGACCTTTCAAGGATGCTCGCGGTTCAGCTTTGATAACCAATGATATGACGACAGAATATACCAAGATTGCTTGGGATGATATTGATCCTACTGTTTTCATTGATGATGACGGACAGGCATATCTATGTTGGGGGAATACGCAGTGTTATTATGCGCGATTGAAAAAGAACATGATCGAACTTGACGGTCCGATTATGCCTATTGATCTGCCCCGTTATACGGAAGCTCCCTGGATACATAAGCGCGGAGATTGGTATTACCTCTCATACGCTTCCGAATTTCCCGAAAAGATGTGTTATGCGATGAGCCGCAATATCAACGGACCTTGGGAATATAAAGGCCTCCTGAATGAACTTGCCGGTAACTGTAATACCAACCACCAGGCTATCATTGAGTTCAAAGGAGATTGGTACATGGTTTACCACAACGGCGCTATCAATCCTTTCGGTGGCAGTTTCCGCCGTTCTGTCTGTATCGATCGCTTGTTTTACAATGAAGACGGTACAATCAAAAGGATGCAGATGACAACGGAAGGGGTACGGTAAAGAATATAATACTTATTGCCATATAGTTATAAGTTAGGGTGTTTTATAACAATTTCTCGGGATGTGTTAATTCTTCTACCAATTCATATACTGTAGTGCAAGGCTTATGCGATGCATAGTCTGTTCCGGAAAAGGATTCTCTTAGACGTCGGGCATATTTTATAGCTAATGATTCGTTACCTATACGCTGCAATATGTCAAATGTTTCTGGGGATTTCTTTTTATATCGATAACTTGTGTCATTCGTCTTATTTTGGACTTCTCTTTCTATTTTTTCAATATATTGAGCCCGAGATATGCCGGTATCCAAATATTGAAAGTGTAGATAATACCATAGTTCGAATGATTCATTAGACCATGCACAAAGAATATGATTTTTGTGTGCAAGTCTTATTGCATCATTGAAATCGTTGAAATCATCTTTGTCAAAAACAGCCCATACTCGGTCAAACTCTTTATTTGATTTGTTGCGGATAGCCATAGTCTCTTTGATCAGACTAACTGTTCCCTGTCCCTTTCCTTCGATTGTTACTTCACGAATATCTGAATAACGGTCTTTTATCAAGGCCTTGAAATAGTTCGGCTCGGTTCTTTCACCTTCGCATACGATCAGGAAACTGACAGATACATTACGTACTGCTATTTTTCTTCTTTTATCTAACTTCGCCTGTCTCTGTGCTTTTTTAATTTCCTCAAACCGATGTTTCGGCAGTAATTTACTCATAGTATGTCAATCTTTAATATAGGGGATTGCTCCGTAACGTCCGTTAATATAATCTTTTTCAAAGCTCCGGTCTTTCCTTATTTTATTTCCTTCCGGCTCTCTGAATTCTGCTAATGAATAGAGATCGGTAGCTTCTGAATGATCTTTTTCAGTAAACCAAATCTGATCTCTACGGAATGTTTTTACATTCAATAAATTAGTGTCGTGAGTCGCAAAAATCAGTTGAGCTCCCTTAGGATTCGTCTTCGGGTTATTGAAAAGTTTAATTATATGTTGGGTTAGCAACGGATGAAGCTTGGAATCAAGTTCATCCACAATTAACGGATAACCAAAATCCAATTGACCGATAACTAAAGCCGCTAAGTCAAATAATTTATTAGTTCCTGATGACTCATGTTCTTTCATCGAAAAACGGGTTTCTCCGATAATTTCTCCTTCATCATTGTATAAATGATGTATCGTGTATGCTTTGATCTCCTCAGCTAGTTTCTCATCTTTAGGAATTTCAAACTTGGTAAATCCTACATTCATTGAATTTAGAAAACCTTGTACTTTTTGTTGAAATTCGAGACTAAATGTTGCTTGGGTACATAATTTATTTGTAAAGGTAGACAAAGACTCATGATTAATGCCTGATATTATTGCAATACTATTGATTGCGGAAATAATGTTACCGGCTATTTCACCGTTGAATGAATCGACAGTTGATAAAAACAACCCGTTATCACGCACCTTTTCTTCCAGTCCTACTCCTTCACTGTATTCATCTCCTATTCCTATTCCTTCTTCTATCCGACCGAATAGGCATATTTCTTTTTTGTTTTTCCCTTTCTTTACATATAACCATTCTTCATATACTTTTTGGTTATCTGCGGTGAAACCATACGTGTATATTTGTTTGTTTATAAGCAGTTCAATTTCAAAATATGAAGGTTCCTGCACAGTATGTGGATTTAATAGAAAGGGGGTGATATTTAATTTATCAGTAGAGTTCAACTTGGAAGATGTACTGATGATTTCTCTGAATTTTCCAATCGCTTTCAATAAATTACTTTTTCCACTGGAGTTGGCTCCATAAATAACGGCTGATGGAAGCAATTTATAACCGTCTCTTTCTATAATCGATTCATTCAATTCTTTAATAGCGGTAGCTTCCATGCTCAAAACTTTTTTGTCTCTGAACGAACGATAGTTACCTACTGTAAAATTGATTATCATATTGCTTTATATTAAATTATCTATTCTATAGAACATGGCAAAGATACGAATAGTTTTATATATTCTTCCAAAAATGAGAAATTTTCTCGTTTTTGGAATGATGTGGCAGTCATAAATGATTTTGGTATATAAAAGGGCGACTCTCCATTACGGAAAGCCGCCCTACTTAATTATCTGATACAACCGGATGGTCTTTTATTCCAATCTGCGAGAACCGTCACCGATTACTACATCATACACTTTCGGGCTTCTGCCGAATTTAGCTTTGAACGCAGCTTTGGTCTTTTCAACGAAGTTGTCATACAATTCGTTCTTGACAAGGTTGATTGTACAACCACCGAAACCGCCACCCATAACGCGTGAACCGGTTACGCCATATTCTTTAGCGCAGTCGTTCAGGAAGTCGAGTTCTTCGCAGCTTACTTCGTACAGCTTGCTCATGCCGTGATGAGTTTCGTACATCTTCTTACCTACAGTTTCGTAATCATCTTTTTCCAAAGCATCGCAAACGTCCAATACACGTTGGATTTCTTCGATTACGTATTCTGCACGCATATAGTCTTCGGCACTGATTTCAGCTTTAGTCTCTTCCAACATCTCCATCGTACAGTCACGCAGGAATTCTACGTGCGGATGTTTCTTCTGGATAGCGGCAACGGCAGCTTCACAACTTTGACGGCGCTTGTTGTAAGCGGAAGAAGCCAATTCGTGCTTGACAACTGAATCCATCAACACCAGACGGTAACCTTCCGGATGGAACGGGAAATACTGATATTCCAATGAACGGCAATCCAGACGGATCAAGCTGCCGGCTTTACCGAATACGGAAGCGAATTGGTCCATGATACCGCAGTTCACACCACAATAATTATGCTCTGTAGCCTGACCTACCTTAGCCAATTCAAATTTATCTATCTTGTTGTCACCGAACAATTCGTTCAATGCGAAAGCGTATGTACTTTCCAAAGCGGCAGAAGAAGACATACCTGCACCCAGAGGCACATCACCTGCGAAAGCCGTATTGAATCCTTTCACGTCAACGCCACGTTTGATCATTTCACGGCAAACACCGAAAATATATCTTGCCCAACTTGCACGGGGAGCATCTTCCTCGTTCAAGCCGAATTCTACATAATCTTTCAAGTCGATAGAGTACGCTCTTACTTTGTCAGTACCGTTCGGTTTGATTTCTGCAATCATACCTTTGTCTACCGCACCCGGAAAAACGAATCCGCCATTGTAGTCGGTATGCTCACCGATCAGGTTGATACGGCCCGGAGAAGCATATAAAAAACCTGTAGTTCCGTCAAAGTGTTTGATAAAGCGACTTCTTACATATTCTGTATCCATGATATTGATATTTTAAAGATGAATAAATTAGTATATTATTATTCCACAGGAATATCTTTGTTTACATTCTTGCAACCTACCAGACCGTAGAACAGCAGATAAGCAAGAGCAGCGATAATAACCCAGTAGCTAGGCATGAAACCTGCGATATCGGCTACTATACCCTGAATGACAGGAAGGATACCGCCACCGCAAACCAATACCATGAATAAGCCGGAAGCTGCAGCAAGATATTTGCCCAGTCCTTCTACTGCAAGGTTAAAGATACCACCCCACATAATGGAAGTACACAGTCCGACTAAAACTAGATACATGGCGTTAATAGGCACTTCGGCAAATCCGAAAGACAAACCACCCGTTTCGCTTTGTTGAAGTACAGGAAGATTCACTAATGTCTCAGTAGATGAGAAGATAGCAAGGATTACCAAGATCAAGCCTAAGCCGGAAGTAAATGTAAGCATAGCTTTACTGGAGACTTTGGCACCTAGTGAAGCACCGGCCAGACGTCCGACCAACATTAAGAACCAATAAGTTCCTACTACGAATCCTGAGATTGTAGACGCTATACCTGCTCCACCTTTCTCTACAGAATCTGTCAAGAACAAATTCAAAGTACCCGGCACACCCACTTCAATACCTACATATACAAAGATTGCAATAGCTCCTAAGATGAAATGGCGGAATT
>ERZ791744.66-NODE-66-length-125144-cov-8.856510_pt1 | contig 125144 bp, 110 predicted proteins | sample MGYA00510039_ERZ791744 | MGnify/ENA primary metagenome ERZ791744 (study PRJEB30046, sample SAMN00791969) | human gut metagenome | study: EMG produced TPA metagenomics assembly of the A metagenome-wide association study of gut microbiota in type 2... | reverse complement strand
TACCGGGCGGATTCGGGACTTTAACCCGTTAGAAACGTGCGCCGCTAGGCGCACAAGACGGAAAAACTCACCTGCATGTTACCACGCAGGTGAGTTCTTTTTATTTTTACACTATTCTGTTTACAGAAGATTATCTCTGTACACGTCCGGAAGCGTCGCCGCCAGCCAGGGTCTCAACTTCTTTTCTGGATACCAGGTTGAAGTCACCGGGGATGGTGTGCTTCAGAGCGGATGCAGCTACGCCGTACTCAAGAGCATCCTTGAAGTTCTTGCCATCCAGCATACCGCAGATCACGCCGCCTGCGAAGGAGTCGCCGCCGCCTACACGGTCAACGATGGGATGGATGCTGTACTCTTTGGAGTGATAGAACTCCTTGGTATCTCTGGAGTAGATGCAAGCAGACCAGCCGTTATCGGAAGCGGAATGGCTTACACGCAGAGAGGATACGCAGTACTCGAAGTTGAACTTTTCAACCATCTGCTCGAAGATGGACTTGTAACCGGCTAACTCCAGCTCACCGCTGGTAACATCGGTATCGCCGGGTTTGAAGCCAAGTACCAGCTCAGCATCTTCTTCGTTACCAATACATACATCAACGTACTTCATCAGGTTGGTCATAACCTTCTGAGCCTTCTCAGAGCTCCACAGCTTCTTACGGAAGTTCAGGTCTACGGATACCTTTACGCCGTGCTTCTTAGCAGCGATCAGAGCCTTCTCGGTCAGCTCTGCAGCAGCGTCGGATACAGCGGGGGTAATACCGGTGAAGTGGAACCAGTCAGCGCCTTCGAAGATCTCATCGAAGTTGAAATCAGCCTCGGTTGCGGTAGAGATAGAGGAATGTGCTCTATCGTATACAACCTTGGAAGGTCTCATGGAAGAACCGCTCTCCAGGTAGTAGATACCCAGTCTCTCACCACATCTTGCGATGTGCTTGGTCTCTACGTTGTACTTTCTCAGAGCTGCTACTGCACACTCACCGATCTCGTTGTCAGGAACTGCGGTAACGAACTCAGCGTCATGACCGTAGTTAGCCAGAGATACTGCTACGTTAGCTTCACCGCCGCCGTAGTTTACATCGAACTCGTCTGCCTGGATAAATTTCTCGTTGTTGGGGGTGGACAGTCTCAGCATGATCTCACCCATGGTAATTACTTTTGCCATTTTGGTATATTCCTTTCTCAAATTAAAATTGTCTATTATCCTCGGTTGTTCCGATTGCATATTCCGTCACGGACCCGCTCTCGCTTCGGCCCTCCCGTAGCGGTACATAAGATGCTAAAATACAGCATCTAAGTACCGACGGTCGGTTAGAGTCCGTGTCGAAACACGCAACCGTCCAACCTGATAGTTCTAAATCCTATTCATTCCACCGTGTAATCGCTATATTACAGTGGAAGCGGGTCCGCGACTGAAATATGAAGTCGACGGATCCGTCCGGATTCCGGAATCCTATTCTTATTTCTGTACCAGATGAATAGCGAAGCCGCCGATCTCTTCCTTCAGGTAGATAGCCTTCAGGTTGCCCTTGGCATCTCTCTTAGCGGACTCTTCGTTGAACTCAACACCCAGAACAGTGCTCAGGTAGTTGACAGCTCTCTCGATGTAGTTGGTCTTAACAGCGATGTGGCCGTTCTTGCCCAGGTAAGGAGTCTTCATAACTTCCAGAGCAGAGCCTGCGAATACGGAGCTGTTGCCAACCTTAGCGGGCATACCGAAGATGAATGCGAAACGGTTCGCAGCCTTAACAGCCTCTTCCTCGTTCTCTGCATTGACACCAACATGAGCCAGCTCGAAGCCCAGCATGGTCTGTACTGCTTCTCTGGTCAGCTGCTCGATCTTGTCCCACTCACCGGCGTTGATCAGGTCGCCGGGAACCATCCAGGAACCACCGCATGCGATGATCTTGGGGTAGTCAAGGTAAGAAGTCAGGTTCTTAGCGTTTACACCGCCGGTAGGCATGAACTTCATATTTACATAAGGAGCTGCCATAGCCTTGATCTTAGCCAGACCGCCGGACTGCTCAGCGGGGAAGAACTTAACTACATCCAGGCCAAGCTCGATAGCCTGCTCGATGTCGCTGGGGCTGGAAGTACCGGGAGTGATAGGAATGTTCTTCTCTACACAATACTTAACGGTTCTGGGATTTAAGCCGGGGCTTACGATGAACTTGGCGCCTGCTGCTACTGCTGCGTCAACCTGCTCTGCGTTCAGAACGGTACCTGCCCCAACACACATGCTGGGGAAGTTGTCGGTCATGATCTTGATAGCTTCTGCTGCTGCGCTGGTACGGAAAGTAACCTCTGCACAGGGAAGTCCTCCTGCGCAAAGTGCCTTTGCCAGAGGAAGTGCATCTGCTGCGTTGTCAATTTTTACAACCGGTACGATACCGATTTTGCTGATTTGCTCTAATACTGCGTTCATAAATAACACCTTTCTGTCTTATAGACTAATAGTTATGTGAAAAATCTTCGCAGGAGATCCTGTCGAAAATATTTCTGCAAAATGAAACCAATACTTTTATGCCAGTACTTCCTTCACTGCCTCAGCGATCTTGTCGCACTTGCAGTTTGCAAAGAAATACTCCTTAAACCTGGCACCGGATAAAGCACCCTTTACCAGTTCACGATCCAGATTCTTCAAGATGGTAACCATATCGGTATGAGTTACTTCTTTTACCTGATCCAGGATCTTCTTGTTGCGCTGCTCGGGAACCACTCTCTCAGGGGGATATCCACCGCCGCCGGGAGCACAGAACAGCTTTTCAAAAGTATACTGTAAATTCAGTTCACCGCCCCAGCCGAAGTTCTCAGCAAAAGGAAGTGCCACACAGTTACCGTCGTTTACCTGAGAGAACAGGTAAGCATCCAGAGGGGACTCAATGTGTCCACACAGAACCTTGGGGAAGGAATTGCATGCAAGCATGGCACCTTCGCCGGTTCCGCATCCGGTGATAACGAAATCCGCTGCCCCGGAGTTCAAAAGAACTGCTGCCAGAATACCGTTCTGTACGTAGGTCAGGGAATTGGGATCCTCTGCGCCGCACATACCGTAGTTGAATACTTCATGACCCATGGGCTCTACTACTTTTTTAAGAGTAGCACAGATCATTTCATTCTTGGCAGCCTGACTGTTTTCATTGATCAAAGCTATCTTCATGAGATACTCCTTTTCCAAACGCCACAACAGTCAGCCGCCGAAATTCTTCTGCGACTGACCTGATGTGAATTGTTTATTCTGTTTTTGATATCCTGCGTAAATGCACAAGCTCCATAGCTACTCACTCGCAAATTCGTGCTTCGCACTCTGCATCCGGCTCGTAAACTCACCGGATATTTACTCGTGAGCTGTGCAAGGAAAACAAATGTCCGCTATGCGGCCGCTTGTTTTCCTTTTGCACAAGCTCTACTGGGGCTGTTTGCCGATGTAAGCAAGGATACCGCCATCTACATAGAGGATGTGTCCGTTGACTGCATTGGATGCCTCAGAAGCAAGGAATACAGCGGGACCGGTCAGCTCTTCGGGCTTCAACCATCTGTTAGCAGGGGTCTTAGCGCAGATGAACTGGTCGAAAGGATGTCTGCTGCCATCGGGCTGGATCTCACGAAGAGGAGCTGTCTGAGGAGTCTCGATGTAACCGGGTCCAAGGCCGTTACACTGAATGTTGTACTGGCCGTACTCGGAGCAGATGTTCTTGGTCAGCATCTTTAAGCCGCCCTTAGCTGCTGCATATGCAGATACAGTCTCACGACCCAGCTCGGACATCATGGAACAGATGTTGATGATCTTACCATGATTCTTCTTGATCATGCCGGGGATAACTGCCTTAGATACGATGAAAGGTGCGTTCAGGTCTACGTCGATTACCTGACGAAACTGATCTGCGGTCATCTCGGTCATGGGGATTCTCTTGATGATACCTGCGTTGTTCACCAGGATATCGATGGTGCCTACTTCCTTTTCGATCTGAGCTACCATAGCGTTAACTGCCTCTTCATTGGTAACGTCGCATACATAGCCGTGAGCCTTGATACCTTTCTCAGCGTATGCTGCCATTCCCTTGTCTACCAGCTCCTGCTTGATATCGTTGAAGCAGATGGTAGCACCGCACTCAGCGTATGCGGAAGCGATAGCGAAACCAATACCGTAAGATGCGCCGGTAACCAGTGCAACCTTACCTTCCAGTGAGAAATTAGTGAATTCAGACATTGTTTTTTCTCCTTTTCTTTATAAAAACTGTTATTTTAGTTACATGTTCCAAAGGATCTTATTTCAGATCTCTGTTGTCAACGCCGTCCATATCATCGAAGTCCTGATTCTCTCCGACCATACCCCAGATAAAGGTATATGCTCTGGAACCGCATCCGGAATGGATGGACCAGCTGGGGGAGATCACTGCTTCTTCGTTACGCATTACGATGTGGCGGGTCTCATCGGGCTCACCCATATAGTGCATAACAAAGGCATCCTCAGGCATATCGAAATACAGATATACTTCCATACGTCTGTCATGTGTATGACAAGGCATGGTGTTCCATACACTGCCGGGCTCTAACTTCGTCATACCCATCTCCAGCTGACAGCTCTCTACCTGTCCGGGAAGGATATACTTGCAGATTACTCTGTGGTTGGCATCCTCCAGAGTACCCAGTTCTACTTTATTCTCATCCTTTACAATGACCACGCCCTCTTCGGGAGTACCTTCCGGCTTGATCAGCACGGTCGGATAAGTCTTATGTGCGGGAGCGGAATTCAGATAAAATTTAGCGGGCTGTTTCTCATCTTCACTTGCGAAAATGATCTCCTTGGAGCCCATTCCTATGTACATAGCTTCCTTGTAACCTACCTTGTACACTTTGCCATCAACGGTAATCATACCTGCTCCGCCGATATTGATCACACCCAGTTCTCTTCTCTGACAGAAATACTCTGCACGGAGTTCATCTCCGGCGGTCAGAGTGATAGGGCTTACAGGAACTGCTGCTCCTGTAATGATTCTGTCGATGTGGCTGTACACCAGCTTGATCTCGCCGGGTACGAACAGATTCTGGATCAGAAACTCTTCTCTCAGACGCTCTGTGGTGTAATGCTTCACATCTCTTGGTGATACTGCTGTTCTAAGTTCCACCTTACGCCTCTCTTTCCTCAACGGGCGGCCTGCGTGCCGCTATTGAATGTTACCTTTTTATGAAAGCACTTACATTATAACATATCATTGTAACCATTTCCAACACATTTTTACTATTTTTTATAAAAATTTTGGAAGGCTGTAACTGCTTTTCTCTTTTGTATGAGTTAAGTATACTAGAAAAGATTCTCAAAGTCTTTTCATATTTTAATCTAAACATTGCAAATTTTGAACTTTTGGTGTTTAATAAAAGAAAAAGCGAAAAGGATGAAAGAAATGGAAGAACTTACCTCCTGTAAAACAGCCATAGAAAACTGTAAAACCTCCGGGACTTTTGCCATTGCCCACTTATATAAAGAAGAAAAAGCCATGGACATGCACATCCATGACTGCTACGAGATCTACTATTCCATCTGCGGCGGCAAACAGTTTCTGATCGACAACTGCTTCTACACCATCGCCCCAGGCGATCTCTTTATCATCAACCAGTACGAAAGTCACAAGCTGACCCAGATCGACAACTCCGTCCACGAACGTATCGTTCTGTCGGTGGCGCCGGATTTCATGAAGCTGATCTCCACCAAAGAGACGGATCTGAGCTTTTGCTTCACTCACCGCAGTGCCCCCTTTTCCCATAAGCTTTCGCTCAACAAGGAACAGCAGAAACGTTTCCTCTATTATATCAACAAAATCACTTCCGCGGAGGGCTTTGCCCATGACATCACGGAATATGCCGCTTTCATGGAGCTGATGGTCATGCTCAACACGCTGTTCATCCGCAGTGCAGAGCAGACGGCGGCCGGGGAAACCGTAACAGATCCCGCCGAATACAAGGACAGTAGCTACCGCTACAACCATCAGGTGGACGATATTCTGGCTTACATCAACCAGAACATCTCCCAGCCTATTACAGTGGAACATCTGGCCGGACAGTTCTACTTAAGCGAATCCTATATCTGCCGGATTTTCAAATCCGCCACAGGCACCACCATTAATAAATACATCACCGCCCGCCGCATCAGTATCGCCAAGGCGGTTCTGAACGAAAACGGCAATGTCATGGAAGCCTTCGAACGCAGCGGTTTCACGGACTACAGCAATTTCTTCAAAGCCTTCACCAAAGCCGTGGGTGTTTCCCCGAAAAAGTACGCAAGCCTGAGTGTCAGCTAAACTGCTGACGCTCAGGCTCTTCTTTTTACATTTCTTAATCATTCGGTCTCTGGTAGAACCGGCCCGCCAGATTCTCCGTACGGATCATGTTGACAAAGGCCTGCGGGTCCGTCTCCCGCACCGTATTCACAACTTTGTTCACCTCGTCTCGTCCCACCACGGAATACAGCACGTCACATTCCTGTTTGGAATAACAGCCCTCACCCTTGATCAGGGTGGCATCGTGATGGGTGATCTCCGCAATAGCTTCGTAGACATCCTCCGGCCGTTTGGTCACGATGATCAGGGTCTGCTTCTGATACCGCTTGTACAATATATGCAGTACCTGGGTGGAGGTGTACTGGAAAATAATGGAGTACAGCGCCTTGTCCCATCCGAACAGTGCTCCGGCGATCCCAAGGATCACCACATTTCCGGCGAAAATATAATTCCAGGAATCAATGCCATACTTTTCCGACAGGAAGATCGCGATAAAATCCGTACCGCCGCTGGTGGCATTGGCGAACAGACACAGGCTGATGGCCAGTGCATTGATCAGTCCACCGAAGATAGCAATCAGCAGAATATCCTCCGTTACCGGCCAGGCGGGCACCATATCCGTCAAAATACCGCTCACCACGATCATCAGACAGGAATAACCGGTGAACTTTTTTCCGATGAATTTGAAGCTGATGACCACCGGAACCGCATTTAAGATAAAGTTGATCACCGAAAAGGGAGGCTCCCAGTGCCACAACAGCACGCTGATCTCCTGGATCAGTCGGGTCAGACCGTTGAATCCACCGGGGATCAATCCCCCGGCCCGGACAAAGCTTTTCAAATTGACTGCCATGATAAAGGATCCCGCCAGGATCAAACAGGTACGCCGCAGGGTATCGCTGATGCTCTTCTTTGTCATACTAACCTCCATTCTGCAGACGATTCCTTCCGTCGAAGGAATCTCTTCTTACATCCTTCCTGCCTCTTCCTTCACAGAACCTTCCTCTGTGTGCGTTTTCTCCGCATTCCCGTTTTCCATCGTTTCGTCTGCTGCCTTTTGCAAAGGCTCATTCTCCGCACAGTCTTTCCTCTTTCTGCCGCATCTCTGCCACAGCACGCAGCACACAAGGAGCAGCACACTTCCTGCGCTTACCAATACACCGATCTTCCATCCATCCGGCACATAATGCATTTTTATGGTATGCTCTCCAGCTTCCAGATCAAATGCCATCAGGGCATCACCGAAGGTCTCCGGCTCCGTCTTTTCCCCATCGATCCACACGATCCATCCTTTCTCATAAGGCACGGACAGGATCAGTCTTCCGGCTTCATCCAGATTCAGGGTTCCCGAAATATGGGTGCTGTCCATCTGCACATTTTCCAGATGCTCCCGGGACAGGAGCTCCACTGCCTGTGCCAGCACTTCTTCATTCAGTACATAGGCTTCCGCCGATACCTTCTGCGTCTCATCCGCATCATCCCCGTTGGTCAGCGTCACGCGCTCTCCCTCCAACAGATATCCCAGATACAGAATGGATCCGTCCTTCAGATCACTGTAATCCTGCGTCTCCAGCGTTCCCCCAAGCACCTGCACCTTTTTCGTCCCTGTGGCATTGATCCTCGCGTAATAGCAGCCTGCCCGGTCCGCCGTAATACATACATTATCTCCACTAGTCTCACTGGACGCCCGGTCCAGTAAGGGCTCTGCGATTCCCAGATCCTCGGTCAGCTGATTCTGCGCTCTCACACCGGTGCCGATCTCGTCCGTAACATTCCAGCCCGTCGGTGCCACATAGCCAAAGGGCAGCGTATATTTACAATGATATAAATAAACATCTCCACTGTTATTCACGATCTCATACAGACCGTTTTCGTATTTATCCGATCCGCCGAACATGTAATCCACATTCAGAAGTGCCGAAACGAAAGCTGTCGCTCCGTCGAAGCCGTAATAAACCTTACTGTGGCGCATGCCAAGCTTCTTATACAGATCCATGACCTGGGAATTCATGGTGGAGGAAAATACCGAAGCCGTAGGGTACCCGGTCAGGGTTCCGTCATTTTTCGTCTTGCGGGTAAACTTCTCGATACGGAAGAAGTCATCCCCCTCCTGTTCCCGCGCCAGGGTGTACAACGCTTTATAATCCTCCTGGTCTCCCAGATAAGCGCTTCGTCCGGTAGTGCCCAGACTCGTATTAAATGTATTGATGCTCAGCTCCGCCACTATGCACGCCAGCACCAGAATCCCCAGCACCTGTCTCGTCAGTTCGTCTTTTCTCGTCCGATACAGATACAGAAGCACACCATAGATCGTAACGAACACCAGCGTCAGCACTTCAATACCCGTGTCGAAATCCTCGCTCTCCACGAATTTCTCACAGGCAAGTAAAAATATCACCGCCGCCAGATACCCATAGATGATCTGCCTGGGAGAAGTGCCCTCCACATTCCGGAAAGCATCATAGCACATGACAAGGATCAGAAAAATATATAGAAAAGACTGTCTCGCCGGCAGGGAATCCGGATAATTCAGACCGTGCCATAAAAAGTCCAGGACATTGGTTCCGAAGCTGAGCAGCAAAAATCCCGCCAGTGCCAGATTGCAGAACCGTTTTCTCACTGATATTTTTTCATTCAGTGCATACATGGGCACCAGTAAAAATACTGCCACACCACAGTAAATGTTCGGCCAGTGTTCCAGTCCCCTCTCCGTGGTCACGCACAGGCAATGTCTCGCCAGCATATCAAACACGGAAAAATAGGACTCCAGCGTACCGGGGAAATCCGAATTGCCAAAATCCGTCCGTAGAATAGCACAGACCTCCGGAATCAGCAGTACTGCAGCCAGCCCTCCTGCCAGCAGCGATGCAAATGCAAATCTTCCGATCCTGCCGAATACCGTTTTTACTTTTTGGCTCTGCCCTTCCGTCATGGTATGGTATTCCGTGATCAACAACATTCCAAAATACAGCACCAGGAAGATGCAGATCATAATGGAAATATAGTAATTGGTCAGGATGCAAAGCCCCAGAGTCACGGTATACATGACCCATTTGCCTTCTCTGACCAGCCGCTCTGCTCCTAACAGGATCAAGGGTAGCAGGATCAGGCAGTCCAGCCACATCACATTCCAGTTGTAGGCCGCCAGATAGCCGGACAGAGCATACGCAGTGGAAAACAAAAGAGCCGCCGGATCCTCCTTGCCGAACACTTTCCGCAGATAGACGCTGAAGGTAAGCCCCATAAGGCCGATCCGCAGGATCACCAGATAACTCATGAATTCCATGATCAGGCCTTCCGGCAGCAAAAATACCAGCCAGTTAAAAGGACTTGCCAGATAATAGACATACAGTGCCAGGAAATTCGATCCGATCCCTACATTGTAGGAATAGAACAGTCCCTCTCCCGCTTTGATCTTGTGTACAAATTCACTTAAAAAAGGCATATACTGATGGTACATGTCGGAGAACAGAAAACTCCGGTCACCAAAAGGATATATGCCCCGTATGATAAAAAGAACCAGCATAATAAATGCAGGCACAAAGAACGCAAGCACAGAGATCCCTCTCTGCATCCTGCGCTCCGCACTACTTGTTGCTGTCGTTTTATTGCCGTTCATATTATTTTTCTCCCACGATCTTTTTTCTTACCTTCCGTAATCAAACAGCAGATAATACTCCAGACTCCGGTAATCGTTCAATGCTTCCCCACATTCCTTCACCGTCGTGAGTGTGCCGTCCGCTTCTCTCACACCGGCCGCGCTGATCACCGGATATTTTTCCCGCACTCCGGTCAGACTGCTCTGCAAGGCAGGCAGCGGCAGATCACAGTTCTTCAGCACATCCATTGCCAGATAATTGGCACTGGTCTCTCCGTCCGTCTGCTCCTCAATGTCAAAGTTGCTCCAGATCACATAAGGTACTTTATATTTTAACAGATTTTCCTCATCTGTTAAAGTCTCCGGATCCACTTTATTATTTCTTAAGATCGGATTGCTCACATAGGTCGTAGGCTGATGATCCCCGAAGAATACGATCATGGTATCCTCATCCGCCTGAGAGAAGTAATCGATCAGACCCTGCAGGGCGGAATCCGTCTGTTTTACCAGTGACAGATACATGGACAATGCTTTGGAGTCAATACCATCCACGGTAATATCCGGGGTAAAGTTATGGAATTCCTCTTCGTAACCACTGTGATTCTGCATAGTTACGTTAAAGACAAACAGAGGCTCTCCCGCTTCCTTGTTCTCATACAGTTCGATGATCTTGGCAAAGCTGCTCTCATCGGAGATATAGTTACGGATCCGTTTCGGATTCCTGAAATCGTCCTGTGACAGGAACTCATCAAATCCAAGCAGCGGATAGACTCTGTCTCTGTCCCAGCCGCTGGCATAATAAGGATGGATCGCCACAGTATGATAATCCAGTTCCTTCAGGTAGGAAGCCAGAGAAGGCATCTCCTTCTGCACATACTGCTGGTAAGCCACGCTGCCCTGCGGTAAAAATCCTATAGTGCTGCCGGTAAGGAATTCAAACTCCGTATTGGCAGTATTCCCGCCCAGCACGGAAACATTCAGGTAACCGGTTCTGGTATTCTCTGCCCCCTGTTGTAAGCTGTGAATAAAGGGCATATAGTCTTCGTTGGTGGTAAACTCTCCCCGGACTGCCAGATCCGAAAATGCCTCATCCATGATCACAATGATATTCGGACGCTTCACGCTCTCCGGGTCTTCCACAGCTGCTGCAAGCCCAGCGGAATCCTTCCCGGCCTGCTCATAATTGCTGCCGGTGCCATCTGCAGAATAATCTGCGGGTTTCTCCACATCCAGATATTCCATTTCCATCAGAAATGCCACGATATTGCCATCTCTCTTATTCATGACGGTAGGGGTAAACAGCTTGTCGTATAATCCAAAGCTCTGCACAAAGCTCTCGCTCTGTATCATGCCGGTATAACCATAGATCATGACAATGCTTAACAGGATCAGCGCCGCTCTCTTTGCCACTCTTCCCGGTGCCTTCATATGAAAACGGCTCTCGATCAACAACAAAATCAGGAATCCCACAATGACCAGTATCGTACTGGTGGACAATTCATAGTTGAAATTGCCCGCCACACTGGCTGCTGTACTGATGGAATAAATATCCCAGGGCATGATGGGTGCGGAACGGAAATTCAGCACATAATAATTCGCCAGTCCCGCCACCATGAAAAAGGCCGTCTGCAACATCAGAGCCGCCCGGACATATTTCACGATTCCGAATAACAGAAGTGCGGTCAGTACATAGAACGCCATGTTCAACAGCTGGGTTTTGAAATGCATTGTCGTAAAAGGATTATGGGTATACATTTCAAACAGATAAAATGTCACCAGCGGACATACTGCCAGCGCGATACAGGAAGGAAGCTTCTCCCTGGTAATTCCTATTTTTCGAACGGAATGACGCAAAAAGCCTGTAATGGCAGCTGCGACACTTCGTATTGATTTTTTCTGTAAATAATCCATTGCTTAACTCTCCTCTTATACTTAAGAGATTTTATCGCAATGACAGAAAAATAACAATTTCCGAATTGCACACATTTGCTAACATTACAGGCTTAATTTTGTTACTTTTTACAAATATTTTACTTGATTTCTAGTTGATCTCGTATTTTCCGGCTTCCTTCAGGCGCAGCATAGCTCTCGCCATGGATGCCTGGGATACATGGTACTCCTGAATGCTCTGCTTCTGACGCAGCTGCTCTTTGGCACGCTCCAGAGCGGCTTCCGCACGGACTCTGTCGATATCCTCCGGGCGCTCCGCCGTATCCACCAGCATGATCACACGGTTATGAGAAATGTAGACACAGCCCACACCGACTACGGCCTTGGTCCAGTCGTCATCCTCTTTTTCCTTAAACCGTACCTCGCCTTCCTTCGTGGCAATGACCATATCCTCATGATGGGACATGATGGCCTGCTCGCCGTCCAGAGCCGGTACGATAATGATGCCGCATTTTCCGTCGAAAAATACTTTATCACTGGCAATGACCTTCAAGCTGAAGGTGTTCATACGCACACCGCCTTTCCTTACTGTGCCATGAGCTTCTTGGCCTTCTCCACTGCCTCGTCAATGGTTCCTACATTGAAGAATGCAGCCTCGGGATACTCATCCATCTCTCCGTCGATGATCGCACGGAATCCGCGGATGGTCTCCTTCACAGGCACATACTTACCGGGTACACCGGTGAAGTTCTCTGCCACATGGAAGGGCTGGGACAGGAAACGCTGAATCTTACGGGCACGGTATACGGTGACCTTATCCTCATCGGACAGCTCCTCCATACCCAGGATGGCGATGATATCCTGCAGTTCCTTGTACTTCTGCAGCATTGCCTGCACCTGGCGTGCGGTTTCATAATGCTCCTTACCTACCACATCCTCTTCCAGAATACGGGAAGTGGATTCCAGAGGATCCACTGCGGGGTAAATACCCTGCTCCACGATCTTACGGGACAGAACGGTGGTGGCATCCAGATGAGCGAATGTAGTTGCGGGTGCAGGGTCTGTCAGGTCATCCGCAGGCACATAGACAGCCTGTACGGAAGTAACACTACCCTTATTCGTAGAAGCAATACGCTCCTGCAATTCACCGACTTCGGTAGCCAGAGTGGGCTGATATCCTACTGCGGAAGGCATACGGCCTAACAATGCGGATACCTCACTACCTGCCTGTACAAAACGGAAAATGTTATCAATGAACAGCAGCACGTTCTGGTGCTCTTCATCACGGAAGTACTCTGCCATGGTCAGTCCGGTCTCGGCTACACGCATACGTGCTCCGGGGGGCTCGTTCATCTGACCGAAGACTAGCGCAGTCTTCTCCAGAACTCCAGACTCCTTCATCTCACTCCACAGATCGTTACCCTCACGGGAACGCTCTCCGACACCAGTGAAAATAGAATATCCACCGTGCTCGGTAGCAATATTACGAATCAGCTCCTGAATCAGCACGGTCTTACCTACACCGGCACCGCCGAACAGACCGATCTTACCACCTTTTGCATAGGGAGCCAGCAGATCGATAACCTTGATACCGGTCTCCAGCATCTCTACTACAGGACTCTGCTCTTCGAAGGAAGGTGGATCTCTGTGGATAACCCAATGTTCCTCTCCTTCCAGGGATTCTCCACCGTCGATGGTCTCTCCCAATACGTTGAACAATCTACCCAGTGTCTTATTACCTACCGGCACCTGAATTCCTTTTCCGGTAGCAATGACATCCATATCCTTGCAAAGTCCTTCACTGGCACCCAGCATGATGCAGCGAACGGTATTGTTGCCAATATGCTGTGCCACTTCCATGACCAGCCGCTTGCCTTCACTGTATACTTCCAGGGCATCCTTGATAAAAGGAAGATCATTGTTCTCGAACTCTACGTCTACAACAGGTCCCATGACCTGGACGATCTTACCATGATTTTTTTCCTTTACGTTACTCAATTGTTCAGGACCTCCTTTCTTGCCTTTTTCTTCTTTTTCTGAGCCTTGGCACCAGCAATGACCTCAGTGATCTCCTGTGTGATCATGGCCTGACGTACCCGGTTGTACTGAATGGACAGATCATGGATCATGGCGGAAGCATTCTTATTTGCTGCCTCCATGGCCATCATCCTGGCATTCTGCTCACTGCAGAACGATTCTACCAGTGCACCGTAGACATATCCCATGACGAAATCCGGGACAATGTTGTTTAGCACTGCCTTGGGAGACGGTGTCATGACTAACGGTTCCTGATACATACTCAGATCCTGTCCGTCTTTGGTAATAAAACGTTCTTTTATGATAGGTAACAGACGCATCATATGTGGTTCCGTTGTCACGCTGTTTACCATATTGGTATAAATAATATATACCTCATCCAGCTGTTCTTCTTCGAACTGCTCCAGAATCGTCTCCGTAATGATACGGGCACGATGCAGCGTCGGATTCTGCGCGGTGTAATGGAACTGCTCCGCCACCTCGATTCCGCGGTGTCCGAAATACTGACGTCCCAGTTCACCGACAACGAACAGTTTGTACTTTCCGGTCTTCCCGGCTTTCCGCATCTGCTCTTCTGCCATTTTCAGTACGTTATGGTTGTAGGCTCCGGCCAGGCCTTTATCCGCGGTGACTACTACCAGTCCCGTGGTCTTCTCCTCAGCCGGTTTGTCCTTCCGTTCATCGAAATATTTATTATCGATCTCCGGTAAGTGACGGACGATTCTGCTGACCATCGTCTGCAGAGTATAGAAGTAAGGCTCTGTCTCTTCCAGATTCTTCTTAGCTTTCCGAAGCTTTGTGGAAGAGATCATATACATGGCATTGGTGATCTTCATGGTATCCTGAATGCTTTTCATACGACTTTGTATTTCTCTCGTATTTGCCATGTTAACCTCCTGTTATTTGTAACTATTCAGAGCCAATGAGCGAAGTAACCACATAAGCAAAAGTAAAGCCCTGAAAGAGCGGTTTTGCGAATGGGGTTCTGAATAGTTACATTATTTCTGTAAAAATTCCTTTTTAAATTCTGTTGCAGCATCACAGATCTGCTTGTTCAGCTCGTCATCCAGAGCCTTGGTGGTCTCTAACTGACGAACGATGTCGCTGTGCTGTTCCTTCATGTAGTCTAAGTACTTCATCTGGAAATCCTTTACCTGATTTACAGGCACATCCAGCATCACTCTGCCGTTGGCTGCACACAGGGTCATAACCTGCTCTGCCATGCTCAAAGGTCTGCACAGAGGCTGCTTCAACAGTTCCATCAGTACATGTCCGTGCTGTAACTGTTCCTTTGTGGCATTATCCAGATCAGATGCGAACTGGGTGAACACTTCCATCTCACGGAACTGTGCCAGGTCGATACGGATACTTCCGGCTGCTTTCTTCATTGCCTTGGTCTGTGCAGCACCGCCGACACGGGATACGGACAGACCGACATTGACTGCAGGTCTCATGCCGGAGAAAAACAGATCACTCTCCAGGAAGATCTGACCATCGGTAATGGAGATAACGTTGGTCGGAATGTATGCGGATACATCGCCTGCCTGGGTCTCAATGATCGGCAGTGCGGTGATGGAGCCGCCACCCTTATCTGCACTCAGTCTTGCGGAACGCTCCAGCAGTCTGGAATGCAGATAGAATACATCTCCGGGATATGCCTCACGTCCGGGAGAACGTTCCAGCAGCAGGGACAGTGCACGATAAGCTACCGCATGCTTGGACAGATCATCGTATACGATGAGGACATCCTTGCCCTGATACATAAAGTACTCAGCCAGTGCGGTACCGGAATAAGGTGCGATGTACTGCAGAGGTGCAGGATCGCTGGCGGTTGCAGATACGATAATGGTGTAATCCATGGCATCGTTCTTTTTCAGGGTTCCTACCAGTTTTGCAATGGTGGATGCCTTCTGGCCGATAGCCACATAGATACATACCACATCCTTGCCCTTCTGGTTCAAAATTGCATCGATGGCAATGGAAGTCTTACCGGTCTGACGGTCACCGATGATCAGCTCACGCTGTCCACGACCGATGGGGAACATGGAATCGATAGCCAGAATACCAGTCTCCATAGGCACGCCTACGGACTGTCTGTCCACGATGGAAGGTGCCGGCTGCTCGATGGGACGATAGCCTTCTTCCTTAATAGGACCTGCACCGTCAATGGGTGCTCCCAGAGCATCCACGATTCTGCCTTTGAATCCGTCACCTACAGGAATACCGGCTCTCTTACCGGTACGAACGACTCTGGTGCCTTCGCGGATCTCGGTATCATGACCGAACAGGATACATCCGATCTCATCTCTGCGGACATCCTGTACCATACCTTTGACACCGGAATCAAAGATAACGATCTCGCCGTACTCTGCATGGTCGATACCATTGACGTTGGCGATACCGTCACCTACCCAGCTGACAGAACCGATCTCATTTTCCTGTGCCTGTAAGTTGAAATCCTCGATCTCACCTTTCAGAATGGAAATGATGCCCTGCTCACTGGCGGTCTTTCCTACCTGGGAAAGTTTGTCTGCGAACTGCTTCATACGTCCATTGGTACTCCAGTCATAGACCTCGTTACCGGCACGGATGATGAAACCGCCGCCAAGAGAAGGATCTTCTTTGGTCTCAAAGACCATATCCTCTCTGTTGTATTTCTTCTGGATAAAATTACGGATATTCTGCAGCTGCTCATCGGTGGGCGCTGTCACATAGGACAGGGTTACAACGAACTCTTCCTTTTTCTCGGGAGAGACTTCTCTGTATGCGGTGCAGATATCATCCCACAGATAGACGTCTCCGTTGTCACACAGGACTTTCAGAAAATCTCTGATCTGTAAGGGGAATACTTTTTCTATTACATTATGCTTGGCAGACAGTGATACAGCAGGGGATTCGAAATCCAGCTTCACCTGCGGTACGGCTTTGAAGATATCGCCTGTCTGACCTACAATGTCTCCGGGGATATTCAGTTCACGCAATCTTTTTGCGTATTCTAAAGCTGTACTAATCAATCTTTTCACCTGTCTTTGCTATAAATTGGTTGTAAAGTTCTCTGTCTGAATCTGCGTTCTGCTTGGCAGCTACCAGTTTTGCAGTAGCTTCCACTACCAGGCCGGCGATCTGTTCCTGTGCCTGCTCGATGCGCTTCTGCTCTTCCAGTGTGGCATTCTTACTGGCATTGTCCATGATCTTTTTCGCTTCTGTCTGGGCATCTGCCACGATGCGGTCATATTCGTTGCTGGCCTTGCCTCTTGCCTCGTTCAGAATGCTTTCTTTTTCTGCCTGAACACCGCTTAAGGATGCCTCGTACTGGCCTTTCAGTTCATTGGCACTGTCCTGTGCAGCTTTTGCATCTGCATATTGCTTATCGATCTCTGCCTGTCTTGCATCCAGGATCTTGTGGATGGGCTTGATCAGGAAGATCTTCACAATGGCAAAGATGATCAACAGATTCAGGATGGTCCATACAATATTAATATCTAATCTCAGCATGTGCTTTCATCCTTTCTTACGTTTCGCTTTCTAATTTCCTTATAACTATCCGAAACTTCCATTCGCAAAACGCTCTTTCAGAGCTTTCTTTTTGCTCATGGAGTTTTAGTCGTCGTAAATCGTCACAAAACAGCTTACAAATACAGGCATTTGACGCTTGTCTGTGACGTTTCCGGCTTCGGATAGTTATGCCATGAACAGAATGATCAGGATACCGATAACGAATCCGTAAATAGCGGTTGCCTCTGCCAGCGCACCACCTAACAGTAAGATCTTGGTGATCTTGCTCTCTGCTTCCGGCTGTCTTGCGACTGCCTCTGCTGCTTTACTTGTTGCGATACCGATACCGATACCTGCTCCGATACATGCCAGTGCTGCAATACCTGCTCCAATAGCTATCATAATTCTTTTCCTCCGTTTTTGTGTGAATTAGTGTTTCATAACTATTCATAATTGCATTCGCAAAATAGCTCTGAATAGTTATCCAGTTACTCAATGGCTTCCTTAATGTACATGGATGTCAGGAATACAAATACATATGCCTGAATCAATCCATCAAAAATATCAAAGTAAAAGCTGAAGGGTACCGGCAATGCTACCGGAACCAGAAGCTTCAACAGCTCCATGATAACGAATGCTCCCAAAACGTTACCAAACAATCGCATACACAGGGACAGGGGCTTGATGAACACCTCCAGGATATTGATAGGTGTTACGATCGCGATGGGTTCGGTAAAGCTCTTGATCCATCCGCCCACACCTTTTTTGCGGATACCTGCGGCTTCCACCAGAACGATACTCATCAGGGCCAGTGCCGCCGTTACGTTCAGATCCTTGGTAGGGGGCTTCATACCGAACAATCCAATGATATTGGATATGCCCAGATACAACAGTACGCTAACCAGATACGGTACATACCGTTTGCCTTCTTCTCCGATCATTCCCGTAACAATGCCTTCCAGCTTTGTCACGATCGTCTCTGCCACCAGCTGTCGTCTGCTGACATTGTGTACTTTGAGGTTGCTTGTAAGGATAATCGACAAGATCAGAATGACTGCCATGACCACCCAGGTGATAACGACCGATTCCGCAATGTCCAGCTGTACTCCACCGATCAGGGGTAGACCTGCCGGAAGCTTAATAGAAAAAGCCGTGTCACAATTCAGTTCCTTGAGCAGTTCTGATGCCAATTCCTCCATAATACCACTTCCTTTCCGTGAACATCCTTGAAAGAGCTTTCACTCCCTCACGGTCGTTGCTATTTTACTCCTATTTATTGAAAAACGTAAGATACATTTTTGCTAATTTGTTCCATGCAAAAATGAAAAGTTATGGCATATATTAACTATAAAAAATGAGGTATCAGAAAATCATATGACAAAATTAGTCATTTTGGGACGCAAATCCCAGACGGGCAATTATGAGACGTTTTTTTCGAAACTTCCCGCCAGAACCGTAACCACACTGGTCCCCGGGGAAGTCACCTCCTGTGATGCCCTGATTCTGCCGGGCGGCGGAGATATCACTCCGGCTTTCTTCGGAGAAAAAAACAAAGGTTCCCGTACTGTTGACATCGAACTGGACATCCTGCAATTTCAGGCCCTTGACACAGCCATTGCCGCCAGGATCCCCGTGATCGGGATCTGCAAGGGCATGCAGGTCATCAATGTTGCCTTCGGTGGCACTATTTTGCAGGATATGTCGGGAGATTCCCTGCACAGTATCCCTTCCGGTGATGCATTCCATACGTCCATTATGACGGAAGATTCCCGTCTTTTCAAGTATTTTCCTATCGAAATGCACGTCAACAGCGCCCACCATCAGAGGATCGACCGCTTAGGTCAGCATCTGAAGATCATTCAGCGCTGCCCCGATGACGGCTGCCCCGAAGCCTTGGAGCATGACGAGCTACCGATCCTTGGGCTGCAGTGGCATCCGGAGCGTCTTCCGGAACAGGCCGGTGAGCCTCTGCTTTCTCTTCTTTCTTCTTATTTCTGAATCTGCGCCCGGGCTTTTTCGCCGGGGCCAGCTCCTCTCTGACCTTGACTTTGGCGATTTCGAACAGGGAGCGGATGATTCCCCGCAGCATCTCCGCGGTCTGGTCGTCCACTTCCTTCAGTGCAGTAACCACCGCATTCATACTCTTTTTCCAGTCAGCGGTAAACGTGATCAGATCATCCGCCTGGGATGCGGAGATGACCTGATAGAGTGTTTCCACGAAGGTGCGGACCTGTTCTTCATTTAAGGACAGTATCCATTCGTTCAGTGCTTCATTCATGATCTTCTGGCTCTCATAAATGTCACCCACATCCACGAAATGGTCCTCCTCCACCAGCCAGGAAAAAGGATCGTGCTGCAAAAGCCCATGGCTGTTGCTCTCCACCACGCGGTAATGAATATCCCGCTCGAAAATCATACCGATCATGGAAGAATGTGGCAACAGCTTCACCACCTTGCCTTCGATGGCATTATAGTGACACTCCTTCAGCATTTCCGGCCGGAATCCAGGCCCATCCAGACTGTAGATCTTCTGGATCCGTTTCTGCACAAAAGGGGCGCATTTCATGGCACTGTAGACTGCCAGATTGCCGCCCTTGGAATGCCCTCCGATATAAAAGGGCTGGTGCAGCCATCCGGTGACCATATTTACATATTTTACACTGTACTCCTGCCCCGGCACCGGTGACAGAAATGCCATGTTGAAATCTTCCTTCCAGCCTACGATAGTCTCATCCGTTCCCCGGAATGCCAGAAACAGGGTTCCGTCATCCAGAATAAAAGTGATGGCGGAGAACTGGGTCTCCCATTCCTTTTCCACCAGATTGATATAGCAGTTCAGCTTCATATCCCGGAAACGTCTGCCGCTTAACATTCCTTCGAACAGCGCCCGGTTCTCCTTCTCAAAACGGACATCCCCGAACAGTTTGTCCACGTCCGGACGCTCTGCAATCTCCCGCAGGGTCACGGAAGGGCCATTGTGCCGCACATCGCTGACCATCCCGTCGAATTTCAGATAAGAGAGCTGGCACAATGCCAGACTGTCCACATCATTGAGAGGTTTTTCCCGAAAAGAAATGTCTCCGTATTTTTGCAAATATTCTATTACCGTTCCTGCCATATGCCGCTCCTTTCCGCGAGGAACTTTCCTTGCGTATTTCGCCGGATTGTGTTACGTTCTATATAATGATGCCAGGGTCAAAAGGTCTAAGCCCACATGAGCTTGCTCATAGGTGGGTGAAAGACCTTAGGACCCGCCCCGATATGAGCATAAAAGTGGGATGATAATCCCACGATATGCGAATATTGGGTAGGGTGCTATGTGCCAGTGGCACATGTCTAGCACGGACCGAAGCGGAGCGGAGACGTGGGAGTGCGTAGCACGGAACAATCCGTAGGCATCAAAGTCGGGGGCTTTTGACCCCGACATCATATAATTATATGGTAACTATTCAGAGCCATGCAAATCATGTCAACATGTACGTCGAATGCTTGCATTCGTAAGAACATTTGATATGATTTATATGGCGAAGTAACCACAATGAGCAGAGAACAGGCCGGCCTGTTCTCCAAGGAAGCCTCATAGAGGCGATTTTGCGAATGTAGGTCTGAATCGTTACATTATTAGGTAGAAATCATAAAGAAGGTGATCCGTCATGTCCACAAAGAATTCCAACTTTTTTTCCAGAGATTGTATGGTACAGGCTCTGATCCAGCTGCTGAAGACCAAATCCCTGTCCAATATTACAATTACCGAGCTGACCGAGCGTGCCGGTGTCTCCCGCATGACCTATTATCGCAATTACCATTCTCTGGATGAAATCTTCAGCAGTTATCTGAAGGATCTGGTAGAATCCTACCGTCAGGATGTTGCGACATGGCCGGACAAGGGCAATTACAATGACTCCCGCAATATGCTGCATTGTTATGAATATTTCAATCATTACAAAGAATTCATTGCCTGTCTGGTGCAGACCGGTCTGGGGCACCTGCTGTTACAGGCACTGGACGGCTACATTCTGGATACCTATTATACCGAAGACAAGGGGCAGGATTTTTATTACACGCTCCGAGCCTTCTCCGGTTCCCTCTACAATATTTATGTCACCTGGATTCTGGAAGATTCCAAAGAATCCGCTGAAGAAATCGTATCCATTATCTGCAAGATCTATTCGTAGGTTCCCCGATCTGTTCTCCATAGTAATTCAGCAAAGGACTGCGCAAAATACGCAGTCCTTTATTATTTGATAATTTATCTCTGATCCAAAGGAACATATTCCAGTTCCTGCATTACGCTCTTGTAAGCGGGACGAATGATCTTATCCATATTGATCAGCTCTTCGATACGATGTGCACTCCATCCTACGATTCTGGCAATGGCGAAGATCGGGGTATACAGTTCCAGAGGAATCTCCAACATGCTGTATACGAAACCGCTGTAGAAATCAACGTTGGCGCTGACACCCTTGTAGATCCGGGATTTCTGGGAAATGACCTCCGGTGCGATCCGCTCGATCATGGAATACAGGGCGAAATCCTTGTCTCTGCCCTTGGCTACCGCCAGTTTTTCCACGAAGCTTTTGAATACCTGGGCTCTGGGGTCAGACAGGGAGTAGACTGCATGCCCCATACCATAGATCAGTCCCTTGCCGTCGAAGGCTTCTTTGCTCAGAATCTTGTTCAGATATGCCCTTACCGCATCCTCATCTGTCCAGTCGGACACATGTGCTTCGATATCCCGCATCATCTCTACGACTTTGATATTGGCACCACCATGTTTGGGTCCCTTCAGGGAGGAAAGTGCTGCCGCAATGACAGAATAAGTATCGGATCCGGAAGAAGTCACGACTCTGGTGGTAAAGGTGGAGTTGTTACCACCGCCATGCTCCATATGCAGCACCAGTGCGGTGTCCAGTACCCTCGCCTCCAGTTCGGTGTATTGTTTGTCCGGGCGAAGCATCATCAGCAGATTCTCTGCGGTGGAAAGTTTCTTCTGGGGACGGTGTATGTACATACTCTCATCGTTGGAATAGTGATTATATGCATGGTAGCCGTAGACTGCCAGCATGGGGAACACAGCAATCAGCCCCAGGCACTGTCTTAATACATTTTCAATGGAAGTGTCGCTGCAGTTTTTATCATAGGAAGCCAGTGTCAGAACGCTCCTGGTCAGTGAATTCATAATATCACTGCTGGGGGCTTTCATAATGACGTCTCTGGTGAAGTTGGTCGGCAGAGTTCTGCTGGACGCAAGAATATCGTTAAAATGTTTCAGTTCCTCACGGTTCGGCAGCTTACCGAACAGAAGTAAATAAGCCACTTCCTCGAATCCGAAATGATCACCCCGGAAGCCGTTGACCAGCTCGATGCAGTCATAGCCGCGATACCACAGCTTACCTTCACAGGGAACTTTTTTGCCGTCTTCCATTTTGAAGGATTCGATCCGTGAAATATTGGTAAGACCTGCGACTACGCCGTTACCGTTCTTATCACGCAGTCCCCTCTGTACGCCGTATTCGTCGAACATCTGGGGTTCCAATCTATCTGCCGCTCTGCACAATCCGGCATGTTCCAACATATACTCTTCGTTTTTCTTCATCCAAATACCTTCCTTTCCCTCACATTTTTATATACTTATTTATCATAACTTTTTGGAAGGGGCGATGTCAATTAACAAAATATAAAATATTCCAATCCATGTAAATATCACCCAATATACGTCGAATGCTCGCATTCGTAAGAATATTGAGTGATATTTATAGGGCGAAGGAATATTATCCCAGAATCCTCTTTGTATTTTCTTTTATTTTCTCCGACAGATCTGCGTATTTTATCAGTTCTTCCTCGGTAAATCCCACAAATCTCGCCTCATCATAATCCCGCTGTGCCAGTGCCAGTTCCTTCATGACCGCTTCCGCAGTGGGAAGGATTGTCACTGTGACCTTGGTTTTACGGTCTTTGCGCCTTGTCTCCGGCTTTTCCGCTTTTCCCTGTACTTCTCCGGCTGCCTTGCTTTTTCTGGAAGGCTTGGGTTCCTTCACTTCCTCTATTTTCAAGAATCCCTTCATGGTCAGGCGTTGCAAGCCGCTGGTCAGGTTCGTGCGGGAGATTCCGGCGAAATCCGCCAGTTCCCGTCTGCTGTCCCACTCGTGCTTTTCACACAGGCACAGAAGCAGCCGCACATCCGCTACCTTCAGATCTCCTTTTAATGCCACCGGCTCCAGATAATGTTCCAGAAGCTTCCGCTTACGGTAAGCATCCCCCGCCGGTCCCTCGGCCTGCAGGATCTCGGTATTGACAAAGACTCTCTCGTCTCCCAGCTTCTTGGATCCGGGCAGGATGGAAGGCGGCACGGTTCCGTCTCCTGCCGCATCAATGAAGAAACGATATACCTGCAAACGGTTCTTCTCGTAGTCCTCTTCTTCCAGCACATGCTTGTAGAAGTTATTGTAATACTCAAAGACATTCAACTTCATCTTTACCGTCTTGGAGATGCTGATTCCCTGACTGGCAAGGGAGCCTTTGCGCTTCACATAATAATAGATTGGGGCATGCAGGGCATAGAATACTTTCGCGTAACGGATATATTCCAGATTGAACAGAAAATCCTCACACCAGTTGATATTCGTATCCATTCGCAGACTGTGCTCCTCCACCAGATCCCTGCGGTACAGTTTGTTCCACAACACACCATAGTAAAAGTCTGCCGGATTCTCCATCATATGTGCCGCGAACTCCTCCTGGGTGAGCACACCCTCCTCTTCAATGTCTCCCTTGGGGGACAGACGCTCTCCCACCACGCGGTAAAAGTCTGAAATGACCATATCGCAGTCATACTCTTCCGCCGCCCGCACGAACAGTCTTGTGGCATCCGGCGTGATCCAGTCGTCGCTGTCTAAGAATTGCAGATATTTTCCCCGTGCACGATCCAATGCCAGATTTCTGCTGTCGGAGACTCCGGTATTTTCCTTCTGGATCACAATGACTCTTGTGTCCTTATTGCCGTATTCCTCGCAGATGTCACCGGAGGAATCCGTACTGCCGTCGTTTACCAGAAACACTTCAAAGTCCGTGTATTCCTGATTCAAAATGCTGTCGACACAGCGTCGTAAATATTGCTCCGCATTGTATACCGGAACAATGATGCTTACCATGGGACGCATAAGCTCATCCTTTCTGAAATTACTTCATAACAATAAGTTCGTACGCCCTGCTGCCGATACCGATCTTCTCTGCATGCTCCAGACAGGTCTTGTACTCCGCATTTGGAGTGGTATTTTCAAAATGATCATGGTGATCACAAAAGCCCTCTTTTGCCATGGCATCCGTCAGCTGGCTGTTCGGCAGCGGTGTCTGCTTCAGGCAGGCATCCACACAGGCCTGATCCAGCGCCAGAGGATCGAAGGAGGCGAACATACCGATATTGGGCAGGATGGGTACATCATTCTCCCGGTGGCAGTCACAGTTCGGAGACACATCCACCACCAGAGAAATATGGAAATTGGGTCTGCCGTCCACGACCGCCTTCGCATACTCTGCCATACGGCAGTTGAAATCCTTTGTTGCCGCATCACAACCGCTATGGATTGCGTCGAAGTTACAGGCACCGATACAGCGTCCACAGCCCAGGCATTTGTTATGATCAATATGCATCTTATGGGTAGTCTCGTCGTATACCAGTCCCTCATTGGCACATTCTCTCATGCATCGTTTGCAGCCACGGCACAAATTCTCATTGATCTCCGGTTTGCCCTGAGCGTGCTGTTCCATTTTACCGGCTCTGGATCCGCAGCCCATACCGATATTTTTGATAGCACCGCCGAAGCCCGCCGTTTCATGCCCCTTGAAATGATTCAGGGAAATAAACACATCCGCATCCATAATGGCCCGGCCGATCTTAGCATTTTTCACATATTCGCCGCCCTCTACCGGCACCTCAATGTCATCCGTTCCCTTCAGACCATCACCAATGATCACAGGACACCCAACCGTCAACGGTGTGAAACCATTCTCCCAGGCACAGTACATATGCTCGATGGCATTCTTACGGCTGCCGGGATACAGGGTATTACAGTCCGTCAGGAAAGGAATTCCTCCCAGTTCCTTCACCACATCTGCTACCGCCTTGGCATAATTGGGACGTAAATATCCCAGATTGCCAAGCTCGCCGAAGTGCATCTTTATGGCAACAAACTTGTGATCCATATCCATATCCTGAATTCCTGCCGCCGTCATCAGACGCTTTAACTTACTGGGAAGTCCCTCTCCCAGACGGGTTCTGAAGTCTGTAAAATATACCTTTGATTTTTCCATAACTTTATCCTCCGTACCTAAAAAAGATATTACGATTATAACACATCTTTTTTGTTTTTGAGAATTTTTCTGCAAAAAAGGACGAACCCAACTCTCGCCAGCCGGTTTCGTCCTTTCAACGTATTTCATCCGAAATACTTCCCCATTTCTTTGTACACCGTACATCGATGTACGATGCAAGTGTTTTTTTATTTTTCTTGCACAATTTTTGCAGATACCGCCAAATATCCTGCTATTTAAAACGATTTTTGTACTGCGCAGCCTTTTCCACAAATTGCTCTGCGAACTCGGGGCAGGAAGGATAATAGAGGTGGGGGAAACCATACCAGTGGTTCTCACCGACATGGATGCAGGGATAGTTTCTTCCGATGGTTGGTTTAGTTGCGATACAGTCCACGCCGTTATCTTCACTGTCATAGTAATGAAATTCATGTGCCCGGATGCGGCTGCCCCGGGGCAGAAAATATTCACTGTTCTCTTCCAGTTCGATATATCCGAAGCGCACCAGGCTTCCGGTATCGAAGCATTTTTCAGGCAGCACTCCTGCCATAAGGAAGGAATGTCCTTCTCTGTCTGTCAGAGACGTATGCAGGTATAAAAAGCCTCCGCACTCCGCTACGGTGGGGAGGCCACCTATGACTGCTGCCCGGATGGCCTTGCGCATGGCATTGTTCTCACTCAGCTGTCTGGCATATAATTCCGGATAACCGCCGCCCAACAGCATCCCATGGATATTTTCCGGCAACGCCTTGTCATGCAATGGAGAAAAATACACCAGTTCCGCTCCGGTCTGTTCCAGCAGGCGCAGATTCTCTTCATAATAAAAGCAAAAGGCTTCATCCCGGGCTACAGCGATCCTCGGACACTTTACCCTATCGTTTTCCACAGAATCCGGATCTTGCTCTTCTGCCGTTTCTTCACTGCGTTCCTTCTTTTTGGTTTGGGAGGTTCTCTCTATTCTCTCAGCTCCCAGCGGTTCCGCCTCTTCTGCAATCTGCAACAGCTTCGAAATGTCTACGCTCTCCCTTAGTTTTGCCGCCGTGACCCGGATCTTTCCCTGCAGATCTTCCAGTTCTCCCGGCAGGCACAGGCCAAGATGTCTGCTGGCGATCTGTAAGTCCTTATTTTCCGGGAAATATCCCAGCACCGCAATACCAAGTTCCTCTTCCACCAGTGGCTTCAGAATCTCATAGTAAACTGCTGACATACGGTTGAAGATCACTCCCCGGATCAGATGTTCTTTATCATAAGCCAGAAATCCGGTGATCAGAGGAAGCACCGATTTTCCCATGCCTTTTGCATCCACCACCAGTATGATGGGGGTCTGCGTCACCTTTGCCAGATGATAGGAGGAGCCTTCCTCTCTTATTCCGCCCAGCCCGTCATAGAGTCCCATAACACCTTCCATGACCACAAGCTCGTCTTCCCTGCGATCTCTCAGAAACAGGCTTCTCGTGCCGTCCTCTCCGGTGAAAAAAGTGTCCAGATTTCTGGCAGGAATCCCCAGCACCTGTCTGTGGAACATGGGATCGATATAATCCGGGCCGCATTTACAGGAAGAGATATTCTCTCCGTTTTCCTTAAAAATCTGCAATAATCCACACGTGATCATAGTCTTGCCGCTACCGCTTTTCGGGGCGGCGATCATGATGCGTCGTATCTTTTTTTCCTGTGCTCCGATCATCTCTGCACTTCTCCATTTTCCCTGTTTCCGTTTTCTTCTTCGGTCAGCAACGCTTTCTTCACTTTGTCCATAGAGCCTGTTTCTCCCTCCCTGAACGTAAACGAACAGATCCACACCGGATTCTCCGCCTTGGGCAGATGATAGTTTCCCAGCTTCTTCACCCGGTTTACCTGCATCTGCAGGATTTCCTCGTCCTCCACAGGAAACGCTTCCAATACTTCCTGAAGCTCCGCAATCGTCTCCATGCTGATGGCATTGATCACAATGCGCATATGAGGATTTTTCCGATACAAGGTCTGTAAAATATCCATTAATCTGCCTCCACTGCCGCCGATAAAAGCATGGGTGGGCACAGGCAGTTCTTCCAGTCCCTCCGGTGCCAGTGCTTCGATGATCTCCATATTGTCCATATGGAAATGCTCTCGGTTCTTCCGAAGCAGTTCCACCGCCTCCGGTTTTCTCTCAACGGCATAGACATGCACCGTTTCCGACAATCCGGCGATTTCCACCGCCACGGATCCGGTACCGCTGCCGATATCATAGACTACGGCTCCATCTGTCAGGTGCAGCTTGCAAATACTGACTTCCCGGACTTCTTCCTTGGTCATAGGAGTTCTGCGAAGTTTTCCCTCCGTCCCGGAAGCATCCCGTAGGAAACAGGTGTCCGCTCTGCCGTGGGTCAGGAGTTCCGGCTGTGGATGAGGATTGCGGATCAGGCAGGTATACAGACCCTCTTCGGTGACCTCCACACACTGCTCCGGCATCAGGATCCGTATATTTTCTTCCGGATAGGACAATTGATATCCCACGATCACTTCACAATCTGTCAGTCCCGTCTCCGTAAGCATCCGTCCGATCTTACGGATATCCTCACTTCCCGAGGTCAACAGGAAAGTCTTCTCATGACTCACCACAGTTGTCGGAAGATGGTTCAGCTTCTTGCCGTGCATGCTTAAAATGGCGGCATCCTCATAGCTTTCTCCCACCCGGGCCGCCAGAGAAACCACCGATGAAATTCCCGGCAGGATCCTCACACTGCCTCTCAGTTGTCCTGCTGCAATCGCTTCCTGTAATTCCACATACAATTTTCTGCATCCGCTGTAGAATCCGGTATCTCCGGAAAACAGAACCGCTACCCGAAGTGTCTCCTGCTGTGCCAGTTCCTCGCTTTCCTGTAATTTTTCCAGATAGGGCAGGATCTGGGCAGCCATATAGTAGGGCTTTTTTTCTATTCTGGCAGAATAGTCTGCAATCATGCGCTCCGCCCCCAGCAGGATATCCGCAGTTTCGATTGTCTGCTGCACTTCTTTTGTCATGCAGTCTCTGCTGCCCATACCGATCCCGGCAAGGCAGATTTCCAGACTTCCCTGCTGCGAAATCTTACAATCACAGAGTTGTCCCAGTTTTCCACAGATTCCTGCAAACGAATACGAGTCTGTCCCCGGAATATTCCCGGCAGCATCCGATGTCTTCTGCGCAGGCTCAATCACATACACCGGGATTCCCAGCATTTTCGCTGCTTCCAGCTTCTCCTGGCAGCCTCCGGCCCGGCCGCTGTTTTTCGTGACCATATGGCGGATGTCGTACTGCCTTAGGATGGCAGCGTTCATCTCTGTGGAAAAAGGCCCCTGCAATGCCAGGATCTGCCGGCCTTTGATTCCCTGCTCCATGCACTGTTCCAGACTCTCTCTTCCCGGAAGGATCCGCACATGCAGGCGGTCTTTCAATCTGCCGGAAGCGCAATACACCGCCAGTTCCTTGCTTCCCGTGGTCAGCAGAATATTGCCCTCTGTATTCTCCAAAGCTTTCGCACAATCTGCATTGTTTTCAAAATATTGGACATTTGTAACAATGTCATCTGCTTCTGTAATCCCGTCGATTTTCCGTTCCAGACGCAGGTATATGGGAAAATGTGCATCTTTTTCCAAAGATTTCAGTGTATCCACAGCTCCCCGCAGATTCTCCGTAACGACCCTGGCGTAAGGGTGGGTGGCATCCACTACAATCTCATAGCCTTCGTCATGCAGAAACTTCTGCATCTGCTCCCGGTCCATTCTGCCGCAGTGAAGGTTTACAATGGGCTGCCCGGCTGTCTGCATCGCTTTTGTGCTTTCCGTCTGTTCCCGCATTACGATTTCACCGTATTCCGTTGCCACGCATACCGTATGTGCGATTCCGGCATCCGCCAGAATCTCCGACAATCTCCGTCCTTCTGTGGTTCCCGCAAATATTACAAGCTTTTTCACTCTGCCTTTTCTCCCTTTTCTGCCTGGTAGCCTCTTCTGGTGATCAGCTTGTCCCCCAGGATCTCCGTCTCCGAATTGCCAATAAATACAGTGGTGAACATATTGACTTCCCGGTCCCTTAATTCCCGCAGCGTACAGGTCACCGCACGGGTGCCCTCTCTGCCGATATTTTCCACATAACCGCAGGGACGCTCCCCTTCTATGGTTTTCAGTAAAATATCACAGGCTTTTTGCAGATAATCTTTTCGTCTGTGGCTGGAAGGATTGTAAATGGCCATGGCAAAATCTCCCACTGCTGCCGCCCGCAGTCTCTTCTCGATCTTCTCCCAGGGTGTCAGCAGATCACTCAGGCTGATGACACAGAAATCATGATTTAAGGGTGCTCCCAGTACCGCCGCACCGCTGCTGGCCGCCGTGATGCCGGGAATCACAAGCAGTTCCGTCTCCGGGTGCTTTGCCCCCAGCTCGTACATCAGGGATGCCAGACCGTAGATGCCTGCATCGCCGCTACAGATCAGTGCCACCTGATTTCCTGCTTCCGCCTCCCGGAAGCATAGCTCACAGCGCTCCGTCTCCTGCCGCATGGAAGTGGTCAGCAGCTTTTTCCCTGCAAAACGTTCTCCCAATAATTTGACATATACGGTATAACCCACAATCACATCTGCCTGCTCCAGCGCAGCGATGGCTTCTCCGGTCATCATTTCTTCCCTGCCGGGACCCATTCCTATGATATAGATTCTGTTACTCATCTGATTTTCCTCTTTCCATCATTTGCAAGCCCTCCGGATCCTCTCATACTTCCATCACTTGTAGGTATTGTCCCAGGGATGCCTAGCTACATGAAAAAATCTTTGTTTTTTCTGACTGTCCTTCCGATTGGTCTTTACGATTGCATCGATACTTTCCATGCTTTCTCGGCAATTGCCACGGTCATGCCATCCTGTGCCTGCTTAGCTCTGCAGATTCTTCCATCTGCCCCCGCCGCCTTCATGGCGGCACGTTCACACACATTGTCCACACCCACCTGTGACTTTACAAAATCGGAGCCATGAAATGTTCCGTACACCGTCTGTAATTTCTGTGCCGGATAGGTCTGAAACGGGATTCTGTACTTTTCGCTGAATTCCAGCAGACACCGTTCCTCTTTCTTTACATCAATGGAAGCCAGTGCTGCGACCTGTTCTATGGCAATGTCCTGTTCTTCCAGTATTTTTCTTAAAAAGGCTTCCAGCTTCACACTGTCCGTTCCTTTTTTACAACCAGCACCCAGAATATATTTCTTCGGCTTCAACAACAGTTCTGCTGCCTCTTTTCGAAATAGTTCTTCCGTGTTGTCCGCTATTAGGACATCCACCCTTTCCACCGGAGGATATGCACACAGCCTGATCTCTGACGGAATATTCTCGTCCACTGCCAGATGCCCTGTCTGTATGGACATGGTAATTTTCTCGCCTGCCAGTATTTTTGCCGACACTCGGGCAATCCCCTCCCGGTTGTGGATCCACAGATCATTTCTTTTGGCAAACAAATCCACCGCAAAGCTGCCATGCAGGTCTGTGGCTGTCGTGATCACAGGGACGGCTCCCAGTTCTCCGGCCAGACGGGCCGCCAGTTCATTGGCTCCGCCCACATGCCCGGACAACAGCGGGATCACATACTGCCCCTGTTCATCCATGACCAATACCGGGCTGTCATGCAGCTTGTCCGTGATCCAGGGGGCAATAGCCCGAACCGCAATACCGCAGGCACCGACGAACACCAGCGCATGATGGGCAGCCATCTGCTCACCGGCCCAGACTGACACACTCTCCTGTACCGCTATTGTATTCCCGGTATTATCTGTCGGTACGTTACTGTCTTTGTCCGGAATCACCCCGAATGTCTGCGTTGTAACGTCCCCACTGTTTTCCGCTGTCTGCACTGTCTTTTTTCGGGAGCATTTGCTATATAGAATAATCGTCTCGTCTCCACCGCACATGCTCTCCCGGATCCGCTCCGCCAGCTGTTGTCCTGTTTCCGTAAAGCTGATCACACTAATCTTCACGCCGCCCCTCCTGCGTTTCCTCTGCCTGTATGGCACAGCATTTTGCCTGACGGAATTCTGTGGTAAAATCCGCCGCATACAGCCTCGACTTCTGATAATTTCCATGGGTGATAACATCCCCCACCAGTACCAGTGCTGTCTTTTTGATGCCATGTTCTTCCGCTACCTGTGCCAGTGTCTCCACCGTACAGATATAAGCCTCTTCCTCCGGCCAGGTTGCCTTGTAGACAAGGGCTGCGGGGGTGTCCTTCGCATAACCGCCTGAGATCAGTCTGTGGCTCAGTTCCGGCAGCATTCCCGTGCTTAAATAGATTGCCATGGAAGCATGATGGGCTGCCAGACTTTCGATGCTCTCCTTCTGCGGCACTCCGGTCCGCCCTTCCATACGGGTGATGATCAGGGTCTGGGAAACACCGGGCAGGGTATATTCCAGATTTAACGATGCCGCCGCACCAAAGCAGGCACTGACTCCCGGACAGCTCTCATAAGGGATTCCCAGCTCGTCCAGTGCATCCATCTGCTCCCGCACCGCACCATAGATGCTGGGTTCTCCGGTGTGCAGACGCACCAGCATTTTCCCCTGCGCCTGTGCCTCCTGCATGAGCTTAAGCACTTCTTCTAAAGTCAGGTGCGCACTGTTATGGATCTCACAGTCTGCTCTGGCATATTGTAACAGCTCCGGGTTCACCAGTGATCCCGCATAGATGATGACATCCGCCTGTTGCAGCATGTGCATGCCCCGCACTGTGATCAGATCTGCTGCCCCGCTTCCTGCGCCAACAAAGTAAACCATTCCTCCGCCTCCTTACTTTTCGCCAATGCTCCGAAATCATTGGCATACATGATACATTCGATCGCAAGCTTTCCCTGCGCCCGCTTCTCCAGATAAAATAAAATACGCTCCATGGCATAATCCATAACTTCCTGTCTCCTGCCGCACTCGTCCAGAATCCGCACCGCTTCCTCTGTGGTGACACAGGACAGGAGTCTGGCAGCATCCACTGCCGCTACACCGCATTTTACGGCAAAAGCGGTCAACAGCTCCATCCTGCAGTCGCCCTCCCGGGAATGGGTATTCATAATACCTCCCGCCACTTTGATGAGCTTCCCGATATGTCCCGCAAGAAGCAGACGCCTAAATCCCTCTTCCACCGCCATATCGATCGTCAGACCGATAAAATTACTGCATTTTACACTTTTATCCAGATCATAGTGATAGGTATTTTTCAGAAAATCCAGTCCGTAATTGCCCGGAGAGATCACCACATCTTCTCTCCCCAGTGCCCGCTGTTGCCGCAGTTCCACGCGGATCGTATCCAGAATAGCCTGTGTGCTCATAGGCTCCACGACACCGCTGGTGCCCAGAATAGAAATACCGCCCACGATGCCAAGCCTTGGATTAAATGTCTTCTCTGCCAACTTTTCACCTTCCGGCACAGAGATCTCCACCGACAGGATTCCACGATAATCCAGCACCTGGCACACCTGTAATACTTCCCGTTCGATCATTTTTCTGGGGACGTGATTGATAGCTGCATTTCCCACGGGCTGATCCAGTCCCGGCTTCGTCACCCGGCCGACACCGATGCCGCCGTCGATCACGACCTGTGCCTGTTCAGGTGCATGTCCGGTTCCATTCTTCCTACCGGGTTCTTCTCTGGCTTTCCTATCCGTTATTTCCGCAAAAGAAACCTTCGCACAGATCAGCGCCCCTGTGGTAATATCGGGGTCATCCCCGCCATCCTTTTCCACGGCGCAGCTGACCTCCTGCTCCTTGCGGCAGATGTTGCGGATCTGGGCTGTGTAAGGGATACCTTTGGGTGTCTCTATGGTGATTTCTGTTTTCTCCCTTCCGGTCAGCAGCATATAGGCGGCCGCCTTGGCCGCTGCCGCTGCGCAGCTTCCTGTGGTAAATCCGTACCGCATGTCTTCTACCTCACTGTTACTATATCATGAACCGTCGTGTCAATCGCCGGGCGTAACGTTTTCCTGTTCTTTTCGCAATTCATACAACAAAGCATTGCAGATGGCCGCTGCCACGTTGCTGCCGCCTTTTCTTCCACGGTTGATGATATAGGGCACATCCGTCTCCATAATCAGCTCCTTGGCAGCTTCCACATTCACGAAACCCACAGGGACCCCGATAACGAATGCCGGGCGCCAGTCCCTTTCCTGCATCAGCTCATAGATCTGTATCAACGCTGTAGGCGCATTTCCAACAGCGAAGATCACTGGTTTTTCCAGCTTCGAAGCCAATTCCATGCTGATGGCCGCCCGGGTGGTCTTCCGTTCCTTCGCCATAGCCGCCACATCCGCATCCGCCATATAGCAGTGGACTTCCCCGCCAAAAGAAGCCAACACCTTCTTATTGATCCCGGCCAGTGCCATATTGGTATCCGTCACAATATCCGCACCGTTTTTTATCAGGTTTTTAGCGATCTCCACCGCGTTTTCGGAATAGGTCATCGTCTCCGCATAATCAAAATCTGCGCTGGTATGGATCACCCTGCGGGTGACAGGATCCTGCTCCGCAGGCAAAGTGATGCCCCGCTCTGCCAGTTCTGCGGCAATAATTTCAAAGCTTCGCTTCTCGATTTCTTCCGGCAATACATATTCAATGCTCTTTTTTTCCATAAGTTACCTTCCCCCAAAATTCATTTTCCGTCTTCCGGCTGCTCTTATTTACTGCTTTGCAAAGAAAACGAACTCATTCAGCAGTAATCTGCGCAAGTTCCTGTAACAGCACTTCATTCTCTTCATGTTTCTTCACCGCGATCCGATAATAGCCCTCACCCAGTCCCCGGAAATTCTCACAGTTCCGAATCAGGATACCTTTTGCAAGCAGGCTGTCATAGATGGGCTGTGTGGTATACAGCAACAGGAAATCCACTTCTCCGGACACCACCCGGATGCCAAGCTTTTCCAGTCCTTCCCACAAATATTCTCTCTCGTTTTTCACATATTCCACTGTGTCTTGCAGATATTGCTCTGACTGCTCCGCGCAGGCGATGCCCGCTCTCTGGGCAAACACCGACAGGTTCCATTCCGGTAGCTGCCTGCGTATTTTCTCCCGAAGCTCTGCGTTGCTGCATACCAGATAGCCCAGACGCACCCCTGGCATAGCAAAGCTTTTCGTAAAGGCCCGTACCAGCAGCAGATTTTCATACTGTCCGATCTCCCCAAGCAGAAACTTTGGCTGTTCCCGGCCGGACTCGCAGAACTCTATAAAACATTCATCCACTACTACGGTGATTCCCTGCTGCCTGCAATGCTCCAACAGTTCCTGCAGATATTCTCTGCCCATCAGCTGCCCCGTGGGATTGTTGGGATTCGCTACAAACAGCATGTCTGTATCCGCTGTCAGCTCCTGTAACAGCTCCCGCCCCGGACGGAATCCGGTCTCTTCCGGCAGATATACATATTTTATATGGCTGCCTGCTGCTTCTGCCACATACTCGTATCCGTAAAAGGATGGCACGGGAATCACAATATTCCGGGGCTTAAGTGCATGCACAACCGCCAGAAAAAGTTCTGATGCCCCGTTGCCAAACAGCAGATACTCCTTTGGGATTTCTCTGCCACATTCTCCGGATAACATCCGGCTCACGGCTTCCGTCAGGGCCGCCGCAGTAATATCCGGATATTCTCCCACATGCTGCACTGCTTCATGAATCGCCTGCACCGCCGCATCCGGCATCCCCAAAGGATTGCCGTTTACCGAAAAATCCAGCCGTATCTGTCTGCTGTAAATATCACCGCCATGTATGTTCTGCTGCATTTTCCTTCCTTTCCGGTTCCTGTTACCATAGGACTTTTCATGTCCTCTATCGTCTGCAAATCATCAAAAGCTTTCACGCCCGGTCAAACTCTGCTTTTCACACTGCCACCGCAATCAGGATCCCCAGACACAGAATCTCACAGATCCACGCCGTCCGGTTCATCAATCGGTTCGTTCTGCGGATATCCTCCGGTTCCACTGCCCTTGTTGGATCCCCGATATAGGGCTTTTTCACGACCTTGCCAAAATAACTGGCATCTCCCGCCAGCTGGATTCCCAGCGCTCCTGCGCACACGGATTCCGTCTGGGCGGAATTGGGGCTGGCATGCTTTCTGTTGTCTCTGCGCCAGATACGCCATGCCTGCTTTCCGTTATAGCTTTTCCCGCTGATAAAAGCCGTCCCGACCATCAACAGCGCGCTGATCCTCGCCGGGAGAAAATTCATCACATCATCCAGCTTCGCCGCGGCTCTGCCAAAGTGAAGATACTTCTCATTCTTATATCCTACCATAGAATCCATGGTATTGACTGCCTTATATAAAAATCCCAACACCGGGCCTCCCAGTGCAGTATACAGCATGGGGGCAATCACACCGTCGGACGTATTTTCCGCCACGGTCTCAATGGCCGCCTTTGCCACGCCTTCCTCTGTCAGATGTTCCGTGTCCCTGCCTACGATCATGGATACCGCTTTTCTGGCTTCCTCCAGGCTCCCGGCATTCAATTGTTTCCACACCTTGCTGCTCTCCACCTGAAGACACCTCGCCGCCAGAATCTGGTAGGTCATGACCGCTTCTATGACCACTCCCAGTCCCGGATGCATCGCATAAGCACCGAATAAAATCAGTGCCGACAGCATTCCCGTAAACAGTAAAACGATCACCACCAGAAGTTTTCCCTGTCTGCGCTCCGCCCCCTCTCTCTCGGTCGGATTGCCCTGTGGATTGCCTGCTCGCAGTGTCTTTTCTGTCTTCGCTATCAGCCAGCCGATTCCCCGGATGGGATGGGGCAGAAAATAGGGATCTCCAAAAAGCTGATCCAGTAAAAATCCCGCTCCGAATGCCAGAACATGATATTTCATCAATATGTTTCTCCTTTTGTAAATTCCGACAGTGGGCGAAATTCTTTCCACTCCGGGGTTCCTCCGCCTGCCGGGAATACCAGCCTGCCGCTATAACCCTGTCCGCATTTTACCTGATAATTAAAATATTGCTCTCCCAGAAAATGACTGAGCAGTGCCATGATGGTTCCACCGTGGACGACTGCGGATACGCTTTGTATCCCGGCGTCCTGTGCTCCAATTTCATCGCTTCTTTCCAACTCCGTTTTCTCCGATCCTGTATTGTAATCACCCTGCTCAGATGCAGCACTTCTCTCCAAGATCATTTTCATGTAGTATAACATTTTTTCATATCCGGCAACGTTTCTGCGAATGAATTCCTCTCTGCTCTCGCCTTCCGGAAACGGCAGTGTACCGCCGCTGTCGATCCATCTCTGATATGCCGGATCCCCGGAAAGTTCCTGATAATTGTGTCCTTCGAATGCACCGAAATCCATCTCCGTCCACTCCGGGACAAAAATGGGAGTCTGCCCTGGATACAGGATCTGTGCTGTCTCGAGACACCGCTTCATGGGACCGGAAAACAGAAGGTCAGCAGTCGGATAGTTTCCTCCCGTCACAGCTTTTTTCAGCATTCCTATTCCTTCCGGACTCAATGCTTCATCCGTTTTTCCAAGATAACGTCCTTCTTTATTGGAAAGAGTCGCTCCGTGCCGGATCAGGGTCAGGCGGATCTCTATTTGATTTTCTGGCCGATTCCGCATACGACTCTCACCACCTCATCTGCCTGCGCCGCCAACCCTTCCAGAATTCTGCCGGTGCATTCTCTGTAAGTTCTCTCCTCCGCTTCCATGGGGACGATGCCGTTGCCGATCTCGTCACAGATCAGAATGCAGTCCGGATATTCCTTATAGAAATTCGCTATCATTGCCTCCGGATCTGTTCCCTGTCGCAACTGCTCCCGGATATATCGGTGCAGATGATTGACGATCACCTGCGGTCCAGCCGTCTGCCGCCCTGTAGGCTGCTCTGTCTGCTTTCCAGGCATTGTTTCAACCGAACTCTCCGTTGCCCATGTTATTTTACTATCCGATGCCAGCCTCAGCGTTCCATCCAGAACCGGCACTTCCTGCCTGTCTTCACGCTGAACGTAATGCTGCTCTACATAATGTAATTTTCCCTGAGCAAAGCCGCCAATAATTAATATCATTTCCCTCTCCCATTTCAAATGTGCTTCTGCGCCACACTATCCGGCAATACATTTTACACTGTCAGCATCATATGTTCTGCGATTGCTGCCGCAACCACCACGCATCCTTCGCAAAACGTCACAAAATACCCCGCCGTATCTCCGGTGATGCCGCCGAACTCTTTTTTGCTGCGATAGTAATAATACGCAAAAGTAAGCAGGGCCGCTGCCACCGCGATTCCTCCCGTCACGAAAGATGTCCACATCATAAAGCCGATGCACAGGATTCCCTGTGCGTACAAAGCAGTTTTTACCACTCTTTTATGCGCCTTATCCGCGAACAGATACAGCGTCCCCTCCTGCTTTGCGGAAGGGAAACTCACCACTGCAATACCGCTCAGCACTCTGGACAGGAAGCTTCCGGCTCCCGCCACGACCAGCGTCCGGCATTCCGTAATCTCCGAAAAGCCTCCCAGAAAAATCAGTCCATACAGAGCCAGCATGATCACCGCAAAGGCCCCGATATGAGAATCCTTCAGAATCTCCAGTTTCCGCTCTCTCGGCTGGTAGGAATGCAGGGCATCACAGGTATCTAAAAATCCGTCCACATGAAAACCCCCGGTGATCAGAATCGGTATCGCCGTTCCCACCACCGTATAGCACAAGGTTCCCACTCCGAACCGGACACAGATCCATTTCCACAGATACCACAGGACACCGATCACCGCTCCCACCCAGGGGAAAAAGCAGAGTGCGTACCGCATATCCTCATCCTTCCACTCAAACTGCGGCATCGGAATCTTGGAATACATGGAAAACGCTATGAAAAAAGATTTGATAATACGCATACCTGTTTCCTTTCTATGCTGATCGGGTACGCCTTGATCCGCTGTGGGATCCCCGCCACGACTTCCACGACCTCGTCTGCCTCTGCGGCCAGCCTCTCGTTTACCCTTCCCAACGCCTCAATATATTCTATAGTAGCACTGTCATAGGCAATGCCGTCTTCGAATACATTATTGGTCACGATAACCAGCGGATACGCCTGTTTTCTTAAGACTTCAATGCCTTGCAGAATTTTTGCGATCACTGTCTCACGATCCACAGGCTGCTCCCCGGAAAACATTTCGTTGGCTGCAAGATTCGACATACATTCCAGCAATACTGCCGCCTCCGGCTCCATTTGGGAGGCAGCCTGCTCCAGTGCAGTAGGCTGTTCGATGGTAGTGAAACCTTTTCCCTGCCGCATTCTGTGATGTCTGGCCACTTTGGCCTGCATTTCCTCATCCCAGATCTGCATAGTAGCGATATAATATTTTTTCTTATCACCGGCAGTCCGCAGCAGATAATCTTCCGCATAAGCGGATTTCCCGCTGCCGCTGCCCCCCAGGATCAATATCATCATGTTGCTTCTCCATCCGTTCCGTCTTTCAGCCGCGCCAATCGCAAGGTTGCGCTATCACGCTTTTGCGTCACTTCGTGACTACCCTTGCTCATAGACCGGCGCTCATCTCATGAACATATTCGCTCAAAAAATCATGCGAGCATGATTTTTGCGCCCGGATATGTTCATGGCTGAACTGTTAACGTCTATATTGTTCTACTTCGATTTCTGAGAAGGTAGCGCTCTGTCCATAAATGCTCATTGCCATATCCAGCAGTGTGAACATCATAACGGCTCCGGTTCCTTCTCCCAGTGCCATTCCCGCGTGGATCACCGGAGACAGCTGCAAAGCATCTGCCAGCTTCACTGCCGCCGGTTCTTTCCCCTGATGGGAAGGAATCAGATATTCCCGCACGCCGGGAAACAGCCGCTCCGCCACCAGGGCCGCTGCCATGCTGATCACGCCATCCAGTACGATGGGTATATGCCACAACGCGCCGCCGATACACATACCTGTAAGTCCTGCAATGTCCAGTCCTCCGACTGTCTGCAATACCGTGAAGGCATCAGCATGCCACAAGTCATAGGTTTCCAATGCGGTGCGGACAACCTGTTGCTTACGAGTCAGTCCCTGGTCCGTAAGTCCCGCACCTCTGCCGGTGACTTCCTCTGCTTCGCACTGCAAAAGAGCTGCCGTCACCGCACTGCTGGTAGTCGTGTTGCCGATTCCCATTTCCCCGGTGGCCAGAAGTCCGTAACCCTTCTCCTTGCAATCCTGTACCAGTTCGATTCCTGTGACAATGGCCCGGACAGTCTCTTCCTCCGTCATCGTCGGTTCTTTCAAAAAATTTCTTGTGCCGGGACGCACCTTACGATCCAGGACGCCGGGAATGGATTCCTCACTATTTATTCCGATATCCACAGGGATCGTCTCCGCGCCGATGCTCTGCGCCATCTTGCAGACGGAGGATCCTTTCCGTGCCATGGACTTTGCCACCGCCAACGTGACCTCCTGCCCCGTCTGGCTCACGCCTTCCTCCACGATTCCGTTGTCTGCACAGAAGATCAGCACACCTTTTTTCCGAAGGTCGATCTGTTCCGTTCCCAGTATAGCTCCGATCTGCGCCGTAATGGTTTCAAAGCTACCCATGCCGTCCAACGGTTTTGCCAGGGTATCCCAGTGTTTTTTCACAAGACTTCTCACCGCTTCCTCCGGTGCCGTGATCCGGATCTGCGCTAGTTCCTGTCTGGTATAGTTATGAAATATGGGCTTCTCTGAGCATTCCATAAATGTCCTCCATATACAGATATTCCCGCAGGGTATCCGCCAGTTGATCGTACTGTCTTTCCTTAATGATGCGGTAATCTTCCCAGACTCCGCCCTCCAAAATGATGCCTTTTTCCCGTGCCAGAGTCTGTATCATATGCCCGGCAATCTCGCCTTTGTCGAACAGGCCGTGGATGTAGGAACCGTAGACGCGCCCGGTCGAATCACTGACTACAGTTTCTGTAATTTTTATATTCCTCATGGCATCGTCCGCACAGGAAGTGCTCCGCTTGCCGTCTTCCCAACAATACATCGTCTCCCCCATATGAATCTCATATCCGGTGAACTCATATCCCGTAAGTCCGGCGAAAATGCCTTCCACCGCTTCCAGTTTTCCATCAATCTGGCAGCGATGTTTCTCCTTCTGCAGCACTGTCCGTACCGGAAGCAGTTCCATGCCGCGGATCCGTCCGCCTTCCTCCACGCTGTCCGGATCTGCGATCTCATAACCTAACATCTGATAGCCTCCACAGATCCCGAATACGGGAATCTTCGAAGTCACTCGCTTTACCGCTGCCTCCAGTCCGTTCTGCCGCATCCATTTCAGATCTCCCATGGTATTTTTACTGCCGGGGAGAAAGATCAGATCCGGTGTTCCCAGTTCTCTTACATTCGTCACATACCGGACACTGACCTCCGGCATCTGTTCAAACACATCAAAATCCGTAAAATTTGAAATTCTGGGATAGTGGATCACCGCCAGATCGATCTTCCCCACATGTTTTGCATTAAAACGGTCCGTCAGGCTATCCTCATCTTCCAGCGTAAGTTCCATATAAGGTACAGTCCCCAGCACCGGCACCTGTCCCCGTTCTGTTAACATCTGAATGCCGGGATCTAAAATTGTGCTGTCTCCACGGAATTTGTTGATGATCAATCCCTTTACCCGCTCCCGCTCCTCTTCGGTCAGCAGCATCAGGGTTCCCAAAAGCTGTGCGAACACGCCGCCTCTGTCAATGTCTCCCACCAGAAGTACCGGTGCATCCACCATTGCCGCCATTCCCATATTTACGATGTCATTCTGTTTCAGGTTGATCTCCGCCGGACTTCCGGCGCCCTCGATGACAATAATATCCGCATAGGTCTCCAGCTTGCGGAATGCGACCTTGATCTCCGGGATCAGTTCCGTCTTGTGGGCAAAATAGTCTCTGGCGGACAGATTGCCCCGTACTTCCCCGTTCACAATGACCTGGGATCCGGTATGGCTGGTTGGCTTTAACAAAATGGGATTCATGCACACCAGCGGTTCGATCCCTGCGGCCTCTGCCTGCATGACCTGTGCCCTGCCCATTTCCAGTCCTTCCTTGGTGATATAGGAATTGAGTGCCATATTCTGTGATTTAAAAGGGGCGACCCGGTAACCGTCCTGCCGGAAGATCCGGCATAGACCCGCCACCAGCAGACTTTTCCCGGCACCGGACATGGTGCCCTGTATCATAATAACTTTTGCCATCGTTTTCTCCATCCCACAGATGCTACTGACATCCCGGGAATTTCGTTTCTCTGTTTTCTAACACCCGCTCTGTTGTTCCGGTCTTTCTAGCTTTTCTATCTGCTTCCCCAGCTGTTCTGCATATTCCAGAAGTTCTCTCTGAAAAGTCTCCAGACTGCCGAAATTCTCCCGGCAACAGATAACACGTTTGCACTTATCTATCGTTTTCTTTGCTGCCTGTATTTTTTCCTGTGCCACCGGCTCAAAAGGACACTCTGCGATCACCTCCGCGGCCAACGCCTTCGCCACGGGATAATCCAGATCATTTTCATGCAGGATTCCGGTGACAAAGGGGATCCCCGCTCTCTGCAGACGCCGGTAAATTTTCCGTCCGCTTCCGGCTCCGGCGATCACGAAGACCTGCGGTGTTCCTTCCGGCGCCGCCAGCTCCATATCACTGCTGCCCTCATCATAGCTTCCCATCCGGATGCCATAGAGTTCGGTGATATAGCCGGCTGTCATGACTTCCTCCGGCGTTCCGATCCGGTCCACCGCCCTGCCGTTCACACACAGGATTCTATCGGAGATCTTCTCCGCCAGTTCCAACTCATGCAAGGACAGGATCACCGTAAGTTCTCTCTCCCTGCACAGCTTTTGCAGGATCGATAAAAATTCCAGTTTGTGACGTACATCCAGATACGAAGTAGGCTCGTCCAGGATCAGAATTTCCGGCTCCTGGCAGATGGCTCTGGCCAGCATTACCCGCTGTCTCTGTCCGTCACTGATCCGGTCAAACATAAGATCCCTGAGTTCTGTCACCTTCACCAGTTCCATGGCGTTTTCCACCGCTTTGTGATCATCTTTCGACAGCACACCAAAACGTCCGGTATAAGGATACCTTCCGGTGGCCACCACATCCTCACAGGTCATCAGCTCGGCCCGCAGGCGTTTGGTCATCACCACTGCCATTTTTTTCGACAATTCTGCTCCGGTGAGTGTCCGCATATCTTCTCCGTCCAGCCGCACCGTTCCCGCGATCAGGGACAGCTGCCTTGCAATACTTTTTAAGATCGTGGATTTGCCTGCACCGTTTGGACCCAGTAACGTCAGGATTTCCCCTTTTCGAAGCATAATCTCCACCTCTTCGATCAGAGGCTTTCCGTCGTAGCCCACGCTCATTTTTTCCGTTGTAATATAATAAGACTTCTGCGTTTCCATGGTTATCCACGCTCCTGTCTGTTTCGTGATATCATGATCCACAATACTACCGGTGCTCCGAAGATGGCCGTCACTGTGCTGATGCTAAGTTCCGTGGGTGCCATCCATTTCCTCGCCAGCAGATCACAGAACAGGCAGAATACACTGCCTCCCAGAAAACATGCCGGTATCATCAGTAACGGCTTTGTAGTGCCGAACAGTTTACGGATCAGCTGCGGCACAGCGATCCCCACAAAAGAGATCGGTCCGGCAAATGCCACGATACATGCCGAAAGCACGCTGGACAACACCACCAGAAGGATCCGCAGGGTCCGGATATTCACTCCAAGATTCTGCGCATAGGTTTCTCCCAGCTGGTAGGCTTCCAGCGGCTTGGCCAAAAGAATCACCAACAAAAAAGCCGCCGCCACCACGACGCTCATCACTTTCACATTATCCCAGGTCATTCCGGAAAAGCTTCCTCTGGACCAGTTGTGGAGGTTCACGATATCCGCGTCCTCCGCAAACGTCACCACCAGTTCCGTGATGGCGGAACAAATGTAGCCGATCATCACACCGCTGACCACCAACATGGACATACTGTCCACCTTTCGCGCCATGAGCAGCACGAAGCCCATGGACAGCATAGCACCCAGAAATGCCGCCAGGATCAGCAGTCCTGAGCTGACCCGGATCGTATTCCCCAGCAAAAATACCATCACCAGTGCCACTACCATCTTCGCCCCGGAAGAAATTCCCAGTACAAAAGGGCCGGCTATGGGATTGTGGAAAAATGTCTGAAGCAGATACCCTGCCAGTGCCAGTGCTCCACCCAGAATTGCTGCCGCCAGTGTCCGGGGAAAACGGATCTCCCACAGGATCTTTGCGTTCATGCCTTCCTGTGCTCTCCCTGTGGTTAAAATTTCTGCCAGTGGAATTTTCACCGTTCCGATTCCTATATTACAAAGCAGCAGCACAAAAATGCCTGCTATCAATAGAACAAACGCTATGAGATATCTGATTTTCCTGCGCTGCTGCATGTTTTTCTCCTTCTTTTCCTATTCGTGTTCCAATCGTATTCTAATCTCATTCTAACGCTCTTATACTTACGCTGTGTTTCTAAGTCCTCCATCTTACTGTAAGAGAAACAGATAACGCAGCTTAGCGGTATCATCGTCCGTCAACACCGTATGCATGTCCTGCAATAAATACCCTACTGCCATGGACTGCTGGTACATATCGTTGGTGGTGCAATAGACCTGCCCCTCCTGCACCGCCTTGAAGTCTTTTAGAATATTGCATTTGCCGATCAGCTCGTCCACCGTGGTCACACCACCGTCGATCGAGCTGTTGTAGATCAGGATGTCTGCGTCCTTCGCCCCGGCGTAAAAATCTTCGACCGGCATATTCAGCGTGGAGCGTCCGCTTCCGCTGTCTTCCAGATTCTCAAAAATATATCTTCCCCCTGCCAGCTCGATCAGCTTCGGAATATAATCCGTGCTCTGTCTCACCTGGATCAGTCCGTTGGAAGTCACATAGAAAAACGCTATGGTCTTCCCTGTTTTTTCCCCGCTTTCTACCTCTTCCAGAATTTCTGTCTGCTCCGCAAAGGCTTCTTCCGCCTTCGCTTCCTTTCCGGTCAGAGCTCCGAAAAATTTGACCCATTCCACTTTTCCCAAAGGATGCTGTTCATAGCTGGAATATTCGATCATCACCGGAATGTCAAAGCTTTGAAGCATTTCCACCACCTCCGGCGAATGCGTGATCATCCGGTTCTCGATCGCCAGATCACAGCCTTCAGACACCAGTAATTCATAATCCGGTTTACTGTATTTTCCGGCATAGATCATATCCCCTGCCGCCATGGCATCCTTTGCTGTCTGAATGTACCAGTTCTCCTGCTTCTGCCCGGAAAAACGGATCTGCCCTACAGCATCCAGTGAGGCGAACATGTCCATCACGCCGGATGCCACCAGATATATATTTTGAAGCGGTTCCTGCAAGATGCTGACGTCCTCATCCAGTCCCTGTGGTACCGGCTGTCCCTCCGGCACTATCAGATACCGCTGACTGTCGGGAAGCGTTGTCAGCATCTTATAACCATCTTCGTAATAGTCCACTGTAAAATTTTCCGCATATTGCAGCTCCATGCTGCCTGTTTTTACTAATTCTGTCCGTTCTTCCTGCGTGGTCTCTGCTGCCTGGGTAATCTCCGATGTTGCTTCCGCCGATGTATCCATAGAAGCAGAAGAAGGACTGCCGCAGCCACTTAGCCCCAGCAGTCCCATAAGAAGCAGAACATAGATCCATTTTCTTCTATTTCTTCCTGACCTCAAAGTTTTCATGCCTTTCATTGCCTGCAATATTTGAGCCTGCGGATTGCTCCGTGCTACGCACTCCCACGTCTCCGCTTCGGTCCGTGCTAAACATGTGCCACTGGCACATAGCACCCTACCCAATATTCGCATATCGTGGGATTATCATCCCACTTTTATGCTCATATCGGGGCGGGTCCTAAGGTCTTTCACCCACCTATGAGCAAGCTCATGTGGGCTTAGACCTTTTGACTCTGGCATCATATGTATTACTTGCCGCTCTCTGCACTCTCAAGTGTCTCAGAGTGGAAGGTTACGGTGTATTCCACTTCATGAGGTGTGCTCATTGCCACGGTATCACCGATCATGGTGAGGGGTGCATCCAGTGCTTCCACCGGCACTTCAAATACGGAATTGCCCTCCGTATTTACCGGCAGATATTTTTCTCCGTTCACCAGCATATAGTCATAGTTCGGGCTGCTCCATTCCAGAGTCGCCGTTGCCGCTCCGTCAGCTACCGTGATCTGTGTGGGGGACTGGATGCTGGCTCTGCCGCTTCCGCCCTCCATGGTCAGTTCGATGGTGTAGCTGCCGTCTTCTACAGTACTCAGATCAAAAGGGGCTACGCCACCCTCACTGTCCTCTGTCACCGGATCAGATACTACGACTTTATGGTCATACCATTTTCCCTTGGTACCGATCAGTGCCAGATCGAATTCCTCTCCGATCGCAGGTACGGGAACATCGAAGCCGTAGACTTCTTCCGTCATGCCGTCGCTGTAAGTCACGGTATCCGTGGTGGGCTCCAGCAGTACCGCACCTTCCTTCGCCGCATCTTCTGCCAGACCCGGATAAAGATTCAGGATTTTCTTGGAACCTAAGGAAATGTGGATGGTCATAACGCCATCTTTTACCGTCAGGGTTCCCTTGCCATCGCAGGCTTCACTGACATGAAACATGGAGCTGTCCGTGGAAAATTCAGCAGTGTAGACACCGTCAGGAAGCTGTGCTTCGTCCTGCGCCGTCTCCGTGCTGACAGTTTCCGCCGTTTCCGTGCTCTCTGTCGGTGTTACGGTGCTTTCCTGTGCGGCAACCGTGCTTTCTGCAGATGTCGCATCCGCTGCCTGACCTGCTCCACAGCCGCCAAGCAGCAGACAGGCACTCAGTCCGCCCACGATTATGATTTTATTCATTAATGTCTTTGCTTTCATTACTTATTTTAATCCTTATTTTATTCCTGATTTTAATTCCTATTTTAATTCTTATTTCTCAGCCATTGCTGCTGCGGTATGTGCTACATACAGATCCTGGATAGCCTTGATCCCGCCGAGGCCTGAGATCTGGGTATCCACACTGTCGAACTTTCCGGAAGCGTTGAACTGGCTTAACCAGGAATCCTCATCCTCGCCTGCCATATCATTGTTGGCATGATCACCTGCTACTACCATCAAAGGACGAAGAACCACTTTGGTGTAACCTGCTTCTGCAACAGCCTTGATGACTTCTTCACAGGCGGTCTCTTCCGGCTCACCTTCTACGGTTCCGATAAATACATTTTCATATCCCAGTTCATTCATCTGTGTCTGCATCTGGCTGTAAGACACCTTTGCGGTGTGAGAAGTTCCGTGACCCATGAATACGAATGCCACGCCATCTTCCTTTGCAGCATCCAGGCTGTCATACCCAGCGGTCTTCACTGCTTCTGCGGTCAGATCTTCTGCAACAGCCTTCTTGTCATCATTTACTACGGCAGCATCAGAGCCTACCTCACCTAACAGGGGCTCAGCAACTTTTACAGATGCAAACTGATCCTTATACGCTTCTACAGCTTCCATCAGCTCGTCATACTCTGCGCCATGCATCAGATGCGTGGGCTGTACTACCAGGTTCTTAACACCGTTTGCCACAGCGCGGTCCAGTGCCTGATCCATATTGTCGATATGCTCGTCATCTCTTGCCTGTATATGATTGATGATGATCTGTGCAGTGAAGGCTCTTCTTACAGACCAGTCGGGATTGGCTGCTGCGATGGCATCCTCGATGCCCTTGATATCAGCCACACGGCTGTCGTTAAAGGAAGTGCCGAAGCTTACTACCAGAATCTCGTTCTCACCGATCTCATCCTGATTACGGGGATCATCCTTGGAAGCATCTCCGGTATCTCTGCCGAAATAATCGGGATCTGCATTTTCTCCCTCTACCAGTTCCTTCTGTGCGTCGGTCAGTGCATCCCATGCTGCCTTGGCATCTGCACACTGTTTATCGGTATTCTCAGTTCTCTCCTGCACATAGATGGCATCGATCAGTGCTGCTACTTCATCGGCTGCTGCCTGATCTGCATCTTCGGTGCTTTCGGTAGCTGCGGTGGTTGTCTCTGCTGCCTGTGTTGTCTGTGCCTCACTGCCTGCCTGTACAGTGCTTTCTACGGTTGCCTGGGTATTACCACATCCGGTGATGCATACAGCGCCCAGTACGGTTGCCAGTACTACTGCTACGATTCTTTTTTTCATGTTTCCTCCTCTGACAGTTTTTCTGTCTCTTCTGATTTTGGGGCTTGCCCCGGTATTCTTAAATATGTATGTCAGAAACATGTTTTTCGCAACAAAAACAAAAACCCTTTCCTGTATCAGGTAAAGGGTTTGTACACATAAGAAACGAATGCAAAAAAGCTTCTGTCGCTTCTGCATTCCACACGTACAACCAGTTACTCGTGGCTTTGAAACAAATGTTTCTGTACAGCATTCAGGCAGGTCTCCCGGCTTGAAGATCATTGCATCCGCCATCTTCCCGGTCTCCCAGTGATCTATCGGCTTCAGCTCCCTAATTACGGTGACGAGTTCGTGCAGGACTTACACCTGCTTCCCTTTTCACCGGAGCCAGCTACTTACGTGACTGCTCCGGCACCTAAATACTCCATATTCAATTGTGGCTACTATATCACAGATTTTCTGAAATTGCAATGTCAATCAGTCATCTGTTCCACCGGCTGTCGGGATCAGTATACCTGAAAATTAGAGATTGGCGTCATTCCGGGCATAATTCAGGATCATTTCCTTTAAAAGCAGCAGATCACCTGTATAATCCTTGTTGTCCGTTGCTCCCCAGATAAAACCACCTGCGTAATGGGTACACGCTGCCATCATGGTATGCACCGTCACACGCATGAACTGTTCCTCCGGAATATCCGTGCGGAAGGTCTTGTCCTCTTTTGCCTTCGCATACATCATATGAAGTCTTGTGTTGACGGAATTCAGGGATGCGTGGAAATTCGCCAGTTCCTCCTGCCGCACCGTCTGGTGTGTTATATAATTGTTGAAGTTGTCATTATACTGCAGCAGATCCTTATGGTTCTGATACATGCCGATATAACTGTCCAGCGTAAAAATAAATCTTCCGATGGCCGGAATATCGTGTATCGAAGAGATTGGTCTTGCCTCATCCAGCTTGTCCAGATAAGCCTTCCATTTCGATGCGCAGACCGCAATAGCCAGCTCCGTCTTATTGTTGTAACAGCGGAACAATGTGGCACGTCCCACACCGGCTTCTTTTGCGACCTCATCCATGCTGACCGCTTCGATTTTCTTTTCCACAAAAAGCCGAAACGCCGTATCGATGATCCGCTGGTTGCGCCCTTGCTCTTTATCCATCTGTTTCTCAGATTTTCCCATTTTTCTCTTCCTTTTTCATACATTCTTACTGTTCATTTTATGGTAAAAGGCTGTGACTGTCAACGACTGTAAAAAGCTAATGTAAAAGTGCCTTGCAGATTCCTACGAATTTTCTTGTATTTAAAACGCCAATATCGGCGAAAAAAATACAAAAGCAGGTAATTTTGTATTATAAAAATGCTTTATTTTCGCCAAGTTGCAAATAAAAGAAATTCCGTACAAAAATTCCTGATTTCGGAACTTTTTTGTACGGAATCCAATGTTTTTATACTATTTACACCAAACTGACTTATCTATCAAGGGTTTTATCAAATGCATCTAGGCTCTTTTTTGTTTCTTCCTGAATATGCTTATTTACTGTTTCCATCAGTGCTTTTTGTTGTTCTTCCGAAAGATTAAGTATATAAACTATCCCCCTAATAAACTTAAATTCTATTTATTCTCTTTGACGATAATCCAGCGTCCTCTTCTGTTTGTGCCTTCTCTTGCAATTATGTGCATCTCTTGTAACTCTTTCATATCCTTTTGCACTTGCTTTCTAGTCAAATCTAATTCTTTCATAATTTCAACTTGTGTAATAGTTGAGTTTACTTTTATCAGCTTCAAAATTTCCTTTTTTCTTTCAGCTCCTTTTATTGGCTCCTTTTCGGCTCCTTTTTGGCTCCTTTTTGGCTCCTTTTCCTCTTCGCTTGTTTTTATCGTTTGTTTTTTCGCAAATTCAAGCGATAAACGAGTCCTGTCAGGATTATAACTTTCTTCCACCACAGGCATTGGCCAACCTTCATTCTCCCAAACTTGATAAATATCTGGAATACCACTTCCAGCTCTTTCACCAATACCAATCATATTAAACATCTTCATTAGTGTTTTATTTCTAGGATCTGAAATACCACCACGAAGCATCTGCTTTTTACCAGTGCGAATGCTACCAGGATTCTCGATAACCAACTTGTCATCTTCCTTCTTAATCACTACACCGCAAGGCAAGAAATAATCTGTATTAACCAAACAATTAACTAAAGCCTCTCGAACTGCCTTATGAACTGGAGTATCATCCACCCTCGTAATACCTTCAAGCTTAAAAGGCTTCTTAATATCCTTTGCAATTTTGCTATTTACTCTAAAGAAGAAATCAAATACATTACCGCTCCAATCACCGGAGCTAGACTGCAAGCGATCTGTCCAACGTATTGTTGGGTCCAGCATCTCTCTATAATCTAGGAAATACTCTGGAAATTCTCTTACGATATGATATTCTTCACCGAACATAAGCAACCCAGCTGTAGTAGGATGTAATTTACCATCCTCACCAAATCCTGCTGCACCTATTCTCTCTAAATACTCATCATCTGGTAAATTATTAAATACGTGCTCTGGACGATAGCTCTTATGATGATTTCTGAATCCCTTCAAGGACTCTGTATCAATTGCAGAAATATCAAACTGTTCTACAATCTTCATATCCTCTGTCTCATCCGCAGCATCACGGAGCATACCTTTAATTTCTGCCTTTGAGCAATGATAGTCGCCTTCCCAATCTCTACGATAGCAGCCACCAAATAAATCGTTATTAATATAAACAGGCTTCTGCTCACGTTTAGCTCTTGGTACATAAATAACCAGAATGGTATCGCCATTAACCTCGTAGGACTCCACATTTTTATCCGATAGCAAATTAATGCTTACCTTCTTAGTATCATGAATTGTGTTCCAAAAGTTTCTCTTAAGTTTATCCGCATTTTTAAGTCCAGTAGTATACCAAGTTCCATCCTGCCGCTCTCCAACGCCAAGAATAATAACACCACCATTAGAATTGGCAAATGAGGAATACGACTCCCATAATGCTATAGGCAATCCACCTTCTGCCTTTTTCACTTCTCGGCAGTTATCTTCTTTATATTTATCAAAGTTCGATAAATCAAACAAATCTGACATATGAGATTCTCAGCTCCTTTCCTCCATATACATAAACGAATTCTCAAAAATTATCAATTCAATTTTTCAGCCCATTCTGCTTCCTTGAAGCCAACAAGCACAGTATCTCCATTTACAACAAGTGGACGCTTTACCAACATTCCATTTGTAGCAAGTAACTGAATCTGTTCCTCTTCACTCATTGTAGGCAGCTTGTCCTTAAGCTGCATTTCTTTATAAAGAAGCCCGCTAGTATTAAAGAACTTCTTAAGGGTCAGTCCACTCTTCCCGTACCATTCCTTTAATTCGTCATAAGTAGGATTCACCTCTACAATATGGCGCTCAGTATATTTTATATTATGCTCATCCAGCCATTTTTTAGCCTTTTGACAGGTTGAACATTTGGGGTAACATATAAATAACATTTGTGGTTGCTCCTTATCTTCATTTTCCATTGGCATAACTTGGCTAATATCTATATCTAGTGTATTAACAGTATACACTTTTGAACCTGTAATATCATAAACTCTTGTTTTCGCATTAACATCAAAAAGCAACACATTTGTACCAGTTGCTGATACTGCACTTTTAAACTTAATTCCATCAAAACCAAGTCTTTTAATATATTCACAGAGAAATTGTGTCGGTGCATACTCTATTTGATCTCCAAAATTAGGCTTAGAAAACTCTTCAGAAATTCTATGTAAGTCCGCAACTATAGAATACTCATCCTCCTTTATTTTTTCGGGCGAATATGTAAAATCAAATATCTTAGCATCTCTGATGATTTCTATAGTGGCTATGTTATACATTTTCTGCATCTGTGGCCGCATTTCCAATATTGCCGTTTTAATATCTTTTGCAGTATATAAATAGCTTATTCCTTTTGGATTAGCTCTCCCCTCTTTTGCATAGGCATTCGGCGGAGCATCAGAATTACTTTTATCAAAACCATAGAAGTCCTTTTTATTATTCAACAGATTATCTATTTTTTCTGTAATTCTTCTCCTCTTTTCCTCATCACCACATAGGTAAATGGACGCAATATTCATTGCTGATTCATTAAAAATGTCAGTAGCATCAAATTCTAAATTAGAAAACTCATCCTTCATTATCTCAGAAAGAGTTATTACCATATCATTTTTAAGGAAATCTTATTCGGTATAATCTCGTGCACGATACAAAATATCACCTTTTGATATAGTACACGTTGCTTTTTCTGCGATATCAGATATCTTTTTTAGCAATTCACTTTCTGGAAAAAATCTGTTTTTTGTCTTTACTTCTTCTGCAAAACTTTCCCATAACTTTTGTGTATTGTAATCAATATACATCAATAGGATAAACAGCATAATAACCCAATACGTTGTTTCATCATCAGAATCCTTAAACGCTTCGATATTTTTATATTTGGATGCAAATTCTATCATTTCTTCTTTCGTAGCAGATGCTTGTTCACTTATTGAATCATTTTTTGTTTTATTAATACTTTTCATTTTAAGCTGGTCTCCTACAATCCGAATTAGACTATCAATTACTATCGTGATGAAAAATTTTTTAATATTGTTTCATCATCATTTTCCATTCTTTCATCGGAATAATAACAAAAACTGATACTCTCATCGTTACTAAAATAGGTATATAAGGATGGTCTTAACAGTTTGGTTTTATCAGCATTAAATTCGCTTCTATGCCCATTATTAGGATTTCTTCGAACTTTATTACAATATATTTTACTTGGATCCTCCGAATCACTCTTACTCAAGGATTGTATCATTGCATTTTTTTCTATTTCAGATACATTGCTGGGAATACTTGTAGGAATAAAAGTTCCTAGCCTTTCTATAAATTCTTGAAGGATATCTCCTAAATTTTCATTATACTCTATTTCAAAATATTCTCTTAATTGCCTTGCATCTATTAATATACCAGAACTATTGGCTTCAACTTGTAAATCATCATCAAGGTTTTTAGATTTGATGAAATGCAATTTAACCAAAGCATATTTATTTACCCGTTTTTCTGTTCCTACAAATCTTTTCACAAGCACAATATACTCAATTCGCTTATATGTAAAAATGAAGCTACAGATGGTCCAACCATTCTTAATCATATCTTCTTTTAACAATTTCAAATTTTCTAACTTCATATTTTTCTACCCTTCAGATATTTTATTCAATTGCTTTTTTAGGTATTAACGGCATTTCCATTATTGCAGAATTGTTTTGTGCATCAGCTACTACTTCATCCGCACTATTATGTTTACGCAGCCACAATTCTTCTTCAAGCTTTAATTTATCCAGCAAGTATTCATGTCGCTTTGAAAACTCATCAAATATTTCACTCCATTTTAAAACATATATTTTTGTCATACCATTGTCTATACAATATACTAAATGTTCTTCCCCATGGCTTTTATTGTTATCTAACTCGCCCTCAACATATCCACTAAGGCAATGGTGATTACCGCTTCTCGTCAGAGTGCAGTAAAGTATCGTCAGGCATTTGAAGATTACATTGCGAAGAAAGGATACGAGGGCATTCATGCATTGGTGGCTTTCTCTGGAAAAGTAAAGCTTCCGGATGATGAGCAGGAGTATACAGAAAGCTCTTTGAATGGATTTCCGGAGGATCGACTTACAAAGGAATTTGATACGGATAAATATCAGGTTCTCCTGGTAGCAAATAAATATCAGACCGGATTTGACCAGCCGAAACTCTGTGCCATGTATGTTCTGAAAAAGCTGAAAGGTGTTAATGCGGTACAGACATTGTCCCGGTTAAACCGTATTTGTGCACCTTATGATAAAAAGACGTTCGTGCTGGATTTTGTAAATAGCTATGAAGACATCAACTATTGGATGTCCTTGTGAGCAAATCATAGGGACTTTTTTATTTTGATGCAGGATTTTCTCTGGTACACAAATCAGATTAAACCCCAATAAACCTTAATAAAGTATATCACAATCCATACTCCTTTTCAATTGCACGCAACGTTTTGTGATGATAGGAGGATGAGAATTTTGTGATAGCCCAATGCCCCTGCGATTGCTCGACAAAGCCAATCACAGGAGGAAAATTTATGGCAAATCATGAAAATCTTAGTACACCATTCATCTATCTTCGCTCTACAGGAGAGAATATCTCTGTCACAAAGGAACAGCGTGATGCTTTCTATAAGGAGGCCGACCGCATCCGCCATAAAGAGCAGCACTATCATCGTTGTATGTGTAACAAAAAACATCTCTGGGAATGCGATGGAGACTGCATCGGATGCAAATATCATGCAGCCGGAGATACGCTTTCACTCGACATTCCTACCGAAGACGGTGAAGCCAATATGTACGACTGCATTCCTGATTCATCACCATCAATGGAAAATGTAATTGCAGACAGACTCCTTCTCGACCAGCTTTTTAATAGGTTGAGAGAACTTGATCCGGATGCTGATACCATCATTCAGTGCTGGCTTGATGATTACAAAATCTCAGATCGTGCAATCGCCGAGAAACTCGGCCGCAAACAGCGTACCTTCGCTGATCAGATGAAGAAGATCCGCACAGAGCTCCGTAAAATTCGTGGCTATTAATCCTACATATCATATGTAGCAATTCATCCCTCTTGCACAATATGCAACAGTTCAAACGGAAGGCTCTCGTACTGTAGAGAGAAACATTGATTGCTACAGCAGCGGTCATATCAGTCACAAGCAGGCAATTGAAAAAGTAGCATTTTGGTCCTGTATTCTAAATGTATATTTTAACTTTCAGAATATAGGACATACATCATTGCAATCCCTACGAATTTTCTTGTATTAAAAACGCCAATATCGGTGAAAAAAATACAAAAGCAGGTGATTTTGTCTTATAAAAATGCTTTATTTTCGCCAAGTACGCAACTAAAAGAAATTCCGTACAAAAATTCCTGATTTCGGAACTTTTTTGTACGGAATCCATTGTTTTTATACCATTTATACCAAAATAACTTCCCAGTTACTTCTTCTGCCGGACCAGCAGGGTGACTGCCTCCAACGAATCAGTGAACGGGAACATGTCCACGCCCACGCCCTTCGCCACACGGTAACCTTTCTTCTTAAAATACTTTAAATCCCGTACCAGTGTCTCGGGATTGCAGGAGACGTAGACGATCCGCTCCGGGCCGATCTGGGCTACGGAATTCATGAATTCTTCGGTGCTGCCGCTTCTGGGGGGATCCATCAGGACCACATCGACCTTCGCGCCCTGTCCGGTCATCTCCACGAGGAATTTCCCGGCATCGTTCTGGTAGAACTGGATGTTGCGGATCTGGTTCGCCTTGGCATTGTTGCGGGCATCCCGGACAGCATCGGCGTTTAACTCCACACCGATGACCTTGGCGGCCTTGTCACTGGCAATCATGCCGATGGTTCCGGTGCCACAATAAGCATCCACCACGGTCTCTTTGCCGGTAAGTCCGGCGTACTCCAGTGCTTTCCCGTAGAGGATCTCGGTCTGTACCGGATTCACCTGGTAGAAAGATCTGGGAGAGATTCGGAAACGCTTTCCGCACAGCTCATCCTCAATATAACCTTTGCCGTAGATCACATGCTCCTTGTCCCCCAATACCATGCTGGTATTGCGGTTGTTGACATTGATGACCACGGTGGTGATCTCCGGGTGCAGTTTCAGCAGTGCCTTCACAAAATTATTCTTAGAGGGCAGGATTGGGGAAGCCAGTACCAGCACCACCATGATCTGGCCGGTAACATGTCCGGTCCGGATCAGCACATGGCGCAGCAACCCATACCCGGTGTCCTCATTGTAAGGGCGGATATGAAAAGATTTCAGCAGCCCTCTTATAGAGACAATGATCTCATCCGCCTTGGCATTCTCGATCAGGCAGCTGTCCACGGGAACGATCCGGTGGCTCTTCTGTTCATAAATGCCGGAGATGGCATCGTGATACCGGTTCTCGCCGAATACCGCATGTACCTTGTTCCGGTAATGCTCCGGGTGCTCCATGGGGATGACACCCTCGACCTTGCAAAAAGGAGCCAGAAGCTCCTTTAATTGCTTTTCCTTATTCTTCAACTGTTCCACATAGGGCTTGTTGATCCAGCTGCACCCGCCGCATTTATCAGCCACCGGGCAGAGGCCACTCTTCTTTTTAACGGCCGTCTTTTCCCGGCCCTGTCCTACGGGCACCCGGTTTTCCTTGCCTGCCGTCACTTTAGTTTTTCCCGCCGCATTGGCTTTTCCCGTTGCTTTGGTCTTTTCCGTCCCTTTCGCAGGTCCGGATGTTCTTCTGTCATTTCTGTTATCGTTCTTCATCATTCCGCCTGACTTCATTTAGTCATCCAGTCTTCTCATTTCTGTGTAAGCCAAAAGCAGCGGTCCCACACCCTTGGCATCGTCTTCCACGATGGGCTCGGACATATAATACTCGAAGCTGCCGTCACGCCGACGGTTATCCTCAGGTCCCAGTCCTGCCACGAGGCAGATACCGCCGAGGCTTAAATGTCCATCCTTCTCCTTCAGATAACGGTCACAGATTCCCTGAAATGCCTTTAATCCATAGGCTCTGTAGGACTCCGGTAAAAATCCGAGTCTCACGCCCTTCAGCAGGGAGTAAGCCATGATCGCACTTCCGCTGGTCTCTAAATAATTCGGCTCCTGACCCCCCAGTGCTGGAAGCTGGTACCACATACCGCTCTCGTCCTGGAATTTTAACATGGAATCGATCAGATCCACGAATACCTTCTTCAGATTGTCATACTCTGCCTTGTACTCTTCCCCCGGCTCACATTTGCTCAGAGTGTCCAACAATGCCATGGAATACCAGCCCAGTGCTCTCAGCCAGAAATTCTGGGACAGACCGGTCTCCTTGTTACACCAGAATGCCTTTTTGGAGGCATCATAACCGTGATAGTACAATCCGGTCTTGGGATCTCTCATATATTTTACAACATTGGCAAACTGATGAAAAATGTCATCATAGTGCTTCTTGTCATCGAATTTGGTCTCATACTCCATGTAGAAAGGCTGTCCCATGTACATGCCGTCCAGCCATACCTGGTTGGGATAGATCTTCTTGTGCCAGAAGTTGCCTTCCTCGGTGCGGGGCTGGGTCTCCACCTGGCTGTAGATCAGGTCGATGGCCTTGCGGTATTTTTCCTTACCATTCAGGGCATACAATGCGAACAGAGTCTTGCCCGCATTGACATTGTCAATATTATATTCTTCCACGGAATACTTCGTAATCGTACCGTCTTCCTGTACTCTGTGGTCAATAAATGCATCTGCGAATTCGTAATACTTCTTCTCTCCGGTAGCGTTGTAGATCTCTAAAAGTGCCAGGATCATGCAACCGTCAATGTAATTCCAGCCGGCAGCTTTCCCCTCTCTCGCCTTCTCTATGTTCCATGCGGGAACATCCAAAGTACTCTTCTCGATCAGTTCATCAATGTATTTCTCAAAAATAGGCAGTTGCATGTATTATTTTCCTCCAAATTTCTATTTTACGGCATATAGCTTTATTTTACACTTTATTTTCTGCCTAGTCAATGGGGCTGACAGGGCTCGTACCCGGCAATGGATCAATATTTTCAAATTCCACGATCCATTGTCCATCATCCGGGAACCCTGGTGTACGTCTGCAACATCCCTCATATCCGGCGGTCATGATTGCCGCTGCTAACAACAGTGATCCATTTCCCGGCAGATACAACGGCAGGTCCTTTCGTCCTGTCTGCCGGTTATTGCCGCTTGTGACATAACAGTTCTTTGGAGATTCCTTCAATAGTAACTCTATTGCTTTCTCCGGCTTTCCTAATCTTACCGCTGTCATCGCCATCATGGCAAAATCCCATCCCCACAGGGTAGGATATTTCCAGCATTCCTCTACCAACTGCAATGTGTTGTCCATAACCGTCCTGTCTATCCGGTCACTGTCGATCAGACCAAAAGCTCCCAGCATAGAGGGGTGATCTCTGTTATACTCCGTAAATGTCGTCGGACAATTTTCATGTGCCAGGTACACGCCGTCTTTTTCCGTTAATTCTGCCATATGCTCCGCTACCTGTTCCCAGAGTTCTTCCTTTTCCCTGCCGAGTCGTTCTGCCCACCATCCGGCGATCCGCAAGGTATCCCGGAAATACTCCACTTCAAAAGCCGGATTGCACACATCCATTGCCTTATGACATTCCTGTACCGGTATTACCGGAGCACAGATACTGTAGACTTTTTTCACCGGATCCCATCCCACAAAATCTACCATGAAATCAGCGGTTTCCTTCACCAGTTCCCAGTTCTCCTCTAAGAATCTGCGATTTCTTTTTCTGCGATATGCCATTTCCAGCATATAGATAATGTGCGGCTGCTGCCACACCAGCAAGGGCGCAATATTGGAAGGGCAGTCCACTCCTTCCGTGGCGATCATTTTCGGCCATCTTGCTCCTTTGTAGCCGTTTCTTGCCGCATTTTCTCTTGCCTGCTGCAGATGTTCCCTATACCATGCCAGGCTTCTGTCCAGCAGCTCCTCCTGATGCCACAGCGGAAGCCATGCACAATGCCACAGATACATCTCCAGATGCATTTTACCGTACCAGCTGTTACATGTCAGTCCTGTCTCCTGCGGAGGTGTCGAACCACTGGAATTGATTGCCATAAGATACTGTGACAAAATAATCCGCCGTTCCAGTTCCCTTGCTCTGGGGTCAGCGCTTTTATTCAGCTGAATGATACCGCCCCGCTCCCAGAAACGCCTACCCCCTCTTTTGGATGCGTTCATTACTTCCTGTGCAGATAAACATTCTGCCTGCTCTTTTTGTTTTCCTAACGCTATGGAGATGTCCAGTTTTTCTCCATTGGCGAAAATACGAAGGGTATGGCTGCCTTCCTTTCGGATCTTTCCTCCCTGCGCATAGATACCTGCATAATACTCATCCCTGTCCAGTTGTCTCCACAGAAGCATTTTTTCATCACTCGTCTGCAGTATCGTGGTACGGTGTCTGTCGTTCTGTGTCCAATCCGATGCGGTAATATCCGAAGCTCCATAGGGGAAATCCAGCACTATACTAATCTTTTTCTCCTTCAGTGCCTCGCTCTCCAGAGAAAAGGCCAGGATGTCTCTCCCTTCATTGTGACAGGCGGTCCGCACTCTGCAGGCATTGTTCCGTATCTGGAATTCACTGTACAGAATCCCTTCATACAGAACCAGTTCCTGCCGCACCCCGGTGATATCTTCTGCAGAAATGCTCTCCTCTTCCCACTGCAGGCGGACCCTTACCAGATTCAGTCTGTGGGGATTTTCCCGCAGCCAGTTATAGACATCTTCATTGCCCACCTTTTTATCCTGCGGATATTTTAACAGACGTCCTTCTCTGTTTACATATTCCGTCATCACCAGATCATCCAGTGTATAATTGTACTTTTCCCTGCTTACCGGTTTCGTGTGCCATCCCCATTGTGACATTGTACACAACGGGAGTTCCTGATATTCCTCGTATAGCGTCTGCATTCCGGTGATATCCGCCGTAAAAGCAAGTTCTCCGTTTCCTACCGTAAGCGGGGAGTCCGTTGCTATCTCCGTCAGCACCGGATTATGTCCCGATATCAGTTTCTGCCTGTCTATTTTATGTTCTGCGACCATACAAATGCTCCTTATCCTTTTACTGAACCGATCATAACACCCTTTACAAAATGTTTCTGTACAAAAGGATATAAAATAATCAGTGGAATACTACCAAATACAATAATAGCATATTTTAATACTTCAATGTTCGCTGCACGCATACTTTGTTCTGCCGTAGTTGCCATTTCCTCCAAAGCTGCTACCGAATTCATGATATTACGCAGGACTACCTGCAGTGTAAATTTATTCTCTGAAGACAAATAAATAAATGCATCAAAATAGGAATTCCAATGAGCAATGGCATAATAAAGTACCAATACTGCCAAAATAGATTTTGACAACGGTAATACCATATTAACCAGAACCCGGATATCATCGCATCCATCCAGTCTTGCAGATTCCAACATTTCTCCCGGAATGCTGTTCTGGAAATAGGTTCTTGCAATGATCATGTTATATACCGAAATTGCTCCCGGTAAGATCAATGCCCACATACTATCCAGCAGTCCGAGGTTTTTGACATTCAGATAAGTAGGAATCAACGGTGCTGTGAAGATCATAACGAAAATAAACAGAGCGCTGATCACCTTTCTTCCAATAAAATCCTTTACGGACAATGGATATGCCGCCATAATTGTCAATACAATATTTACGCATGTTCCCACTATAGTATATATAATGGAATTTTTATAACCGGTCAGAAGAGACCTGTTGGAAAATATCTCCTCATATGCATCAATATTCCATCCCTTCGGCCAGAAAGATACCTGTCCTCTTATGACAGCGCTTGGCGAAGACAAAGACGAAGCTACCACATTGAGAATTGGCATCGCTACCAACAGAAGACATATCATCAGGAGCACAGTATTTACTATATAAAATATACGATTACTTTTGCTCATAACTTTTCTTTTCATCTTATGTTCCTCCCTATATCAGACTGGTATCGGCAACCTTATCCGCTATTTTGTTTACAACCAGCAATAATATCAGAGATACCACTGACTGGAATATACCAATCGCTGTCGAATAGCTATACTGCATTCCGCTCAGACCGATACGATAAACATACGTTGAGATAATGTCTGAAGTTGCCATGTTTAAATCATTTTGCAAGAGCAGTACTTTTTCATATCCTATTGTCAAAATATGCCCACAGGACATGATCAACAGAATTACTGCTGTCGGCATGATACTGGGAATGTCAATATATCTGATTCTTTGCCAGATATTCGCACCGTCCACGGTTGCTGCCTCATGTAATTCCTGGTCTACCGCAGCAAGCGCAGAGATATAAATTACGGCATTGTAACCCGTTTTCTGCCATACATCAGAGAAAACATATAATGTTTTGAACAATTTAGGCTCTCCCATAAAATGAATGGCCTGTCCTCCCAGATTCTCGATCAGGTGATTCACCGGACCCGTCAGAGATAACATCTGTGACAGAATACCTACGATCAAAACGGTAGAAATAAAATAAGGCATATACGTTACCATCTGTACCGTCTTTCCGAACCATCGCACTCTGACATAGTTCAATGCAATCGCAAGAATGATCGGTGGAAAAACTCCCAATACAATACCATACACAGACAAGCCCAATGTATTACCCATCAGTCTCCAGAACTGTGGTGACTGGAAAAACATCTTGAAATACTTAAGTCCTACAAACGGGCTGTGCCAGATACCTCCTTTGAAATTGTAATCCCGGAATGCGATCTGCGATCCAATAATAGGCATATATTTAAAAACGATCAGATAAACCAGAGGCAGTGCTACGATCAGATATAACTGCCAATGCCTTTTTATGCTGCGTATTGTATTTTTTGCATGCTGTTTTTTATGTTCCGGACGAATTGTTTTCTTAGGATTCATTTTCTTCCTTCTTTCTATAAAAGGAGGGCTGCCTTAATGCAGTCCCCCTTGCAAATGTTTCAAAAGGCTTTCCCGATCTCCTATTTTGCAAAAGAAGATTCATCATATGCCTTCTGTAATAACTCCAAATATCTCTCCAGTCCTACATTATTCAGGGCACTGATATAGCCATCCCATTCTGCATCAATATCCTTTGCTCCGGTAATAAACTGCACCATATATTCTTTCTGAACATCCATAACATTGGTCTTAAGCAAAGACATTTCGCTGGAGTCTTCCTGGCTCATATATAAATCCGGCATTACCGACTCTCTGGACTGTCGCACCTTTTCATGTTCAAGAGACGCTCTGTAAATAACCACATTTCGACCATTGACCGGCTTAACATCCTCCGCATACGGATCCGGGTTCGTAGCATCTGCAAGCAGGAAATCCGGTGTACGCACCAATGCCGTAACCTGATTCAAAGTTACATTGGCTGTGGAAGCATCCAGTTTCTTATAGAGTGCTTTTGTCACACCATCCATGCCTACTTCTGTCGTATCATCATCCAGCATGACATAATTCACACCTTCTTTTCCAAGAATAGCTCTGTATGTCTGCGTCTCAATATAATCCAGCAGACGGAATGCTGCTTCGGGATTACTGCAGCTGCTCGAAATAAATGTCATACCTGTCTGGAACATAACATAAGGATTCCAGGATGCCACACATTGACCGTCCGGTCCTGTCAAAGGTGCAAGTGACTGGTACTGCTTCCATTTATCGGAATACGGTTCTGTCGTCAGATCACATGCATATCCCGGTCTCTGGGCCAGAAATGCTCCGATGACACATTCATCCCCTGCTTCATTTATGTTTACCTGATTATTCTTATCCTGCGTAAAAGATTCTGGGTTTAATAATCCTTCACTATACAGCTGTTTTAAATATTTCAGGCCTTCTTTGTAGCCTTCCTGAACCGGCGCAAACGTCACTTTTCCGTTATCTAAATACAATTTATTTGTCTCAGAAGTCAGTTGAAACGGATTCATTAGAAATCCATCAATCTGTGTACCCGCTCCGGAAGTCACTGTTGACAAAGGAATTTCGTCATTGAGATCTCCATTGCCATTGGCATCCTGCTCCTTAAAAGCTTTCATGACCTGATAAAACTCTTCCGTAGTTGTCGGCATCTCTAATCCCAGATTATCCAGCCACTGCGTATTGATCCACAATTTCATATTGTATTGTACATGCAGGGATCCATCTACATTCGGTAAAGAATAAATATTACCGTTGGGAGTTGTTATATAGTCTCTCATCCCCTCTATTTCATCCAGTGCCTGCTTATAACCTACTGAAACAGTGTCCAGATAATCGTTTAAAGGTAAGATCAGTCCCTGCTCTCCCAGCGCCTGTTCTGTTGCTTTGTCATAGCGGTTACTACTGCCTACACCAGTTAAAATAATATCCGGAAGATCTCCCGAAGCGAACATGGTGCTCAGCTTTTCCTGTACATTATCTGAAGCCGCACAGGTCTGCCACTCCAAATGGATTCCCGTTGTCTCTTCAAGTTCTTTTACCATTTCATTATCTTCCCAGCTGCCGTCCGGATTTGCAGGTGCAAACACCGTCAGAGTCACGGGCTCATTTACAATGGGAAGTTGTCCCGGTTCATTAAACAATGAATTGTCCCCTGTTTGTGTCTGACCTGCTTCTGCTCCTGATGATCCTGCTGCCTGTTGGGATGATCCGCACCCGGTAAACATTCCTGTCATAAGCATGCATGCTGTTAAAAGTGCTACAATTTTTTTCTTCTTCATTTTGTGCCCTCGCCTTCTTTTTTTGCTCAGCCCACAGCTTACCGATTTGATTTTTTGTATTTGTACTGTGGCTGCCTTACGCATTTCACAATACAGGCCGGGCACTGAAACAACAACTTGAAATTCCTGATGCAACGTACAAAATCTAAGAAAATGCGCCGTACACTTTCTTAGGTACTGCGCATTTTCTTAGATTTTTATTCTTTCCATGCCGAAGGTGCTATCCCGTAGGCACGTTTAAAGGCCCGTCGGAAGGTTGCGCTGCTTCCGTAACCCACCATCTGAGCAATGGTCTCCATATCCCATTTTCCTTCGGCAATTAATTTTTTTGCCTTTTCCAGTCTTAATTTTTCCAAATAGCTACTAAAAGATTTTCCCATCGTCTCCTTGAAAAAGATAGAAAAATAGTTTTCTGATAGTCCAAACTCTTCTGCCACCATGGGGACGCCCAGAGATGGATTGCCATAATTTTTCTCCAGATATTCTTCCAGTTTCTGATAGTATATCTCGCTCTTTCTGCTCCTGCTGTGATAATTTTCTTCGCATAGACGCAGGAACTGTGTTTCCAATACTTCCAATGCTTTGGGAAACGACTGTTCCGTCTGTACTTTTTCCAGCAGCTGCTCCGTTTCCATACTTTCTGCCATATTATTACACATTCTTATCAAAGTAGAGGTGATTCCCGATATAACGACTTTCCCTCCATTGGCCGACAGATGTATTTTTCCCAGATTTTCTTCTCTTATTTTTATAAAAATTTCTTTTACCTGCTCTGAATTACCATTTTTTGTAGCAGCCTGTAATTTTTCTTCCATTTCCAGCGGATACCAAGGCATATTCCTTTTCCACAGCTCTCTGCTGTATTCCACTACATTCTGTTTTTCTATTTTTCCCTTATCAGAGCAATATAACGCCTGTTGATAAGAAAATACAATTTCTCGCTTTTCTGTATAACAGCTGCCGATTCCGACATAAACCTCCTCCGCTCCAAGCTGTTTCAGTTTCTCTGCTGTCTGCTCTCCTACAAGCAGAGGTCCCATAGGATTTTCCTCTGTACAATATTGCAGCAATGCTACATGGGTCGGATCTACCGGATACCATATCTGTTCTGTTTCCGTCTCCGCACATTTTTTTGCCGCTGACAACAGTTTTTCTCCCTCCTCACTGCCAAACACCAGTACATAGTAATCCTTCTGCACTAACCGGATTCCGGCATGGGCAGCTTCCTCTATAATATTAAGTTCTGTGTCAAATTCTCCGTTCATTAGTAATGTCAGAAAATTTCTTCTCTCTTTCACGGTCTTTTCCTGTAGCATCGCATTCAAAGACTGATAATCATCCAACAGGGCATGAACTCCCTTCTCCAGATATTCATACTCTGAAATATTTTCCGTTTTATGAATTTCTCTGTCTTCCAGCATAAAAAATCCCTGCATATTGTCAATCAGGTTATGAATCGGTTTGCTGTACCTTAATGCAAAACAACACCCAAGGCCAATTTCCAGTACTGCCCCTGTGAAAAGAATCAACCATGCTGCTCTACGAATTCTTTGAAAATCCTGCATTACTACCGCCATCGGAAGAACGGCCGCAAAATGCATTCCATTTTCTTCCGATGTCTGATTTACCACCAGACAATCTGTTCCATTCCATTTTATTTGCCGGATATCTTCCCCTGTTGCTTCACTTAGAAACAGATCCGTGTTCTCCGGATCATCACCATCCGCATTGATTTTCCCCAGACTTGCAAGCAGTCTGTCCTCTGCACCATAAATCAGAATTCCTCCTTGTCGGCTCAACAGTTGTCCAAACATTTGCTCTAGATTTTCTTTTGAAAGCAAAAATTGTACTACAGCATTTGCTTCCGGCTCCTGTTGAATATAATTCCGCACAGGGTAGGAAAATGTCATTGCCTGAAATGTTCTCTCCCCTGTATCTATTTCTTCCAACGGAAACAGCTGCCACGTATTCGACTCGAAACTCTGTTTTCTCCAGGTCTCAAAATCCGTATTTTGATAAGTGCAATAATTGTCATAAAAAAACTTATCCCCAACTACCATCCCGCTTTTTCGAAATATCAATTCATTTTTCATAATCACACTGTAATTCTGATAGTGCTCTGAATCCGCAAAGGTCTGGCGAAGCATGTCATTGCATCTGATTAATGCTGCGATATTATTGTCCCCATCCTTCAATCCGTCCAGAAAATAGACCCACTTTAAATCACTGTCGTTTGATACAGAAAAAGCTCCTGCACACATAATATCCAGTTGCTTTTCAAATGCCATGCGGCCTTCCGTTAAGTCATTTTTCATAATTTCACTGTAATAGTTCTCTGTACTATTTTTCCAAAATGAAAGTAGCAAAAATACTGCTATAAACGGTGCAGCCAACAGCGCACCATAAGAAAGCAGCAATGTAGAGTATATTCTCTTCACATGAAAACGTTTTAATTTCTGTCGTGTCATTCGTATGGTTATGCTCCTCATTTTTCTCATGGTCCAAAAAATATCCGGACTTTCGAACATAAAATGTACTTATCTGCAAAAAAACAGCAAACACGTACATTATATTACGCATTTGCTGCATTGTCATCATGAATATATAATTTTCTCGCTCTGGAATGCCCTCGTCAGTCCGAATACCAGCACTCCCGCCGCGCACAGATTTACGATCACCGTCACGATAATTTCTGCCGGCTGATAACTAAAGGAAAAAATACCGTTCATACACTGCACACTGTTGTATACCGGGATCAGATATCGGTATAGCGGGATCTCCTTTCCCTGACTGAGCATGGGGCTCAATCCGATAAATGTCACCACAATGGTAAACGGAGACACTGTTGTAGCTGCCTCTTTCACACTTTTGGCAAAAGCGGAGACCAGTGCGATCATGGATACCAGCACCATTACCGTTGACAGAATGATCAGAAGCAGCATCGCATAATCCATAGGTACGTACACCGAGGAATCCACGCCGGTCAGTTCTCCGCCCATCATTTTTGGCAGTGCCGCAAAAGTTCCGATAAAACTGGAACAGCCTGCCAGAAGCGCTATGATACTTAAGGAAAACACTTTTCCCAGAGCCAGGGAACTTCTCTTCATGGGTGTCACCAGTAATGTCGCTATGGTACCCCGCTCCTTTTCCCCAGCAATGGACTCCGGTGCCACAGACATACATCCGCTGTACAAAAACATCATAAGCAACAACGGCATCATCATGGAAAACATCTGCCCCGTAGTATCTTTGCTGGTGGCACAGTCATAGTATACCGAATCTCCGGCATTGATATCCAGTTTATTAGCTAAGGAAGTCTCATACTGCTCCAGCACCTCCGATACCTCATTGTAAAAATGAGCGGATTCCGTTTCCGCGGAATTGTAATAAATTTCTACATTGGGTGCAGGTTCCCCACTACTGACCTGGTAGTTTTCCACCACTGTATCAAAATCCGCCGGAAATACCACCAGACCATCCACCTGTTTCTCCTGGATCTCCTGCCGTATCTCCGTCAGCTGCTCTCTGTCCGCCTGCTGCCAGTCCACCCGCAGTTCCCGCATCTCTTCTCTTACGGAATCCGGCATGTCCACCACATAAGCCTTCGCCACATAAGTATCTTCCGGAAGCATGGTCTTCATCATGACACTGCCCAAAAAGCTGTACACCACATAGATCATAATTCCGGGAAGCAGCAGTGTGGTGATCACCAGTCTTCTGTCTCCGAAAAATCTGGCCAGCTCTTTTTTCATTACTGTGATCGTATTATTTGTCATGGTCCGTTTCCTCCCCACTTACCGCTTCATAGATCTCAAAAAAACGATCCTCCAGACTCTTCTCTCCACAGAGTGTCTGCAGATTTTCACAAACCGTCATCTGCCCATTAATAATGATCCCCACACGGTCACAGATCTTCTCCACCAGACTAAAGATATGGGTGGATACAATGATGGTCTTACCCTGTTCCTTCAGATCCAGCAGGAAATCCGTCACCACCTTCGCTGTGAGAATATCCAGCCCATTGGTGGGCTCATCGAAAATTATGATCTCCGGATCCTGCACCAGTGAGATCACCAGGGATACCTTCTGCTTCATTCCCGTAGACAGATCCCTGACGCGCACCTGGGCAAACTCCTGAATGCCGAACCGTGCAAACAGCATGCGTTTTCTGGCGTCCCGTCTGTCTGTCGGAATACCGTACAATCCAGAGAAAAAGTCATACAGATAATCCGGGGTAAAAAAATCCTCCAGCTTCAGTTCACTGGTAAGGAAGCCGATCTTACGCCGTACCTCCTCCGGCTGTGTCACTACGCTGCTGCCGGATAACACCGCATCCCCGCTGTCCGGCCGGATCAGCGTTGCCAGCATCCGAAGCGTTGTGGTCTTACCGGCACCGTTAGGTCCCAAAAGTCCGAACACTTCCCCCCTTTTTACGCAAAAGCTCACTTGATCCACCGCTGTTTTGGTCTTCGATGCACTGTGCTCCATTTTTCGTTGTTTTGCAGACAGATGAAATGTCTTGCTGATCTCCTGTACACGGATCAACTCTTCGCTGTCCCCTGTCTCCCATTTTTTCTCTTCCATATACGCCATATCCTCCATGTCACTGTCTTCCCCGTCTTCCACTTTACTATTCACAGAGCATCCTGCGGTTCGTCAGATTGCAGGAATTCCCGCAATTCCCATTGCCACACATACCAGCCACAAGAGCAGCAGATGTGCAGGATAGAAAAAATAAAAGAAATATTTATTCTGCCGCCCTCTCGTTCCGTTGTAGAACCAGATCAGAATAAAGGAAAGTGCTGCAAACATCTCCAGGCTGTCCATCAATAAAAAAATGATGACACCGGCCCACATCTGTGCTTTCTTTCGGTTACGGAACAGATAAAGTACAGTGATTGCCAAAATCCCCTTAAAATCATAATCCGTCTTAAGAACCAAGCCCAGTACACATCCTGTCAGAATAATAACGGCATTCAGTCCCACGCGCAGAATCGTTTTTCCAACCGTTGTACCCACAAAATGCTGTTCCACCAGATGAAGTCCCGCGATCACCAGCAGCCCCAATAACAATGTAAAAAATACATTTTGATATGCCGGATACCATGCCTTGCCGCTGAATGCCAGATCAAATGGCACCTCCGAAATCAGTGCAAATAAAAACATCCTGCCCAGATACTTTTTCACATTGTGGGTCTTTTGAAATCCCTCTACCAGTAAAAAACAGTAAATGGGGAACGCAAATCTGCCGATGATACGCATTGCCATGTAGATGCCGTACATTCGGCCGTTCTGCCCCATCCAGGCAGTATAGGCCTCCTGATTCGCCATAGCTTCATACAGCCCGTTCCGGATCAACAGCCTTGTCACGATCACAGCCCCGATGTGATCGATCAACATAGTCACTACCGCGATATTTTTCAGCACTGCACTGCTGATTCCACGTTTTTCCTGTATTTTCCCTTCCGATATTACTTCTGTCTGCATCCTTATATTCCATCCTCGGTTTTTGTATTATTTAATTAGTACAATAATGTATTTGTTCTGCTTTGTCAAGCAACCCATTTGTCAGACTCCTACAAAAATGTCCCCTGCTGACGCAGAGGACACACTTATGGACAATCTTTTTTCATCCCACCTTATATCCGGTTCCCCATACCACCTTCAGGTATCTGGGCTCCTTGGGATTGCTCTCGATCTTCTCACGGATGTGGCGGATATGCACCGCAATAGTATTATCCGCTCCGATAGCCTGCATATGCCAGATGGATTCGTAGATCTGGCTGATGGACAGTACCTTGCCACGCTCCTGCACTAGGAGCCTTAAAATCTTATACTCGATGGGAGTCATCTTCACTTCCCGTCCCTCTACCGTCACTGTGCGGTTCCTGTCGTTGATCTCCAGTCCATCCACGCGGTAAATACTATCAATACTTTCGCACAGATTGACCAGCTGTGTATATCTGCGAAGCTGGGATTTCACTCTGGCTAACAGCTCCAGCGGATTATATCCCACTGTCACATAATCATCCGCACCGGCATTCAGTGCCATGATCTTGGCGGTCTCCGCATCCTGTGCGGAAATGATAATAATGGGGATCGTAGTCATATTACGGATGTCATGGATCATCTCAATGCCTTCTCCCCAGCCTCTGCCATCCAGTTCCACATCCAGCAGCAGAAGCTGGATCTCCTGTGCACGCAGTAATTCTTGTAACTGTGCTCTCCCCGTCACTGCCACCATTTTTAAGCCTTCTCCTGCGAGAAGGGAACTCATTGTCTCTATCACACCCGTATTATTATTGTATACTGCAACCCTTTTTTCCATGCTCCACACCTTACACCTTTCGTATCGGAAAAGACCCCTCCGCCTTATCTACGTTTATCGTATCCTGTCAATGCATATTTTCTGCAACATAATTATTAAAATTCTATAAACATTTCGTTTTGCTCTTATCCATTCATAAAAGCGTCTGCTTGGCAGCCGACGCCGCTACCGCGGCTCATCTTTTATTTCATGAATAAGACGCTTCGCTCATGGAATCGTAAATACACTGCTTTGCGTGCAAGCACTCACGCAGCTTATTTACGATTTCATGGTAAAACGAAACCCTACAACTACATAGACGCAATTGTAGGGCAAAAAGTTGCAGTATTTTTATTTTTCAGGTGTAAAAAACTTCTTCCAGTACCAGGCCTTTGGCCGGCACCAGCGCTCCCGCCTTCGCTCTGTCTCCGGACTTCAGTACATCCGTCACATTTTCCGGTGTCCGGATTCCCTTTCCGACCTCGAGGAGGGTTCCCACGAGGATACGGATCATATGATGTAAAAATCCATTTCCGGTAAATACAAACTCCACACGGTTCGCTATCCTTTCGATCCGGATCTCGTCGATCCGGCGGACGGTGGATTTCTTACTTTTTTTTGCAGAGGTAAATGCCTTGAAATCGTGCTCTCCAAGCAATCGCTCCGCTGCCTTTCGCATAGCATCCAAATCTAATGCTTCCGGTTCCTCTGCCGCATAGCGTCTCCAGAACACATCCGGGATCTGGCTGTTGATGATGCGGTAACGGTAACGCTTCCCGGTGGCATTTAGTCTGCTGTGGAATCTTGGTGCCGCCTCCGACACCTCCACCACGGCAATATCCTCTGGCAGATACCGGTTACAATAGGCCATGATCTCTTCTGTACTCATGTCAGATTCCGTATGGAAATTCGCCACCTGTCCCAACGCATGCACTCCTGCATCCGTTCTGCCGCTGGCTGCGATCTCCACAGGCTCCCCGCACATTTTCGTCAAAAGAACTTCCATTTTTCCCTGAATCGTATTGTCTGTGGATGTCTGTTTCTGCCACCCCTGATATCTGGTTCCTTCATATTGCAGTCGCAGTCTGATATTTCTCATGATTTCTTTTCTTTCTGTTTTTTCGCAGAAGCTTCTTTTCGAGCTTCTTTTTGGGCTTCTTTTTGAGCCTCTTCCTCCGCTGCCTGTCTGGCCAGTTCCTCGCTCAGCCTCCGGTCTCTCTCCTGCATCTGCCGTACTTCGTCCATATCCTCCGGCTTCAGTCTGCGGAAATGATTGATCCCGGCTGCCAGGATCTTCACGCTGTCCTTGGTCGTCTGTAAAGCTCCCTGCTGATACATGGTAAGGGCGATCAGTCCGACAGGTACTGCCACGATCATTCCTACGACACCTCCCAGCTTATATCCTATGTACAGGAGGAACAGAGTCGGCAGAGGCGGCATTCCCACGGAATCTCCCACGATCTTTGGCTGGATCAGCTGACGCGCCAGCTGTCCGCTGCCCCAGATGATCAGCAGTCCTATGGCCATTTTATAATCAGAGCTTAAGATTTTGAGGATTGCCCAGGGGACCATGACGGTTCCGGTTCCAAAAAAAGGCAGGAAATCCAGAAATGCGATCCCAAGTGCGATCAGCAACGCATAGTCTACCTGCAGAACAGCAAGTCCGATGACTAATAGCAGATACATCCACACTTCGATCTTAAGCTGTGCCTTAAGATATCCGCCTACTGCTTTGACCAGTCCACGCTTCAGCATATAATACCAGGACAGCACCTCCGCCGGTGTGTGCTTACGGAACCAGGCTGCCAGCTGATCCCTCTCTGCTACGAAGAAATAGGAAGAAAGCAGTGCCATAATCAGTCCGATCAGAATCGAAGGAACCTGCTTGGCGAAATTGCCCACGGCATTGATCGTAGGGGTGCCGATCTTCCCCAGCAGATCTCCCACATAGCTTCCGATCTGATTGATGACATCCATGATGCTCTGCTGTACATCCACGGGAAAACGGTTATAGATAACGCTCAGGTTCTGCCCGATATCGGCAAAATCATTCTCCGCACTGTCCCAGATATCCGGCAGTGCACCGATCAGTCCCATGATCTCATCGGTTAACTTCGCCCCTACCAGATAGAGAATCAGTATCACCAGTGCGATGACCGCCACGATGACAAAGGCGCTTCCCGCTTTTCGCTTGATCTTTACCTTTTCCTCAAAAAAACGAACCAGGGGGCTGGCGATCAACGCAATGATCCAGCCTGCCACAAACGGTGCAAAGAATACTAACAGCTTTGGCACCAGGAAAACAATCAATAGTAATATAATAAATGCCATACCCAGATTCACTAAGGCTTTACAATATTTCTTCATATACTCTCACTCTCTCACGCATTATGTCTCTACACTCATTCACCATTCCTACGGTCTATTCCTGTGCAGGATCCTCTGCAGCCAAGACACCGTCCAGGATCTCGTAGATTTCTTCCCTTCCCTGTTTCGTCTGTGCGGAATAAGGTACGATCTGTGTATCCGCTCCGGCCTGCAAGGTGGTGCGGATCAGCTTCACCTGCTTCTGTATCTGACTGCGGTTGATCTTGTCCAGCTTGGTGGCAATGATGATGGGATCGTAGCCATTGCGGCGGATCCAGTCATACATGATCCGGTCGTTCTCTGAGGGAGCATGCCGGATATCGATCAGCAGAAATACCAGCTTCAGCTGTTTGGATTTATGCAGATAATCTTCGATCATCTTACCCCACTGGGCTTTCACATGCTCATTGGCCTGTGCATAGCCGTAGCCAGGCAGATCTACAAAGTAGATTTCATCGTTAATGTTGTAATAATTGATGGTCTGTGTCTTGCCCGGCTGGGAACTGGTCCTGGCCAGAGACTTACGGTTCATCAATCCGTTGATCAGAGAGGATTTGCCGACATTACTTTTCCCGGCGAATGCCACTTCGGGATGTATATTTTCCGGAAGCTTGCTGGTAATACCACAGACCGTTTCCAGACTTACATTCTTTATGATCATAAAAACTCCATTTCTGCGCTGCTTTTGCGCATCTTAGGTTTGTACTTTTTTGCACAAAACGCTGCCCTGTGTGACCACAAGGCAGCGCCCGGATTATTTTGCCTTTTTCAGAGATTCATCATGTATGGTGAGGGGCTCGCTCTCTCCATCCACTGCCGCCTTGGTGACAACACATTCTTCGATGGTGTCATCCGAAGGAATTTCATACATGGTATCCATCATTACGGATTCCATAATGGAGCGTAAGCCTCTGGCTCCGGTCTTGCGTTCCAGTGCCTTGTCAGCAATAGCCTCGATGGCATCCTGCTCAAAACTCAATTCTACGTTATCCATCTGGAACAGCTTCTGGTACTGTTTTACCAGAGCGTTCTTCGGCTCTTGAAGAATACGGATCAGTGCTTCTCTGTCCAGTCCTCTTAAGGAGACACAGATAGGCACTCGTCCTACGAACTCGGGGATCAGACCGAACTTCACCAGATCATGAGGAGTTACTTCCTGCAGCAGTTCGCTGATATCCTTATCCTCTCTTCTGCCCAGCTCCGTATTGAAACCGATGGCCTTACGATCCAGTCTGGACTCTACGATCTTCTCCAGTCCATCGAAAGCACCGCCGCAGATAAACAGAATGTTGGTGGTATCGATCTGAATCAGCTCCTGATGAGGATGCTTTCTGCCTCCCTGTGGAGGTACGCTTGCCACAGTACCCTCGATGATTTTTAACAGAGCCTGCTGTACACCTTCTCCGGATACATCACGGGTAATGGATACATTCTCGCTCTTTTTCGTGATCTTATCGATCTCGTCAATATATACGATACCGTACTGTGCACGCTCTACATCATAATCTGCCGCCTGGATCAGCTTTAACAGGATGTTCTCCACATCCTCACCTACATAACCCGCTTCGGTCAGTGTGGTGGCATCCGCTATGGCAAACGGTACATTGATGATCTTGGCCAGTGTCTGGGCCAGGTAAGTCTTACCGGAACCGGTAGGGCCTACCATGATAATATTACTCTTTTGCAGCTCCACATCATTCAGATCCTTGGGAGCCGTTACTCTTTTGTAATGATTGTACACCGCAACGGAGAGGACTTTTTTGGCCTCCTCCTGTCCGATGACGTATTCATCCAGGAAGTTCTTGATCTCCTTGGGTTTCAGAAGGTTAATGTCGGGACTCGCAGTATCTTCCACTTCTTCGTCTTCCAGCTCTTCCTCCAGGATGTCTGCGCAGATGTCTACGCACTCATCACAGATATATACCCCGGCAGGTCCCGCAATGAGCTTGCGGACCTGACTCTGGGTCTTGTTACAAAATGAACATCTGATGTCATTTCCGGAATTTTTTCCTGCCATTACTACTATACTCCTGTTATTTTATCTCCTTCCGAAGACGCCGCTTTTGCGTCGTAGGAAACGCGAGCCAAATTTCAGATTTGGCTCTGCGATAAAAGCTACTTTGTGCCGTATGCGGCACAAATAGCTGTGTAAAAAATATGCTATCAAGCATATTTTTTACACTATGCCTCGTGGAAGGTGATCACCTTATCGATCAGACCATACTCACAAGCTTCCTCAGCGCTTTTCCAGTTATCTCTCTCGGTATCTGCGCAGATGGTCTCATAATCCTTACCGGTGTTCTCCGCCAGCATACGGTTCAGCTTCTCCTTGGTACGAAGGATATGCTTGGCTGCGATCTCGATCTCGGTAGCCTGACCCTGCGTTCCACCCAGAGGCTGATGAATCATGATCTCTGCATTGGGCAATGCGAAACGCTTGCCCTTGGCACCACCTGCTAAAAGGAATGCTCCCATGCTGGCTGCCATACCGATACATACAGTGGATACATCACACTTGATATATTTCATGGTATCGTAGATTGCCATACCTGCGGTAACGCTTCCGCCCGGGCTGTTGATATACAGATGGATATCCTTATCGGGATCCTCCGCTTCCAGGAACAGTAACTGTGCCACAACGATACTGGCGGAAGTCTCATTTACTTCCTCTCCCAGAAAGATGATCCTGTCCTTCAATAATCTGGAATAAATATCATAAGACCGCTCACCCTTGCTGGTCTGTTCAATGACATAAGGTACTAAACTCATATTCTAAAACCTCCATTGCTTTCTGATTAATACTACTATGGTATCCTACTTAGTAAGCTTTTTCAACGAGATTTCGAAGATTTAATAAAAATTTAAAAGAAAGCGGACCTGGCAGTCCGCTTTCTCCTCGTATCGTATCTTAAAGCATAAATTATGCTTCTTCAGGCTTCTCTTCTGCTGCCTTTTCCTTCTTGGTGGTCTTCTTGGCTGCAGCCTTTGCTTCCTTAGCGTTGTCTACGATGAAATCAGCTGCCTTTCTTACGCAGATATCTTCTCTTACCTGCTTAGCGCCCTGCTCACCCAGAAGCTCTTTTACCTTGTCAGCTTCCATCTGGTAAGCTTCTGCCATGCTCTTAACTTCAGCTTCGAAGTCTTCCTCGGTAGCTTCCATCTTCTCAGCAGCTGCTACAGCTTCCAGAACCAGACGGGACTGGATTCTCTTCAGTGCCTCGGGCTTCAGCTGCTCCATCATGGTCTGAGCGGTCAGACCGGTGAACTGCATGTACTGCTCCAGAGTAATGCCCTGTGCCTGAATTCTCTGTGCAAAGTTCTCTAACAGCTGTCTCTGCTGGGTCTCGATCATTGCATCGGGGATCTCCATCTTGGCATCCTCGATCACTGCATCCAGAACTGCCTCTTCCTTGGCGATCTTAGCTTCCTCTTCCTTCTTGGAAGTCAGCTTTTTCTGTACATCTTCTCTATACTCAGCCATGGTATCGAAATCGGATACTTCGCTTGCGAACTCGTCATCCAAATCAGGAAGCTGCTTCTCCTTGATCTCCTTAACAGTGCACTTGAATACTGCGGGCTTGCCTGCCAGCTCAGTTGCATGATAATCCTCGGGGAAGGTTACATTTACTTCTGTCTCCTTGTTCAATTCGGCACCAACCAGTGCCTCTTCGAATCCGGGGATGAAAGAACCGGAGCCGATGGTCAGAGGATAATTCTCTCCCTTGCCGCCTTCGAATGCAACGCCGTCTACAAAACCTTCGAAATCGATTACGGTCATATCGCCGTCCTTAACAGCACGGTCTTCTACGCTGATGGTTCTTGCATTGCTCTCACGCTCTCTGTTGATCTCAGCGTCGATATCCTCATCGCTTACCTTAACGTCGATCTTGTCAACCTTCACACCCTTGTATTTGCCAAGAGTAACTTCAGGCTTCAGGGCAACCTCTGCGGTAAAGATGAAAGGCTTGCCGGCCTCTAACTGGGTCACATCGATCTTCGGAGAAGATACGATCTGCTCCTCACACTCTTCCAGAGCCTTATCGTAAGCATCGGGAATCAGTGCGTTTGCTGCATCCTCATAGAATACGGACTTGCCGTACATCTGCTCGATCATCTTACGGGGAGCTTTGCCCTTACGGAAACCGGGAATGCTGATCTTGTTCTTATTTTTCTGGTAAGCACCTTCGATTGCCTTCTCCAGTTCTTCAGCAGATACTTCGATGGTCAGCTTGGCCATGTTTTTCTCTAACTTTTCAACCTGTAAACTCATTATAACATTTCCTCCTTTATACCCTTGCGGGTCTGTATCCAGTCGCAGTCATTTTGCAATTATAGCATAAGTTGGAGGAATTGACAACCTTTTTATTTTGGGGCTTTTTGCGCGTCCGGGGCATACAGACACTTCGTGCTGACTCCGGGGATCATTCCCAGCTTCCCCGACAGGGCACTGACTTTTTCCTGGGGGGCATCCATGACCACACTGATGATGTTCATCTGCTTTTCATGATAAGGTATCCCCATTCTGCCGATGATATATTCCCCATATTCGTGTAAAAGTCCGTTGATCCTTATCGCCGCCTCCGGATTCTCCACAACAATGCCGATCAGGGTCACTCTTGTATTTTCCGTACCTTTTTCCATATCGGTCTTCCTCCTGTGGTTTCTATATCTGCATCTGCGTCATTTCCGAAAATTCTTCTCCGGTTCTGATATGAGTAGCTATCATCACGATCCGGCCTCTCGTCTTCCTCCGGATATAGTCTTCGGCCTTTTTGCGGTTTTCTTCATCCAGTCCGGTAAAAGGCTCATCCAGCAGAACACACTGCGCTCCCGCCTCCATGGCCCGTACCAGAGACACTCTCCGTTTCATGCCTCCCGATAGTTCGTGGCAGGGCTGATCCAACGCTTCTTCCGGCAACAACTGCGTCAATGCCGTTCTCGCCTGTGAAGCATCTCCCAGGATCATTTCCAGATTCTTCACGGCACTACAGTCTTCACACAAACGATCCTCCTGGAATTGCATGGCAAAAGCATCCATTTCCGACACTTCTCCCTCCTCCGGCCGCTCCAGTCCGCACAGACACCGGAAAAAAGTGGTCTTGCCACTGCCGGAAGGGTTATCCAGTACATACGGTTCCCCGCTGTGAAATTCGTGATCCACATGTCGGAAGATCCATTGATTGTGAAAACTTTTTCCAAGATTCCTTACACACAGGGTGCGCTGTTCTCTACCAGCGATTTTCTGTGGCATGGAGGGATCCTTACAGGCAGGCTCCCACCGGAAAAAGACTTCAATCCCGTAGAATATTATTTTTTCAAAAAATACACTGAGTACTACGATCACCGCTGTCCAGGCAAACAGATCCGCCGTATCCAGATAAATCTTCGCCAGATACAGTGCTCCACCGATGGAATGACTGGGAGTGCCAATCACTTCCGCCGCCACTCCGGACTTCCAGCACATTCCCAGAGATAGCTGAAACGCGCTGAGCAAAAAAGGCTTTAACGCCGGACGGTAAATGTAGAAGAACTGAGTACCAAGGGGAAGGCGGAATACCTCCGCCATCTCTAACAGCCCTCTGTCCGCGCTCTTTAGTCCTTCCAGCGTATTCAGGTAAATATTCGGAAATACTACCAGAAAACAGATAGCCACCGCCAGCATGGAAGAACCCCACCAGATCAGCAAAAGCACTGCAAATACCGCTACCGGTACTGCCTTGCAGAATACCATGAAAGGACGCAGGACTTCTTCCGCCAGCGGATAACGGTAGCTGATGGCCGCCAGAAGAAGTGCCAATACCGCCCCCAGCAAAAAGCCGAAGGCGATCCGCCACAGCGAATCAAAGGCACTCCGCCAGAACTCCACCTGCCCGGCCAGAGTAAGCAGTGCCCGCAATGCCTGCAAAGGTGTCACCACCAGCAGGAAATTGTCCACACACATTGCCAGAATCTGCCATACTCCCAGCCAGAACAACAGTATTATAAATTTTTTAACGTATATTTTACCCTTATTCTGCATCATAATAGAAATCGGATTCCGGAAGTCCGCCACCTATGGACAGGGAATCCTGGTGGAACAGTACGTCAAGGTATCCGGAAAGTGCCTGCTTCATTTCAGCTTTGTCAATATAGGTAATGTTGCAGTTCGGAATTGCTTTCTGAGCAATGGGCTCTTTGGCTACGATCTGGGCTTCCACTGCCAGTGCAGCACCGGTGGCAGGGTCTGCATTGATGTCTTCCGCACTTGCCTTATGATCTTCCATAAAGGATTTCACTGCTTCTTCGTTCTCCTCGAGGAATTCCTTGCGGACCACCGTTACACCGGTGACCATGCTGCTGCCGTCCTCTCCCTGTACCTTATTCCACTCTTCGTTTAAGTCGAAGATCACCTTCAGTGCATCATTCTGCATGCAGGCTGCGGTAACAAAAGGCTGGGGCAACAGGCCGATGGCTGTGGGATCTTCTGCCAGTACAGATGCCACCTCTGTTGCTTCGGATTTATACTCCAGTATCACGTCATCCGCAGACATACCATTTGCTGTCAGCAGGTACTGCAATACATAGTCCGGTGTGGTTCCTTTTCCAGTCAGATAAATGGTCTTACCCTTTAGATCGGTAAAGTTTGTCAGACCGTCTTCTCCGGATACCATATAAAGTACACCCAGAGTATTGATATCAATGACTTCCACACCGCCCTGTGTCTTATGATAGAGAACGCTTGCCACATTGGCGGGTACCAGTGCAATGTCCAGATCTCCCTTTACCATCAGCGGCAGGATCTCATCTGCACCAGTAGCCATCTGGAATTCATAGGTATTGGCAGTCTCACCCTTGTCTGCTTTATTCATTAAAAATAAAAGTCCTAATGAGGTCGGTCCCTTTAAGGATGCCACACGTACCAGCGTGCCATCCGCGGTCTCCGTATTTTCTGCTGTGGCTTCTGTGCCTTCCGCAACGGTTTCCGTACTCTCCACCGTTTCAGTGGGCTGTACGCTCTCCGTTGCCAGATCTTCCGACACTGTTTCCACACTCTGTGCCTGTCCGCATCCGGCAAGACCGCTGCACAACAGTCCAAGAGTCAGTGCAAGTGCCAGAGTTTTTGTGATTTTTGTTTTCTTTTTCATTGTTTTTTCGCCTTTCTGTCATAAAATGATGTCGGGTCAAAAGCCCCCGACTTTGATGCCTACGGATTGTTCCGTGCTACGCACTCCCACAATCCTACCCAATATTCGCATATCGTGGGATTATCATCCCACTTTTATGCTCATATCGGGGCGGGTCCTAAGGTCTTTCACCCACCTATGAGCAAGCTCATGTGGGCTTAGACCTTTTGACCCTGGCATCATAAAATAGTTACAATGTAACTATTCAGCCCACCCCAGCATTCGCAAAACCGCACGATAAATCGTGCATTCTCGCTGCAAGGCAGCTAATTTTGCTCATGTACGGGGCAGTGACTCTATTCAAGCCACCTTGCGAATAAGAAAACTGCTACTTGCATGCAAGCATGAAGTATCAGCCTTCTTATTCGAAGGGGTTCTGAATAGTTACATTTTGACAACAAAAAAACACCTTCTCTTCTCAGCTTCCGCAGTTACGACGTAGCTTCAAAGGTCAGTCACTTCTGTGGGATTCCGGTCAGTGGATCGTTGGTCACGCTTTCCGGTCTCCGTATCCTTCGTTGCTGTTTGAGTGTAACATAAAAATGAAAAACTTACCAGCATGAAAAAAAAGCCGATGCTCATACTAATACCAAGATAAGTGATCACAAAAAGCGCTTATCTGAAACAAGAAAACCCAAATCCAAACGGAGGTGAACGAAATGGCAAGTAAAACCAATAGAGTAGAAGTTCCCGAAGCAAAGGCTGCAATGGACCGTTTCAAGACTGAGGTAGCATCTGAGCTGGGTGTTAACCTGAAAGAGGGTTACAACGGCGACCTTACTTCTAAGGAAGCAGGAAGCATCGGCGGTGAGATGGTCCGTCGTATGATCAAGAAGCAGGAAGAGCAGATGAAATAATCTCTGCCGGAATCGACAGAACCCAAAAGAAGCTGTACAGAGATATTCTCTGTACAGCTTCTTACTGTGTCAGTATCTTTGGTGAATCACGCGCTTCTCCGTGCTTCGCACTCTCGAACCGCTACAGCCATTCGCATTCCGGGCTGTTGCCCTACTTGCTCATGTCTGTTTGTCCGTCTAATGCATAGGCGTTCCTGCCTGCAAGCAGTCGTCCCGCCTATGCATTGACAGACTATTCACCAAAGACTGCCTTATAATCTGCCTGGAACCTGGCGATACCGGCATCAGTCAGAGGATGCTTTACCATCTGCTCGATAACGGAGTAAGGAACGGTAGCAATATCCGCACCTGCCAGTGCACAATCGGTTACATGGATGGGATTACGCACGCTTGCTGCGATGATCTGGGTATCCAGATCGGTCACTGCGAAAATATCAGCGATATCACGGATCAAATCTACACCTCTGGTGCTGATATCATCCAGTCTGCCCAGGAAAGGAGATACATAGGTAGCACCTGCGCGGGCAGCCAACAGAGCCTGGTTCGCAGAGAAGATCAGGGTCACATTGGTCTTGATTCCCTCAGAGCTTAATACCTTACATGCTTTTAAACCTTCTACAGTCATAGGGATCTTAACGACCATATTCGGATGGATCGCTGCAATCTCTCTTCCTTCTTTGATCATACCCTCTGCATCTACGGTGGTAGCCTTTACCTCACCGCTGATAGGTCCGTCCACGATGGATGCAATCTCTTTGATCACTTCTACGAAATCTCTGCCCTCTTTTGCGATCAGGGAGGGATTGGTAGTTACTCCGCAAATAACCCCCATGTCATTTGCTTTCTTAATGTCTTCTACTTTTGCAGTGTCAATAAAAAAACGCATAACTCTTCTCCTTTTTGCTATGTAAATTTAATTGCTTCCGGTCCTCATACGCTTCTTTGAACCTTTAGTTACAGTATACTCATTTCTCTCCAAAACAGCAAGCACTTTTTTGTAAAATTTCTTGATTGTGTTCGAGCACGGAACGTACAACTATGGGCAGTACAACTTCCGGACATAGTAAAAATCAGCTGCCCTACATGCACGTTTCCTCTCCCTCCCGGAATCATCCGTCACCATCAAAAGAGTACGCAGCATTTTGATCTCCGGGATACGATCCTTACGCTCTTCACAGGTTGCCATGGCGATCACTTTGCGAAGCCATTTTTCCTGTCTTTGCTCTTTTCGTCCGCAACGTTTTTCCGCATTACGCCTCCTTATTCCCCCAGATTGTCTGACTGTGCCGTCTGTGTCATCTCCCAACATAACTGCCAGCAGTCTGCCCACTGCATAGACATCACTCTCTTCCCCGGGAATCTCCCCCGGCACGAACTGTTCCGGAGCGCTGAAGCTTCGGTTTCCCGCTCCCGACCAGTCCTGCTCCCGGTTCCACAGACATCCCAGATCCAGAATCCCCGCTCTGCCATCCATGCGGATGCGGATATTTTCCGGCTTCAGATCCCGGTAGAGAAACGGATGCGGCCGTTCATGCAGATATTGCAATCCCTCTGTAATCTGCAAAGCTATCCGGGCCGCCTGTCCCGGTGACAGTCTCCCCCTCCTGTCCAGCATTTTCCGCAAGTCACAGCCATCCCAGAATTCCATGACCAGATACCCCCATTCCCCGTCTGTCCAGTGTTCTCTGTAGGCCGGAAACAGAGGATGGCAGATCTCTCTGCTGTTACGACACTCCTGTTCCCACTGTTCTGTAACTTTCGATATCTTACATGCCTGAAAGTCCCTTTTTTCGTCCCGGACGCGGTAAACCTTCGCGAAACTCCCCTTGCCCACAAATACCGGATCCAGATAGCCATGTTCTTTTAATGATCTGCCCATATTTTCTGTTATTCTCTGCTCCATCCTTTTCCTCCCATAACCGGCAGGATCCACACCGCTCCCATGTGTGTTCCTCCGTGTCTCTCCGCCTTTTCTCCCAGTTCCTTCAGCCGTCTTGCAGCACCTTCCACGCGTTGCCGTGCATCCGGTCTTCCTGCAATCTGCGGTTGCAGACATGCTGTCAGTTCCTCTTCACAGAAATTCAGGAACCCATTGTCCGCCATCAACATGGCCGTCCCCGGTTCCACTTCTCCCGCCATGCAGGATTCCTGCATCGTCCTCCATTGTGTCCTGCCGAATCTCTGAAAACATCCACAGATTCGCATTCTCCCGTGACTGAAAAACAATACTCTGCTCCCCACGCATAAGATTCCCGCATAACTGTCATCCTGCTTTTGCAGCCTTATAATGTCCATCCATTTCTCCTGCAATATTTCTTCCCGAAACGGCCTCCAGACATTCTCTTCTTCCAGTTCCTCCTCCATTTTGTTTTGCAGACTTCTTACCAGTTCCCCGTTGTCCGAGATACAGGCGCATACCACGGAAATCCCCAGCCTACGGTATTTTCGTTGCTGCAAAGATAAAAACAGCTCTGCAGGTGTTTCCTTTTGCCAATAACAGGCTGTCACATGCTCCATACGCATTCCTCCTTTTTTATTCTGTTTTGTCCGTACTGTTTCTTACTTCAGTGCTACATTGCTACATCAGGAAATTTTTGCCGATCGGCATGAAATTTTTCAAAGAAATGTGCCTTGCACAAATATAAAAAGAGCATACCATGCGGTATGCCCTTTGTCAACGGATCTTACTTATTGAACGTCTTGAATTATCCGGCTTATCCAAAGATATTAACCAGATCATTAAATAACAGGAACACCATCAGTACCATGAAGAACATCAGTCCAATAAAGTGTACCATGCCTTCTTTTTCGGGAGGCACCGGCTTGTGTGTGATGGCTTCCCAGATCAGGAATACCAGTCGGCCGCCGTCCAGCGCGGGGATCGGCAGAAGATTCAGAATTCCCAGGTTAACAGTAAGCATCAGGGTGATGTTCAACATATTCACCAGTACATTCTGCCAGCCGTAATCCTTGGTACTTTCGTAGGTCTTGCCAACAACATTTACCGCAATGCCTACAGGGCCTGCCACATCCTGCCTGGAGACCTGCCCCTGCACCAGCATCGCCAGACTCTTCCAGGTCATGTTCACGCAGTAGCGCATCTCATACCAGGAATACCGGAAGCTGTCCAATCCGGACAGTTCTACGAAATCCGCATTACTGATGCCGATCAGATAGCGGCCTTCGCTCTCATCGTACTTCGGTGTCAGCATTGTAGTTCCCTTTACACCATCCCTTTCATATTCCACCGCTACTTCTCCGCCACGGTAAGTCAGAGTAAATAACTGTATTTCTTCATACAGGTGTATTTTACTGCCATTTAAGGAAAGTATCCTGTCTCCGGCCTCCAGTCCCGCTTCCTGTGCGGCGCCGCCATCCACGATCTCCGTGGCTACCGGATCACGGATCACAATCAGATTCACCATAATAAAGGCAATGATAAAGCCCAGAATAAAGTTAAATATCGGTCCTGCCAACACGGTGGAAATCCTCGCCCACACATTGGCGTTCAGGAAAGATCCGCTGTGATCTTCACCGTCCTCCTTCTCATTCAGACCGTCTTCCCCCTCAAACATACAGGCTCCGCCGATGGGAAGAAGCTTCAGGGAATATTTCGTGTCTCCTTTCTGAAAAGAAAACAGATTCGGGCCCATACCCACGGAAAATTCTATCACATGAATTCCATTGGCCTTCGCCAGCAGAAAATGTCCGAATTCATGTGAGATTACCACCACCCCAAAGATCAATACAAACAAGATCAAAGTAACCATTTATTGCCTCTCAGAATACACTTTTTCAATAAAATCATAGACAGATGCCTCTGTCTCCAGGATCTCCTCCACATTCGGATTCTCGATCACCTTATGCTGCTCCATGGCCTCACGAATCAGCTCCGGGATCTGAAGATAAGCGATCTTACGGTCTAAGAACAGTCCTACTGCTTTCTCGTTGGCTGCATTATACACCGTAGGCATACTGCCGCCGATGCGCTGTGCATCATAAGCCAGCTTCAGGCCAAAGAATGTCTCCATATCCGGCTTTTCAAATGTGATCTGTGCCAGTTCATAGAAGTCCAGACGTTTTCCCGGCATTGGACGCCGATCCGGATAAAACAGCGCATACTGGATCGGCAGTTTCATATCCGGAGTTCCCAACTGTGCGATCACCGCTCCGTCCACATACTGTACTGCGGAATGGATAATGCTCTGGGGATGCACAATGACCTGGATCTGGTCCAGATCCACACCGAACAGCCACTTTACTTCCATGACTTCCAGGCCTTTGTTCACCAGAGTGGAAGAATCAATGGTGATCTTCCGTCCCATGGACCAGTTGGGATGCTTCAAAGCATCCTCCACCTGAATATTTTGCAACTGCTCTCTGGTCCTGCCGCGGAACGGACCACCAGATGCTGTAAGCAGAATCTTCTCAATCCTTCCGGCCGGTTCTCCGTTCAGTGACTGGAAAATCGCGCTATGTTCACTGTCCACCGGCAGGATCTTCACACCCATTTTCGCCGCTAACGGCATAATGATATGACCTGCCGTTACCAGCGTCTCCTTGTTAGCCAGGGCAATATCTTTCCCTGCTTCAATGGCCGCGATCGTCGGTCTGATACCAATCATTCCCACAATCGCCGTCACTAATACCTGGGACTGAGGCATTGTTGCGATCTCCAACAGACCATCCATGCCACTGACGACTTTCACAGGTAAATCCGCCACACGGCTCCGCAGGTCTGCTGCCGCTTCCTCACTCCACATGCCTGCGATCAGAGGATGGAATTCTCTGATCTGCTGTTCCATCTGTTCTACGCTTTTTCCGGCAGCCAGTGCTACCACCTGCAATTCCGGATTATTGCGAACGACTTCCAGAGTCTGGGTTCCGATGGAGCCGGTAGACCCCAGAATTGCTATTTTTTTCATAGTGCTATGCTCCTTGTATCTTACCTTTGGGACTAACGCAGTCCAATCATCAGAATGGCAAGAAAATACGTCATCGGTGCTGTCACCGTCATGCTGTCAAACCGGTCCATGATCCCACCATGTCCGGGGATCAGTTTGCCATAATCCTTGATGTTATGGTTCCTCTTGATGGCAGATGCCGCCAAGTCACCAACCATACTCATCACCGCGCCCGCCGCACAGATGAATGCGATTGTCCAGGTGATGATCTGATCAGGGAATGCCGCTTCCACAAAGAAATGTGCATACAAACCACCGATCAAGGCTGCTCCGGCGACACCGCCGATACATCCCTCGAGAGACTTATGCGGGCTTAATTCCGGGAAAATATGCTTCTTTCCGATCAGTTTGCCTACGACATAGGCACAGGTATCGCATCCCCAGGAACTGATCAGTATCAACCATACCAGATAAATTCCGGTCTCACACTCGCGGGTGAGATAGACAAAGGACAACAGCACCGGTGCATACAGGAAAGAGAACACTGCTGCCATAACCTGACTTGCCTGATATTTCGGAAAGGCTGCCACATAACAGAACATTTCCGCCATGAACAGTGCTACAATACACATCAGCAGTAATGTATGGTCTCTGGTGAAAAACAGTGTTGCATAATATGCCGTCACTCCCACAAAACCGATCCATTCCAGTGCATTAAATTTTTTCTCATCCGTTGCACATTTTAATGCCTTGGTAAGCTCTCTGTATGCAATCAGAGAAATAAGCCACAACGGCACTGCCAGAAATACATTGCCGAAGCTGAACGTAGCCAGTGCAATGGCAAGCAATACGATGCCACTGAGCAAACGGGTCCAAAACATAAGCTATTCCTCCTTCAGGCCGCCATATCTTCTGTCTCTATGATTATATGCTTCCACAGCCTTGATCAATTCTTCTTTTGTAAAATCCGGCCAGGGAACCGGGGTAAAATAAAACTCCGTATATGCCAGCTGCCACAACAGGAAATTGGAAATCCTCTGTTCATTGCAGGTTCGGATCAGCAGATCCGGATCCGGAATTCCAGCAGTATCCAGGTATCCTTCCAGAGTATCTGCCGTGATCCCTGCAGGATCCACTTCTCCACTCTGTACTTTTGCGGACAGTTTTTTCACTGCACGGACGATCTCATCCCTGCCTCCGTAATTAATGGCAATCTGGAAATGCAGGCCATCGTTGTTCTTTGTGGCCTCTTCCAGTTCCGCGATCCGCGTCCGGATATCCTCATCCAGTCTGGTCTTGTCACCCAGGACTCTGACACACATACGGTTCTTCTCCGCTGTCTTCAGACAGGTCTTCATATAATTGCGGAGCAGCTTCATCAGCGCGTCCACTTCATCCTGCGGGCGGTTCCAGTTCTCTGTAGAAAAAGCATATACTGTCAGATACTGGATTCCCATACGGTACGCCTCTTCACAGATCACTTCCACCGTCTTGGCTCCCTGCATATGCCCGTAATTGCGGGGCATTCCTTTTGCTTTGGCCCAACGGCCGTTGCCGTCCAGAATAATTGCTACATGATTCGGAATTTTCAGATTCTCTTCCATAGTTTTAAACCTTCTTAAACCGTCATGATTTCCTTGGACTTGCTGTCGATCAGAGCATCAATATCCTTTACATACTTGTCGGTAAGCTTCTGCAGATCATCTTCCAGACCCTTGATCTCATCTTCGGATACTTCTGTCTTTGCCAGCTTCTTGAAGGCATCGTTGCCGTCTCTTCTGATATTACGGATAGCTACTTTGCCTTCCTCACCCTTCTTCTTTACTTCTTTTACCAGATCTTTTCTGCGTTCCTCGGTAAGCTCCGGGAATACCAGGCGGATCACACTGCCGTCGTTGGAAGGGTTGATACCGATATCGGAAGTCATGATTGCTTTCTCGATCTCTTTGATCAGAGACTTCTCCCATGGAGCGATCTGGATGATACGTGCCTCGGGAACGGTTACATTACCCACCTGCTGAATGGGGGTAGGAGTTCCATAGTAGTCAACTCTCAGTTTGTCTAATACATGAGGGTTCGCACGTCCCGCACGGATAGCAGCAAAATCTGCCTCCAGAAACTCATAAGCCTTCTGCATCTTGTCACTATATACCTGTACTCTTGCGTCCATTGTTATCCTCTCTTCTGCGCTCTGCGCCTTTCCATTTTTATTTTCTGAAATTATACGGTTACCTTGGTTCCGTTGAACTTGCCCTTCAAGGTATTCACGATGCTGTTCTCTTCATTCAGGCCGAATACCCACATGGGCATCTTGTTGTCTCTGGCCAGAATGGAAGCGGTCATATCCACTACCTGAAGGTTCTTGGCAATTACTTCATCAATAGATACTTCATCATATTTCTTCGCTGTAGGATCTTTGGCGGGATCTGCATTGTAGACACCGTCGATTGCCTTAGCCAGCAGAATGACATCTGCCTCTACCTCAATGGCACGAAGAACAACGCCGGTATCGGTGGAGAAATAAGGGTGTCCCGTACCACCTGCGAAGAACACTACCATACCTTTGGCAAAATATTTATTTGCTCTGTCCTTGGAAAACAGCTTGGTAAAGGATCCGCACTCAAAAGGTGTCAGGATATTGGTCATCATGCCTACGGAACGGAAAATCTCGGAGACATAAATACAGTTCATGATCGTAGCCAGCATTCCGATCTGGTCTGCCTTGGTACGGTCAATGTTCTCACTGGAACGTCCTCTCCAGAAATTGCCACCACCGATAACGATACCTACCTGAATACCGTCATCTACCAGTTCCTTTACCTGTAATGCTACCTTTCTGACGGTCTCCTCGTCAAAACCGGTCTTCTTCTCTCCTGCCAGTGCTTCTCCACTAAGCTTCAGTAATATTCTCTTCATGGTCATATGCTCCTTATTTTACTTTCTTTTTCTCGGGCTTGTAATCATCGAAGAAGGAAGTCGGGCTGACATCCGCATAGCACTGAGAGCACATACCTTCGATTACGGCACCGTTGTTGATCTGTACGGACTTGGACTTGATGTTGCCCATTACGATGGCGGAAGAATCCAGCACTACAGGTCCCTGTACATCAATATCGCCCTTTACCGCACCTGCAATAGCTGCGCTGATGGCAGTGATGTTGCCGATGACTACAGAACTTGCACCGATTTTTACAGAACCTTCGCTGACGATCTCACCGTTGATCTTGGCTCCCTCTGCAAAGATCTCGGCAGCCTTGGAATTTCCATTGATATATCCGGTAATATTCAGTTTGCCCAGAATATCAATATTTCCGTTGATCGTACCTACCAGATCCATAGATCCTTCAGAACTTACATCTCCGGTGATAACCATACCTGCGGTGATAACTGCTGTTTCATCTGATGCGATTTTTGCGTCCATTCTCTTCTCTGCTCCTTTGCTATTCTCTGTATTCTCCTGCTTCAGAACACTGTCCACAGTCATATCGTTCTGAAGTATACTGTCCAGATCCAGTTCCGGTACGGCCTCTCCTATGGGAGCTTCCTCTATCCGGGATTCTTCTGCCGTTGTTTCCTCTTCCGGCTGTTCTTCTTTTTCCTGGGGAATTTCAATAGAATCCAGGTTCTTCAACATTTCTTCCAATGCTGCATTGTCATTTGGTGTCTCTTCCGCCTGCGGCTCCATCGGAGTCTCTTCCGTTGTCTCCTGCGTATTTTCCACCGGCTGCTCCTTCGTCTCTTCCACGGCTGCCTGATCCAGCTCTTCCTCCGGCATCAGTTCATTGACCGCCTGGGACAGATCTTCCTTCAAGTCTGAGAAAAATCCCATGATTATGTACCTCCATTTGTTTCTTGTTATTTATCAGCGGTTTTCGCGTTCTGCGAACGACCAAAACCGCAACAGGCATTCTCTTCTTACAGGTATTTCTACTCTATATGATGAATCGGCCTGGTATTTTCCGTAATCGGCAGGATCACTGTATCCGGCCGGGCCAGAATATTCTCTATGATATCCGGCAAAGCTTCCACTGTAGTCGGCTTCTCCGCGGAATCATGCAACAGTATGATAGACGTGTCTCTGGTATCGATATCCTTGGTACAGTTTTCCAGTAATGTATCCGTGGATAACTTCATGCTTCCGCCGTCTCCGGAGGACACATTCCAGTCGTAGTATTTCACTCCCTGACTGTCCAGATAATCGATAAAATCATGCATATCGATCTCGCTGACCGTATTGGAGCTTCCACCCGGGAACCGGTAACAGACACTCTCCACTCCGGTGGCCTGATAGATGTAGTCCCTGATCCGGGCAAAATCCTGTGTAAAACTGTCCATTGATTCGTACAATTCCTTATATTTATGACTGTATGAATGCATTCCCAGCGTATGTCCCTCATCAACGATCCTTTGCAGCGCCTCTTCTGCATTGGTTCCTTCTTTTCCCACCACAAAAAATGTGGCTTTGACATTGTAGCTGTCTAAAATATCCAGGATGTCATTCGTATAAATACTGGGGCCATCATCGAACGTCAGATACACCTTGTGAATTTCTTCCTGCCCGGAGCTTTCCTCCGCCACCGGCTCTGAAGCTTCTGCACCGGAACTGTCCTCCTGTATCTGAGGTGTCTGTACCGGTGTACTCTTCTGCTCCTGCAACTGCTGCAGCAGCGTCTGTAACTCCTGATTCCGGATATCCAGTTCATCCAGTCTCTGCTCCAGTGTCTTCAAAGTTCCGTCAATCGTATGCAGCCTGCAGATCAGATACACACAGCACAGGAGCGGAATCACGATTCCCGCCGCCACGATACCTATGATCATCTTCTTCAACCGCTGCACTCTTTTTCGCCGGGTTTCCGGCAATGTCTGTTGAAGTTCTTTTGCCATGAATCTGTTAACGTCTCTCTTCCTATTTCGAAAATCTCAGCCTCCATCAGACAAGACTTCTGTAACAGTATAGCATATTCCACTTTTTTGGGAAAGAGATTTATGTAAAATGTTATTTTGTAACGCAGGAAGCCGCAGGAGATATTGCTATCCCTGCGGCTTCCTGCGTTATAATTTCATTCCCCTGTTTGTATTCCCCCGTATGCCTGGGTTCCCTACCCAATTTCCTGCATTCTTCGTTCCGGATAATGTCCCATAATGAAATTATGGAAAAAGAGTTCCGGAAGATGGTGACTCCGAAAGCGATACCAGATATCCTCCGGTACATTATCAAACTGCCAGATCTGTCCGTTGTTTGCAAATTCGATTTCCAACATTTGCTGCTGGGCATCGTACCCGGCAGACTTGATCATGGGATTTGCCCACATTATTCGCTTCATCTTTTGTTCTCTCTTTCTCATCCTGCTTGTTGTCACCCCTGACATAAATGTCCATTCGCTGTAAGGCGTTCAGCTGTATCTTTTTCCTGAAAGATTTCCCCTTATACTTTCACGTGAAGATTTTTGTCCCACCCACTGTGACAATTGCAGTATATTTTATTTTTCCCTTCGTTTTCCCTTATGCAGGTTTTAGCATACTTTCTGAATACATTGTTGTATCCCCACCCCCAGTGGTTCCTGCTGCAAGTAATATGTACTTTGTATTTCTGCAGTTCATACATTATTAAGTTTTTTCGTAAGTGTAGCAAGGGCTTATTGTGTGTTGTTTGTTACCTGGTAGTTCTAATTGTTATAGTACGAATTTGAAGGCACCGGTGTCGTTGACAACTTCTTCGTAAACATCATAGTTTGCATAGTGAGTGCAAAGTACCCGGTAGGTTTTACCATTAACTGCGTCGGGATAAGTCACTCCGCAAACTAAAATATCTTGATTCTGATTTTCTGCCCCTGAAGAAGTCATTACTGTTTTCCAGCCGTACCACATTTTTTGCTGTACCTTTATATCTTTTACTCCAATAACACTGGATACTTCCACAGATAGCGTAGTAAATGTCATTTCTAATCCATTTAATGTAAACGCCATTGTGATTTCGCAATCAACCATCGTTGTTAATGGTTGCACTGTCGAATTGTATTCAACCTCTTTGTTTGTCACATTTACATTTGGGATATTACTGTCTGCAAGCTCCTCTGCATGTGTTTTTAAACCCACTGTTGGCATTGCCAAAATTGCAATTAACATAGCTGCTAATGCTCTGACACTCCACTTTCTCTTTTTCGTTCTTTTCAATACTTTGCTCCTTTCCATCATAAGAATACTTTGCTACACATTTAAGGTATTATCATCTTTGCCATGATGTCCCTCTATATACTTCATGACTTGTGTCTCACAAATCTTACAAACTTTTTTAAAATTCATTCAACGATTCATTCAACGAATTCATTCAACGAATTCATTCAAAAAATTCATTCAACGATTCATTCAACGATTCATTCAACGATTCATTTAACGATTCGCTTAAGCATCATATTTACAATTTTTATGTTTCTATTTTTACAAACAAAAAACCTCAAAATTCTAACCATAGAATTTCAAGGTTTTTATGTATGAAGCCTATTGCTGATTTCCCTCGTGACTTAAAATTACATTTTTATACGCTATTACAATATCCCGGATTCTCTCCTCATCATTTCTGCCTATAACAATATATTTTTCTTTACCATAGTAAAAATACATTATGTAGGTATATTCCCCAGATGACTCTTCTTTCGAAAAGACATCAAAATTAATTCCCCCATCCTCAAATTCTTTTTCAAAAGTATAACCTGGATATGTTTCCCTAACTCTCTGAATTTCCTGAGGATATATTCTTATTTCAAATCTCAAAGTATCATCAACATTATTCATGTAAACATACACTGTATCATTATATTTGTTTCTAATTATCTTAGCAAAATTAAATAAATACGTAGAATTTCCTTCCATTTCAACTATCTCTTCAACATATTCATTATAATTTTCTGGTATTTCTTTTATATTGTAATATTCTCCAATCACATAATTATCCGAATTAATATCCACACCTTCCGGTGCCGTAATCATAGTAGTTCCTTCCTCATTCTTATCCATCCACCAGAAGAAACCTCCATGCTTCTCCGCATTGGCAACTACCTGCCAGGAACCGCCAAGTACCATTACGACAAGTACCGCTGCCGCTACTACCGCAAATCTGCGTCTGTGAAAGTACCAGAGCACTTTATGAAGCTTACCCTCCCTGGGCTTGTCCTCCTCTTTCTCTGCAACAGGTTCGCTTTTGTCCCTCTCTTCTTCGGTGCCAAGCAACAGGCGCTCCTCTTCTTCCCTTTCCTCACAATGTTTCCAGAAATCATCCAATGCCTCTTCCACAGGCAATTCATCTTCTATATTGTCTTCCTCTGTTTTCAGGTTATCCAGCAGTTTCATTAATGTCTGTACTTCATCCGCATCAAACTCTTCATCTGATGCTTCCATAATGTACCAGTCCAACCGCTTGGTAAGCTCCTGAATCAGGCTTTCGTTATCCTGCTTCTTCATTTTAATTCCAATTCCTTTCCCTTCTGCATATCCTTATCTGGTGTAATATTGGTCCCTCGTTAAGTACATGGTTCTTTTTTGTCAATTCATACAGATTTTTTGTATTTTTTGTCGATGCCGGACTCGTTGGGTATGTTTTGGGCTATCTTGCTTCTCAATCTGCTGATCCTGACACTCATATTGTTCTCGGATATTTTCTCAAGCTGTGCCAGCTCGGAAATTGAATAACCATGAAGAAAATATTTGTAAAATCTGTTTTTCTCCTCTTCCGTCAGGCCTTTCGTTATTATGAGATCAAGTTCTGATTTTCCGTAACCGTCTTCCGTGAATGTATATTCGTCGGCATCCAGGCCGACTTCACATTCTATCTTCTTCAATGACTTATTCAGTTCACGTATTTTATTCTTGGCAGTATTGATCAGCCATCCCATTGGATTGGAATGCTCGCAGAGAATATCCCACTTTTTATACGCAACATAATACGTTTCTTGCAGGACATCCTTTGCCAGTTCCTTGTCTGCCACCCTGTAGCGGATAAACTTGTATATTTCCGCCTGTGTCCTACGGTACATCTCATCAAATTCTTGATGGTCTCCTGTTGTCTCTTCTTTCTGCATGTGCACCTACCATCGCCTCATATAGAGGTTTTATCTTTCTAAAATATTTACTCTATAATTTAACATTTATCCCCGTACTAAATATAGATGATTTTACTATAAAGTAAAAATTTGTTTTACATCTGCTTATATTTTACTTTTCGTAGATTTTGTGTCAATTTTTTCTCATCGACAAATACTGTTAAAATTTGCAATTTTTGTTGTTGACAAACGGTATCTCTTTTGTTAGAATGAATCACGGTGATTGCGTTAGCCGTCACGTGATGCTGCTGTGGCTCAGTCGGTAGAGCGTCGCATTGGTAGTGCGGAGGTCACGGGTCCGATTCCCGTCAGCAGCTCTCATATAAGAAGCGGAAACATTGATTTTACAGTGTTTCCGCTTTTTGTTTTTCACAAACGCTGTAGATTTTCTTACTGCAAATCTCATCTCTGTCACAAAATTATAAATCCTCCAATAATACATGTGCCGGTATCTCCAGCACTTCAGCAATATCAAATATTACCTCCAAAGAAAACGGCTGGTCACAATTCGGTGCCTCGATCTTGGTGAGATAGCTGATACTAATACTTACTCTGTCCGCCAACTGCTCCTGTGTAAGTCCTCGTTGTTTTCGATATTTTTTAATCGCCTGTCCTATAATTTTATATTGTTCCGAATGTTTCTGACTCATTCCCTCATCTCCTGTTTCCTACCTCTACAATTCTAAAGGATAATGAAAGAATGAATGTTTCAGTCATAATGAAAGTTATGGGTAAAAAAATACCGATTTATTTTGCATCCGTTTCCAATGCCTGATAAATCGGTATTTCATAAACAATTATTTTCTTCCTAATAGTTTAATCTCTGCGTAATGTAAATTTTCCTACCACTTCATTTAAGGAATATGCCTGTGCCGACAATTCCTCGCTGGTTGCAGAAGATTCCTCCGCAGATGCGGAATTGGATTGTACGACCTCCGAAATCTGAGTCACCCCCACTTCTGCCTGTTCCATTGCCTGTGCCTGCGCTGTTGATTCTTCACTAAGTCTCCTGGAATCTGCTGCGATCTCCTTAACTCCGGTCACAATCTGCTCCAGTGATTCCGCTGCCGCTTCAGCGGCCTGATTTCCCCTCTCAATTTCCTGCAGAGAGCCTTCGATCAGACTTCTGGTATCCACTGCGGACTGTGCACTCTGTTCTGCCAGTTTACGAATCTGTTCTGCCACAACAGCAAAGCCTCTTCCTGCTTCCCCTGCTCTGGCAGCCTCGATTGCGGCATTCAATGACAGCAGGTTGGTCTGACTGGCAATGTCTTCGATTTCTGCAATAATATTCTGAATCTTTTTGGACGTATCGTTGATTCGATCCATCTCTTCCATAAGAGATTTCATCTGTGCATGTCCGGCATCCGCCTGCTGTGCATAATTTTCCGCCTTCCGGGTGGTCTTCTGCAATTCACCCGCCGTACGGTTCACTGCATCCGCAATATTTGTAATCGTTGCTGTCAGTTCCTCCACCGAACCTGCCTGATCGGTAGCTCCCTCCGCAAGGGACTGGGCAGATTCTGCCAGATTCTCAGCGCCGGCTGATACCTGTTTTGCAGCTTCTTCTACCTGATGCAGCGTACCGTTCATCTGGCGGTTCATTTTACGCATGGCATCCTTCAATGCCACAAACTGTCCTACATATTTATCCTCAATCTTAGTGCCGATAGCATAATTTCCCTCTGCCATCTGTCCCAGAAGTTCTCCGGCATCCGTAATGATCATATCCAGATCCGATGCCATCCCCTTTGCCACCTGTATCATATAAGAAATCTCATCTTCCGTTGCACACTCCGGAAATGCGCTGTTTAAATCTCCCTGTGCGAAGGTCTGCAGACGATCTGCCAATGCTATCATGGGCTTTTCTATGTCTTGCGCTATTTTTCGTCCCAGGATCACCGAACTCCAGAAAGAAACCACAACGATTGCCAGGATCACCAACAGCATATTCCGTTCCATTGCCCGCAGATCCGCTTCCGCACGGTCACCTTTCTGCACGCACAGGTTCATCAGTTCAACGAATTCTGCATAAATCTGTTCATATTGAGCCGTCAAATCTGTCGTATCCAGTTCCTGCGCTTCCAGATAACCATCCGCATCATCCGAAGTTGCCAATTCCAAGATTCGTGCATCCAGCTCCCAATAGCCATCAAGTTCCGTCAAGACCGCATTGTAAGCTTCTCTTCCCTCGGAGAATTTGAGTGTTCTGCTCAATTCATCCATATAAGTTTCGAATGCCTCTTTCTTCTGGTCATGCAGAGCTGTCTGCTTTTCGATCACAGCTTCATCATCATACCCGACCACTGCGCGCAATGCACTTCTACTCTCCGAAAAAGCGGTCATCGCCTTACCGATATCCCCCTGTGTAAAACCATACCGATTCAGTGCTTTTTCATACTGCGCCGCAGCAATCAGAAGCGCTCCGATTCCAATGATTGCAGCGACTGCTCCAATTACCGCCACTTTTGCGAATCCCTTTGTCAATCGCTTCTTAATACCTTGTTGCTTTTGTGTTGCCATATATCGGTCCCCCTTGTTATTTATAAAAAATGCTACAATTTGTATTTTCATGTAAATTGTAGCACTTTCTGCTTTCCTCTTCAACTGCACAAAGGTATGATATCCTGTTCCCATATCTCCTTCCGATGTTTTCTTTTTATAGGGGAGCTTATAATCTTTTTTTCCTGCAAATAATCATCCAGTTCCATATTTCTGCATGTCATTTTGTCCGCCTCTTTACTCATGCAACTCCAACGGCAATCCATCCGGGTCATGAAAGAAAGTCATCTTTTTGCCGGTATAATCGTCAACCCGAATCGGCTCACATTCAATTCCTACCTCTGCCAGCTCTTTCACCGTCTGCTCTACACTATCAACGCAGAACGCAAGGTGACGCAAACCACATGCCTCCGGGCAATTTACACGTTTAGGAGGATTTTCTTCAGCAAAAATCTCCAGCTCTGTGTGTTCATTGACACGAAGATCCAGCTTCCAGTCCTTACGCTCTGGGCGGTAATTTTCTCTGATGACAGAGAATCCCAGCCTGTTTATATAGAAATCCTTTGCGTCTTCGTAGTTGGATACGATGATTGCAATATGATGTATTTCTGATAAATTCATTTTTCTCACACTCCATTTTTTATTTCCGTTATAAACTATATAGTAACCTTAAAAAAACATTATAGGATTTGACGTTTACAGTAAACAGACATAGCCTTGCGTAAATCGAGTAGGAGGGAAAATTAAATAAATTTTCCCGACCTCTCACACCACCGTGCGTACCGTTCGGTACACGGCGGTTCAATCAATTTAACAAGTAACACACCTTTCGGTGTAGTAGCCTTATATGTGATTTCTGTTCGTCGGACCAGAGATTTGCCAACTTACAGCTTCCTTCAGATTCCACCTCACGATGGACACCCTTACTGTTCGGCTATACACTTCCCACTATCTGGGCGTGTTCGGGACTTTCACCCGTTAGAGTGCGCCCATGGCGCGCAAACTTAAAAAGAGGACTTCGAGAAGTCCCCTTAACCGTCTACTCAATACCATACTTCTTCTGCATTGCCAACAATACTTCCGGCTCGTCCAACCGTGCTACCTTATCGGTATCTCCTCCGGCATTCATTCTCTCTGGCCCTGCGGACGTATTTTTCCCCGATGTGCTCCATTGGTGTACCGTATACTGGACAGATTTTATCATGTTCACAGAATACTAATTGCCAACTTAATTTATCCCATATTTCTTTTTCATTGTCTTTAAGATTTCAGGTTCTCCAAACAAGGCAATCTTATCTGCATCACCGCCAGCAATCATACTATTTATCAGCTTTACCAACTGGCTTTCGCCTTCCTCTCTCCCTTCCTCTCTGACGTCATCATCATGTAACAGTTCTTTCATGTACTCTGACCTCCATTCCTCATTCTCTCTGGCCCTGCGCACCGCTTCATCCATCCGCCGTGTCAGATTTCCTCCGACCTTGCCATCTCTGATATAATCATACAGCTCCCGCAGATTCTCCGGCACTTTCTCAGGTTCTGCGACGCAGTTATAAAAAATCTTCTCCGTTCCGTCCTTCAGGCATAACTCCCTATCTTCCTTGCAAAGATTCTCAAAGGAATATTTCGCATAACCTAATCCAAAAGGATCAAAGGTACAAAGAAACAAAACCTTTCCCTCCGGCAGTTCCCGGTAGGATTTTCCTCTGCTCAGATGGTCTGTGTCCATCGTGGATTGATAAAATCTGCTTCTCTTCGGTAGTTCCAGTCTTTCTACCGACTGATGGTTCAGATTCTGCATCTCTGCATCATAGATGCGCTTCCGGTCCCTCGTGTACATATCTAACCGAACCGGCTTACCCTCGGAAGTATACCGGAACTCCCGCTGGGGCTGAACGTCTTCCAGTTCTCCCACCCGCTCTTCCAACATCTGTTCCAGCACATCATGGCAGAGCACTTTATCCCCCATCGCCTTGCCAAACATAAAATCATCTGCAATCGTCAATTCTTCATACCGTTTTGCCATCCACATTCTCCTTTGCATTTGCCACAGGAGAATATGCCAACACCTTCACAGAATCGAATTTCAATTCATTCTATGCCTTCTCCTGCTCTATTGTAATTATTGGGTAATTAAGCAGGGATTCCTCTGAAGTCATAGACACCGGCGTGAAACCGATATAGAAATTCGAATTAGAAAATCTGCTTACACATAGAGAATATCAGACCTATATTTAATTGTCAACGTGGCAAAATAGCAAAATCCCAGCTATGCGAATTTAGACAATATGTCTTATAGCACTATAATTGGGGCAATATGACATAAAAATGCATTATTCTACCCAACACCATCCTTCATCCAGAATGTTTATTTCGGAACAATACATCATATATTTTTCATATTGTTTGGTGGTTCCTGCTTCATCTTTTGTTATATAAGGTATTTCGCCAGTATATACATATCTTTCAATTGCCGTGTCTGTTGGTGTATATGTCAATGATACCTTTCCCGCAAATTCAGCACTATAAAATCCATCTATAATCTCAGTCTGCTCCTCTTCCGGCGTTTCAAAAAGTAATTTTTTCATAATCCGCATTTTATCTTCGGTAGTAAAATCTTCATACCCTTCATAATGAGATGCAATAAATTCCACCATTTTTGCATCTGGATATTCACCGGCATACCCTAATAACAATATTTCAATGCCGTCGTCCTCCCAAAGTCTGAAATGCGCCGCCAGCATATTATCATACGCCTGCAAATTTCCATATTTTATTGCTTTCCTATAGTACTCATCCGCTTTTGCCAGATCCACATCATAATACAGCCCATTTGCGAACATGAATCCCAGATTACTACATGCAATATCATTTTGGGCAAGCTTCTCCATACTGTATATCTGTATTACCGTTTCATAGTCCCCTGCGAGGTATGAGTTTTCCGCATATTTCAATAGGGTAGTTACGCTGTCTCTCTCGTCAATAACAGCCCCGTAATTGTTCGTAGTGTTCTCTACATTTGATGAAACAATTGTTGCTTTTACATCCTGAATATTGGTCTCAACATCGTTTCGGACCATTTCCAGCTGCGTATTGAAATCCTGTTGTAAAATCTGTAATTGCTTATTGTAGCTGTTCTCAACAGAAAATAATTTCAACATCATCGTTCCGGAAAACAGTAAGCTCAACACTGAAATGAGTAGTTTTATCTTATCCAGTTTTGAAATTTTATCCTTGTCGTCTTTTTTGTGATCCATTTCCCCTAGTATATACTATCCCCATCACTTCACAATTTCACCTTTTGCTTATCATGTACATTAATTTCTGATCCAAGCTGTATCTCGATCATCTTCAATTCCGTCTGTGCCGTCACCATATGGCAGCATCCGGCGGGCATTGTTACCACATCCCCCACCTTTATGAATCGCTCCACACCATCAATGATTGTTTTCCCCTTTCCTGATATCACAACCCATACTTCATTGCGGTGCTTATGATTATGATAATTCATGGAATGCCCTTCATTGAGAGTCAACTTAACGGTCATAGAACCTGTTTCTGCATCCAGCACCTGGAATCTTCCCCAACTCTTCTCAGCAAACATGATCTGTTGCTCGAACTTATCCACAAATGGCTTAATGTAGGAGCTCTGTTCTTTATCAGAGACCAGAATTCCTTCCGGAGATGCAGATATCACAACATCATGAAGTCCCATTGCCAAAATGGGAATCTCCATCTCATTCACGATATGTACATTAGTGCAGTTGTCATTTAATATCCCTTTCCCGACAACAGCATCCTCCATTGCTTCCGTCAAAGTATTCCATGTTCCAAGATCCTTCCACTGTCCGGCAAAACGTTGTACCTGAATCTTATGTTCTTTCTCAACTACTGCGTAATCAAAAGAAATCTTAGGAAGCGTAGCATACTTTTCAAACAGATCCTGATAATCAGTGAAATCAATTAATTTGTGGGCAATCTCCATAACGTATTTCAGCTTATATGCAAAAACGCCACCGTTCCACAAAGCTCCCTGCGTAATGTACTCTTTCGCCACTTCCATCGATGGTTTCTCTTTGAAAGTAGCCACCATAGCCGTCTGGTCGGAAGATACCGGAATGATGTATCCATATTTCTCACTGGGATATGTGGGTTCGATTCCCATTAATACTAAGTTTGCCTCTCCTGTGTCTGCTTGTACTGATAATTGCTTCAGTGCCTCAAAATAATCTGCTTCCACATAGGGATCCACCGGACATACTACCACTGATTCCTCCGGGGACACTCCCATTACATCCACCAAATATGCTGTAGCCAGTGCAATTGCCGGAAATGTGTCTCTCCTGCAAGGCTCCACTGAGATTCCCACATCTTCTCCCAATTGATTATGAATTGCGGAAACCTGCGTTTTGCTTGTAGCAATCGTTACCGTTGCTTCCTCATCTACTTTTTTAATCTGGCGGTAAACTCTCTGCACCATGGATTCATAGGATCCATCTTCCTGTCTGAAAATCTTAATAAATTGTTTGCTTCTAATATCATTCGACAACGGCCACAAACGTTTTCCTGATCCGCCAGACAATAACACGATGTTCATAATATCTTCTCCCAGATTTATCTCTTTCTGTATTTTTGCTTTCCTATCATCCACGGTGTAATTCTATCAATAATTTCGTAAATCACACTGCAAATAATCAAGGTGATAACAACAGTCACTCCAGACAACAAAAAGTTCTCTCTTAAAATATCTGTCGATACATGAAATGGTATCGAAATAATTTTTAAAATAACTCTGTATATCGGCCCGTGAACGCACAAAGTAACCAATGAATTTCGTCCCAAATATTGCAAAATCTTGTTCTCATTGATGCTTAATGATATCAGTGCTACTCCTATCACCCCAACAGTTGCTGTAACAAACCACATAAATCCTGTGATTAAACGATTATATGCAAAGAAGAAATTTAGTCCCATTAAGATAGTTGCTGTACCTATCCATAGTAGTTTTTTATATGTAATTTCCTTTTTTATTATTTCCGACAAGCCCACTCCCAACGCATAAAATCCTATATATTTTGCAATCCAGTTAATCCCCCATAGCATTCCAGGCAACGGAATAATGGCATAAAAAATACTTAACGCCACAGAAATAACATATCCAGTTCTATTGTTCCCTATGTTAACCATTACATTAAACATAACTATCTAAGCTATTTTTTTCAAATTCTTTTTTGTCCTTAAAAGGACAAACTTCAAGGCAAATATAACATTGGACGCATGTCTCACCATCTACAACAGGATACTCAAATCCCTCGTCGTCTTCTTTCATTACTATAGAATTGGTAGGACAAATAAGATAGCATGCCCCACAACCACAACATTCTTCCTTCCGTTGAAAAAGAACTGGATACTTTCGCATAATTATTCCTCAATATTTGTGCTTTAATAGCACTGACAAATGTCTACACGTTTGTTTATTTGCATACTCCCTTTCGCACATTAATCAGCGCATATTTTATTTTTGTCTTCTGTAATACATTTCAAGAAATCTAACGATTCTTTTCTATATTCTTGTATTTTTTCTTCATAATCCATATATGGCATTTTATATTCCTTAATATTAGAAATTTCAAAATCATATACTACTCTTTCTTCAATTTTCAATCGCCTTAGTAAATCAATTTTTCTTGTATCCTTTGAATTGGCTTTTTCAAAACAAAAGAAAGGCACACTAAACTGAATAGATAAGGCAATCGCATGAAAAGAATTTGTACATACAAATTTAGCATTCATCAAATATCCCAAAAATTCTTCTGGCCCGCAATTACTTATCACATTTTTTCCGTAGGCAGCAATTCCATAATTAGCATTAATGTAGTAAGCCTTAATTCCAAACTGCTTGGTTAGCTTATTAATTGTTTTTCTAAATTTTATAGATTTATTTCTTCCCAAATAATAACAAACAATATAATCCTTTTCCGTTTCTGCAGGTTTTTTTGCTATTTTTTTTATTATTTCTGCTTTGACGAGTAATGTTGGATCCAAAACTCCTTTTGCACATATTTTAGGACTAACTCGTCTAAGAATATCAATACTAGTTTCTTCGCGAACGCTTACTTCCAAAAAGTTCAAAATGTCGTTTTTAAATCTGCTTATTTCATTTTCATTAGCTGTTCCTAAACTAGCTGCATAAGCGTACACAGGTATTTTAGCCTGCGAAATTTCAAAATAGATTTCATCAAAATCTGGTGCGAGCGGGTTCCAAATTTGATCACTTCCTACAATAAGCGCATCATAATGTTGTTCCGCAAATTTAATGACTTCTTCCTGCTCGACAAATTTTTCCTTAGTGATATTTAAATATTTTTTTCTAAAATCAATAAATTTAAGAATCCTTTCTTTTCTGGATTTATAGTATGGTAATCTTACGAAATTTTTAATCTCATTTTTTATCGAATCATTTTCTAAAAAAATGGAATTATTACTAGTCTGTAATTTTGACTGATAGTCAATAAATTCTATCTCAATACCAGTCTTCTCTAATACTTTTTGCAGGCAATATGCTTGTAATACCGCTCCATAATTATTTGCAAAGTGATATGTGATAATTCCTATGCGCATGCTTTCCTCCTAATGTTCTATCACTGTTCTCCCAAACATTTTCTTAATAGCGTTCAGAAAATTATCTCCCCCTATTTTTTTAATGGCATTACGAAGATAATACTTTCCGCCTAAAATTCTACAGGTCGTTATAATTCCATATTTATTTATCATCTTTATTGCAAACTTTCTAACTTGCGGTCGTTTGGTTGGATGTAATAATGGTAAATTCTGCTCTGCTATGATTATGTATTCCGTAGGTACTATAGTAATTAAATTATCATCAATCACCCGTTTTAAAAAATCTTTTCCTTTTTCCACATTAACGATTACAGATGATACACAACAAGTTGAATCTGGGAATTCCTTTATTATTCTACTCGCACCGTTAAAATCTCCTATTGAGATATCAGATGCTTTTATCATTCCTGCATACTTACATTCATAGCAACTAGGTCTTAAAAAAAATCCAGGAAAAAAAAGGCGCATATAATAATCATTTTCATTGTCTATTCTAACTTTTCTTCCCGTATCATATGTATATTCAGAAACTTGAGATCCTTGCTTTCCTGATTCCTTATTTCTAAACGTATGCTTCATCAACTTTCCATTTTTTTGTTCTAATTCCTTTCTATATTTTTCTACGGACTTTTGAGAGCCAACGCCATGACAAATAATATCAATCAAAATAACATTATCCGGTATTATTTTGTACTTTTTATGTATCAACGAACGCAACATTCCTATTTGGCACGATGTTCCAAACAGCAATACCATTCTATCGGATTTTATATCATCGTACACAGCTCCTAAATCAATTATATACGATTTAGCCTGATAATATTTGCTACCATGCATCTGCGACACACTATCCATATTCTCTGCTCTTTGATAAATTAACCCTTGGTCTGTCTCTGTTATTGCATATACAACACCATTATTAAGAAAAGCTTCTTCTGCAAACGCTGAAAACATACCACCCGATGAACTTAGTGTTCTCTGTTCACTGTCATTATTCCAAGCAGCATACGCCTTTTGTATCCATTGTTTATCATTCATATCCTCAATTAAACTCTTTCTATAAAGAAACTTTGAATCAAACAGTTAACTTTATTTTCTAAACCATCTTCGAATTCTATCTATAAATATTGCCCTAATCTCTACAACCTCTTTAATTCCCATTAATCCAGAGCAAGCAATATAAGTTAATAATCCCATAATTGTTAATACTGCAAGTGCAAAAAACTTTGTAAGTGTATTAGTCACAAATTGAAATATATATTTTTGGCTTGCATAAACCAACATTGACATCATCATGCATGAAAATACTATTTTTAATATCTCTTTTAACACTCGTTTTAACTCTAGACCATTCATTTTTTTGGTTAACTGAAACAAAAGAAGTATTGTTGTTAAAATAGAAGCAAGGCTGGTAGACAATGCCAAGCCCATATGTTTATACTTTTCAATCATTAACATGTTTAAAATTATATTTAAAGTAACTGCTATGATAGAATTTATTGTTGGTGTTTTTGTATCGTTATAAGCATAAAAAACTCTATTTAAAACAGGATTGACATTAACCGTTAAATAACCAATTGCATACATTTGTACACATTCTGCCGTTATAACCGTATCTTCACTGGAAAAGGAGCCTCTTTGAAATAAAAAATCAATAATAGGGTTAGCTAATATGAATATCAATGCTGAAAGTGGCAAAATAATATATGTCAATATTAAAATGCACTTATTAATATATCTCTTTATCTCTCCATCATTTTTTTCTACTGCTAATTTAACCAATTCCGGATACAACACGGTCGCTACCGATGTACTTAAAAATGAATATAAGATACCATTTACCTTATTCGCATAATTCATAGCAGAAACTGTTCCGGAAGCAAGTGAAGATGCAAAATTTCTGTCAATAATTGTATTAAGTTCAGAAACAGCAATTCCAATGAATATCGGCAGAATTAAAAAAAACATTTTTTTAATTCTTGTTTCATTCATATTGATATATAATGTATATTTAAACCCATGTTTCCTGCAAGAAAAAAACAGACATACGAGGCATATAACATTTCCCAATACTGCCCCATAAATCATTATATATAAATTTTCTGAAATTCTGCTATACACAATTCCTATAATGACTAAAACATTAATAACACCATCTATTGCTGTCGCTAGGAAAAATGCTCGAAATATCTGTAAATATGCTTTTAAAACATTAAATAGCAATATTGGAATTGTTGCTAACATCATTATCCGCGTAAATTGTGTTGCTAACTTATAAGTTTCATTATCAAATCCTGAAGCGAAAAGAGAAACAAGGATGCTTGGAAATAAAAAGAATACTATTGTCAAGCATAGTCCTAGCAATGATGTTGTATTAATAATATTGCTTGTAAAACGATTAGCATCTTCTTTATTTTCATGATATAGCGGAACATATACTGTAGCTATAGAACTTCCAATGCATGCCAATATCGTATTTGGCAGGGTAAATGCTGTTATAAATGCATCTGTAATTGATCCAGCACCATAGACTCCCGCAAGTACCGACTCTCGAATAAGACCTAAAATTCTGGTCAACAGCATTGCAATAGTTACAATCACCGTTGATTTTAAGAGATTTGAATTTCTCATTTCCTTCTTCTCCCCATTACAATGATAAAAGACTTCAATTTTTGACGAAAAGAGAAATATATACTCAAAAGCCAAAACAATTTTAGCTTATAAACGTATGCAACTATTATAACTTCTATTTTTTTTGCAATAGACTTGTCAAATTCTTTTAGTGCTTCTTTATATGGCGATGTTTCAATTAACGATAGCATTCTGCTTTTTCTATTCTTTATATCCGTAAAATCAGGATTATAGAAATAGTCTTTTGTAATATTGAATAGAGAAGTTATCACCAGTGAGTTATATGATTCCTTAAATCTGTCTTCAAATCTATAATATAGTTTTATAAACTTTTTAATTTCATTCAAATATTCGTTATATATTTCAATATAATTTTTCTTGAAAGAATGAACAGCTGATGAATCTCTTATGTAATAATGATACAAAATCTTGTTATATATTCTAAATCCCCTAGTTTTTTCAAAAAAATATAAATTGAAAATTGCATCCTCATTAAGGCCTATATTCAAAAACTTAAGTGATGCTTTTTCTATCACTTTTTTTCTATAAATTTTTCCCCATACAGTATTTAAAAATCCTATCTCTTCATGCAATATATTTTTTGCGTATCCCCTATTGATTGAAGACAATATATAATTAGTTTTATTATCACCTGTACATATAATTATGTCCGGTTGTACCTTCAAGGCTTCTACTGAAGAATTCGGATATTCAAAAACCGCATGACACATAACCATGTCTGTATCATCATTTATATTTGCAAGTAAAAATTCCAAATAAATATTCTCTATCCAGTCATCACTGTCTATAAAAGCAACAAACTCCCCTTCCGCATATTTCAGTCCAAAATTTCTTGCTGCTCCCCCTCCTTCATTTTTTTTATGATAAACCCGGAAACGACTATCCAGTTTTTTATATTCATCACAAATTAATCCTGAACTGTCAGTAGAGCCATCATCAATAAGCAAACATTCCCAGTTACTATACGTTTGATGCTGTATGCTGTCCAAGCAGCGGCTAAGTTCTTTTTCCGTATTATATATTGGAATTATAAGCGAAACCTTTGGCGTCATAATCATCTTTCCTTCCTATAATGTCAAGCCCTAAATTATTAAATTTTAGGCTTTTCTTTAAATATTTACCTCATAAAGCAAAGCCAAAAATGTATGACAGTCATCGTATTTTATATTGAACAACTAAAAGGGGATATAGTTTATAAAGCATCCCATTGTTTTGCATTATAAAAGATATAAATGCTCTGTTAACTATGATTGTGAGTCTTCCGTGTCTAGAGGGATCGTGTCCCAACTTCCTTAGTCCCACCTGTTCATACACCGAGTGCCCGCTAAACTTTCTAACAGGTTCATGCCTTACGGAGAGAACTACTTTCTAAACATCTAACTACTTCTTTTGAATACAACGTCCAATCATGTTGTTAAATAGAACAAACAGTATTAAAACATATTCAGCGAAAAAACCTGATGAGCACGTGATTCGTCTGGCAAGAATAATAAAAATATATAATGACAACATGGCTTTTTCAGGTATTCTTCCTTCGCCTGACCCAAACATCTCCATACGAAAATATTTTTCCATGTCCGAGTATACTTTAGCCGACATAGTTTGCGATATTATAACCCCTATTAATCCGAAATTCAAATATCCTTCCATTGACCAGCCTCCACGCAAACCCGGATGATTTTTCCACCCTAGCAAAGTAGTTGTTGAGTACCTTCCCCAATCCCATTTTGTCCTTATTTCACTAAATGATGATGGTATAAAAGACAATAATGCTGAAAGATAAGTCCGTCCCATTGCCCATTCAGAATTTGTATTATTCTCAAATCCATATAAAATTAATCCGCCATCCCTTATATCGCAAAACGTATTTCCATATACTAAATTTCCAAGAAGCGTAAAGTCACCTGATGAAGATCTCACATTACCAATCAGTAGTGCAATTATTATCAAAACAATTGCATATTTTATTGATTTGTTGAAAACTTTTCTCGAAAAAATTGCCTTTCTATACAATATATATACAACCATCCCCCATAAAATATCCATTACAAGCGTTGCCCTTTTTCCCATTAACACACATGCTACAATACCTATTATTAATAATTTCAGATGCCTCTTCCTATTAATATAGCAAAATCCGTAATATAAAGTCATTATAGTAATAATTACCTGCATAGCTTGATTTATATAATAAATTGTACCATTTTCAGATGTTCCTGTTGATCCAAAAAGACTGAATCCTTTTAATATAAATATTGAGTATATAATCCATATTGCCAACGCCACTAAAAATTCCAAATCTAAGAATGAATCTACAGAATATCTTTCAGAATTATTCATTCTACGTCTTACAAATTTAGGTGTTTTCTTAGAAAATTCTAACTTTAGTAACGTTGCAATAAAAAAAATAAAGCCAAAACAATTTATTTTTAGCGATTTCAATAAGTATGGATAATAGTTGGATGCGTACATATATGCGGAATTTCCCAATAATTTTATCCATGCCTTAGGCGTAAATGCAAAAGGTGTAATTAGGAAAAGTATTACTGCATATTGAAAAATATAAGCATTACATATCGAAAAAATATATCCTTCTGTTCTATATTTTTCATACAAATAAAAAAGAAAAAGCATCAAGCTAACAATATATAAAACTCCAACAATTACTATTTCATTTGTTTCCATTTTCCATTTCCTTAAGTAAATCAAATAATTTTAGAGACGAAATATGCCACGAATATCTATCGAGAATTCCAAATTTGTTATCTATAACGTTTAAGTTTTCGATGTGTCCATTCTTCAAATGATTAATATAATTTACCGCATCAAACAGTATCTCATGCATGACCTCTGTATCTGACACAATAATACACTTACACCCGGCACTCATGGCCTCTAGTGGAGGTATTCCGAAGCCTTCATATATGCTTGGAAACAAAAAAGCCTTACAGTCTCTCATAAGCGTTTTCGCTTCTGAATCACTTACAAATCCCAACAATTTCATATTAGAAGGACATTGAAATCCCAAGTTATCAGAAAAGACCTGTTCATTTATAGAACCGGCTATTGCGAATATCTGATCTGGCATCTGTCGTGCAGTTTCAGCAATCCATTTAAAATTTTTATTTGGTTCCAGACTTCCCATACCAAAATAAAAATCATTCTTTTCTAATCCATATTTTTTTAACGTTCCTTCCGAAAATTCAACACGCTCATAATGTTGCCATGCATTTGGAATCACAACAATCCTATCTTCTGATACTCCATAGTATTTTATTATTTCTTTTTTAGAAAATTCGGATACTGTTATTATTCTTTTTGCACGTTTTGTTTCATTTTTAAATAAAATGTTATACCACATTCTGAATTTCCAATTGAAATATTCCGGATGAGCTTTCACCTTCATATCATGGATGCATACAATACCCGGATTACTTAAAGGAGCTACATTGCAAAGATTAAGTGCTACACCCTTTTGTCTTTTTACATATCTTGGGAAAGAAATATGCTCCCACATTCTGTTCTTTAACTTCCCGACTTTTGTTACTTTTATATTTTGATATGACGGAATATCCTCTACTTCCGGTGGCACAGCCATTTCTATTTCACCGGGCAGTATTATTTTGTCTAATTCAAGAAGGATTTCACGTGCATACCTTTCCACTCCAGTGATCCTATGTATCAAAAATCTTCCGTTAACAATTACTTTCATAAAATTGCATTCCTAATATTATCACTAAACTGACGGTCCAAAAAGTTCTCAACTACTCTCTTTTTCCCAGCTTCACCATATCGTCTTCTTGCATGTTCATCTTTGGCAAGTCCTCTTAATGCCTCTGCATATTTCTCAACATTTCTATTTTCTACTTCTATGCCATCTTCTCCATTCAGGCAGACATAATTCACACCGGATCCGGGAATGGTAAATGTCACAGCGGGCTTTTCATAATACATTGCCTCCGCCAATGCCAATCCGAATGCTTCATTTCTTGTAACAGACGGAAAGCAGAAAATATCAGCTGCATAAATCAATGCTTTCAATTCCATGTCATCAATTAATCCGGTAAAAGTAATTTTGCTGTCTCCCTCTGCCTCTTTGTGGAGTTGTTCTGTTAACTCTCCTGTTCCTGCAATATATATTTTAAAAGAATCATCCAACAATTTGCTTGCCTGAATCAAATAGGAAAAACCCTTGTACTCAGTGTGTCTTCCTACAGCCACACAAATAGTCTTTCCTTTATTTATTTCTCTGATTTCCGTAGCTTTATCTTCTATCTCCTGTGTTACCTGCATACGCTCTTCGTTAATGCAATTAGGAACTATGATGCATTTTTCTTTTGCTGATTTGAGCCAATCACTACCTTCAATATAGTTAGGAGACGTTGTTATCACTTTATACGCATTACGCAACAATTTGCGGTTCTGCCCGTAGAAAAATATTCTTAGGAACTTCTGTTTAATAATATCAAGATGCCAATATATGATTAATTTTACATCTTTTCTTTTTATATCCTTTAATAATAACTTTGCTACAAAAGGATTAGGATAATGAAAAATGATAATGTCAGGTTTAAATTCATCCATTACTTTCTTCAGTCTTTGTGCATAGGATCGGGATAGGGATTGTGACGATATTTTTGCAAAGCAACCACACTTTATAACTTCTACACCATCGATGATATCTACAACATCTTCTTTTCCATCATTAAAGGCAATTACCTTTTCTTCATAATCATTTCTTAAAGCCTGCACGCAGTCTCGCGCAATCTGCTCAGTTCCCCCTGAAAACGGGTAATAATATTTCGATATGTGTAGTATTCTTTGCATGGTTCTTTTTTTCCTTTGCTATCGTTCTATCCTGGCTTTATTTAACACATCACAATAAGCCCATATTTTTCCCTTACACTGCACCATCTTTCTTGAGCACAGCTCCTACGGTCTTCCACAGTATCTTCAGATCCTCTCCGAAGCTCCAGTTCTCAATATACTCCCGGTCCAGCTTCACGACCTCGTCAAAGTCTGTAATACCGCTTCTTCCACTTACCTGCCACATTCCGGTAATGCCCGGCTTCACTGCAAGTCTTGTACAATGCCTGATTTCATATTGTTCCACTTCCGATACCAGCGGTGGCCTTGTTCCTACCAGCGCCATATCACCTTTGAGTACATTGAAAAACTGTGGGAATTCGTCAATGCTCCAGTCTCGGATGAAGTTGCCGATTCCTTTTTTATAGGTACCGTCCGGCAGAACTCTGCTGCCAATGATGCGGGGATCCTCGTCCAGCTTGAACATCTTGCTGTCAGACATTTTATTTTGTTTCATAAGCTCTGCCTTACGTTCCTCCGCATCCATATACATGCTGCGGAATTTATAGAGGCGGAACTTTTTGCCATTCTTACCGACCCTGACCTGGGAGAAAAATATCGGTCCCGGAGATTGGATATAGATGGCCGGTGCCAGGAAAATGCACAGGATACCGGTCAGGATACATCCGATCAGACCTCCTATGATATCCAGGCAGCGCTTCATGAACAATTGTCTGGGAGAAGCATAATTCATCGTAGCCGTTATTACCGGCATATCACCCAGCTTTTCCATGATGATCTTTTGTCCGGATTCTGTCAGTGCATCGGAGAGCCGCACGTGCGTCACTGTCCCCATCTCCAGGAATTGCCTGATCAACGATTTGGTCGAAGCATCTCCCGGTTCCAGATCTATATAGATCTCGTCCACCCAGCCAGTACGGGTATATTCAATGATACTATCAGCGTTCGCTACCACCGTATATTTCCCGATCTGCTGTCCCATCATATCCGCATCTACGACTGCGATGCCCCGGATCTGATAGTCGGCATAGGTCTCTCCCTTCAGCTGCTCTGTCAGAATAGGCAGACGGTCTGCTTTGGTCACGATGATCAGAGATTGTTTTGATGCATACCTGTTATGATGCTTCAGGCATGTCTTCCAAAGGATTCTTCCTATATAGCTCAGAATCCAGTAGAATGCCATGGTCAGATATAGTACAGTACGTGAGAACTGCTCAGCGCTCTGCACTGTGACCAGATAAATGGCAGACAGTGCGAAGACCTCCACCACCTGCTTGGATGTCCGGATGGCCTCGATCCAGTAACCACGCTTCATGACATTATGTAAATTTTCAAAAATGATACCAATGACGATATCTGCCAACAATAGTACGATTGCCATACCGGCATACAGCCGATTTTCATACATATTATCGATTCCATGACGAATGCAATATGCAATATAAAAGGAGAGCTGGAGAACAATGATATCCAGTATCAGAAAGTCTGCATGTTTCAACCATCCACTGTACTTCTTTTTGTACATGCTTCCTCCCCTCCTGTTTTATCTTTGTTTATTCTTCCGTCCCGTAGTTACCATAATATTTTCCATAGTACTTCCCGTAATATTTTCCATAGTACTTGCCATAGTATCCCTTGCCGCTCATCTCTACCTTATTCAGTACGCAGCCGAGGATCTTGCATCCCGTCATCTCCAGCTGATCCTTTACCTTCTTGGCGAAGCGGTAGCTGATCTCGCCGCAGGCGAGGATGATCACTGCGCCGTCGCAGAATTTGGAGACTACTGCGGTGTCGATGACACTTCCCAGAGGCGGTGTATCGATGATGACCATGTCATACTTCATCCGGCATACTTCGATCATCTTCTGGAAACGGGTATTTCCCAACAGCTCACTGGGGTTGGGCGGTACCGGGCCGGCGAAGAGGAGATGGAAGTTCGGAATATCCGTCTCACAGATTGCTGTGTCGAAATCCACCTTACCGACCAGATAATTGGTCAGTCCGAAACGGACTTTTCCCTTTTTATGTCTGCCTCTCATGACACTCTTGCGCAGATCGGCGTCGATGAGGATTGTTTTCTTTCCATTCTGTGCAAAGGATTTTGCCAGTTCATAGGATACGCTGCTCTTGCCTTCGTTCGGTGTACAGCTGGTGATGCAGATAACCCTGATATTTTCTCCGGAGAATTCGATGTTCGTACGGAGCGTTTTAAATGCTTCTTTGGTACGGAAATCCTGTTTTTCCTGTTTTAATTCAATGCTCTGCATCTTCCTGCTCCTTTTCTATATCTACGACTTCAATAGCCTCGTCCGCTTCCATCCGGGGCTCGTGGATTTCGTCTTCCTCCTTTGATTTCCGGGATTTCTTTTTCTTCTCCACGGTATCAAAATTGGGGATCAGTCCTAGGGTGGACAGCTCCAGATATTTTTCAACATCCTCAGAAGATTTGATCGTATCATCCAGCAGATACTGCACTATGATAATACCGGCTGACAGGATCGCACCGATCAATGCTGCGATCACTGTCCACTTCGGGATAGAAGGTTCACAGGGTTTCTCGGGCAGGTTCGCTTCATCTGCTACATTTACTGCCTCCACATCCGTCACATCCTTGATATGCGTTGCTGCCACATCCCGGATACTGTTGGCTATGATCTGCGCATTTTCGGGATTTGGATCCTTTACGGTGATACTGATGATCCGGGTGTTAGTCGTATTTTCCACGGACACTCTCTTTTTCAGGCTCTCGTAGCTTTCCTTCAGCTGGTACTGTGTGATCACCTTTTCCAGCACTGTGCGTCCCAGGATCAGTTCCTCATAGTCCTTGGTCAGCTGGCTGGCCAGCTGTGCATCACTGTAAGTCATGCTGTTCTCATTCCCTTTGCTGGTAGAGATATAGATGCTGGTCGTTGATTCATACTGGGGTGTGATCAGGAAAAAGCTAACCGCGAATCCGATGACCGCCGTAGCCAGTGTTGCCAGAATAATGATCCATGCCTTGTGCAGAAGCAGGCCGAACAGATCCTGTAAGTCAATTTCAATTACGTCTTCCTGATTAGAAGTCTGCATATTGTTTTTCCTCTCATTGTACATTGGTCAATTCATTAGTGTTACTTCAGGAACCTTCTGGCGTTGCCTCCGGTAAGCTCCGCAGCATAGACATCTCCGTATTTTTTACGGAGAGTATCCGCACATTTCTCTATATAAGGAGCCCTGCCCTCTGGTCTGTGTGCATCTGTGGATACGAAATCCACCAGACCGTTTTTCAGCAGGCTCTTCACATTCTGTTTTGTAGTAAAACCGTTATCTCCGGTCACGGAAGCGCAGTTCACCTGGATCAGTGCCCCAATCTCCCTCATCCACTGGATGGCGGCGAATTTCCGCTCCATCAGATTCCGGTATCTTTCCACATGGGCGATGACCGGCTGGTAACCGAAGCCCAGGATCTCTCTGACCGCATTGCGGATATATTTTTCCTCCGCATAGGGCTCGAATTCCACCAGTACACAGTTGGAAGCTCCCAGGGTGATGATCTTCCCCTCTTCCATCCATTCCGACATTTCTTCTATGTAGTAATACTCGGTGCCTTTTTTTAAAATGATCTGAATTCCTTCTGCCGCAGCTGCCTCCTGTACCAGGCGGATCCTCTCCTCTACCTTTGCAAGCGTTGGATGTCCTTTCCCCGGCATACAATGGGGTGTGGTATAGATGGTACCGATGCCTTCCTGTTCAGCCACCCGCAGCATTGCAAGTGTCATTTCCATGTTTTTGGAACCATCATCCAGACCGGGCAGTATGTGGGAATGCATATCAATATATTCCATGCGATATTTCTCCTTTTTTTGATCCCGGCATGGCGCCGGAGCGCCACACCGGTCTCATAGAAACCACTCTACCTTTTTACTTCATTTTGACCATTACTTCATAAGGCCTTATGAAATCAAGTTCTTAAGAGGATCTTAGAACTCGCCAGTCTTGGGTGCCTTCACTGCGGTTGCTGCAACATCAGCTGCATCAACTACCATGAATGCAACGGGAGAGAAGCTGGTGAAAGTACCGGTTACGGTGAGGTCATCACCGAGAACGCCGGAACCAACTACTTCCCAGGTGTAAGGTGCGTTGGGCTGTCTGTGAAGGACATATACCATATCACCCTTCTTGGCGTTGGGGACCTTGAAAGGAACCTGTACGCCGCCTGCAGGGATCTCTCCGCTGTAGGATACATCAACAGCTGCTACCAGTTTAGCGCTGGTAGGAACGTTTAAGTCTTTCAGCACGGACTCTGTAGAGGTTACGGATACAACCTGCTGTGCAAGCTGCTCAGAAGGAACTGCTACAGAAGCTGCTGCTACGGAAGTCTTAACTTCCTTTGCGCCTGCTACGACATCAACGCCGGCAGCGGTCTTTACAACAGGATCAGCCTCAGGGCTGTTTGCTGCAAAGGTAGGAACTGCCATAGCTACGGTCATAACAGCGACTAATAACAAAGCATATACTTTTTTCATTGGACATTTATCTCCTTTCGTAGAGTATAGAGTGGTCTCTATATATAAACGGTCGTTTCCGGCCGGTTATACCTAATTCACTTCCTCGTAAAAGACATCGAGGATCAGCTGATACAATGCATCATCATCCACATTGAACTCAGCATACTTTTCACCCATGGTGACTTCACCGTCAATGGTATAGATATTCTCCGTATCAAAGGAGCAGTTCATATATTCGGTACACAGATATACCGCCTGATCCAGGCTGATACTGGTGACCATCTGCTTCTCCGCTGTCTGGTACAGCTTCACGGGAAGGGTCATATCTTCCTTCATGCCCTGCTTCAGCTGATTGACAAAGGCAACGGCATAGGTCTTCTGTCTGTCAATACGCTTATTATTGGAAGCGAAATCCGCTGACTTATAAGCTCTGTCATGGACAAAATGATATGCCAGTTCTCCTCTCAGAGTCACGACCTCCCCTGCGGTAAACAACTTTGGCTTTAATTCCGCCAGTTCCTCCGGCACCGTTACAGTGACACCGCCCACAGCATCGTTCAGATCTGCGATACTGTTCATGGACAATGCACAGTAACCATGGATGGGCAATCCGTAAAACAGATCCGACACCGCCTCTTCCATGAGCTGACAGCTCCAGTCTCTGCCGTTGCCGTAAGCATATTGCAGCGCCAGCTGTTCGGTTCTGTCTTCCACAAAGCTGCCATCCGTGGCATATACATGCACGGGCACCATGGAATCTCTGGAAATATTGATGAGCTGAATGGTCTTCGCTTCATCATCCAGCACTGCCAGGATCACGCAATCGGCCTGTCCTGCCTTGCCAGGTGTCTTTTCCTTTGCGATTCCGTCTCTGCTGTCAATACCAAGGCAGAGAATATTCATGAGGTTTTCTTTATATTGGTAAGTCTCACCGTTGTAACGGATCTGACCTTCCTGCAATTCATAAGCTTCTTCCGCTTCCTGTGTTCCGGAAGCTTCGGAATTTTTCTCATCGGCAGCCTCCTGCATGGTCTGAGCCGCATCTGCACTGTTGCCCTGTGCATGATGAAGCAGGCTGGCCCGTCCGGTGGATCTCCATACATTGACCAGGATCACCGTGATCACTGCCAAGATTGCCAAAAGTGCCAGCAGGATTCCCAGTGCACACAGAATTTTTGTCCGGACACGTTTTCTGTGCCGAACAACATTCTTCCTGTTGTATTCCGCAGCTTTTCTTCCGATCAGCTGGGATTCGTCCCGATCGTCCTCAATGATGGAAATATCTTCGGATATTTCTTTACGATTTTCCTTTTTCATAGGCTGTCTCCATTATTCTGCCGTATCCGCCTCAGTGCCCGGCTCCCGCTCCGTCAGTACTGCCTGTACCAGAAGACGGTTGTTCGGCTGGCTGCCGATGCAGGTAACCAGTGTAATGATCTGATCCTCGTTAATCACCGTCATCTCTTTGTCGATATTCGCACTCATATCCCGGGTATCAAAGACCGACTGCAGATATTTTTCATACACCTCCGGATCAGTGAAATCAAAACTGTACAGCAGATGTCTGTCATCGTAAATATGTGCTGCAAAAATGGTATAGTGCAGCACCTTGTCCGGCAGATAGATCAGCACTTCCCTGTTCTCCTGAAAAAAGTCCGGATCTTCAAATTTATGTAACTGGGCAAACATGGAACCGTTTTTCATGTTGTGCCCGTAAATTACCGTATTATTGTCCGTAAAATCCTTGCTGTTCAGATTCTCCGTATAAATGCACCCGGGATATCCATACGAACCGTCAATATTATGCATAAGGTAATAGGAATTATCGGAAGGATGCTGCAAAATCGGATAATCGATCTCCGTCCCCGGTACCGTGATCCAGGCATACACATCCGGATTCACTGACTGCAATTCCCCGAATTTCACAGGAATAATTGCTGTCTCCTCAGATGCCGTCTCGGTCTCTGCAGTCTCGGTGCTCTTCATATCCGCCAGCATTTCATTGATCTCATCCTCGGTCATGGCCGCTTTGGCTTCCTCGGTGCCCTGCTCGGCACTTTCCGTTTCTTCCTGCGTCGCAGTACTTTCCGCCGGATGATGATAGATGATATTAGAGATCCCACTTACCACAAAATAGGCCAGGACCAGACCTGCTGCCCCTGCCACAATGGTCATTATCTTTCGTTTCATGTAAGCTCCTTCTTCCCAGATTGCGGAAGATTTTATTACTTCTAAATTTTCGTCTACGTTTTTAACGTAATTTTAAATTCTGCTTTAAACGTACCCATTATATACGTTTAAAACAGGTATTGTCAATAGTTTGGGGTATTCATAATGTAAGTGTGATTATTTCGAACTGTGGGATACGGGAATTCCTCATAGAAAAACATTTTGTGATTACACTAAGGGGTATCTGATCACGGAGAAAGATATTGGAGGATATACATGAAAAAAACTTATGATCGACTGGCCGCCGGAGAACGCATTCGCGAAAAAAGAAACCTGTTGGGCTTCACGCAGGACGAGATGGCTGAAAAAATAGATCGTGCCGCCAAATATTACGCGGATATAGAACGCGGCAGCTGCGGCATGAGTGTGGAAACACTGATGGCTCTTTCCGAGACCCTGGATATGTCACTGGATTATATAATTTATGGAAAAAATACAGAAGAAAACGGATACCCCGGAGAAACCGCCGAAGTATCCGCTATTTTGACTATGTTAAACAATTCCGAACAGAGAGAACGTGACTATGCTCTCAGACTTTTAAAATTATTCCTAGCTTCCAGGAAATAATTCCGTTCTAATTAAATCCGAACAATTTCTGGCAGATCTTATATCCCTCTACCGAAATCTTCCGTCCGCCTCTTCCGGGCAGGTTCATGGTACCACCCATAATGCCGTTACGCATCCACAGATACAGGCGTTTGTCTTTTCCTTTCAGGTACTCCCACAGTTCTTTCTTTTTCTCCAGATGTTCTGTGGTACCGGAGCGGATCAACAGTACGGAAGATACTGTCATGATAATCTCCAGATAGTTGCGCATGTACTGGTACAGACGTCGGTTTTTCACCAGTTCCGACTTTCTGCCCACCAGATAATCAATCATCAGCTTCGTCACTCGGATCTGCTGGTCGATGCGGGAGATCATCACGGTCTCATTCACCGACTGATCCTGTCTTCCTATATAATATCTGTAGAAATTCACATCCAGATAATACATATTCTTCACATAAGGAAGCGGTTCAAATACATACAGGTTGTCCACATAGAAGGTGTGCTCCGGAAGCTTCAGTCCACATTCCTGTAACAGTCTGGTACGGAAGATCACGGAGTGCATCAGTATGTAATGGCCCTTCAGAAAATGATGGCAGTCCGACCAGGTGAACATCTTCTCCACCGGCAGGATATGACGGTACTGGATCACCTTTTTGCGGCGCTCGCCTTCTTTTTCATAGACATAGTTACTGATGAGCATATCCAACGCCTGACCGCCGCCGGCCAGTTCTCTGAGAGTATCCAGAATCTTAAAATATGCATCCTGCTTCACCCAGTCATCACTATCCACCACTTTAAAATATAGTCCCGTGGCATTGGCGATTCCGGTGTTCACAGCAGAACCATGTCCGCCGTTCTCCTTATGAATAGCACGCACAATCGTAGGAAACTGTGCTTCATATTCGTCTGCAATCTCTGCGGTACGGTCTTTGGTAGAACCGTCATCGATGATCAGGATCTCCACATCCTCTCCGCCGATCAGCAGGGAATCAATACATTTTCTCATATACTTTTCGGAATTGTAACAGGGAATTGCTATGGAAAGTAATTTCATATCGCTGTCCTTTCTTCACTATCTTGTTGTTCACTGTCCGGGATCGTTCTCTCGGGCCCCCAGTTTCATGTTCAATCCCTTCGCATAGACTGCAAACGCGGAAGGAATGGGATATTTCTCCCTTGTCTCCGAAGGTTCAATATAGATCCAGTCTGCTGAATCCGGGCCTTCACGCTTCGGTGCCAGTTCATCCACACGGATCAGATATCCTTTCATATGCCATTCTCTATGGGAAAAAATATGTTTTGCATCCTCAAGGGGCTGGATCCGGAGTACCTGCAACCCGTTCTCCGCCAGATATTCCTTGACCTCCTCCGCAGTATGATATCCCTTCATCGAAGGGAATTCATACATACCGGCCAGCAGACCTTTCGCCGGACGCTTATGCAATGCCGCCAGCTCCGCATCCCGGATAATGAGGATCGTCTTCTCCTCCACCGTACGTTCTTTTGCTTTGGCTTTGTTCGGATATTGCAGCTGTGTACCGTCCGCATACGCCAGACATATCTGCTGTAGGGGACATTCCTCACAGTGCGGAGCCCCGTTGGGAATACATACACAGGCACCGATTTCCATCATAGCCTGGTTGAAATCTCCCGGCCTGTCTGTAGGAATGACCTCCCACAGATCCTTTTCCACAGCCTTTTTTACTTTATCCTCAGAGATACAGCGTTCATCCTTGCGGACTCTTGCAATGACTCTCAGAACATTGCCGTCCACCGCCGGATTGGGCTTGCCGTAAGCAATAGAGGATACCGCCCCAGCCGTATAGCTGCCGATTCCTTTTAATTTTAATAACTCCTCATAAGAATCCGGCATGACTCCGCCATAATCTTCCACGATCTGGATAGCTGCTTTCTGTAGATTCCGTACCCGGTTATAATATCCCAGGCCCTCCCACAGCTTTAACAGCACCTCTTCCGGTGCCTGCGCAAGCGCAGCAATATCCGGCAACATCTCCATAAAGCGCTGGAAATAGGGCTTTACCGCTTCCACTCTGGTCTGCTGCAGCATGATCTCAGAGACCCATACGCGGTAGGGAGCAGGATCCTCTCTCCAGGGAAGGATCCTACGGTTATTATCATACCATTTTAAAAGTGGTTTGGAAATCGCCCGAAGGTCACCTTTCCTAAAGATTTCCTTAACATCCGTTAAATTTTCATTGTATTTATCCATAGAGTCTACCGCAGACGGTTGCATTCGAACTTCTCCATGGTGAGCAGGCAGTTCTTCAATTCTTCATAACGCTCTTCCGGCTCACCGTCATTTACTTCAATATCACAGGAAATCGCCATGGTCGTGATCATCTCGTTGGTGATACGATGGTGCAGTCCTGCCAGAATATTTAGCTTCTCCTCGTAGGAATCCGCATCCAGAAATTCCAGTACCAACGGATCCAGTGCGGGCTCTTCATCTTCTGCGGGGGAAACCGGTGCTATTGTTGTCTGTGCCGCGGTTGCCGTTGCCTGTGCTGCTATGTTCTGCGCCACAATCGGCGTTGCCTGGGCTGCTGCGGGTTGGGACGCGGTCACCGTTGTCTGCGTTGATACGGGGTGCTCCACACCTGCTGCCTCCGTCTCACGAATCTGTCTGTCCGCATCCGTTCCCTGTAATTCAAACCGAAAACGCTGTGTCACCTCAGGGTATCTCTGACGATCCACTTCTCCGGTAAACATGACAAGGGGCCTTGCATAGGTCTTGAAATCTCCATACAAAGCCTGATAAATCACCAGCTGTTCTCCGGTCTCTGAATGTTCCGCAATCGTTACGACCTGATACAGATTGCCCTTAAAATGCTTATATATCTCATGTGGTTTGGGAATAAATGTCATCTGTCGTTCTCCTTTTCCATCGCCTCGTTTACTGTGGCATATGGTATCAGTATACCCCTTATTTCCAAAAAAGTCATGTAAATAGTCTCTAAAAATCCGTCAGCAGATATTCATAAGAGACCGAATAATTGCCGACTGCGTTGCAGGCCCGTGCCAGTTCTGCGCTCAATGCTCCCCGTTCCGTCTCACTCATACTGTTGATCTTCTTATGATGAATGGTAAACGTATAATCCGGACTGCCGTCTTCTTCCAGTGCATAGGTCAGCGTCACGCCGCTGTTGCGATAACCGTTCTCATTCAGATACTGCTTCATATCGCTCATCAGCTGCTGTTCCTGTATCCGGTTCTCCATGCGCTGCGTCTCATCCCGGCTCTCGCTCTTCACGGTTGCGCCGATACATAATACAATGATCAGAATAAGTACTGCGGTAGTACTGTAAAATGCCACATTGGAAACGAACTGTCTTCTCATAACCCATACCTCTTTTTCTGCTTTTTGTGCTCAGGGTTCTGTCGGAAATCTTATTTTCCCGTCCTGACAGGTATAGATTACACTTTTTCAAGTCCAATAAAACTCTCTTATTTAAAATATTCGGCACCTGCTGCCTCTACCGCCGCTTTCAGCCCCAGTGCGGACATTCTGGTGGCACCGTTGCCCCAGATGATCATCTGTTCCAGTGCATCGGAGGTTGCCACCGTCACCCGGTATTTCTGCGGCTTAGCCCCCAGCTGATGGGTCGTGCGCTCGATATACTGGTCTGCAGTCTCCGCTTCTTTTGTATAGACCACTTCTATATTATGATATTTCATGGTGGAGCCGGGATTGTCCTTCACCTTGTAGGCATCATAGACCAGGATCAGGCGACAGCCCTGATATCCCTGATAGTTACACAGAATATCCATCAGTTTGTCCCTGGCACTGTCCAGATTGATCTTCGCCAACTCCCGCAGTTCCGGCCAGGCAAAAATAATGTTATAACCGTCCACCAGAAGGTATTCCTCCGGTTTTTCCTGCGGTACGACCTTCCGCATACCGGTGTCACCGGCACTTCCCGCCAAGCTGCCCGTATAGCTGCCACGGTTTTCGGAAGAAGTATGGTATCTGCGGAATCTGTGGGGATCCTCCGCCTTTTTCCCATAAGTCTGGCGGAAGATCTCTTCGATCTCTTCCTGAGAAATAATCCGCTCTACACCACCCCCGGTCTGACGAATAGCGCCCTGCTGCCTGTTTACTGCCTGCAGTCCCGCATCCGAAATGCCGTCCGCATCTTTGGTTCCTTCCTTCTCCGGCTTCCAGCCGCTCTCCACATGGGCATATTCTGGCACCTGGTCCCAGGACACCTGAAAACCGGCACCATGAGCGCAGAATACCGATCCGGTGGGGTTGACCACATCCGCTTCCGGATCATAGCCGATCTCTGCCATTACCTCCTCCGGATTATGGCAGGGTTCATATCCCTTCAGTGTGCAGGACAAACGCCCATGACCTTTGGTATAAGATGCCACCTCTTTTCCATAATCTCCCATGGAAGCCACGGGAACACTTCCCGTCAGCACACTGTTATTGCCTTCTGTCTCCGGTGCTTCAAAGCTTCCGTTCATCCTCGTGATATCCGACATGGCTCTGCCAAGGTTCTCTGTAGGCACCTCCAGTCGGAAGGAAAACCATGGTTCTAAGAGAATGCTCTTTCCGCTGCGCATCCCCTGACGTACTGCACGGTAAGTGGCCTGTCGGAAATCTCCGCCCTCTGTATGTTTGGTGTGGGCTTTTCCGGCAATCAGCAATATCCGCAGATCCGTGAGTTCGGAGCCGGTCAGCACACCCACATGACGTTTTTCCTCCAGATGCGTCAGGATCAGCCGCTGCCAGTTACGGTCCAGCATGTCCTCGCTGCACAGAGAGGCAAATTGCAATCCACTGCCCCGCTCCCCGGGCTCCAGCAACAGATGTACCTCCGCATAATGACGCAGGGGTTCAAAATGCCCGATGCCTTCCACCGGCTCCGCCAGAGTTTCCTTGTATACAATGCTTCCCGCATCGAATTCCACTTCCAGACCGAAGCGCTCCCACAGGATATTTTTGAGGATTTCCATCTGCACCTGTCCCATGACCTGCATATGGATTTCCCTGTTTTCCTCCTGCCACAACACATGCAGCTGCGGTTCTTCCTCTTCCAGCTGGCGTAGTTTCCCCAGTGCCACGACAGGATCCACCTCCGGAGGGAGCAGTAGTCTGTAAGTCAGCACCGGTTCCAGTATCGGCGTGGAGTTCTCGCTTTCATAGCCCAGTCCCTGCCCGGCGAAAGTCTTCGTAAGTCCCGTGACCGCACAGACCTCACCGGCTTTCACCGTATCCACTGCCTCATAGCTTCCGCCATTATACAGACGCAGCTGGTCGCATTTTTCCTCCCAGATTTCCTCTCCTGCACCGCTTCTGCTGTTTCCCACCGGCATTTTAACCCGCAGACTTCCTCCGGTGACCTTCAAATACGACAATCTGATTCCTGCGTTATCCCTGCCGATCTTATAAACCCGGGCTCCGAATTCCTCCGGATATTCCGGCTGGGGCAGATACGTATTCAATCCGTCTAACAGCTCTGTAATTCCCCATTGTTTCAAGGCGGAGCCGAAAAAGCAGGGGAACAGCTTACGCTCCGCCACAGTGTCTGATATGTTTTCCGCCGACAGTTCTCCGGTTTCCAAATATTCTTCCATCAAGGCTTCACTACACATGGCCGCATGTTCCAGCTCTGTTTCCCGTTCTCCTTCATTGTCCCCAGGCTGCAGCAGTTTTCCCACGGATGTAATATTGCTATCCAGCTTTTTCTGTAGCTCCGTCAGTACTTTTTCCGGATCCGTCCCCGGTTGATCCATCTTGTTTACAAATAAAAATACCGGCACTTCATATCTTTTTAACAGCCGCCACAGTGTATGTACATCTCCTTGCACTCCATCGCTTCCGTCGATGACCAGAACCGCCGCATCCAGTACCTGCAGCGTCCGTTCCATTTCCGCAGAGAAATCCACATGTCCCGGGGTGTCTAACAGTGTGATATCCACATCTTTCCACCGGATTCTCGCCTGTTTGGAGAAAATGGTGATTCCTCTTTTCCGTTCCATGTCCCCGTTATCCAGAAAAGCATCTCCGTGATCCACTCTTCCGGCCTTTTCTATGACACCACAGGCACATAAAAGGCTTTCTGCCAATGTTGTCTTCCCGGCATCCACATGTGCCAGGATCCCAACGATACTTTTTTTCATGCTTATCCTATCCTTCCAATGCCAGCATCATCCTGCAGGCACGTATAAAACGTTTTTTCTATTATAAAGAATACTATATCCATGAGCATTTTCCAACTGTTTTGTATTTCCAGATACCGTTTGCAAATCCGGTGGACAGTAGGATATAATGTAATGAGCCTCAAGGAAAAACAAGCGGCTGCGAAGCAGACATTTGTTTTTCTGGGCTCATTAGCGAACGAATATCCTGCGAAGCAGGATGTAGAGCGCGATAGCGCGGATTCGTGAGCTCATGATATAATGAGCGCAAGAGAGCCAACATGCTTGCATGATTGGCGAACGGCGAAGTTGATCATGATAGTTGCGAAGCAACGTTAAGCACCGAAGGTGCGAATCATGATATAATGAAGCAAAATCACTTGCGTGCAAGTGTGATTTTGCGAAATGCATTGAGTGAGCTGTGCTCACGATATAATGAAATGTAAGATTCAGGAGGCACTATGATCAAACTTATTGCAACCGATATTGACGGCACGCTATTGAAGGACGGCACTCTGATGCTGGATCCTGAATACATGACCGTCATTGAAAAGCTGATTGCAAAAGGCATCCGTTTCGTTGCCTGTTCCGGCAGACAATTTATCAGTGAGCGGAAGCTTTTTGCTCCCATCCGCGACAAGCTCCTCTATATCACCGACGGCGGTACCGTGGTCCGCACACCGAAGGAAATTTTAAAGGTGCATACCTTACCCGAAGAGATCTGGCACGGCATGTGTGAGACAGTCCGGAATGAATTACCGGACTGCGATTATTTTATTGCCACACCGGATTATTGTCTGGCGGAAGATGCGGGAAGCCGGATGTTCCGGTGGCTTACGGATTCCTACGGATATGACATCCGGGAATCTGCCGATCTTATGAAAACGCCCGTGGACAATGTGATCAAGTTCACTGTATATCATCCTTCCGCCTGTGAAGAAATGTGTGCACCTGTCTTCACTCCCACCTGGCAGTCCCGGGCGAAGCTTGCTTCTGCCGGAAAAGAATGGGTGGACTGCAATCCCCTTGGGGTAAATAAGGGGTCTGCGATCCGTTTTCTCCAGGAATATTTGGGGATTGCGCCAGATGAGACCTGTACCTTTGGAGACAATCTGAACGACATCGAAATGCTGCAAAGCGCCGGAATGAGCTATGCTGTTTCCAATGCAAGAGAGGAAGTCATTGCCGCTGCAAGGGATACCTGTGCGCCCTATTGGGAAAACGGAGTGTTGCAGGTGTTGAAAACTTTTTTATAAATTCCCCGGGGCATTCCGAAAGTAAACGCTTGACACTGCTACGATAAAGCACTATAGTAAACAGGTAAATAGAATATCCGCTAGGGGAGCACATCGCTGAGATTGAAGTGCCGCCGTCAAGGCTCCGCTTCTAACCCTCACTACTTGAACCGGGTAATACCGGCGTAAGGAAGCACATTATTCATACAGAGAGTTTATCTGTATGAATACGATGTTGTCCCTCCTCGCACACACGAAGGAGGATTTTTTTATGTTGTACACTGCTGTTACCAATGACTGGGGAGAGACTACTTATATCCCCACTACCCTGGGAAATGTCCTGTTGGTGATCATTCTGGCCGCACTGTTGGCGGCCGCTGTTTTATTTGCCCGCATGCAGATGAAAAAGACTGCGGCAGCTCCCGCTTCTTCCGATGGTGATTCCAGGATGAAGCACGGCAAGCTCACCGTGAAGCAGCTGGCATTCTGTGCCATGGCCATTGCCCTGGGAACCGTTCTTTCCAATATCAAATTGTTCCATTTTCCTACCGGCGGCTCCATTACTTTGCTTTCCATGCTGGTGATCTGCCTGCCCGGCTACTGGTTCGGTCTGGGTGCCGGTATTGCCACAGGTGTAGCCTACGGTGTCCTGCAGCTGCTCATAGATCCCTATGTATTATATCCCCTGCAGCTGGTGGTAGACTATCTTCTTGCTTTCGGCGCTCTGGGACTGTCCGGTCTCTTCTCCAATGCGAAGCTAGGACTGATCAAGGGATATATTGCCGGGGTTCTTGGAAGATATGTGTTTGCCGTGATCTCCGGATGGATCTTCTTCGGCTACTATGCCTGGGAAGGCTGGGATCCCCTGCCTTACTCCCTCGCCTACAATGCTATCTATATCTTCTCTGAAGCAGCCATAACTCTGGTAATTTTAAGCGCTAAGCCGGTACGGAATTTGTTTGCGAAATTGAAAGACATGGCTTTGAACGACTAAATGGAAAGTTAGTTAAATACATTGGCAAAATCCACGAACTCCCGGAGCATGCG
>ERZ791744.57-NODE-57-length-129786-cov-12.987366_pt1 | contig 129786 bp, 113 predicted proteins | sample MGYA00510039_ERZ791744 | MGnify/ENA primary metagenome ERZ791744 (study PRJEB30046, sample SAMN00791969) | human gut metagenome | study: EMG produced TPA metagenomics assembly of the A metagenome-wide association study of gut microbiota in type 2... | reverse complement strand
TGTCTACGATGTTTAACTCTCTTAGGTAGTAACATTACTTATCGCTCCCTTCCTTTTCTACGTTAGCGTTGGCATTATTCTTTGTAGGAAGAACCTCACCTTCGTAGATCCAAACCTTAACACCAACCTTGCCATAAGTTGTATCTGCTTCTGCAAATCCATAGTCGATATCTGCACGAAGTGTCTGAAGAGGAATTGTACCCTCGCTATAGAACTCTGTACGAGCCATATCAGCTCCACCGAGACGTCCTGAGCAAGATGTCTTGATACCCTTAGCTCCCTGCTTCATTGTTCTGCCCATGCAAGACTTCATAGCTCTTCTGAAAGAGATACGGTTCTCTAACTGCTGAGCGATGTTCTCTGCAACAAGCTGAGCATCCTTATCAGGTCTCTTAACTTCCTTGATATCAATGCTTAACTTCTTAGCAGATGTTAACTTCTCTACCTGCTTCTTTAAGTTCTCGATTTCAGCACCACCCTTACCGATTACGATACCAGGCTTAGCTGTATGAATAACGATCTTTAATCTGTCTGAAGCTCTCTCTGTTTCAATCTTTGAAATTCCTGCAGCATATAACTTATTCTTGAGGAATTTTCTAATGTTATAATCTTCTACAAGGTTATCAGCGAAATCGTCTTCTGCATACCACTTTGCATCCCAGTCTTTGATTACGCCGACTCTTAAACCATGAGGATTAACTTTCTGTCCCATAAAGACTCCTTTCTATCTCTTAGAAAATAATTATCTTTCATTTAAAACAACAGTGATGTGGCTCATTCTCTTTTCGATTCTGTAAGCTCTACCCTGTGCTCTTGGATGTACTCTCTTCATTGTTGGTCCCTTGTTAGCGTAGCACTCTTCTACATATAACTTACTTGGGTCCATACCGTTATTGTTCTCAGCATTAGCTGCTGCTGACTTTAATAACTTCTCTATAATAGATGATGCATATCTTGGATTGTACATAACAATTGCAAGTGCTTCATCAAGGCTCTTGCCTCTGATAGCATCTAATACGAAACAAGCCTTCTGAACAGATACTCTAGCGTAAGATAACTTTGCGCTTGGTCTTGTATCCTTAACAGCGTTTCTTTCACGTTTAATCTGGGATCTATGTCCGTTAGCCATGGATTAAACCTCCTTTCAAAAATTCAAATTATCTACTCTTCTTTTCGTCTTTGCCGTGTCCTCTGTAAGTTCTTGTTGCAACGAACTCACCGAGCTTATGACCAACCATATCCTCTGTAACATATACAGGCACATGCTTTCTACCATCATGAACAGCGATTGTATGACCTACAAACTGAGGATAAATTGTTGAACGACGAGACCAAGTCTTAATAACCTGTTTGTCGTTTGCAGCATTTAAAGCATCAACTTTCTTAAGTAAGCTTTCGTCTGCAAATGCTCCCTTTTTAAGTGATCGAGCCATAGGTTGAAACCTCCTTATAATCTTCGTGAATAATAATAGTTACGATTGTAGGCTAATTACTTAATAGCCTTTCCGTTTCTTCTTCTTACGATAAGCTTGTTTGAAGCCTTCTTAGCCTTACGAGTCTTAAGACCCATAGCTGGCTTGCCCCAAGGTGTCATTGGGCTTGGACGACCAACTGGTGCTCTACCTTCACCACCACCATGTGGATGGTCATTAGGGTTCATAACAGAACCACGAACTGTAGGTCTGATACCCATATGTCTCTTACGTCCAGCCTTACCAAGATTAATAAGGTTGTGATCTCCATTACCTACAACACCGATTGTTGCGCGGCAGATAATTGGAACCATTCTCATCTCGCCTGATGGTAATCTAAGTGTTGCATACTTGCCTTCCTTAGCCATAAGCTGAGCTGAGTTTCCAGCAGAACGAACAAGCTGTCCACCCTTACCTGGATATAATTCAATGTTGTGTACCTGAGTACCAACTGGAATCTCTGAAAGTGGTAAGCAGTTACCTACTCTGACTTCTGCACCAGCACCATTCTGTACTGTCATGCCATCTGTTAATCCCTGAGGAGCAAGGATATATGCTTTCTCACCATCTGCGTAGCAGATAAGAGCGATGTTAGCTGTTCTGTTTGGATCGTACTCAATTCCGATAACCTGTGCTGGAACGCCTTCCTTGTTTCTCTTGAAATCAATCATTCTATACTTCTGTCTGTTTCCACCACCGTGGTGTCTTACAGTAATCTTACCCTGGTTGTTACGACCAGCATTCTTGCTCTTCTTAGCAAGTAATGACTTCTCTGGAGTACTCTTTGTAATCTCTGAGAAATCAGATCCAGTCATATTTCTTCTGGAAGGTGTATATGGGTTATATGTCTTAATTCCCATTATTTCTCTCCTTTCGAGTCTGTGTAATATTGTTTTCTACACTTTAAAGCTACTAATTAAAGGCCTTCAAAGATTTCGATTTCCTTGCTGTCAGCTGTTAACTGTACAATTGCCTTCTTAGTCTTAGAAGTTGTACCAGCTGTTCTGCCTCTTCTCTTCTTCTTGCCATCAAGATTCATTGTGTTAACTGAAGCAACCTTAGTTCCTTCGAACATCTTCTCAACAGCATCCTTAATCATTGTCTTGTTAGCATCTGTATGAACTAAGAATGTATACTTCTTATCTGCCATATCAGCCATAGACTTCTCTGTGATTACAGGCTTGAGGATTACATCATAATACTGTACGTTTGCCATTATGCATACACCTCCTCTAATTTTTCAACAGCAGCCTTAGTAACTACTAATGTTTCATACTTTAATACATCGTATGTGTTGATTTCGTTAGTAGCTGAAACCTTAACTGTAGGAATGTTTCTTCCTGAAAGAACTACGTTCTTGTTCTCACCTTCAATAACTACTAAAGCCTTATCAACCTTTAAGTTGCTCATAACTTCTGCGAACTTCTTTGTCTTAACTTCATCAAGGTTAAATGCATCAAGAACTACGATCTTGTTGTCAGCAACCTTTGATGATAATGCAGAAAGAAGAGCAATTCTCTTTTCCTTCTTATTCATCTTGAATGAATAATCTCTTGGCTTTGGTGCAAATACAACACCACCGCCTGTCCACTGTGGAGATCTTGTAGAACCCTGTCTTGCATGACCAGTTCCTTTCTGTCTCCAAGGTTTTCTTCCGCCACCAGAAACTTCTGAACGTGTCTTTGCGCTCTGTGTTCCCTGACGATTATTTGCAAGCTGGTTAACTACTGCCATGTGTACGAGATGTTCGTTAACTTCTACACCAAATACAGCATCATTTAATTCGATTGAACCAACTTCTTTGCCTTCAATATTGTAAACAGATACGTTTGCCATCTGTGTGGTCCTCCTTCCTTAGCAAAAACTACTTAGCAGCTTTTACTGTTTCTTTCAGTGTTACTAATGATTTCTTAGGTCCAGGTACTGCACCCTTAACTAAGATTACGTTGTTTTCAACATCAACTCTTACTACTTCAAGATTCTGGATTGTGATTCTCTTAGAACCCATATGTCCAGGCATTCCTTTTCCCTTGAATACTCTACCAGGTGTTGTTGCTGATCCGTTTGAACCCTGATGTCTGTGGAACTTAGAACCATGAGCCATAGGTCCTCTTGATTGGCCTAATCTCTTGATTGCGCCCTGGAAACCTTTACCCTTTGAAATAGCAGTTGCATCAACCTTATCGCCTGCAGCGAAGATATCAGCCTTGATTTCGTCCTTTACAGAGTACTCTGAAGCATTCTCAAACTTGAACTCTCTTAAGAATCTCTTGTAAGGAACCTCTGCCTTATCAAAATGTCCTTTAACAGGCTTGTTTACTAACTTTTCTCTAATGTCAGCAAAACCAACCTGAACTGCATCGTAACCGTCGTTTTCTACTGTCTTAACTTGTGTAACAACACAAGGACCAGCCTGAAGAACAGTTACAGGTGTTAAAACACCGTCTTCGTTGAAGATTTGAGTCATTCCGACTTTTGTAGCTAAAATTGCCTTCTTCATTGATTTTCCTCCTGTTTAATCTACAGCGGACAAGATGATGTGTGATACACAGCGCATCCTGTCATCCTAGAACAGCTAATATAAGTGGAACCCGCACCACTGCTTGTTACTTCTATATTAAACCCTTAGGATTATTGCTTTAATAATGAAAAATTCCAGATAATGATTAGTTCATTACCTTAAGGTTGATGAATACACCAGCTGGCATCTCTAACTTAGATAATGCATCTACAGTCTTCTGAGATGGTGATAATACATCGATAAGTCTCTTATGAGTTCTCTGCTCGAACTGCTCTCTTGAATCCTTGTACTTGTGAACAGCTCTAAGAATAGTAACAACTTCCTTCTTTGTTGGAAGAGGTACCGGACCACTCACCTGTGCTCCTGTCTTCTTAGCAGTTTCGATGATTTTCTTAGCTGACTGATCAATCAACTGATGATCGTAAGCCTTCAGAGTAATTCTGATTACCTGATTTGCCATAAAAAAAGTCGCCTCCTTCGCACTTTATTGTTTAAGTACGACAAGCGGTGACTGTACACACTCCCACGCGTATCATATAGCCTCATTCATAATTCGACCCACGCGCGTCATTTCTGCGGATTGCAGATGATTTTGGTACAGTGACTTGTCGCCAGTTTCTTCGCCGGAGATTATCTCCAGCATTGACATTCGCTCCACGGAAAACCTGCTTTATTAAAGCAGCAACCTCACGCTTCACAGCTATCAATGTCACAGCAAGTATTAATATACACCACTCTCTATATAAAATCAACAGAAAAAATTGTATTTTTTCCAGTACAATACAAAACAAATTTGACCGGAACATAAGTCCCGGTCAAAACAGTATTTTAATAAAATCCAAATCCAAGATACATAGAATTAATCTTCCACTTACCATCTTCATATTTATAATATATGTAAGCTGAATTATTGTTATTATTCTTGTCGTTAGCTTTATCACTTCCTGAATACTGTATCTTGTATGTATATCCTAATTTAATTGAAACTTTAATCACCGGGCATCCATCATCTGAATCCACTCTGAAAGATGTATCCGCGATAGAAGCTGTGAATTTGGAAATCTTCAAATTGGATACAGTTTTGTATTTGTCATTGTAGCTGTCGTAAATATTCTTATAAGCTGACTCTATGTTCTTCTTTTCTTCTTTACACACCCTGTCGGCTATAGCTGAATAATCTTTCTTTGCCTGTACAGCATTAATTATTGCATCCACATCTGTTCTTGCCTGTGTCTTAAGTTCTTCAAGCTTCGAATTAACATATTTTGCATTGTATGTTCCAACAGTAAATGTATCTTCATCATGTGCTGCATAAAGCTGTGTTGTGTAGTCCTCTATAAATTCTCCAGTTACCTTAATATTATTCTTTCCATTGAACAGATATGGTATAACATATTCATCAGAAGAGCCGTTTCCATTCTTAGATGCATCCGACTTATATCCATCGCCAACAATAACATCATTAATATATAACGTAAGTCCCTTTGGAACCTTTATTGTAACATCCTTTACTACAAGATTCTCAGCGCTGACTTTATACTTCTTAAAGAAAAGCATATAGTGCTTATTGGCTACTGTAAGATACACATCATTATACTGCATTCCCGAATCTGTTATATATCCGACCTTAACAGCCTTATTACCAGGCATCTTGCTATATGTTGAGACAATGTCATCTGCTGCCATCTTTTCAACTTTCTCACCAGTCGCATCTGCATGAACATTAATAAATGCTTCTTTTGTAAGAAACTCTCCATCAGGCAGGTTAATAAGACTATACGCATCATTCCATTCGCACTCTGCAACCGCCTTAACATACTGCTTGGCAGTTTTCTTATAATCTGTCACATTCTTTCCCACACATACAAATATAATTATGGCAGCTATCACAGCAACTCCCGCAGCTACAATTGCAATTATACCCTTAGGGAATCTGGCAGGCTTATTATTGACAGGCTGCTGACCAAAAGTCTGACCTGTAAACTGTGCAGGCTGTACTGGCTGTTGACCAAAAGTCTGCTGTGGCTGAACTGGCACACTTTCCTGTACCGGTGCAGATTCCGGCTCTGCTGGTGCACTCTCCTGTTCCGGTGTTGCCTCCGGCTCTGCTGGTGCACTCTCCTGTTCTGGTGTTGTCTCCGGCTCTGCTGGCACATTCTCCTGTGCTGATGTTGCCTCCGGCTCTGCTGGCACACTTTCCTGCACCGGTGTCTCCTGTGGCACGTCTATCACAAGCCGTGTCCCACAGTTTCCACAGAATAGTGCCTCATCTTCATTCTTTGTTCCGCAATTTGGGCAAAACATAATTTCTCCTCCCTCATATGATTAATATAGTAAATCATATATCATCATACCATGAATATATGATTTACTCAACCAAATAATCTGTTCTGATGTCACTTGTTTTGTTAATATTTACTACTGTTTCTGTTTCTCTATTTTTTCTGCAAGATCATTAAGATATTCCCATCGCTCCATCTTTTCTTCAAGCTGCCTCTCCACATCTTCCTTTTCCTTAGTAAGTTCTGCAAGCTTAGAATAAGAAGTTGCGTTCTTTGCAATCTCATCATCAAGTTCTGAAACTTTAGTTTCAAGCTTCTCTATATCATCATCTATAGTCTCATATTCCTTCTGTTCCATGTATGTGAACTTAATCTTATCCTCATGACTGTTATATGCTTTCTTCACCTGACCTGCTGCCTTTGATTTGGATGTATCAGATGTTCCATTTGATACCACATTATATATAGAAGAAACACATTTATCCCTATAGTCCGTATAACCACCTTCATACTGTGTAAGGTGGCCTCCTGCCTCAAATGCAAATATCCTGTCAACAACTCTGTCAAGGAAATATCTGTCATGTGAAACTGTGATTACAATACCTGCAAATCCATCAAGATACTCCTCAAGAATCTCAAGAGTCTCAATATCAAGGTCGTTGGTAGGCTCATCGAGAATAAGTACATTTGGCGCACTCATAAGAACACTTAACAGATAAAGTCTTCTCTTCTCACCACCTGACAGCTTGCTTATAGGCGTCCACTGCTGCTTCGGTGTAAAAAGAAACTTCTCACACATCTGTGACGCTGTTGCCTTTCCATCTGCCGTCGTAACATATTCGCCTATGCTTCTTACGAACTCTAGCACAGTAAGGCTGTCGTCAAGTGGTTCGTTCTCCTGCATGAAATATCCAATTCTTACAGTCTCTCCAACCTCAACACTACCACTGTCCGGTTCAAGCTGGCCTGCTATAATCTTCATAAGCGTAGACTTGCCGCATCCGTTATCACCGACAATACCTATTCTGTCATCTCTTAGAAAAATGTAGGTAAAATCGTCAATTATTGTCCTCTCTCCAAAGCTTTTGCAAATGTTGTGGAGTTCAACAGTCTTTCTTCCAAGCCTGCTGCTGACTGAATTCATATCCATAAGCTGCTTGTCAAATCTTGCTCTCGCCTGCTTTGAAGCCTCCTTCATATCCTCGAATCTGTCAATTCGTGCCTGCTGCTTGGTAGATCGAGCCTGGCATCCTCTTCTTATCCACGCGAGTTCCTTCCTTAATATATTCTGTCTCTTAGCCTCAGTTGCCCTCTCCATCTCCTCACGCTGGGTCTTCAGTTCAAGAAAGCCTGAATAATTCGTATCGTAGCTATAAAGGGAAGCTTTATCAAGCTCTACAATCCTGTTAGTTACATTATCAAGGAAATACCTGTCATGAGTAACCATGATAAGTTCTCCCTTGAAATTCTTAATAAACTGTTCCAGCCAGAGTACCATGTCATTATCAAGATGGTTCGTAGGTTCATCAAGAATAAGAAGTCTTGCCGGCTCAACTAAAGTTCTCGCAAGTGCCGCTCTCTTTTTCTGACCACCTGATAAAATATTCATCATTGCAGCGTGATTTGTTATTCCAAGCTTGTTAAGAATCTCTTTTGCTTTTGGCTGGCTGTCCGCATGCTTTTCACGCATAACATATTCCAGTACATTTTCATTCTCATAATACAGAGGTGTCTGTGCAAGATACGCAAGCTCAATCCCCTTGCCCTTGACAACCTGTCCCTCATCCGGTTCTTCAACACCTGCAATAATCTTTAAAAGTGTAGACTTTCCGGTTCCGTTCACCCCTATAAGTCCAATCTTATCTCCACTGTTAATTCCCAGACTTATATTATTAAAAAGTTCCTTTTCTCCATAGGTCTTGCTGACCTTTTCAACATTTAATATATTCACAATTATCTCCGTTATATAAATTATTTGTCGTCATCTGAAAGATTATAGAAATTCTTAAGCTTCTGTGCAAGCTCCGGATCTTTCTTCTTCAGATGTTCATAATGCTTCCTCTTCTGCTCCATCATATGCTCATATACATACGGATTGTGAAGCTTTAATCTGTCAAGCATTTCCTTTCTGTGTTCCTTAAGCATCTGAATTGCATCAGGATTAATCTGTGCCAGCTTCTTCTCAACAACCACGCGGCGTTCATCAATTCTTTTCTCAATATCATCAATATCAAGATTCGGATATTTTTTATCGTCAAACAAATGCATTTCAAGCCGCTCAAGCAGGTCATTCTCATCAAAGAGTCCGATTCTTCCCCATGCAGCATGCTTTTCAGCATCAACAATAACATTCTTCTCATCTTTCTTGACACTGCCAATCTCATCAGCCATCTCTGCTGCCATCTTCTCAAGCCATTCATCTGCATCTGCACCAAAAGCCCACTCAATCTCAGCAAGTCTTTCATTGTCCTCATGTACCTCGCCAGAAACAGCCTGCTCTTCTTCCTCCTCCTCGACAGGATATGGTCTGTCAAGCCCTGCATCTCTTAGGGCAAGCGGAATAGTTCTTCTTACAACACCTTTTTCAACAAACTCGCCTGCACCAAGCTCTCTTAACTGGTCATTTAATGTATGTTCATGCTCTGTAATATAGAATCTGATACTTTTCTTTTCAAGCACCTTATATAAAGACATAAGCCTGTCAACTGCCGTCACATCAATAGAGCCAATGCCTCCAGCGTCTACAATTACCCATTTAGTATTATCATCAAGATTCTTTTCTATATCATCAATAAATGTATTAATATTTGCAAAGAAAAGTGCTCCGTTAAATCTGTATATAACCACACCTTTTATCTTCTTTACATTGCTGTATCTGTTAAGACTATAGAATCCCTCCTGTCCCGGTATCACCCCGAGAAATGCTCTCGGCGGTTCAACAGCTTTTACAATAACTGCAATGAATGAAAGTATTACACCGATTACAACTCCGTATATCGTTCCAAATAACAGAACACCTAAGAAAGCACCTACAAATATTGCAAACTCCGTATGGTCTGTTTTCCATAATTTAACTGCAAGCCCGAATTCAGTAATTCCAATCAGTGCCGCAACAACAATTCCTGTAAGTATTGGTACAGGAAGATACTCAAGCACCGGCGTACCAAAAAGCACTATAAGAAGCATTGTCAGAGAAGCTGTTATTGACATGAACTGTGATTTGCAGCCAAACTGGTCTGCAATTCCTGTTCTTGACACACTTCCATTCAAAGGGCATCCGCCAATTACAGCAGAAGCCGCATTTGCAGCAGCATATGCCAGAATTTCTCTGTTGTTGCTTACCTTATAGCCATATTTGTTGGCATAATTATTAGTTGCCAGCAATGTCTGCGCCATGACAACACCTGCCACTGAAAGTCCAAGAAGTATTATCTCTGACGGATTCTTAAGCACAACTGACATATCAGGAAGCGAGAATCCCGGCAGCCCCTTATCAACATGTGGAAGAAGCTTAACACCAAATCTGTCAATATGAAAAATTGCAGTTGCAAGTGCACCAAGCACCATAAGAAGTACTGACATTGGAAACTTTGGAATGAACTTCTTCGCAACAAGAATAATCACAACTGTTCCGACTCCAAGCACTGCCGAGAGCAGATTAAATGAACCAAACTCGCCAGCTATATGCATAACAAGCTGTATCGCTTCGCCAATCCCAGCATTGCCACCAAAAAGCTTTGCTGCCTGCATAAGAATTATTGTCACGCCAATACCGCTTATAAATCCACCCATTACAGGTGTCGATATATAATTGACAATACGCCCTGCTTTGATAAAGAAGAAAAGCAACAGCCACAATGCTGCAACCAAAGTTATCGCCGGAACTACTGCCTTTGCCTCCTCAGATCCTGACACTATTCCAAGCGTTGCAAGTGTTCCACCAACAAGTGCCGCCGGAGTTGCGTCCACTCCGAACACGAACTGCGGCGAAGATGTAACAAATCCATATATAAGCACTGGCAGAATAGAGCAGTACAGACCATACACCGCTGGCAGTCCCGCAATCTGTGAATATCCCATTGATATAGGAATTGACACAAGAGCAACAATTATTCCTGATACAATATCCTTCTGTATATTCTTTAAACTAACATTTTTCAATATGCATCGCCCCTTAATCAGATTTCGATAGAAATATATTAACATAAAACAAGCCTGTTCAAAACATTTTTGCACGATTGCAGTTATTAATATTTTCGTATATAATTATTTAATAACAAATGCGGTACCAAACTGCAACACATTTTTATATAGAAAAGGATACTTAATTATGTTTATAGCTGACAACTGGAAAGATTATGAAGTAATAGATACCTCTAAGGGCGAAAAACTTGAACGCTGGGGTAAGTATATTCTTGTACGCCCGGACCCACAGGTAATATGGGACACTCCTAAGAAAGAGCGTGGCTGGAAGAATATGAACGGTCATTACCACAGAAGCTCTAAGGGCGGCGGAGAATGGGAGTTCTTTGACCTTCCACAGCAGTGGCAGATTCACTACAACAGTCCTTCATTTGAACAGGAGCTGACATTCAACTTAAAGCCATTCAGCTTCAAGCACACAGGAATATTCCCTGAGCAGGCTGCTAACTGGGACTGGTTTGGAAAGATAATCTCTGATGCCAGGAAAAAGCGTGGCAGCGAACCTGTAAAGGTTCTTAACCTGTTTGCTTATACTGGTGGAGCAACACTTGCATGTGCAGCCGCAGGTGCTAATGTTACGCATGTAGATGCTTCTAAGGGTATAGTCGCATGGGCTAAAGAAAACGCACAGTCTTCAGGACTTATTGACAAGCCTATCCGCTGGATAGTTGATGACTGTGTAAAGTTTGTAGAAAGAGAGATAAGAAGAGGCAACCATTACGACGCAATCATCATGGATCCACCTTCATATGGACGTGGTCCTAAAGGAGAAATCTGGAAAATAGAAGAAGCCATACACCCGCTTGTTAAGCTTTGTGCACAGCTTCTTTCTGATGAACCATTATTTTTCCTTATTAATTCATACACTACAGGTCTTCAGCCAGCCGTTCTTACTTATATGTTAAGCACAGAACTTAAGAGCTTTGGCGGACACTGTGATTCACAGGAAGTAGGTCTTCCTGTTTCAAGTAACGGACTTGTACTTCCATGTGGTGCTTCTGGCCGCTGGATGAAATAATTAATACACAACTCCATCGAGTGACGGCGATTCTTCGCCGTCATTCACAATCCTGATAACAAGATGATTAGGCAGACATGTGATTGGCATTAAAGGCTCAGATATATAGCCCATGTTCACACACAGCTTATCTGGACAGCTTGCATCAGCAATCTTAATCTTTCCATTCTCGACAAGAATATCATTATACTCTCCATCCCCGTATTCAATCCTGAACGTGTACGGATTCTTAACATCATCTAACGAAACAGTTCTTAACAATTCATTATCTCTGTATATATAAGCGGTCTTACTACCGTCATTCTTTCCTGATTTCATATATATAATAGAAGCCACACTTGCCCCGACAAGCAGAACAATCACGGCCACCACTGTAATAACTCTTTTTTTCACAATCTCCTCCATCTGCTACATAGTATATTTTTTAGGAATATATTTGTCTGCAAAGAAGCACACAAGGCCCGTAAACAGACCTGTTATAACACCGCTTATCACAAGGAACGGCATGTACGCAAATATACCTGACAATCTGAGTATGAAAAATGCAGCAAGAATCTGACCTGCATTGTGCGACACCGCGCCAAGTATACCTGTAAGGAATATATACTGTCCCCTAAGCAATTTATTAACAGCTGCCATCACAATAAGACATAAAAATCCACCACTTACACTATATATAAATGATACTGCCTGCCCTGTAAATATTGTAGCTAATATAATTCTCATAGCTAACACAATCGCTGCATCACTGAATTTATACCTTTTCAACACAAAAAGTGTGACTATATTGGCAAGTCCTAACTTAACTCCCGGTATTGGAACAAGCGTAGGTATCGCTGATTCCACAACAAATATTGTCAGTGCTATTGTTGTAAGCAATGCCAGCGTTGTAAGTCTCTTAACATCAAAAGTTTTCTTCATATCTGCCTCCGCATAAATATTACCTATGCATTTTAACAGACATTTCATATTAAGACAATAATTCGTTAAATTAATTCAAATTCGTGCAAAATCAGTTTGACAGTTTGTAAAAATATAGTATAATCATTTGGCTTTATAAATATACGAAAGTGAGGAAATCCTATGGTAAAAGACATGACAAACGGTTCGCCTTCCAGGCATATTCTTGGATTTGCAGTTCCAATGCTGTTCGGAATGCTGTTTCAGCAGTTCTACAACCTTGTTGACACAATAATCGTTGGTAAAACTCTCGGTGTTGAAGCTCTTGCCGGAGTTGGAGCAACAGGTTCTATCAACTTCATGATAATCGGTTTCTGTATGGGAGTCTGTAACGGATTCGTGATTCCGGTTGCCCAATGCTTTGGTGCAAAGAAGCCTGCTGACCTTAGAAAATATGTATTTAACGGATATATCTGCAGTATTGTGTTTGCCATAGTGCTTACGCTTGCATCCGTAATATTCTGCCGCAGGATACTTATTATCATGAATACACCGGCAGATATTATTGACCATGCCTACAATTACATAGTAGTTATATTCATAGGAATCCCAACCGTGTTCCTATACAACATGGTATCCGGTGTTATCCGCTCGCTCGGCGATAGTAAGACACCTGTAGTTTTCCTGGTGCTTTCTTCAATAATAAATGTAGTACTTGATTTCTTTCTTATTCTTGTATGTAAGATGGGTGTTGCCGGAGCTGGCTGGGCAACTGTAACATCACAGTTAATTTCGGGACTTACCTGCCTTATATATATGTATAAGAAATATGACATCTTAAAAGGTGACAAATCAGAAAGGGTACTTGATAGAAGATTCATCACCAACCTGTGTATGAACGGTGTTCCTATGGGACTCCAGTATTCAATAACAGCCATCGGAAGTACAATCCTTCAGGCTGCTGTCAATACACTTGGTTCAACATATGTAGCCGCAATGACTGCCGGTTCTAAGATGTTCAACTTTACCTGTTGTCCATTTGATGCACTCGGCTCAACCATGGCAACCTATGCCGGACAGAATGTTGGAGCTGCCAAGATTAAAAGACTTGGTCAGGGCGTACGCTCCGCTATGATAATCGGTTCAGTATACAGTGTTCTTTCTCTTATTGCACTGTATTTCACTACAGATTATATTGCATTATTATTCGTTAATGCATCTGAGACAACAATTATTGCTCTTACAAGACAGTTCATCCTTGCATCTGCATGCTTCTACATTCCACTTACAGGTGTTAACGTGGTCCGCTTCTGCATACAGGGTATGGGTTTCTCAGTATTTGCAATATCAGCAGGTATCTTAGAGATGATTGGCCGTGCATTTGCAGCCATTATACTCATTCCAAGTATTGGATTCATGGGTGCATGCCTCGCCTCACCAATCGCATGGATTGCTGCTGACGCATTTTTGTTCCCTGCATTCATACATTGTGCAAAGAAGCTTAATGCAAGGCACAATATTAAATCAAACTAATAACATGACTAAAGGGAGGACAATATTGCCCTCCCTTAATTATTCTATAATATAGACAGCCTGGCTGTGCATCGCTTCATATCTTGATTGAAATGTCTCAAGATTCCTTGTTATGTTACCTTCCATAGGATCCATTATATAAACAATATTCTTATTAAGATCATATCCTGTAATTACAACACAATGTTCTGGAGACATCCATGTGTATTCTTTCCCATTAAATACAAATGTCTTAGATTCATATGGCTGTCTCATATCTATTGTATTCCATATTACTATCGGGTCACCCTGAGCAACCATACCAAGAATCTCTTTAAAATCTGTTCCGCTTATATTCTTTGCAACTGCTGACATATTATTAACTTTGAAATATTTATTAGCTGCATTAACAATTGGCTGTGACATGCATCCATAACTTGTGTTATCCCTTGGATTACCAAGAAACATTTCGTAGAAGCTGCCATTGCCTTTCTTAAGATATTCATCCGACATAGTTGTTTTATCAACATTACAGCCGTAATAATTTAGTACGGATGTTAACGATGTAATCTCGCATCCTGTTGGCAGCTCTGGATTCTGATTAAGCGATTCATAGCATTCTATTCTGTATACATCTGGTAAATCATTTACAGTCTCTTCACTTACAGAAAGCTGTTCCTCCGTCACATTACCATCGCTCTTAATTGCTGTATATTCTGCACCTACTGCTACACCTTTGCTGACATTCTTATTATTCATCTTGACTGTTAATACAATTGCTACCGTACATGCCAGTATAGTCATCATTACAAGGAATATTTGATTCTTCCTTTTTCCTCTTTTTTTGTATTTTCTCCTGCTATCTCTCCTACTCATCCCAATCACCATCCTAACCTTCCGTTGTAAGTCAAAGTCTCATTTATTAACTTCTATACTTATATACGAAACCTAGCATGATTTGGTCTGAATAAATCGTAAAAATTGTGCTTTATAATATTATATAAGCTTTACCACCTGACAATTATCAGTCATTCCATCCCAGAATTTATCCAGTGGTGTTCCTCTGAATTTTGCTATAATACTGCAGTTCATGGCACCATGACCAACAATCAGTATATCTTTGCCACAATTTACCTGTGGCATAACTACATTGTCTATAAACTCCCCTGTTCTTGCAAAAAGCTGTTCAAAACTTTCCCCGCCTTCAACCGTAACATACTTCTCAGGCTTCTTAAAAAGAGAATTAATTGGGCAATCCTTTATTGCAAATGAATTCTCTATTCCCTCATATATTCCAAATCCCATCTCAACAAGTCTGTCATCTGTATATACAGGTACTCCTCTTCCTTTGAGAAAAATCTCGGCTGTCTCTTTTGCTCTTGCCAAAGGTGATGAATAACACTCATCAAAATGTATATCTGCATACTTTTCCCCAGCCTCTGCCGCCATCATTCTTCCCTCATCATTAAGAGGTATATCAGTTCTGCCCTGCAATTTATGACGTACATTCCAGTCCGTCCTGCCATGACGCATTATGTATAGCATGTTGTACTCCTCTTTTTATCATATTCTAGCTCATTACTTCGCGAGCACGACTGCGAACTGCCCATGACTTCTCAAGGAGCTGCTCGCGCAAAAAAGGGTTTCCGATAACCTCGGAAACCCTTGAAAGAACTGTATTAATAACAATTACTCAATGATTGTAGCAACAGCACCAGAACCAACTGTTCTACCACCCTCACGGATAGCGAAACGAAGACCCTGCTCCATAGCTACGTTATGGATAAGTTCAACTGTCATCTCTACGTTATCACCAGGCATGCACATTTCTGTACCAGCTGGAAGCTCACAAACACCAGTTACATCAGTTGTTCTGAAGTAGAACTGTGGTCTGTAGTTGTTGAAGAATGGAGTATGACGTCCACCTTCGTCCTTTGTTAATACGTAAACCTGAGCTGTAAACTTGTGGTGTGGTGTGATTGAACCTGGCTTGCAGAGAACCTGTCCTCTCTGGATCTCGTCTCTCTGAACACCTCTAAGAAGTGCACCAATGTTATCACCTGGCTGAGCCTCATCAAGAAGCTTTCTGAACATCTCGATACCAGTTACAACTACCTTACGGATATCTTCGTGGATACCAACGATTTCAACTTCCTCATTAACGTGGAGAACACCTCTCTCTACTCTACCAGTAGCAACAGTACCACGTCCTGTGATAGAGAATACGTCCTCTACAGGCATAAGGAATGGCTTATCTGTATCTCTTTCTGGATCTGGAACATACTCATCAATAGTATGCATAAGCTCAAGAATCTTATCTCCCCATTCGCTGTTAGGATCTTCAAGAGCCTTAAGAGCTGAACCCTGGATGATTGGAGTATCATCTCCTGGGAATCCGTACTCGTTAAGAAGTTCTCTGATTTCCATATCTACTAATTCAAGAAGTTCTGGATCATCAACCATATCACACTTGTTCATGAATACAACGATGTAAGGAACACCAACCTGACGAGCAAGAAGGATATGCTCTCTTGTCTGAGCCATAACACCATCAGTAGCAGCAACAACAAGGATACCTGCATCCATCTGAGCAGCACCTGTGATCATGTTCTTTACATAATCAGCATGTCCTGGACAGTCAACGTGTGCATAGTGTCTCTTCTCTGTCTCATACTCAACGTGAGCTGTAGAGATAGTGATACCTCTTTCTCTTTCCTCTGGTGCCTTATCAATATTCTCGAATGCAACAGCCTCACCTGTACCAAGTCTCTCATGAAGAGTCTTTGTGATAGCAGCTGTTAATGTAGTCTTACCGTGATCTACGTGTCCGATTGTACCAATGTTACAATGTGGTTTTGTTCTCTCAAATTTAGCCTTTGCCATTGTTTAAAATCCTCCTAAAAATATTTAGATTGCCCTGAGGGGTATCCCCCTCGGGCTTTGTCATAGCTGATATTTATTATATTTCATTTAGTGAAATATTTCAACTATATTTTTATAGTTATTACTTATTTCTATCAGAAATAACCTTATCCTGAACAGACTTTGGAGCCTGCTCATACTTATCGAAGAACATAGAGTAGTTACCACGACCCTGTGTCTTAGAACGAAGGTCAGTAGCATATCCGAACATCTCAGCAAGTGGAACGAACGCTTTAATCATCTTACCACCTGAGATATCTTCCATACCCTCAATACGTCCTCTACGTGAGTTGATATCACCGATTACATCACCCATGTATTCTTCTGGCATAGTAACCTCAACCTTCATGATAGGCTCAAGAAGGGCAGGTGCTGCCTTAGCCATAGCATCCTTGAATGCCATAGAACCAGCAATGTGGAATGCCATTTCTGAAGAATCGACTTCATGGTATGAACCATCGTAAATATCTGCTCTAAGTCCGAGAACTGGGAATCCAGCTAAGATACCTGAATTAGCAGCTTCTCTGATACCGTCAGCAACTGAAGGGATATATTCCTTAGGAATAGCACCACCAACTACTGAAGACTCACAGAAGAGTACTGGAGGTTCGTTAATTAATACTGTGTTCTTTGTCTCAACATCAAACTTATCAACGTTAGCTTCAAGTGGTGAGAAACGTACTTTACAGTGACCATACTGACCACGTCCACCTGACTGCTTAGCATACTTACTATCAACATCAACTGCCTTAGTAAAGCACTCTCTGTAAGCAACCTGAGGTGCACCAACGTTAGCCTCTACCTTGAACTCACGAAGAAGTCTGTCAACGATGATATCAAGGTGAAGCTCACCCATACCAGCGATGATTGTCTGACCTGTTTCCTGATCTGTATGAGCACGGAATGTAGGATCTTCTTCAGCAAGCTTTGCTAAAGCTTCACCCATCTTACCCTGGTCATTCTTAGTCTTTGGCTCGATAGCAAGCTCGATAACTGGCTCTGGGAATTCCATAGACTCTAAGATAACTGGATGTGCTTCATCACAGATAGTATCACCTGTTACTGTAACCTTAAGACCTACTGCAGCAGCGATATCTCCTGAGTAAACCTTATCAATTTCTTTTCTCTGGTTAGCGTGCATCTGAAGGATACGGCCAACTCTTTCTTTCTTATTCTTATTAGAGTTAAGTACATATGAACCACCGTTTAATGTACCTGAGTAAACTCTGAAGAATGCTAACTTACCAACGAATGGATCAGTCATAATCTTGAATGCAAGAGCTGCAAATGGCTCTTCATCAGATGACTTTCTTGTTACTTCGTTACCGTCTTCGTCAACACCTGTGATATCTGGGATATCTGTAGGAGCTGGCATGTACTCGATAACAGCATCAAGAAGCTTCTGAACGCCCTTGTTCTTATAAGCTGTACCGCAAAGACAAGGAATAGCTGTACCTTCAATAGTACCCTTTCTTAAAGCAGCCTTTAACTCTGGAACTGAAATTTCCTCATCGTTAAAGAACTTCTCCATAAGGTCTTCATCAAGTTCAGCACACTGCTCAACAAGCTTGTCATGGTATTCCTGAGCCTGATCAGCTAAATCAGCAGGAATATCGCCAACAACGATATCATCACCCTTATCACCATTGAAGACATATGCCTTCATCTCGAATAAGTCGATAATTCCCTTGAAGTCATCTTCCTTACCAATAGGAATCTGTACAAGTACAGGATTCTTTCCAAGTTTTGTAATAAGCTGGTTGCATGATCCGAAGAAATCAGCACCCATCTTATCCATCTTGTTCATGAAAGCCATACGAGGTACATTGTACTTATCAGCCTGACGCCATACATTCTCTGACTGTGGCTCAACACCGTTCTGTGCATCGAATACACCTACGGCACCATCAAGTACTCTAAGTGAACGCTCAACCTCTACTGTGAAGTCAACGTGTCCTGGAGTATCGATAATGTTAATACGGTATTCTGGCTGTGTCTTATCTGGCTTACCCTCTTTCTCAGGTGTCCAGTGACATGTTGTAGCAGCTGAAGTGATTGTGATACCTCTCTCCTGCTCCTGGGCCATCCAGTCCATAGTAGCAGTACCTTCATGAGTATCACCAATCTTGTGATTAACACCAGTATAATAAAGGATACGCTCTGTTAATGTTGTCTTACCAGCATCAATATGAGCCATAATTCCGATATTTCTGGTTCTCTCCAATGGATATTCTCTTCCAGCCATGGATAAAACCTCCTATAATTATAATTAGAATCTGTAATGAGCAAAAGCCTTGTTTGCTTCTGCCATCTTGTGCATATCTTCTTTTCTCTTTACTGATGCACCTGTGTTGTTAGCTGCATCAAGAATCTCGTTAGCGAGTCTTTCTTCCATAGTCTTCTCGCCTCTTGCTCTAGAGAATGTAGTCATCCAACGAAGAGCTAAAGCCTGTCTTCTGTCTGGCTTAACTTCGATAGGTACCTGGTAAGTAGCTCCACCGATACGTCTAGCCTTAACTTCAAGAACTGGCATAATATTGTTCATAGCTTCTTCAAATACTTCGATAGCTGGTCTCTCAGTCTTAGCTGCAACTCTATCAAAAGCACCGTAAACAATCTTCTGAGCTACTCCTCTCTTACCATCAAGCATAATGTTGTTGATAAGCTTAGTAACTACCTTATTGTTGTAAATAGGATCTGCTAATACATCTCTTTTCTGTGTATGTCCTTTACGTGGCACGGTTCTTCCCTCCTTAATAAATTTATTAAATCATAGGTACTCACAAATAAAAAATGTGTTCGCGCCGTATATATTAACCTGCAACCTCTTGATTAATCTAATTCCGGCACAATTCAAAATTTAATTTGTTCGTAAAAATCAGATTCTTACAAATCTGACTCTTGCAAATTGTAAAACTTGCATGCATTCATATAAATGCGTGTCTTAATTCAGGCTTAATTACTTAGCGTCCTTAGGTCTCTTAGCACCGTACTTAGAACGAGCCTGTCTTCTCTTTGCAACACCTGCTGTATCAAGTGTTCCTCTGATGATGTGGTATCTTGTACCTGGTAAATCCTTTACTCTTCCACCTCTTATAAGAACAACGCTGTGTTCCTGAAGATTGTGTCCCTCACCTGGGATGTAAGATGTTACCTCGATACCATTAGAAAGACGTACTCTGGCAATCTTTCTAAGAGCTGAGTTAGGCTTCTTAGGTGTAGCAGTCTTAACAGCTGTACAAACACCTCTCTTCTGTGGAGAAGAGATATCTGTTGCCTTCTTCTGAAGTGAGTTGTAACCCTTCTGAAGAGCTGGTGCTGTAGACTTCTTTACTGCAGTCTTTCTTCCCTGTTTTACTAACTGGTTAAATGTTGGCATTCCGTTTTCACCTCCCGAAATTAGAATAATGAATGGTTGCATCTTAGTATCAACTAAGAAAATGTTTTGTCACCAAAACAGCGCAAAAATAGTACTTGCCTATTCGCACGCTTTATTAGTATATATATTTGCAAATTCAGTGTCAAGCATTTTTTCAAAAAAAGACAAAAGCGTGCCAGATTTTATCAATCTGACACGCCATAAGTTTCTATAAAGAATTAATCTTCCTGTGTGAAAACAAGTTCGTCTTCACCAGACTCATCTTCATCTTCTTCAATGTAGTTATCTGTAGAACTGATCTTGATATCCTGATAACGCTTCATACCTGTACCGGCAGGGATAAGCTTACCAATAATAACATTCTCTTTAAGACCAATAAGTGGATCAATCTTTCCGTTAATAGCTGCATCTGTAAGAACCTTAGTTGTCTCCTGGAATGAGGCAGCTGACATGAATGAAGTAGAAGCAAGTGAAGCCTTAGTAATACCAAGGATAATCGGAGTACCTGTAGCAGGTGTCTTTCCTTCTTCCTCAAGTCTCTCATTAACTTCCTGGAATTCAATTGTATCAACCTGTGATCCTGGAAGGAACTTAGAATCTCCAGCTTCATCAACAACTATCTTCTTAAGCATCTGACGAACGATAAGCTCAATATGCTTATCATTGATATCAACACCCTGGATACGGTAAACCTTCTGAACTTCACGAAGGAGATAATCCTGAACAGCTCTTACACCAAGAATTCTTACGATATCATGTGGATTCTCAGAACCCTCTGTGATTTCCTCACCCTTAGCAACAACCTGTCCTTCAACAACCTTTTCTCTTGTATCCTTAGATAATGGATAAGCCTTTGAATTACCTTCATCATCAGTTATAACGATTTCAGTCTTCTTCTCAGTCTTAACAATACTTACAGTTCCGCCAAACTCAGCAAGTACAGCAAGCATCTTAGGCTTTCTTGCCTCGAAAAGCTCTTCTACTCTAGGAAGACCCTGAGTAATGTTATCACCGGCAACACCACCTGTATGGAATGTTCTCATAGTAAGCTGTGTACCAGGCTCACCGATTGACTGGGCTGCGATAATACCAACAGCTTCACCAACCTGAACAGTCTGACCTGTTGCCATGTTAGTTCCATAACATTTAGCACATACACCAATGTGTGAACGGCAAGTAAGGATTGTTCTAATCTTAACCTTATCAACACCAGTCTTAATAATAGCTTCTGCTCTCTTAGGAGTTACAAGATGGTTAGCTTCAACAATAACCTCGCCTGTAGCCGGGTCAACAATATCCTCAGCTAAGTATCTTCCTGTAATACGCTCCTGTAATGGCTCAAGGATATCTTCCTTGGCATCACTTGAGTTAGTAGCTCTGTTATTAACAAATGAGTAAACATACATACCAGGTATCTGCTTACCTGCGCTACAATCTGTCTCTCTGATAATAAGATCCTGAGAAACATCAACAAGTCTTCTTGTAAGGTATCCTGAATCGGCTGTACGAAGGGCTGTATCTGAAAGTCCTTTACGGGCACCGTGAGCTGAAATAAAGTATTCCAGAACATCAAGACCTTCACGGAAGTTTGACTTGATAGGAAGTTCGATAGTGTTACCTGATGTATCAGCCATCAAACCACGCATACCTGCTAACTGCTTAATCTGCTGGTTAGAACCACGGGCACCTGAGTCAGCCATCATGAAGATGTTGTTATATTTATCAAGACCCTGAAGAAGGGCATCCTTAATCTTATCATCAGTCTCCTGCCATACGCGGATAACATTCTTATGTCTTTCCTCGTCAGTAGCCTGACCTCTGTTATATTTAACAGTAATCTGTTCAACTTTCTTTTCTGCCTCAGCAAGAAGCTGCTTCTTAACTGGTGGCACTGTCATCTCAGAAATAGAAACAGTCATGGCAGCTCTGGTAGAGTACTTATAACCCATAGCCTTGATATCATCAAGAACCTCTGCAGTTGTTGTAGTACCATGAGTATTGATAACATGCTGTAAGATATCCTTAAGCTGCTTCTTTCCTACATGGAAATCAACTTCTGGAAGTAATAAATTCTCTTCCTTGCTTCTGTCAACATATCCTAAATCCTGAGGGAGAATCTCATTAAATATAAGTCTTCCAAGTGTAGACTCAATATTACCTGAAAGCTCTTCTCCGTTAACATTCTTAGTTACATGAACCATAATCTTGGCATGTAATGTAATTACACCGTTCTCATAAGCAAGAACTGCTTCATTAATGCTCTTAAAAATCTTACCCTCGCCCTTTGCGCCTGGTCTTTCCTGTGTGAGATAGTAAATACCAAGTACCATATCCTGTGAAGGAACGGCAACAGGACCACCATCAGATGGCTTAAGAAGGTTGTTAGGTGAAAGAAGCATAAATCTACACTCAGCCTGAGCCTCAACAGAAAGCGGAAGATGGACAGCCATCTGGTCACCATCGAAATCGGCATTGAACGCTGTACATACAAGTGGATGAAGCTTAATAGCCTTTCCTTCTACAAGGATTGGCTCGAAAGCCTGAATACCAAGTCTGTGAAGTGTAGGAGCACGGTTAAGCATAACTGGATGCTCTTTAATAACGTCTTCAAGTACATCCCATACTTCTGGCTCAAGATGTTCTACGCTCTTCTTAGCTTTCTTAATATTATCTGCAAGATTACGTCTTACAAGCTCTCTCATAACAAATGGCTTGAATAACTCAATAGCCATCTCTTTAGGAAGACCACACTGGTAAATCTTAAGTTCTGGTCCTACTACAATAACTGAACGTCCTGAGTAGTCAACTCGCTTACCAAGAAGGTTCTGTCTGAAACGTCCCTGCTTACCCTTTAATAAATCTGATAAAGACTTAAGTGCTCTGTTACCAGGACCTGTTACTGGACGACCATTTCTACGTCCATTATCGATAAGAGCATCAACAGCTTCCTGAAGCATTCTCTTCTCGTTACGTACAATAATTTCAGGAGCTCCAAGCTCAAGAAGTCTTGCAAGTCTGTTATTTCTGTTAATAATTCTTCTGTAAAGATCATTAAGATCTGAAGTTGCAAAACGTCCACCATCAAGCTGGACCATAGGTCTTAAATCTGGTGGAATTACAGGGATTTCTGTAAGAATCATCCACTCAGGCTTAGTTCCTGCATTCTTAAATGCTTCAACAACTTCTATTCTCTTTATAAGTCTGGCAGCCTTCTGAGAAGTAGTGTTAGCAAGTTCTTCCTTAAGTCTTACTTCTTCTTCTTCAAGGTTAACCATCTGGAGGAGCTCGAGGATTGCCTCAGCTCCCATACCAACACGGAAAGCCTTGCTTCCGTACTGCTCACAGAGTTCTCTGTATTCAGTCTCTGAAAGAATCTTCTTGAAAGGAATATCTGTTTCACCTGGATCAATTACGATATATGAAGCAAAATATAATACCTTTTCAAGGTTCTTAGGACCAATATCAAGAATGAGATCCATGCGGCTAGGAATACCCTTGAAGTACCAGATGTGAGATACTGGTGCAGCAAGATGGATATGACCCATACGGTCTCTTCTTACGCTGGCCTTAGTAACCTCAACACCACATTTATCGCAGACAATACCCTTGTCCTTAATCTTCTTATACTTACCGCAGTGGCACTCCCAGTCCTTGCTAGGACCAAATATTCTTTCGCAGAAAAGTCCGTCCTTTTCTGGCTTAAGTGTTCTATAGTTAATTGTTTCAGGTTTGGTAACCTCACCATGAGACCACTCCAAAATATTCTCAGGAGAAGCAAGCTTAATCTGAATCTTATCAAATTTCATTGACTTATTTGATTTAATTTCTTCTGCCATTATAGTGCTCCCTTCTAATTAATATTCATCTGAATTGCCATCGCCGTAATCATCATCAAAATCATCGGCCATATCAAAATCAGCTTCATCATCTGAATCTACAGCATCTTCTGTTCCATCTTCATTAAGAGTAACTGTTGACATACCGCCAGCCTTGTACTCTGCCTCTTCCTCTCTGCTGTTTCTTCTGTATCCATTACCTTCATCAAGAACCTTCTTGAAATCAGTAACTTCATATTCAGCACTCTCAAGAAGTCTGACTTCATTGTTGTCCTGATCAAGAACTCTAACATCAAGTGCGAGTGACTGAAGTTCCTTAAGAAGAACCTTGAATGATTCTGGAACTCCTGGTTCAGGAATATTCTCACCCTTAATAATAGCTTCATAAGTCTTAACTCGTCCTACAACATCATCAGACTTAACAGTAAGGATTTCCTGAAGAGTATAAGCAGCACCATAAGCCTCAAGTGCCCAAACTTCCATCTCTCCGAATCTCTGTCCACCGAACTGAGCCTTACCACCAAGTGGCTGCTGAGTTACAAGTGAGTAAGGACCAGTTGAACGTGCATGAATCTTATCATCAACAAGATGATGAAGCTTTAAGTAATGCATGAATCCGATAGTTACAGGGCTGTCGAAGTACTCACCTGTTCTACCATCTCTAAGTCTTACTTTACCATCACGTCCGATTGGAACACCCTTCCACTCAGCTCTGTGATCTCTGTGTTCTGAAAGGTAATCAAATACCTCTTTATTAAGAACATCTTTATACTGTGCTGTAAATGTAACCATATCCTCAGGATATTCTTCGCCATTCTTCTCAGCCTCAGCCTTCTGGGCTGCAAGCTCTTCATCATCGAATGGATGGTTAGCATAAGCATTTGCCATATCAAGAGTATCCATAATATCATTCTCATCTGCACCATCGAATACTGGTGTAGAAATGTTAAATCCAAGTACCTTGGCAGCAAGACTTAAATGAATCTCAAGGACCTGTCCAATGTTCATTCGTGAAGGAACGCCCAGTGGGTTAAGTACGATATCAAGAGGACGGCCATTAGGAAGGAATGGCATATCTTCAACAGGAAGTACTCTTGAAACGACACCCTTGTTACCATGACGACCAGCCATCTTATCACCAACGCCAATCTTTCTCTTCTGTGCAATATATATACGAACAGATTTGTTAACTCCTGGTGAGAGTTCATCTCCGTTCTCTCTTGTAAATGTCTTAACAGCAACGACGATACCATAAGCACCATGAGGTACCTTAAGTGAAGTATCTCTTACTTCTCTTGCTTTCTCACCAAAGATAGCTCTAAGAAGTCTCTCTTCAGCAGTAAGCTCTGTCTCTCCCTTAGGAGTAACCTTTCCAACAAGAATATCTCCGGCTCTTACCTCAGCACCAACGCGGATAATACCGTTCTCATCAAGATCCTTTACAGCGTCTGAACCTGTTGAAGGAAGATCTCTTGTAATCTCTTCAGGTCCTAACTTAGTATCTCTTGCTTCTGTCTCATATTCTTCAATATGAATAGATGTATACACATCATCTCTTACGAGACGCTCACTAAGAAGTACAGCATCCTCGTAGTTATAACCTTCCCAAGTCATGAAACCGATAAGAGGGTTCTTACCGAGGGCAATCTCACCATTAGATGTAGATGGACCATCAGCAATAACATCTCCTGCCTTAACCTCATCACCCTTGAAAACAATAGGTCTCTGGTTATAGCAGTTACTCTGGTTACTTCTTGAGAACTTAGTAAGCTTGTATTCGCGCGCCTTGCCATCCTTTTCTCTGATAACAATCTTGTTAGATTCAGAAGAAAGAACAACACCATCAGCCTCTGCAACTACACATACACCTGAGTCAACAGCAGTCTTATTCTCAATACCAGTTCCGATAACAGGAGCTTCTGTCATAAGAAGAGGTACGGCCTGACGCTGCATGTTAGAACCCATGAGGGCACGTGTACAGTCATCATTCTGAAGGAATGGAATCATTGATGTAGCAACTGAGAATACCATCTTAGGAGATACATCCATAAGATCAATCTGGCTCTTATCGAACTGAGAAGTTTCTTCTCTGTAACGTCCAGATACAGTATTTCTTACGAAATAACCATTCTCATCAATCTCAGCATTAGCCTGTGCTACATGGAAATCATCTTCCTCATCAGCTGTGAAGTAACGCACTTCATCAGTAACTCTTGGATTCTTAGGATCAGACTTATCTACAATACGATAAGGAGCTTCAACAAATCCATATTCATTAATTCTTGCATAAGATGCAAGAGAGTTAATAAGACCAATGTTAGGTCCTTCAGGAGTCTCGATAGGACACATTCTACCATAATGAGTATAGTGTACATCTCGAACCTCGAAACCTGCACGATCTCTTGAAAGACCACCAGGACCAAGGGCTGAAAGACGTCTCTTATGAGTAATCTCACTAAGAGGGTTATTCTGATCCATGAACTGTGACAACTGTGAACTTCCGAAGAATTCCTTAATAGCAGCTGTTACAGGCTTAATATTAATAAGTGACTGTGGAGATATTCCGCTAAGATCCTGTGTAGACATTCTCTCACGGACCACTCTTTCCATTCTTGAGATACCAATTCTGAACTGGTTCTGAAGAAGCTCTCCTACAGCTCTGATACGTCTGTTTCCAAGGTGATCGATATCATCCTTAGTACCAACACCATATTCAAGGTGCATATTATAATTAATAGAAGCAAGAATATCTTCTACTGTAATATGCTTAGGAATAAGGTCAGCAATATTCTTAGTAATAGCTTCCTTAATATCCTCTAAAGACTCATTCTCAGCAAGAATCTGTGCAAGAACAGGATAGTATACATACTCTGTTACACCAAGCTCCTTAGCTTCTTCTTCGCTGATATCAACCCATTTGGTAATATCAACCGCACGGTTAGAAAGAATCTTAACAACTCTGTCAGATACTGTACCATCAGCAGCCTTAACTTCTACAGTAATGAATACTGAAGGAACAGCTGCATCCTGGATAGCCTGTGCTGATTCTCTTGTAAGCTTCTCACCTGCTGTTGCAATAACAGTTCCGTTTTCATCAACAACATCCTCAGCAAGAACCTGTCCTGTAATTCTGCTCTTGAAAGAAAGCTTCTTATTAAACTTATATCTTCCTACGTGTGCAAGATCATATCTTCTTGGGTCAAAGAACATACCTGAAATAAGTGCTTCAGCACTCTCTACAGATAATGGTTCTCCTGGTCTTAACTTCTTATAAAGTTCAAGAATACCTTCCTGATAGTTAGTAGAAGTATCCTTCTCCATAGTAGCAAGAAGCTTAGGTTCCTCGCCAAAAATATCAAGAATCTCCGCATTAGTACCAAATCCTAATGCTCTGATAAGAACAGTAATAGGAACCTTCTTATTACGGTCAACCTTAACGTAGAATATATCATTAGCATCTGTTTCATACTCTAACCATGCACCTCTGTTAGGAATTACCTGACAGCTGTACAAGAAAATCTTACCATACTTATCTTTCTGTATATCATAATAAATACCAGGTGAACGTACCAACTGGCTGACAATAACTCGTTCAGCACCATTAATTACAAATGTACCTGTCTTAGTCATTAATGGCAGGTCTCCCATGAAAATCTCATGCTCGCTGATGCTTTCTGTCTCTTTGTTATGAAGTCTTACTGTAACCTTAAGAGGCGCTGCATATGTAGCATCTCTTTCTTTACACTCTTCAATTGAATACTTAACTTCGTCTTCACATAACGCAAAATCTACAAATTCCAGACTTAATCTTCCATTATAGTCTGCAATTGGAGATATGTCATCAAAGACCTCTTTCAAGCCTTCATTCAAAAACCACTGGTAAGAATCCTTCTGCACCTCAATAAGGTTAGGCATCTCAAGAACTTCTTTCTGTCTTGAGAAACTCATACGCATTGCCTTGCCCGACGTTATTGGGCGTAATCTGTTTTTCTCCATTGACGTTTCACCCCTTAGTTTTCTTCACATTAATATATTACATTATCAGTAAATGTGCAAAGAATAAGCACAATTTACCACAATAGTGCATTGTCCATAGTACATCAAAGATATATATATGTCAAGGGATTTTTAAAAATTTCCATGAATATTCAGAATTGTATAAAGATAATAGTGTTTCTGCCATAGCTGGCATAATAAAATAAAGATGTGATTTATAGAAAAAAGAAAAGACAGGAGCCGTGAAGGCCCGCTGTCTTTCTTATTATATTCATTAGAACAATCAAGTGAATTACTTAAGAGTAACCTTAGCTCCAACTTCTTCAAGCTTCTTCTTGATTTCCTCAGCCTCTTCCTTAGAAGCCTGCTCCTTAACAACCTTAGGTGCGCCATCAACAACGTCCTTAGCTTCCTTTAATCCAAGACCTGTGATTTCACGAACAACCTTGATAACCTTAACCTTCTGATCTCCAGCTTCTGTAAGCTCTACATCAAATTCTGTCTTCTCCTCAGCTGCTGCTGCGCCAGCACCTGCTGCTGCAACTACAACGCCTGCTGCTGCAGATACGCCGAATTCTTCTTCACAAGCCTTAACTAAATCGTTAAGCTCTAATACTGATAAACCTTTAATAACTTCAATAATTTCCTGTGTTGTCATTATTATAATCTCCTTTTTAATATTATTCTAAAATCGAAAGAGCATCTATGCTGCTTTCATAGTTAATTCAGTGTTAAACTGATTAAGCAACTTCCTCGTTCTTCTCAGCAATCTGCTTAATAACACGAGCAAAGTTTGTAATAGGTGACTGGATACTTCCAAGTAACTTTGAAAGAAGTTCCTCTCTTGAAGGGATAGTAGCGATTGTAGCGATACCTGCTGCATCGTAGAATGTTCCTTCAACAACGCCACACTTTAACTCAAGAGCATTAGCTGTCTTAGCAAAGTTAGCTAAGATTCTTGCAGGTGCTGTAGCATCTGTCTTGCAGAATGCAATAGCATTAGTTCCTTCAAGAGCATCAGTAATTGGCTCGAACTCTGTTCCAGCAACAACTCTCTTTACTAAAGTGTTCTTATAAACCTTATAAACCACACCAGCTTCTCTTAACTGCTTACGAAGCTGTGTATCCTGTTCTACTGTAAGACCGCTGTAGTTAACTACAACAACGCCCTGAGCGCCATCAAAGTTATCTTTAATCTCATCGATAGTAGATGTCTTAAGGCCTACATTCTTTAAAATAGCCATGAATAATTACCTCCTGTTAGATTCTTGCTTCATATAGAAGCGATTTTGCCTAAGTGAAGATTATTCGTCTATAGTTTCCCTACAAACAAAACCCTCTCTGCCAGCGACAGAGAGGGAATAATTAATCAAATCCTTAAATCCTCGGTAGGCGTGTTACCTTTAACCATCATCAGTAATACTGAATCCGGACCTGCTGTCTACGGCAAAATATTATGTTAACAGCAAAATGCTGCTCACAAGCTGATAGTATACTATCAAAATATATTAATGTCAACCGTTTTTAATCAAAAATCTGATTAACCCACATACTTGGCTGTGCTTAACTTAACACCAGGTCCCATAGTAGAAGTGAGAACTACACTTCTAAGATAAGCTCCCTTAAGTGAAGATGGCTTAGCCTTAACGATTGCATCCATAATAGCCTGGAAGTTGTCTGATAACTGCTCCTCTGTGAATGAAGCCTTACCAATTGGCACGTGAATGATATTAGTCTTGTCAAGTCTGTACTCGATCTTACCAGCCTTGATATCATTAACAGCTTTTGTTACATCCATAGTAACTGTACCAGCCTTAGGGTTTGGCATTAATCCCTTAGGACCAAGTACACGACCAAGACGACCAACAACACCCATCATATCTGGAGTTGCAACAACAACGTCGAACTCGAACCAGTTATCGTTCTGGATCTTAGGAATAAGCTCCTCGCCACCAACGAAATCTGCTCCAGCTGCAAGAGCCTCATCAGCCTTAGCACCCTTAGCAAATACTAATACACGTACAGTCTTACCTGTTCCGTGTGGAAGAACAACAGCTCCTCTGATCTGCTGCTCAGCGTGACGTCCATCACAACCTGTTCTGATATGTGCTTCGATTGTCTCGTCGAATTTAGCAGTAGCGTTCTTCTTTACTAATGAGATAGCGTCTGCTGCTTCGTATAATGTCTGGCGGTCAATATTTTTGGCTGCCTCAACGTATTTCTTTCCTCTTTTCATTATAAACCTCCTAGTGGTAATATCGGAAGGATTCTATCTTTCCTCCCACAATAATCATGAATCAAATGTAGATTAGTCTTCTACAACGATACCCATACTCTTAGCTGTTCCTTCGATCATAGAAGTAGCTGCTTCGATAGATGCAGCATTAAGATCTGGCATCTTAAGCTCAGCGATCTTCTGAACTTCTGCTCTCTTAATAGTAGCAACCTTAGTCTTGTTAGGTACGCCTGATCCTGACTTAATGTTGCAAGCCTTCTTAAGAAGTACTGCTGCAGGTGGAGTCTTTGTAATAAAGCTGAAGCTTCTATCAGCATAAACTGTAATAACTACAGGTATGATAAGATCTCCCTGATCTGCTGTCTTAGCATTGAACTGCTTTGTGAATTCTACGATGTTAACACCGTGCTGACCAAGTGCTGGACCAACTGGTGGAGCTGGTGTAGCCTTGCCGGCAGGAATCTGTAATTTAATATATCCTGTTACTTTCTTTGCCATTTTGGCACCTCCTAAAAATAAATGTGGTAATTGGCGACCATCATAATATTACCCGCTATCCATCTCCCAAGAATCACCTTTAGGTGATTCTTGCAAATGAATTAGCGAAGCTAATTCATTTTGGTCTCCCACGTCCCAGGATCGGGACTGCTTCTTACAATAACTTCACATCTGTGAAATCAATCTCGACCGGTGTTTCACGGCCGAACATCTCAACATTAATTGTAAGGCACTGCTTGCCCTCATTAATATTGGTAATCTCACCAACTGTATCTTCCCATGCGCCTGAGAGAATCATAACCTTATCGCCGACCTTGCCAGCAAACTGGATAACAGGCTTAACTTCCTGTTCTTCCTCAAGGCTTATGCCGAGATTCTTAATTTCTGTTGGTGTAAGTGGTACTGGCTTTGATCCAGGACCAACAAACCCTGTAACACCTCTTGTGTTTCTGACAACATACCAACTATCGTCGTTCATTACCATCTTCACAAGAACGTATCCAGGAAACATTTTCTTCTGAGCAGCTTTCTTAGAGCCATCCTTAATCTCCACTACTGTTTCAAGTGGAACGATAACTTCAAGAATCTGATCGTGAAGATTTCTGTTTTCAACTGTCTTCTCAATGTTAGCCTTCACCTTATTCTCATAACCAGAATAAGTGTGAACTACATACCATTTTGCGTCATCCATACAATCACCTATTCCTTATTTTACAATGAACTCAATTCCAAAGCGGACAATTAAATCCACAACTGCAATGATTACACCTAATAATACGGACACAGCCAATACAGCTACGGTTTCCTTAGTAAGCGACTGACGGTCTGGCCAAATAATTTTTGAAAATTCAGCTTTCAAACCTTTGAACCAGTTCTTTTTCTGCTTCTTAGCTTTTACAGTATCACCCATGAAATACTCCTCACTGTACTAATTACTTTGTTTCCTTGTGTAATGTGTGTGATTTACAGAACTTACAATACTTCTTAGTTTCCATTCTGTCTGGATGAGCTTTCTTTTCCTTAGTCATGTTGTAATTGCGCTGTTTACACTCAGTACATGCCAATGTTATCTTTACTCGCACAACTTCCACCTCCAATTATTATTTTTGTAGGTGTTAAAACACCAATTGGTTTCTTTGCCCGCCTAATCAATGTTGGGTTGTTGAAATTCAGGCACGCAAAAAAGACCGCTTCCATAGCCGTTCTAATATAGCACAGTACATTCCAACTCGTCAACAACTTTTTTAAAGAAAATATAGTGACAAAAAATGAACTTCATATTATAATATTTGTACAAAAACATACGATATATATAAGGAAATGGATTTCCTTACATTTTCTACCGATTATTACAGACAAGGAGGTGACTGTTATGATCAGCAGCGTGTACAGCTATTATCTTGCCCAGTATGGACATAAGACTAACTCAAAGTACGATACACACACTAAAGCACAATTAAAGAATACATATGGCAGAGTTCTGAAATCTAACAGTCAGACTCCTACATATAAGACAGATATGTCAGAGGCTGCGCAGAAATATGCAATCGACCTTAAAGAGAATGCCAGAGAATTAAGTAACATTGCCAATGAGCTTTCAGGAAGCGACGGTCACGGCATGGTATTTAAGAAATCAGCAGTGTCAGACAATCCTGATGCGGTAACAGCCACATTTATAGGCGACAGCTCATCTGCCGATGATACAAGCCTTGATATAGAAGTCCGCCAGCTTGCAACAAGCCAGATTAATACCGGACATTACCTGCAGCCTAACAGCCGCACAGTTAAGCCAGGAGATTATTCATTTGATCTGAACATCAATAATCTGACCTATGAATTCCAGTTTAATGTAGATGAGGAAGAGAGCAATTCTGACATACAGAACAAGCTTGCCAGACTTATTAACCGTTCCAATATCGGACTTAATGCTTCTGTAAGTGAAGACAGCCTCGGCAATACTGCGCTGAACATTGAATCAGACATGACAGGTGTAAGTGTAATCAAGCCTACAATATTTAACATCAGGCCTAATAACGATATTCAGACAGACAATCCTGATTTCGTGGAAGGTTTTGATAAGCCTACTATGGAGAAGAACACTAACTTCATTGAAACATATGGTCTTGACCGTGTAACACAGTATCCTAGCAATGCAATCTTTTCTGTCAATGGAGAAGAACGCTCATCTGCTTCGAATGACATAACAATTAACAAAACATTTGCAATATCATTTCATAATACAACTGACAAGCCGGCAACCATCAGTCTTAAAGATGATGCTGATTCAATCACAGAAAGCATTACAGAACTTGTTTCCGGCTACAACAGACTTGTTTCCATCGCCGCAGATAAAGAGAACGATAAGTTTGAGGGCAATGCCAAGTTAAAGAAAGAATTTTCAAGAATAATGAAGGCTTACCAGCCACAGCTTGAACGCAATGGACTTACAGTAAGTGATGAGGGTTCGCTTGAAGTTAATAAGGTGGTTATTCAGAAAGCTGCTTCTGACGGCACACTTTCCGATGTATTTAACGCTTTGGATTCATTCAAGAAATCAATCCAAAGAAAGGCTGATGATATCTCCATCAACCCTATGAACTATGTAAACAATAAGATTGTCGCTTATAAGAATCCACATAAGCCTGTGAATGACCCTTATAATCTTTCTGCCTACTCAGGCATGATGTTTAATGGCTATATCTAACTACCATAATATAAAATAAGGCATCCGTCTGGTTCATGTAATACATAAACCGGCGGATGCCTTTATGTTTCTTATTATTCATTAATCAGTCTGCTTCCTGCATCATGTAACTGCTTAACAAATGTACTAAGCCTTACAAGTGCTTTAGAAACAGCCACATCATCATTAACGCTCAATGCCTCTGAAAGCTCTTTCACACCTTCATTAGCTTCCTTCTCATCAACTGCCCCTGCCTCAATAATATCCTTAGTTCCATTATATACTTCAAAAAGCCAGTTAAGACCTTCAACAATAACATTCACTGCATCATGAGTCTCTGGAAAAGGAACTCCTGCAAGTTCTTCTGAGACTTTCTCTATTGCCCCAATAAGCTTCTCACTGTAAGGAACAGCTTCCTTAAGTACATCTATCTGCTGCTGTCTGTAATCATCCATGATTCTAATCACCTTTCTTTATGATCTTATAGAATATATATCGGCTGGATTGGTGGAAAGTTAACATTAATCACCAATAAACTCACATACCGCTTCCTCATCAACCGTGCCATCACTCTTTCTTGGCAAAGGTTCTTTTCTTAACACAATCTTCTGAATCTCCCAGCGGTAACCTTTTTTCTCGTTATACTTGTCAATACGTCTCTTGAATATATCCTCATTTGCGCTCTTATCAATAGGCACAATAACCGCGGTAAGCCTGTTATTATAAAATGTAATAAATCCTTCTGCAACTCCGTTAATAGCCGTAATCTGCTCATTAGTCCTCACACGGCTTATCTTCTCACCTGTAGGAAGCAGAATGATATCAGGATTGCGCTGCAACAGAACAAGTCTGCCGGAACTGTTAATCCTTCCATAATCACCTGTATGATATACTCCATCCTTTAATACATTTTCAGTTGCTAAAGAATCATTATAATATTCTTTCATGACACATGGTCCACTTACAATAATCTCTCCATCATCAGCAATAGATACTGCATTATTATCAAAAAGAGTATACGAACCATCGTAAAGCTCATTAACCCCTACACAACCCGAAGTCTCTGTCATTCCATATATATTATAAACCTTCAAATCACTGTCACAGAGATTCTCAAAAAGTCTGAACGGGCAGCTTGCACCACCTATAATAATAGTATTGAGTTCTTTATTAAACCCACTTATAGCTCGCTGATAGTCAATCATAGAAGGAGTACCTATAAGAATAGTTGGATTATAATAATAAGTATCTGCATCAATATGTCTTAAACCTCTGCCTATACACACCATAGCACCATTATACAGAGGCCATATGAGGCTGTATATAAATCCAAATTCATTATGAAGCGGAATCTGTGCAAGCACAATATCATCACTTGTACATTCAACCCTGCTGTTTATCGCCATAACCGCATTAAGAATATTATCAACAGACAGAACAACCGGCTTATCACATTCATTAGCTGTAGCCGTAAACATGATAATATCGCCCTCCTGCGTATTCTCATCATATATAAGTCCGTCAACATTATCCTTCTCAGCACTTGATATGATAATAGAATTCTCATCAGAGAGAATATACTGGTTAGTAGATGTCAGTGTATAATTAACTTCCGTCTTCTTAAGAAGGTCAACCCTCGAATCATGAGGAAGGAAGAAATCAACAAGTGCAAGCTCCTTTCCCGCAACAATCGTTCCGAACATATTAACGATCCATCTGTATGAAGCCGGCCCGAATATTGCAATCCTCTTTCCTTCAAATTTCTGAAAATGTAATGCCTTCTTAGTTACATCATCAAAAAGCTTGGCATAGGTAATTTTCATCGTATCATATACGACAGCCACAGCGTCTGGCTGACTCTCGGCGTTACTCTTTAACATATTATAAAATGTATTCTTATCTGTCATGATTTTCTCCATTTCTGACCAAAGTTATAAATCCTGCATCAAATATAAAAAATTATAGCATTTAGCGTAGAAAATGCCAACAGTGTTAATATATAATAACTCATATAAAATATTTTTAAAAACAGGAGCTAAATGTAATGAAAATATATATATACAGATATGGCAGCTTATGTGAGCCTGATATTATAGAATCATTCAAACATATAGGACTCGAAGTTTATGAAGAAAATACTGAAGTGTATAACAAAAATCTGCTTCCGTCACAAGCCGCATCAATAGCATCATCAACGCTGGCAAAAAAAAACTATGCATTTGCATTTACAATCAACTTCTTTCCATGGCTTTCAGATGTATGCGAACTTCTTAATATAACTTATATAAGCCTTATTGTTGACAGCCCTGTTCTTGAATTATACTCCAACGCTATATCTAATTCAGTCAACAGAATCTTTCTTTTTGATAAAATGCTTTTTAATGAATTCGAACAATACAATAAAGACAACATTTTTCATGTTCCACTTGCAACTAATACTTCAAGAACCGATAACCTAATCAGCCACGCTTCTGATTCTGACAAAAAAAAATATACCAGCGACATATCCTTTATTGGCTCAACATATCAGGAAAAATGCCCTTTCAATAATGCCGTACTTTCTGATTATGAAAAAGGATTTGTTGACGGAATTATCAATTCACAGCTTGAAATATACGGTTTTAACTTTATAGAAAGCATGCTCACAGATGAAATGGCAGACAGACTTCTCGCAAAAATACCTGATCACTATGTATTTCCTGCCGGATTTCGCGCTGACAACAAAGCCCTTGTTGCACAATACTATTTAAGCGTTAAAGTAGCAGAACAGGAGCGTCTGCGTGCTCTCAGATTATTGTCTGATTCCTTCAATGTAGATATATATACTGGAAGCGATTCCAGCAGCATGCCTAATATCCACAACCGTGGTTTTGCAAAATCTCTTACAGAGATGCCACTTATATTTAACAACAGTAAAATCAATCTAAATATAACAGCTAAATCAATCCGTTCAGGGCTCTCTCTCAGAATATTTGATGTTCTTGGATGCGGAGGTTTTCTTATAACCAATTATCAGGCTGAACTTCCGGAATTCTTTGAGATTGGAAAAGACCTTGTAGCATACGAAAGTCTTGAACACCTGAAAGAATTATGTGCCTATTACCTTGCTCATGAGGATAAACGCTTAGAAATAGCACAACATGGCTATGAAACAATAAAAAAGCATCACACATATGATATCCGTGTTTTACAAATAATAGAAAAGTCGTTCCCTGCACGGTAATAGATATGCCCCTTTTACTTGATATCTGGCAAAAGGGGCATATTTTGCCGAAACAATTTTTATTATTTTATAATATGTCCATAAAATGTTGGTTCTCCAACTACGTTAACACTCCTGTATGGTATTCTATAGTTGAGCTTAAACAACCATGTATCTTTAACTATATCCTTCCATACTGACTCATCATATATTTTGTTGCCATTGGCATTAAAGAACAATGCCTCTGGATTATTAACTGCGCACATATCTACTTCATTCCTGACTTCATCAAATGTATTATATGCAATTTCAATCATATAATCAGTCATGAAATATTCTATAGATTTATCCATATATCTGTAATATTCATCTATCGCTCTTATTATAAATCCAAATAACAGTAATCCTTTATCGCCTTTGATAAAATTATTAGCCCATCTTCCACCAGTTACATCGTCATCCCACATAGGCTTTCCGAATTTCTGAGTATAAAAGCCCTCTTTCATTATTACATCATTTATTCTTTCATCAGTAACATAATATGTAGCATCAATCCATACACCACCATACCTGTACAAAAGTTCCATTTTGAGCCTGTCCGACAATGTAGTCATGGATATTTTGCCATCATTGAATTTAGTAATAACTTCCGACGAAAAACTCACATACTTCATGCAATTTTCCAGTGTTATTATATGAAGAACTGCTTTTTCATTATCTATATTATTCCTTACACTATTAATACATTTTTTAACAAGGTCAGGGGCATTATCTTCACCCTGCCACCAACACATCCATACATTAACCCGCCATGAATTGCCTTGTTCATACTCTGTTGGCGGAAGTTCTTTTACAGTTCCCTTTTTATATTCTTCAATCAGCCTCGCAGTGACTTTATTAAAAAGCTGTCTCTTTAAATCTATTTCATAAAAATGTCTACTTATTTCATCGGATTCCATTAGTTTAACCGGCTGCTCTTTAACTTTATAATCATTAGCAATAAGCCATACTTTCAGCAGTCTTTCTGACAGAAATCCCATAACCCTTTTCTGATAATCGTCTTTACCATCAATATCTATTCTTTTTTCAACTTCAAACAATACATCAAAGAGCCATTCACAATATGAATCATAAACAGATTTTCTGGCAATCATCATATTACAGAAATTAATAACTTTTGAATTCTGCATCCAGTCAAATGCATTAACATAATCAGGGTATTTTTCACTAATAACCTGCCTGCATATATCCCAATCCTCTTTGCAATGCATATGATAGTATTGCTCCTTTAATGACCCCTCTTTTACCATATTACATTGAGGAACTATAATATCATAAGACTTAAGCGTTTTTTCAATATATTCCTTAGTAAGAAGCCGCTCCTTTTCAAGAAAAAATCTTCTATAATGGCAGGTTCCAATAATATCACACTGGTGATTCTTCCATAGCCAGTACATTCCAGTAAGTTCACAGTAATTCCTGTTCTTAGAAGATATATTATCTCCTGTATCATCACCAGTATATCCCAGCTCCGAAGATATTGCCTTTCCCACATGAATTGTTTTATACAAATCATCTGGAATTTCATTATACTTTTTGTGTGTAATAACCCATATCTCTGTATTCATATTCCACCTCTCAGCTGCATTTTGCAAGCATACACCATACATTATCAACCCTGACATCTGTTACACTACAATTAACAGGCAGATACTTCCGGTCCGTTCCATATATGAATAAATACTTACTCAGCATAAATGCTTTTTTTAAAAGCACTTCTTTGCTTTCTTCCGGTATCATATCACTTAAGAATACTGCAACCTTATATTCGTCATGACCACATTTTGCAATCAAAGCATCAATATCATCAGCCGAAACTATCTCATTATATATAGTCTCATATACATTAAGTCCTGATATACTGTCCGTCTCAACTCCTGTAATATGACAATCTTCTGGTACTTCCATTTCTAATATTCTGCGTGATACTGCCCCTATAGCTTTATAAAACATTCCTACATCCAGTATTTTCTGAGGTTCCATCTGGTTAATAACTTCGCTGTATATGTACATTACATCTTTATCTGTTATCATACCTTTCCCTTTCATTATGAATTAAACACTGTATTAAATATCTCTTTGAATCTGACATCATAAGTATGATTCTGCTCAATCTTTTCATAGCCATTTCTTGCTATCTGCTGCCTTTCTGAATCATGCTTAAGATAATATCTGCATTTGGAAACAAGGTCGTCAACCGACTCGTACATAACCATATCCTCACCTGGAACAAACCAGTCGTAAAAATCTTCCTGATAATTAGACATAAGCAAGCCACCCGCTCCCATTATATCCATTGCCCGAAGCGGCATTCCAGACTTAATACTCCTTAATGTTATATTAAGATTAATTCTACTGTTACGGAATATATATGGCATAACATGATAATAATCAACCGCACCGCAATTATTAACGCCAGCAATGTCAGGAGTCTCATTAGGTGTATATAGATTTATGGCATATTCTCTACCATACTCTTTTCCAAGCCTTCCAAGAATTTCCTTTCTGTCATCAGCAGCCATTTTTCTTGCAAGAAAATAATCCGCATACAGATATTGCACAGTCTCAACTCCATCCCTGCTTGTTTCAACAGGATAATTTTTCAGCATATCATTAAGGACTTCACCTTTTAAAAGTTGCTCAAGAAAAAAATAGCCATAAACCTTTCTCTGTGCATTCATGACTGCATCAAGATATCCTTTTGTAAAATCATTTACTCCAGACAGCCTTTCAAAAAGATTATGTTTCTCATTATACATTGAACCAACGAATGCTATATCGCTTTTATATCTGTTATTATAACGCTTTGCTTCATCGCTGATGTCATCCAGCATCCTCTTCATCCTGTCTGTATTAACCGGCAGCGGCATATAATATACTGTATTGATTCCTTCCTTCTTCAATTCCATATACTGTGTCTTATCAAATATAAAAACATAATTGCATGGATTAATTATAGTATATGAATATAACAGCACCTGAGGGCTGTCATACACTAATGCAATATACGGAACATTCCTCTTCTTACAGTTATTAGAAATAACCGGGCTGTAATTAAATGTAAATACACAATCATACTGTTTTCCATCAATTCCATCATCATAATTTTGTTCAAATATGCTGTCAAATTCCGCACTCACACGATTTCTAAATAAATCTGTCTCAACAACTTTATACAAATATCCGTTTTTTTCAAAACATTCTTTTACATCTTCTATTCCAAAATTATGATATTCAAAAATAAGTATATTCATCAGGAAAATTCCTTTCTTAATATCTGAAACATTTTTTCTAACTGTATATCATAAGTAAACAATTCCGTCACTTTTTTCCGTCCACTATCTGCTATCCTTTTTCTCAATTCTTCATGCTGCACATAATATACCGCTTTTTCCACGCAATCCCCTGCATCAGAATATGACACAAATTCACTTCCATCCATCATATATTCTGAAAGCTCCGGACAATAATTAGTAAGAAGAAATCCTCCCGCTCCCATTATATCCAACGCTCTCAGAGGTATTGCTGTCTTTATATTTCTAAGTGTTATATTCAGATTAATGCAGCTATTGGCAAACATAACAGGCATGTCATGTTCATAATCAATATAGCCATATTGACTGACTCCTGGTATATTACACAATGATGACTGTGAATATAATGTAACAGGCAGTCTGCCTGCCAGTTCTTTTAATATATTTATTCTTTCTCTCGATGATATCATCTTCTTAACAATATTAAGAATCATATCCCTGTCATTAACGAAAAGTTCTTCTTCCTTTGTGAAATTAATATAATGTCCTAAACGCTCTGCAAACACATCATCAAGCATTTCCTCCAATAAATCACTGCCTGAAATTAGACTTTGTGCACGCATTATCCCCTCAAGATATCCTTTTTCATACTTAGGAAGTCCAGTAACATCTGTTGTCAGATCCACCTCATCATTATACAGATTTCCCATGAATGAAACCCCAGCATTCTTTAATTCTGATGAGACATTGCACGCATTGTTAATAACCTGCGTTATACGTTTTTCATCCACCGCTAATGGAAGATGATATATATTGCTGACACCTAAGCTTTTCAATCTTTTCGTCTCCGACCAGTCAAAGTGAAACATATAATTATATGGATTGAATATCATTTCTGAATACATCGTCATACACGGACTGTCATAAGTCCATGATACATATGGGATCTTATTTCTCAAAGCTATCTTAGAAATAAGTGGTATAAAATTGCAGGAAAAAATAATTTCAAATGGAATTTGTTTTTTCTTTTCCTCTACAATTTTCTCTTCCATATCATTAAGAAAATCAACATCTTTAATATAATTCTTTATATTATGTGTAAACAATGTTATATCATGTCCCATCCGCTGTAAATTAGACACAACATCTGCCTTAGTTATCTCATTCCATGTATAGTACAATATTTTCATCCAATACCCCTCGAATATTTATAATCTAAAAAAGCTGAGGCTTTGACGATTAACGCTAAGCCCCAGCTCAAATATCTTAATTATTATATTACTGTAAGAGTGAAAGAACACCCTGTGTCTGCTGATTAGCCTGACTAAGCATTGACTGTCCAGCCTGTGCAAGAATATTGTTCTTGCTATACTCAACCATCTCTGTAGCCATATCTGTATCACGGATACGAGACTCTGCTGCTGAAGTATTCTCTGATGTTGTATCAAGATTGTTAATAGTATGCTCAAGTCTGTTCTGAAGAGCACCTAACTTAGATCTCTCTGTAGAAACAGTATCAATAGCCTTCTGGATAATTGTCATTGACTTACCAGCTACTGCATTAGTACTTACCTTAACGCTGGCAGCTGAAATACCAAGAGACTTAGCATCCATCTTACCGATTGAAACAGAAATAACCTGTCCTGAAAGAGAGCCAATCTGAAGGCTCTTCTTTGAAAAGCTTCCATCTAACAGATTCATTGCATTAAACTGTGTTGTAGAATAAATTCTATCAAGCTCAGATGTTAACTGAGTAAGTTCCTGCTGGATTGATTTTCTGTCTGATGATGTATTAGTATCATTAGCAGCCTGTGTTGCTAACTCATTCATTCTCTGGAGAATTGAATGTGACTCATTAAGAGCACCTTCAGCTACCTGAATAAGGGAAATACCATCCTGTGCATTAGAAGAAGCCTTATCAAGACCTCTAATCTGGCTTCTCATCTTTTCTGAAATAGAAAGACCTGCCGCATCATCTGCTGCTCTGTTAATCTTATAACCTGATGATAATTTCTCAGTAGACTTAGAAAGGGCACTTGTAACTGTTCCCATCTGTCTGTTTGTGTTCATTGCTGATAAATTGTGCTGTACTACCATAATAAAATTCCTCCTTGATATAAAAAACTCCTTATAATGAAATGTAAATTTTTATCTATTTATCATTTATGTATTATTTATCGGAGACAATTTCAAATACTTAACCCTCTAAACAAAAAATTCCGCAAATTTTTTTACATCTTCATAAAAATTTTCTTTTTCCCGAGAAATACTTCTCCGGTATTCATCATAATCACATTGCGCATCATAGAAATTATCACATATGTGCCTGATGCATTCCTGTATATTGTCGATATCATTTTCTGCCTCAAATTTATATCGGTCAGGAATTGGCACATCTTCATAATATGCCGCACTTCCTCTTTTATTGGTAATAACACAACACCCACACATAGCAGCCTCTCTTGGTATTCTGTCCTTTCCAGGATGATTTCCAAAATCAATATATATCTTAGATATATGCATATATGCCGTCATATCCTCTTCTGATAATCCTATCAGTGGAACCCACTTTACCCAGCTTGTTTTCTCAATAATTGGTCTTAATACTTCCAGACCCTTCTTAGGGTTATATAAAACAATATTTTGTCTCTGTATTTCAGGCAGCTTAATTCTATATATATCTCCAATATAATCAGAAACATACATAACCTTATCTTTACTGATTCCTACCCTTTCAGTTACATAATGATATGCATATGCAGACTGTACAAGATGTAATTCAATCTGATTTCTTATAATATCCAGATCCCTTTCCTGTGTATTAATAATATAATTATCAACACTCATCCACCACAATACTTTACGACAATTATTAATAATTGGTATCCAGTAAGTTGCTGCCTCATTAAATATAACTATAGAAGAACCATCTTCTACCTCAGACATGCTCTTTGCATGTTCAGTATTATATTTTAAATATCTGGCACATGCTGAAACATCACAAGGTTCTAACTTATTGGATTGATTATAATACATCCTGGCATTATGCCCAAGTCTTACAAGGGTATTACACATCTGATGTGCCAGTTCCGGCCCCCCACTTTCAATTCCAGCAGGACATATATTATAAAACTTTATATCATTCATACTATCTTATCCCCCTTTTCATAGCAATACGCATGCGTCCTTCAATAGCCTTCTTTAGCTTAGTAGAGCTTGTACTCTGCGTATATGGGAAGAATACCATAGTAGAGCCATTCTTCTCCAAGAATTCTTTCTCAGCAAGCCATCCCGGATCATGCTCGTAATCACTTCCTGAAAACTGTACATCAAAATGATATTTCTTAAACATATCTCTTGTTCCAGCAAAATTAAGCGGCAGCTTCACTGCTTCATCAACATATCTGCATGAACGCACCATCTCAATACGTTCTTCAAATGGTACAAAAGGTTCTGCCTGCTTATTAAGCCTTACGCCTTCATCTGACACAACACCTACAATCAGATATCTGCACTGTTCCTTAGCTCTTTTAAACATATTAAGATGTCCTACATGAAACAGGTCAAACACTCCCGCAATATATCCAACATTGTATGTTTTATCCATGTCTGATTCTTTCAATCCTGAGTCACTAGTCTGTGCAAGACTCTGTGCAACATGCTCCTTGCTTTTATTAGGATAATCATTGCCTGGATCATATATATGGTAATCGGTTATTCCCATGTCCTTTAACTGGTTGACAACTCCATTGTATCCCTTGATACATATGATAATATGCCTCTCAGACTCTGGAATCTCTCTTAATATATCAGGTGAATTAACCGGAATTCCAGCCATCGTGGTTCCCCACTTCGCACTGTTGTTATCTACAATAGAATAAATACTATAATCACCCGCAAACTCGAACAAGAACCTTTCCGTAAACCTTCCTGAACCAAAAAGAATCAGTTTCTTATCATCGCTATAATCATTAAAAATGTCTACAAATATCCTTTGATATTCTTTGGCGCTATAATTAATCTTCTCCCTGTTCGTATACAGAATTCTGCCATCAACCCTTTTATTCTCATAATACGGTCTAAGCGGCTTCTGGTTTCTTAAAGTCTCCGTAAACCTTGAGGACATACGCTGCCATATATCTTCACATTCAGCTAATCCATATCTATCCAGGAGTTCTGTTCTTGGCATTATTCTTTCAAATTCTTTATCAGTCCCATCATATATAATAGATATGGAACGATACATAATTGCCTTAGCCGGACAGTTATCCCAATAAAACTCCTGATCATAATATATGAACCTGCTCCTTGAGTCTTCAATTGTTGCATCATAGAAACAGTTCAGTGGAACCATATCAATATATCCCTTTTCAAGAATAGGTCCTAAATCCCGACCATCCGCACTATTCCTGTCTTTCTCCGATATAATTCCCGTATGCTCTGAAGAGTTAAGAATTAATTCATACATATCATCCATTGCCTTTAAAAATGCATTTTTATCCTTTTTAGCAATAGCCTTTAATTCATTCATCGCAACCGGAGCATCAACATATGGCATTATGAATGTATCATTCTCAATAGATGAATCAACTACATTTATTCCTCTTGTATGCAAATCATCAAGATTATCCTGCATCTCTTTAAGTTTATGTATTCCTTCTTTGTAAACAGCCCTCTTAATTACATTTCTGACTCCATCATGTTCACATATGCTGGTTACAAGCGCATTATCATGTCCTCTGTCAAGTGATATGGTTGCATGAAGGGTATCATCTAACTGTCCGTCCATGCTGCATTCTATAATGTAAGCATTAGCCATCTTATGAAACATACCATTCTTTATTAAATCAGTGTACAGGTACTGTTCTTCAAGAAACACACTATCCGGATAGTTATAAAGCGGGAAATACCTCATAGCCAGTTCTTCAACCGGTTCATATCCTTCTGCATATACAAGCTGCGTTTCCTGCAAAGACGGCATTACAGAATAAAATTTATCATTCTCAAATCCAGCCTGCGAAAGCATCAACTTTAACTCTGACATAGAATAGCATCTTCCTGCAATAGAATCCCAGTCTGCATCTGACAGTCTCCTGTAATTCTCTATCCCATCAAAATTGTGATTAGTATATGGGTCTCTGTCTCCACACATATACCTGACAGCATAACGGTTCTCTGCACCAATCAGCATCCTGCCGTCCTTCTTTAACAGAGCATGGCATAGCTTAAGCAGTCTCAATGATTCCCTGCTCTCCTCAATGATATTAGTTCCCACTATGTAATCATATGCCTCACACCCAGGCTGCTTATTAAAAAGCTTCTCTGCACTGCTTGCCGCCACTCTGCCTTTGCTCTCAAGAAGTTCAAGCACTGCCTCGTCTGCATTCTGATTGTATATATATAATATGCTGCTGTCCGGTCTGAAATTGTACCAGACAAATGCACCTTTTGAAAAATCTTTTACTAGAGATTCTGTATCTAATAATTTATCGTATAACATTATAATTCTCCCAGCTTGTTAAAACCATCTTGTATCATTGTAAACATAACGATAACTGTTCATATTGTCCCTCATGAAGTATATCATTAGCAAATTCCTCAAGGTTTGATAATTGTCTTATCACCTTAGCATCCGCACTGTCTTCCAGATATTTATTTCCAGTCGCATTTTCCAGCAATCTATGATAATAACATGCCAGTCGTCTATATTGACTGACTGCAAAATCAGCTGTATGCATTGTGCCACTATTCCTGTCAGCTTCTATTACAATTACTCCCTGACTGATTCCGCTCTGTAATCTGTCTCTTTCAACATAATTGTACTTTTTTATCTCTGTACCAACTGGATATTCACTTAACAGACATCCGCCTTTAGCTATTATCTCATCTGCCAGATTTCTGTTGTTCTTAGGCTGAATATTATCGAGCCCACAAGGCATCCAGACCATACATCTTCCATTATTATCCAGAGCTCCCCTTAATGCAAATGTATCACAGCCTAACGCCAATCCATTAACTATATTTATGCCCTTTTGGGTCAGATATTTAGATGTCTCATATGATAATTGCTTTCCATATTCAGAACATTTTCTGCTTCCGATAACAGCAATGCTCTTATAATCATTGGCGATTTTAATATTGCCTCTGTAATAAATAAGCGCAGGCGAATTCTTTATACCACGCAAACTCTGTGGATAATTAGCATCATCCCTTGTGCAATAATATATGCCATTCCGTTCATTTTCTTTTTTTAATACTTCTGCATTGTTTATTTTCTCAAGTTCCTTAGCAGAATATCCACTCATATATTACACTGCCTTTCCTAATGCAAACATCTTCACACTCTTAGCACCATGTTGAAGTAATATTTCCTTACAAGCATATAATGAATTACCTGTTGTTGTTACATCATCCATAAGAAGAACTATTTCCCCTGATATATCAACATCTTCAATTGTAGATATTGTCTTCATATGAATCTCTTTATTGCGATTCCCTCCATATGCTAATTTGTCAATCGTTTCAGTTCTTCTTAAATAGTAAACCTTGTTCACTCTTCCATTAGCTGCAAGCATGTCCCCCAACATGCCTATACCAGATTCTGTTTTGTCAGCATTACTTGATGGAACAACACAAATTGTAACTCCCTCACAGATTTCTTCATTTAATAAATTATAAAAATATTTTACTGCCGCCTGTTTGCCTTCTTTTAAATCTAGAATTTTACCACTATATACATCAAAATATGGATTCTTGATTCGTAACTCCTTATTCTGCCAATATCTGTGATAATTACTATATACAACTATTCCCTCAGACTCTTCCCACTCTTTATTTACAAAAACCATATCTATCCCCCTTATGCAAACATTTGTTCTATTGGTATTATATCATTTTTCTTGTATTTATTCAAGATTTCGTTTTAATTCCATTCTATTATATTAAGGTAAGCACTATATAAAACACCATATGATTCATGATATTGCACCTCCGTAAATGATACATTTTCTATACTGTTTTTTACCTTCATGAGATATATACTAAAATACATAATTTTTATATCATTTATCTCTTGACATCACACCGCTAGACTTAATATTATCTGACCATTAATATTTATTAAAAGCCTTTAGAGAATATTGCATCTCCAAAGGCTTTTAATCTACATTAAACCGTACTCCTTCAATAACTGTATCTGATATTCTTTATCTGATTACCGATAAAGCAGGAAATGCAAATAAACCATATATTCACTATGATTATATCATACAATCCTGCTTTATACCCTATTAAAAGCAAGATTTTCATAATGAAATACAGACATAACCGAGATAAACAGACCCTGTACCGCCCATTGTTATATAAAATGAATATAACAACCGCACAGGTAATATAGAAAAACTGCTTTTGTTAACAATGTTGCATTGTATATAAAGTATATTAATAAAATCTCAAGTAATTGTCAAGATATTCCTAATCTCCCAATATATTTTTCAATTCCATAAGCGTCTTCATACCAATTACATCATTAGAACAATTTGTTTTTCTGATATTCCCATACTCATAAGCTGATTTTTTAACGACTCTGCGCAATTTTTATTTGCTATGACATACATTGCATTTTTATAAACCTTTGCGGCATCTTCGACTGACAATATTGTTAATCCTATCTTCTGCATTCTTACATTCTTGTCATTATCGCACACCGCAATAACATTAATGCACTTCAGCATTAACTGTTTCAACGCATTCTTGCCTCTTATGCCATAACTAACAACAATAACTTCTGATGTCCCCACCCTTTCAGATATTTTATTCCAGTTTTTTTCTTTAATTTCATTTTCCATTATTATATTTCTATTATATTCATTTTTTTTATCTAATAATGGAATTAAATTATTGCGCTGATAACCATTCATAGAATCATACGATATGCTTCCTTTATTCAAATATCCGCTTATCTCTTCTTTAAACCATATATAATATGGCTCTATGAATTTTTCTTCAAAGTCATACTGTTTTTCAACGCTTTCTTTTAAAATCAATTTATTATATTCACATATAAAAACATCTATCATTCTATATATTACATATTTAAATGTGCATGTTTTAGAAACGTTTGTCTCATATATTAATCTTTTAAATTCCTGCCATGCAAACTTTAATACATTATTATTACAGCTTGAACACCCCTCTCGTTCTAATCTGTATCTATAACCACTATAATTAATATAAATCATTTTCTGGGCATATGATAATGTTAATAATTTAAATCCTATGTCTTGAAATGCAGCCCCTGGTGTCTCATTTAAACGAATATTATACTTATCAAGAAACTTTTTCCTATATATACCGCTCCAGATATTAAAATCTTTAGTAAACACTTCTGGCATATTTTCAGCTATTGTTTCTATGTTATAATTTCCAATATCATTAAAAATGTGGCGGGTATTAAATATCCTTTTACCTTTAACCTCAAATAGTTCATCATAATCTGCCCGTACATAATCTGCGTAATCCTTTTTAGCCACTTCATATAATCGCTCATACATTTCACAATCGACATAATCATCCGTTTCAAGAATGCCTATATATTCTCCTCTTGCCTCATGTATTCCCAAATTCACCTGATAGCCATAACTCTTTACAGTGCTATCTATTAGGCGAATTCTTTTATCTATTAAAAGATATTTAGTTATAACCTCTCTTGTCCCATCTGTCGAACCAGCGTCAATACATATTATTTCTATATCTTTTAGTGTCTGATTTATTGCACTCTGCAAACATTCTTCTATGTAACTGACTACATTTAATGATGGCATTATAATTGAAACTAACGGCATAATTCCTCCATTTTCTTTTCATTAAACATATCAATTGTTTTTTGCATTTGATTACATAATCTATCCGCAAACTTATCCATTGTAAAATATTCTTCATACACCTTTCGTGCTTCTTTACCCATTATTTCAATTTTCTCTTGGTGATGAATAAAATATCTCATTTTTTCACATAAGTCTTCTGAATCTTCAGTCTTACATACAAATCCATTTATTCCATCCTTGATATAATCTGCTGTACCTGTACTATCAGATGCTATACATGGTTTCCTATACATCATTGCCTCTGTCATAACTATTGGTAATGGATCTTCTCTGGAAGGACATACAACCACATCAATCTTAGGATATGCCCTTTCCATTTCTAATCTTCTTAAATTTCCCAACATATGTATATTATTAAATTTACTTACCCGTTGTAATATTTTTTCCCCAAATTCATCATTTCCATATGCGCCAATTATATAAAATTCTGTTTTTTCCAACTCACTTTGATTTAATTTTTCTATTGCATCAATAAATACATCCTGTGCTTTCCTAATTACCACTGCCCCTACAATAGCAAATATAATTTTATTATTTATTTTCTCATATTCTTTTTTTAACAATGCCAAATCTGGAATGCCATAAGGCATTGTTTTATATATAGTTTTAAAATATTTTTCTTTAAAGTTCTTTTGTGGTATGCCACTTACTGCTATGCAATTAATGTAAGATGTCATTTCACTATTCTTATACTGATTGAATTCCTGTAACACTGGTGTATACAAATCTGATGGCTCATGTATCCACCATAGTACAGGTTTTATTCCATTCAACTGACATACAACTGGTAACATTTGAAATACATTCACCAAAACCATTTTACTTTTTTTTATATAACCAGTTAACTTAGTATTAATTATATATGGCAAACTTGGAGCTATTAATATTTCCATATTGTCAGCTAATAACTCTCCCAAAAGTTGGCTATTGCAATCCTCCGAGCATACTAACACTCGCTTTTCTCTTTTTTGTAAAGCCTTAGCAGCGTATACTGCTGCTATTGTCCCCCCATTATAGTTTAAAGCTGTTGAAATGATTACAACATCATAATCTTTATCATTTTTCATCCCATATTGGATATAATATTCTCTTAAGCATATTTGTCTTAATTGATTATATGTAATAATTCGAGAAGATGATATACCAATATTTTCCAACTGCCTACGAACCTGATCATCTGATTTGCACATAATCACCACATAATCAAATTGGTATGATACTATCTTTTCAGGCTGGATTATATTTATTCCGTTAATTGTTTTATCCCATTTACTTGAATCATTATCTAAAAAACATACTATATCACAAGCATCAAGTATATATTTTTTTCTATTATTCCAATATGCTCCAGTTCCAAAAATTACAATTTTCACTTTTTCACTCCATATTTTCCACAATTTCGCTTACATGAATAATTCGATTTTTATAAAATTTTCGTAACACACTTTCAATATTTTTTATATCAACAACAGGGGTAATTACAATAACAGCACTATCATCTATGTTGTCACCAATTTTTCTGCTATCAATACCATCCACAGCAATTCCAAGCTTTCTATCCATTATACAATCTATCTTTATTTCTGCTTCAATCATTTCTCTTGCTAAATGCTTTCCCAAAACACCACATCCATATATAACAATACTATTAATACCTTGTTCATATAAATACTTTTTACATGTCCTATTATTTTCCTTTTGTGACAGCCATATATCCAATATTTCTAATATTTTGCTGCTCCTTTTATATCGATATTCCAACTCTGCAACATTAAAAGACTGGTTGAATTTATGTGCTATATTTTCTTTAGTTTGTTCGGTTATCATTTTATTTTTCCAAAGATAATCAATTACTTCAAGCACCGATTTAGTCATCTGCTCAAAATTATTTGATGTATTAACGCCAGTAGTAACATGCTTATATAAAAGTTCATTATTATAAGTAAAAGTTTTTTCTGTTATAAACATGAGTAACCACAAAAAGTAATCATCTGCACCATTGTTTTTAAGTATTTTTTCAGCCCATAAAGATTCCACAGCTTTTCTTTTCAAAATCACCTGACCAGGTGAAACTATTAAATTTTCGCCATTCAAATAGCTTTCCATTTTACATGCATTTTCAATATATACTTGTGATGAATATATTTCTCGCCCTTTATTATACCCATTACATATTATAGCATCCGCATCATTAATTTTTGATAACTGTGAATATAAAAACTCATCTACTATTTCATCATCCTGATCTAAGAAAAGTATATACTCACCCTTGCTAACATTAACCCCGTAAACTCTTGAATAATGTATTCCTCTGTTAATTTCATTCTGATATAAAAAAATATTAATATCTGTGTTCTTATTAATTTGTATGTGTTCATTCGGATAATCATTAATAAAAATCAATTCAACAGAAATATTTTTAATATATGTTTTGCAATAATCAAAATTTCTATTAATCATTTCAATAATCTTATCAACATATTTTTCTCCCTTATACAATGGGCATATAATACTTATCTTCATATTCTCTCCAATAAATCACACCAAAAATCTACATGACTATTAATATTACACTTTTCTTCCATTTCCTTTTTTGCATTAAATCCAAGTCTGCCCAACTCATTACGATTTTTCTCTAAATAAGCAATATTCTTTTCAATACCTTTATAATCTTCAATATCCACATAATATCCATCTATGTTATTATGAATATCTTCTTTAACCCCAGATGTCTTTGTAACAACAGGTACCACCCCATTAACCATAGCCTCCATAATAGAAATACTTCTGCCTTCATAGTCAGAAACATTTACGCATATATCGTTATTCTGCCAAAATTCTGGAATTTCATCTCTATCTATCTTTCCCCAAAAGTTAACCCTAGAATTAAAACCTTTTTCGTTAATTACTGAAATCATGTGTTCCTTGTATGTACCATCACCAGCAATATTAAAGGAATAATTTACATTATTTTCTTCCAATTCAAATATCAATTTCATCAATAGATCCATACGTTTCTGCTCTATTTCCATTCTTCCAGCATAACCTATTCTAATTGGTTCTTTTCTGTCCAATGCATATGTCCTTTTTATGCTCTTATCCATTATTTTAACCGGACATGTCATATGATAAATCTTATTTTTATTAATTCCTCTTCTTGCTAATTCTTCGCAAATATCTTCACTAACACCTATGTATGCATCGACATAATCATTATATAGGGGATATCTTTCATAATTTAATTCAATTCCATTATGTATTACACATATTATTTTTACATTTTCGTGTTTTAACTTTATTACACATCCTGCTCTTAAAACATCTCCGGGTGTGCTAGTTATTATAACTCCACATTTATTTCCTTCTATATAATTTTTGACATTATTTACAGATTCAATTAAATCAATATCTGTTTCTTCTTTATTTATATATATAAGATTCTTATCGGGTGAACACTTTTCTCCGGAATAAATTATCTTAGCCTCATAGCCTTTTAATAATAATTGTTTTGTTATATGCTTTGTCCATTCCTCAACGCCTCCTAATCCTAATCCATTATAACAATCAAACGCCAAATTATTTTTATTTAATCTTATATAAGCTTTTTTATATTGTTTGGCTATATATTGTAATCTATACAATTCATATATTATTATATTTTGCCTTTTCATTCCCAATGCCATTAATTCATTAATGATACTCATTATATTTTTAACTGTAGTTATGTATACAACGCAATTATCCAATAGCTCAATCTCATTAATATATACAACATTTAATCCACAAATCATCTGACCATGTTTTGTTGGATTATTATCTATAAAACATTGCAAATTCATGCCATTATTTTTCAACAAAAGAGCCGCTTCTCTTCCAATTTTACCAGCTCCATATAATAATATTTTTTCCTTCATACTTCACCTTATTTATATTCACATTTGTTCTGCAGCTGGTATTGGATAATTTTTACAGTCAGCTCCGTGGCAAAATCTACACATATCTAAATATCCTTTCTCTGAATATCCTAAAATATATTTCAAGAACTCTTCTTTTCCATTATCCCCAACTAATTTATTTATATCTAAATAATCATCTTCTCCCACATTATAAGATAAATTATCAGACACACTTCTTGCCATTACACAATAATAAAATCTATTTTCTCGAATTTCATGACAAGGTGTATTACATTTGTCAAAAACTTCGACCAACTCTTCATTGGAACATTTTCGTTCATAGTAATCAAATCCATAATCCATCCATGTTGTTTCTTTGTTCCCGATTCTACACTGTACTTTATTATCTCGAAATAATTTGGCTAATTTATTATACTGATACTCTAAATTACTTATTGAATTTGTATAATTTGAAATTCTAAATAAAACATTATACTTTTTACATACATTAATCAGTTCTTTTGATGGTAATATTGTACCATTGGAAGTAATAGAAAAAATATTTATTTGATTTCTATATTTACTTCCTATATATTCAATTACTTGTGGCAATTTTTCATATAATAACGGTTCTCCACCAATCAATACAAATTCCTGTATATAATCAACTTTAGAAAAAAAAACATCCGCTGTATTTTTAACTTGTTGAAATGTTAAATCCTCTTTATCTTTTTTTACTGCATAACATGCATGTGCACATTTCTTGCATTTAAGTGTGCATTTCTCCGTAAGACAAATTTGTGAAAGATTGACAAATGACTGTCTATATTTTTTTAAAGCTATTATAGGAAATACTTTTTGAAGAAATTCATCATAAATAAAAAAATCTTTATTATAAACCAATCCTCTTTGTATTAATGAATTTTTAATAATATTTGTATTCTTTTCTGAAGCTGCAATCACTATTGCATTCATAAGATTATTGAAAAAGAAATCATCTTCTGATATAACATTTTCGCTCTTATATCCAGACAAAATAATTTTTTCATTATTATCAATAAATCCACCAAAAAGATTGTAATGGTTTAATAATTCATACAATTCCGCCCCGTATATTCCTGCTCCATATATATATATTGGAGTTTTAATATTATTATATTTTTCTATAATATCATTTTCCCAATCTTTTTTTTTCACATTATCACCTCATCATAATTTCTATATTATTTTCTTTTCTTCAACATTAAAATTATTCATTAATACATTTTTTATTTTATGCTTTACATCATCTGATGCATTTGCAATGACAATATAATCATATCTTTTATTAACAATATGTTCTATTGGAAATATTTTTCCCCCATTGTCCTGATATTTCTCATATGCAGAATCTACGATACAAATCACATTACAAAAATTCAATTTTTCTAATTGCTGTATATAAGTTTTTCCGACCTTCCCATATCCATAAATTATTATATTGCTTCCCTTTTTCACCTTATCAAAAGGAAACAACCACTTACCTATAGTAACATCTTGTGTATTATCTAAACACCTTAATTTTACTGAATATTGATAAAACGCCTCTATCTGTTGTAAAATGTTTTTATCGAACTTAAAAATCTCTGACAAATACTTATATACCAAATATAGTTTATAATAATATTGTGAATCCATTAAATATGCCGGTTGAACACCTATCTCTCTTCTTCTGTGAAAATAATAAGCATCATGTATTATACCTAGTTTTTCTGCTTCTTTTATTGCTGGATATGTTATTATCACATCTTGCGCATAATGAATTTTTATATTTAGTACATTCTTTACACATGTTTCTATAATGTCCTTACGAAAAATTTTCATACATAATGAAGGATCTATCTGAAAACCTTGCTTCGTTTTATCCCATATCATATTACTTTTTATGTCATTCAAATCTGTACCTTCATAAATTCCCTCTTTGAAACTGTCATATGTATAATAATAATCATTTTCATTTCTATACCTTATTGCGCCATATGTAATTATATCTAAATCATTATCCAAAAGTAATTTCATTAGACTTCCATAACAGTTATGTTGTACCCAATCGTCACCATCTACAAAAGTTATATATAATCCTTCAGAATAATCAATTCCAGTAGCTAGTGCTTTTACAACACCTTCATTGCATTTATGCACAACCCTAATATTATTATATTTTTTTTCATATTTATCACATATTTCAGATGTATTATCAGTAGAACCATCATCAACTATAACAATTTCCATATATTTATAATCTTGTAATAATAAACTATCTATACATTTTTCAATGTATCTGTCTAAATTATATACAGTAACTACTACGCTTAATTGTGGTGACATTTATTTAACTCCTATTATTTTGTTATTATTAACGTACCAGCTCTATCTGCAATAGGCACTTTAATTATTCGGATACCATTGTCACTTTCATATCTTCTGACAGCATTCTTTACGCCGTGTAAAAATGCTGAATTGTAATCATGCAAAAAAATATACCCACCATTAGACAATCTAGGGTAAAAAAATTCAAGGCCACTATAAATAGATTCTTCAAAATCCACATCAATAGAAACAAATGCATATTTCTTTGATTTATGTTCTTCTAAAACAGACTCTGGAAATAATCCTTTAATTATATGTACTCTGTTTGGATACGGCATATTATCTAATATAATGGCATCGCTTGTTCGTTTATGGGCATATATAAACTCCTCATTACATTGCTGTTTGCTCATTTCTTCTGCTGCTTCCTCTTCATTGAACCCTTCAAATGTATCAAATAAATAGATTTCTTTCTCCGGAAATTTTTCACTTATCAAAGACGAAAAAGCCCCTCTAAAAACTCCAAATTCAGCTAACTCTCCTTCTATATTATTTTCATTAATATAATCCGCAACATATTCAAATGTTCTATATCTAAAATAATCGCTGAAATAATCTTGTGTTTTATATCTGCCTTTACCTATACACCTATTAGGGTCTAAAGTATCCTTTTCGTTCATTTTTATAAATTTATATCTATTAAGATATAATTCATCCTGAATTTTTGATGATATATCTCTCAATTTTTTAAAATTATCATCAAAAATAGCTTCTTCTACTTGATCTGTAATAATTATTTTATCTTTTGACACCTTATGTTCCAAACAATAGGCATATATTTCACTAAAGTAAAATGTAGATATAACTATATAATCAATATTCAAACTTAACTCATATATTTGTTCTGGTTTGAAAATTTTGTAACCATTATAACTACCCGTTTTATTTTTATCTACAAAGCCAAGTATTTCTGCTTTATCAAAATAATTAAATTTCAGATATTTATCTGTTCTATCTCCTAAGCCCCAAACTATTATTTTTTTCATAAGTAATAATTCTCCTTAAAATTTTAATACTCTTTCTTTTATATAATCTCTATCTCTATATCCTTTTTTATTAACATCTGTTTCATAACTCAGCTCACTTCTGTGTATAGAATGTGTATTATCTGTAAAATGATTATATATACCAATCTTTCCACAAGGATTAAAAACTTCCATCGGATATAAAACATTTCCATCTATTTTTTGAAAAAGACCATTATCCTCAAATCCCATTCTTTTTAATACCGGCATTTGATATTCACTGCATATCTTTAAATTAAATGAACCGTCTTCATTAATAAATTTTACATTGTCATATTCCTCCATCATATACTTTATAATCTTATTTCCCTTTACTGCTCCAAATCCTAATCCTAATGCAACATCTGAATTGTCATTAAACCCCATAAAACTTTCATCTTTTAGCAAATCATCAAATTTTTTTGTTACTTCCACATCCGTATCTAGATATATACCTCCATTTTGATATATGATATCCAATCTTGCATAATCTGGTACAAATCCCCATTTTTTTGATATATAAGCCTGTCTCATATATTCATTTTTTGATATATCATAATTAGACTCATCCCATCTCTTAATTTCATAGTCATCACATATTCTATTCCATGATTCCATATATCTCTTTAAATGATCTGGAATTTCTTTCTTGCCAAACCAGCAATAATGTATAATTTTAGGTATTTTATCCATTCCCCTTGTATATTCGATTTTTTGATTGTTTGCATTTTCTAACATTAATGCGCATATATAACAATCACATCCTTCAAACATCTTCATTGAATCAATCTGCCTAAGTATTTCAGAAATATTATATGTATTTGTTATAAGTAGTCTGATTTCTTTAGTATTATTTAAAAATAATTTTTCAGGAGGTAAAATTTCTATAATCTTCCCATTTATATCTATTGTTCCTATCTTAAAATTGTCTAACACGAATTCTATATTATTTTCTAATTTATGCCTTGTAACAAACTCTATAAATTTTCTTCCTGCTCCAAAAGCAATTATTTTATCTTCTTTAATATTTCTTAAAAAATACTCTAATGTACAATCAACTATACTAACCACTTAACCACCTACACATAATTATATTTGCTCGCCTGCATCTACAAATTTTATATTGTCTTCACCACAACCACCACATACCTTACAGAAACTCATATATCTAGACTTCATAATTCCTAAGCTATATAACATAATTTGCTTTTTTGTTTCTTCACATATTTCCATATTTGCTAAGTCTAAAAAATCATCTTTTTTCAAGGTAAATAAACCTGCTCTTTCAGCACTCCATGCGCAATTACAGAAATAGAATTTTCCATCATTTAATCCCCTCCATCCTGGATTACACATCATCATATGTTTTCTGACATCATCTTCTTTAATATCAACAGGTTTCAATGGAAATCCAAAGTCACACCATACTAAATCTCTTCTTGTTTGGCATATTATATTTTCCTCTTTTAAGTATTTTTCTAATTCGTCTATCTTACTTTTATCTTTTATAGCCTTTTTATAATCACTAATAATAACTATTATATTATATTTTTTTATCACATCAATTTGATCTTTTGATGGAAAAGCCACCCCATTTGTAGTTATACAAACACTACCAAATTTCTCTCTATATTCTTTATATAGGTAATCCAAAAATTTAACTAAATCTTTATTTAAAAATGCTTCTCCCCCAAGAATACCAATTGCAAATATATAGTCTATTCTTTTAAATAACAAATCTACATTTTTCTTTAATTGTTCAAATGTATATGTTATTGGTGTCTTATAATATGTAGTAAACATATTACAATTTTTGCATCTTAATGTACATGCTGTTGTCACAGCAATATCCATTGTAAATACATTATACTCTCTCTTATTTTTATAATACCACTCTATTCCAAACTGACTAATATGACAAAAATCAATATTTTCTTTTAAATTATATTTTTCTAAGAATTTTTTTATTTCTCCATACCTTCTTCTTGCTATTGTCACTAATACCTTTTCATTATTCTTTTTTTCTTTAAGAATTTCTGGAGATTTAATTTGAATACCATAAAAAGTCTTTCCCCATTTTTTCGGATCATTATCAATAATATACGGAACATTAAAATCTTTTATTATTCTATTTAACGTTCTATAAGCCTCTAATCCACAACCATATGGGATAATATATTCTATATTTCCCCAATTATCCTCCAAAGTGTCTAACTCCTTAATTATGCAATTCATCTGTTTTTCCTCATGCTATATAGTAGTAGTTTTTTCTGGACCCTCTCCAAGGTCTTTATAACAATTGTATTCTAATTTTCCCCTTCAGTATATCATCTACATATATAAATATAAAAAACTCTAAATTCAAAATCACATGTACTAGCTTAACTTCTGAATTTAAACTTTTATCAACTTTTTCTTTTTATTAATTCTACAACCCTCTCAGCAGCCTTTCCATCCTCTATCAATTTAATATTTTTAAATAATTTTTCTAATTTTTTTTTATACTCATACATATCAAAGGAATTGATATTTTCTGATAATTCCTTATTATCTTTCGCCATAGGAAAAGGAATATCTTCAATATCCCATAGCAATGTACCTCTATCCGACACATAATCCTCCAAATCATCCACATAAAGAAACACAGGAATTCTTAACAACGCAGCATCAAACGCCGCACTAGAATAATCTGAAACAAATACATCTGTTGCGGCTAAAAGCTCATACATATCATCAACTAAAGTAACATCTATTATTCCATTATCTTTATTATTTGGAGATGATATTCCTCTAAGTGCCAATTGAGGATGTAATCTTACAAAAACAATCCATTCACCACTAAATTTGTCTTTTAAATTTTCTTTTAAAAGTTTAAAATCAATAGTATAATCTTCTGCAAATACTTTTCTTTCTTTTGTCTGACTACCACCTCGAAATGTCGGAGCACACATTACTATTTTTGTATCTTCTTTTAATCCGTATTTTTGTCTTATTTCTACCCTTTTCTCCTCTCTATGATTGAACAATATATCACATCTAGGTGATCCTGTCTTGACAACTGGTTCATTCCAAAAAGCTTTTTCCCATACATCAGAGCACCAATCAGAATTAGACAATAGAGCATCTACATTTTTAGAATCATCCATACTAACTAACTCTGCAATCTTTGAAAAAGACTCTCCTCTAAGTCTACCAACTGGCTTAAATCCTATCATTCCATGCCATGTAAGAAGATAATATTGATTTTTTCTTTTTCTTGTTCCATAATTTTTTCTTGCATTATCAACCCACACTTTTGCTGTAGATAAATGATATGCTCTATTGAAAAGATTATTTTTTTTCTTATTAATCTCTGAGGGAAATTTTTTTTTTATATCATTAACAAGCCATATTAATTCATATTTTTCTCCATATTTGTGCTCTCTTTTTATAAATTCTTCAGCTATATATTTAGGATTACAACAATATCCCCCTCCTTCAAAAGCGCTAAAAACTATTTTATTCTTTTTTATAGGCAATATACCAAATATATAATATGGAATTTTTGATAGTGTTGCTTTAATTTTTCTTTTTCTTATATAATTTTTTTCGTTCATTTTAATTCCTTAATATAATCAATCATTCTTATATATGTATCGTACAAACTAATTTCAGGATTCCAACCAATCTTTTTTATCTTATCTGTATTCATCTTCATCCTTGTGTCCTTTGCATATGCATTTTGAGATTGTAGTTCATATGCAACCTTAATATTACCTTTAGCCACTTTCTCTGCAACCATCTCAGCCATTTTCCGTATCTGCATATGGCTCTGTTCATTAGCAATATTGTATGCTTCTCCATTTTGTCCTAAAATCAACAATTTAATAATAGCATCTACTGCATCTGAAATATATACATAATTACCTTCCGATAAGCCTTCTGTATGCAGAACTATATCTTTTCTTTCTAAAACGCTTCGTGCAAATTGAGCATATACTCTATTATCATCCTTGGATATTCCTGGCCCGAATGTTTGTGCCAAACGTGCTATTTTAACAGGGATATTATACTGATGATAATACGAAATACACATATTTTCACATACTCTTTTACCTTCAGAATAACTGCTTCTTACATCAAGAATATCAATATTTCCATATGTATCCTCTGTCACATATTTCTCATCATTAAAGCCACCATAAACTTCCATTGAAGATAAATATACTATACTTTCTAAGTCCTTTTCTTTTGCCATATCTAATATTGCTTTTGTTCCATTTATTGCAGTCATTAATGTATCTACTGGTTTTTGGACCATCAATTTCGATGTGGTTACTGCAGCTGTATGTATAATGTAATTAATATTATCTTTTAAATTTAAAGGTTCACTAATAAAATTACATTTTACTATATTAAATTCAGTCCTGTTCAATACCTCAGCAAATACTTGTTCCGCTTTTTCCGTATTTCTTACAACTGCATAAACAGTAATATTACAATTATATAATCTATTAGCACATAATAAACTCTTACATATAACAGATCCTATCAATCCGGTTGCCCCTGTTATTACAATTTTTTTATTATATAATTCAACATAATTTTTTATTCTTTTTGCATTATTTTTAATATCTTTTTGTAACACACTATTATAAGATTCATTCATTGATTTCTACTCCATATATTTGCGTATTTTCTTTTGCATCAAGTAGTGCTCTCATTATATAAAAGTCCTCTGGCGTAGTAATCTTAATATTCTCACTTGGTCCCTCTATCAAATATAACTTATATCCATAATATTTCATCATTGAACATGAATCAATAAAGTCAATTTTATTTTCACTTAATGCCTTCTCATGTACTTTCAATATTTCGCTAAGCCAAAAACTTTGAGGGGCTCTTGCCAATCTTGAGTCTTCTCTTTTAGGAATATTTGCAATCTCTCCATCCTCTTTAACTTCTAATACCGTTTCATTCACCCTTACACAAGTAATAGCTGATCCATTTCTTTTTACCGATTCAATATTATCGCTTATTAATTTGCCATTTATTAATGGTCGGACTCCATCATGAATCAGCACAATTGCATCATCATTCAATGATATTTCTTTTGCCGCTTTTAATCCTTCATATATAGATAATTGTCCTGTTAAGCCTCCAGGTACTATTTTCTTAACCTTCTCAATATGATATTGCATAATAAGTTTCTCTAGATAACCAATCCAGTCATTAACACATGCTATAACAATTGAATCTATTTCTCTATGCTTTTCAAATTTTTCAAGTGTCTGAATTATTATAGGTTTTCCTTGAATAGTAATAAACTGTTTAGGTTTGACTTTACTATTCATTCTCTTTCCAACTCCACCTGCAAAAATTACAGCTATATTCATCATTCGCTCCATTCTAAACTATAATTCAAGTTCAACTTCTGCTCCACCAACAAAATCATTATCAAAATAAAATCCTTTAAGAATATCGTGAGAAACATCACTCATCCCATTTAGCAAGCTATAAAATAAATAATCCTCTAAATCTTCTTTCCTATCTTCCATCGGTTTCAAATATTTGTCTATAAGGGAAAAAATCTCTGTTTTATATATAGATATATAATCACTAATAAATTCTTGTACTCCACTATTAACATCTTCTTTGATTTCAAAATTTAATTGATTTTTTTTATCTGCTTCACACACAACATTTCCATTATCATCTATATATTTTATCATACCATATGGAGCTGTAAGAAAAGTTTCTATATGCATGTTTTTCTTTTTTGCCAAGCTTTTTTCTGCCAAATTATCATATCCATATTGAAAACACCCCTTCATAGCTATTTCCTTTATGAACACATTATCATCAATTAAACATGAATAAAAACAATATCCTTGAGTTTTAATTTTTGTCAATTTTTGCAAATAATACTGATTCGTACCATAATATCCCAAATCAACAGTTCCATATCTAATATTATTTAAATTCCCACTTTTTTCTAAAAAATTTATATAATTTTTTCTCTCCTTTTCTGCTTCAACAAGTATCTGTTCTTTATATAAGTTTATCCATTCACAAATATTCTCACAATCACCAACCGTATTTATTTGTCTATTATTATAATTTCTTGTTTTGTCTGATACTTCTATATTAAATCTAGACTTCATGTATTCAGAAAAAGTTCCTATAAAAGGAAAAGAAATAACTCTCTTAAAGTCTGATTCAGTTTCCATCGCTGCTATATATATTAATCTCCTTGATATAGGAAGATAACACCACTCCTGTTTATAATCATCATTTAGTAATTGCGATACTAAACTATAATTTCTCTCTAAAAAAAAACCATCTCTTGCAAAAAACAACAATTTATCTATACTATCTTTTCTAGAATTGTAATATAACCATATCAAAAACTTTTCAAGTAAGGGACCATATACACAATATCCATATGTTTTACTCTGTTTAAAATATACTTTTCCATTAGTACTGCTTAATGCAAATGGACTATTAAATAACTTTGCAATAACCAAGCCTAGGCATATGCTATCTGATACAGTATTTACATGAGAAACAATCCCCGATAATGACGAATGCATAAGCATATCTTTAGCACTCATAACATAATAACTATCTATTCCATATTGACTAGGCTTTTCAAAATCTGCTTCATAATTATCACCTATATGAAGACACTTAAAATTTTTCTTAACTTCTGCCGAGTATTCTTCCCACATTGAACCAGATATTTTATCCGTTTTTCTCTCACATGAAATCCATATGTGTTCATCAACAGGCATTGTAATCCCACATTGACCTAATAAAGATTTAATGTCATCTTTTTCATAATACATATCACTTAACAGGTATACATCCTTACCCGATTTGATACAATAATCATACAACATTTTTATATCTTGTCTAACAGTACATAATTGTAGTTCTATGTTTTTTTCTATCTGCTTAATTGCTACTATATCTGTATGTGATAAGTTAGTAAATTTTTCCATCTGGCTATATATATCATCAATTGACGCACACGCGCTACACTTTGATGAAATAATTGATCTTACCTGAGTTATATTATCGTTTATTCCTAATTGAGTTGCTACTCTTTCTCCTAATAACCGAAATACATCTTCCGGTGATAATATTTTTCTCATAATTATAGTATCAAATATATCGAAAGAAACTATATCTACATCATCTATTTTCTTTTTCAACTGTTCATATGAACATTTCCAATATTCATTCTTTTCATAATCAGTATTTTCATTTTCAATATATGCTTTTCTCCCATCTGCATAATATATAGGTACGCTTATTACATCTTTTATTCTTCTATATATTATTTCATAATTAGATGGATCTGAATTAATTATTATTATATCCGCCACTTTTTCTATTGTCTTCAATGGTATAATTTTTATTCCACATAATTCATTACCTATACTATTTTCATCTCTGTCCAAAAGTCCAACAATATTATAATCAATTATACCAGGTAAAAGTGTTGCACTTCTTCTACCAATGCCATATATGGCAATCCTTTTATCTTTTAAATTTGCAAATGCATGTCTAAATCTTTTTATTTCCACTTCATATTTAGAATTATGCTCCATCTAATCCCCTCCATACATATACAAAACTTATAGCATTGTAAAGAAGTATCTTTTTATATTATATTTCACTAAAAAAATCCCCACATACAAATGCAGGGCTTCCACTCTAATCTTAAAACACTCCTTGATTAACCGATATCCCAGCGACTCCATTCGCATGTCAGGAAAACTTAAACCAAATCTCCCATCTGATTTAATTATACAAAATATATCGGCTATTTATGCTAATTCTTAACCTATAATCAAAAATCACTTCCTAAACCATTCTATATTTTTTCTTAACACTTTAGCTGGATTTCCTGCGCATGTACAATTTGATGGTATTTCATTATTAACTAAAGATGAAGCTCCTACTACACTTTCATCACCTATCTGACACCAAGGCATGATTGTCACTCCCATTCCACACCATACATGTTTTCCAATAATTATAGATTTCCTATTAGTTACATCTATCCCTTCATTTTTATTAATTAATCTATGACTACCTACATTTAATTTTACATAATATGAAAACACGCACTGTTCTCGAATCTCTACCAGCGATTTTTCGCTACACATATATAAATAACAACAAAATGTAGTCTCCGTTCCTATATTAATTTTGCCCAAATTACATGCATGTATTTCCCCTGCTCTTCCAACTTGCACTTTATCAATCATTTTAATCTGTGAATTATCTTTTGCTGTTATAATTGTCTTGTAACCGATTTTATCATACTCCCCCAGATAAACATATCTATAATCATCGAGATATATCTCGCAATGATTTGATATATCCACATAATAATTTTACTCAACCTTTGAATTATTATTAGCTATTATATATGTTTCTCCAATTATTACGCTTCTTTTTCCAATGTGTATATGTGAATTATCAGATGCAATTATAATATAACGCATCCCTTACCAATCACCACATCATCATCTATAATAATGCTTGATGTATCATCTGACACTATCTGTGCATCGTCAGCTTTACATTTCTTATCTGAAATCCTGCTTTTACCCGATAATATTTTGCCTGCTTCATTTAAAAAAGTATCATTCATAAGTGTACTAATAAGAATCAATTTATCAATATCATACTGTACTATTTCATCTCTTACATTCCATAATATACCACCATTAACTGCAAGCGCCATACAATCATAATGCCTGTTTTCTTCTTCTATTCTATAAACATTTTTTCCATATAACTGACATGGATTATCATATTTTTTTGATACTACAAACCCAAGTACATGCGTCCCCCATAATTTCTAGACTCTTACATGTTCTTATAGCAACTGATTTAGCTCCATAGATATATATACATTCTGACCTTTCATATTTTCGTATCACTGTTCTACACTTCCTAGTATTATTTCTTCCATTGTTGTACCCTCACATTAAACTGCTTTAATTGACATTAATGTTCTAACTAAAATTTCACCCAACCTTCACCTTATCAATCCTGCACACATGCTTCTTAAACTCACCATCATCATAATTAATCCCAACCAGAACAACTTCACCAGAATATTCCTTCAGACTTTCAATATATTGCCTGTTCTTTATCTACTCTATTGCAGCAGAAGCTGTTTTATTCCATTTTAGTTTCACTATCATTGCCGGCTTATTAACATTACTCCTAGGTACAAATACCATATCAGCATAGCCTTTACCACCTGCAAGCTCACGAAAAATAGAATAATCCTTTTTTGCTGAAAAATATGCAAGTGATATAACACACGACAGCACATTCTTATCATTATATTTTAAAATAGATGTGTTTTCCTGATGTGCCTGTTCTACCATTGAAGCAACTTTTTCTTCATCGCCATCTAATGTAGCTGAAAGAAATTCATCTGAACTTCGGATTGCGTCCATAACCGGTTCCCAGCCACCATCTTCTATGCAATTAATGAATCCCTTCTGCACTTCCTGATTAGGTATAGTTACCTTCTGATTGTAGAAGTCATATGTCAGATATCCAAGATGCACAAGCAGTGTCAGGACATCATCAGCACTCTCCAGAGTAGTCATATCATTCTGGAACTTATCTGAATTTACAGGTACACTTTCACCCGCTATAAGCCTTGTTACAAGTGCTTTAAGGTTATACATATCAAGTTGTATATATTTCTTTAATGCTTCATAAGTTTCTGTCTTAGTCCAGTAACTGTCAAAATCATGTCCAAGAAGTGACATAACAACAGACCTTGGATTGTATATCTGAACACCTTTAAGTTCATATCCGTCATACCACTGTTTCATTTTTTCATATGCCATATCATACTGGACGCATAACTGTTTTACTTCTTCTTCTGTGAATCCAGTAAACTCTGCAAGTTCTCGCTGATTAGTCATCAAATACTCATCGAACATATTCAGCGCCGAATGTTCACCATATTTTTTAATCGGCAATATTCCTGTCATGTATGCAAGTGCGACATATGACTTTCCTTTTATAAAAAACCTTAAAAAATCCAGATATTTTTTCTGTTCATCAACACTATCCGGATATTTTCTGAATATACTGTCCATTCATCTATAATAATTACAAAAGGCTGTCTCTTTTCGTTGTATATGGTTTCAAGAACATCTACAAGATCGTTCCAGTCAAAACAATCTACATCTGAATATTCTTTCCTAATATCCCACAATAATCTTTTCTGCAGATAATCTATCAAATCATCCATTGAATCTGCTCTGCTAAGGAAATCAATCATATTAATATGAATTATATTGTATTTATTAAGATGTTTTTCAAATGTTTCATCTTCTGCTATCTTTAGACCACTAAACAATCCTCTGGAATCATTATTTTTTCCATAATATGCAGCCAGCATATTTGCTGCCATAGACTTTCCAAATCTACGCGGACGGCTTACCTAAATACAAAATGCCGCATACAGAGGTACAATCTTTTTATTGCCCTCATATCCAAAGTTTTTAGAAGATAATTTTATTGCATACTCCGGTTTGAAAGTATCCATGTATACTTTTAAACTTTTTGCTCTTGTATTATCTGCTGATTTCACTTCTATTGGTATAAGTCTGCCTTCACGCTGTATAATAAAATCTATCTCTGCTCCTCGCTCTGACTGCCAATAATATGTGTTATAACCATTAATTGAAAGCTGGACATTTACATAATTTTCAGTCATGCCACCTTTAAAATCATTAAGTTCGTCAACCATATAAAGAATGTCATTAGCAGATACATCTTTTTTTGCACATAGCAATCCCATATCAGACACATATATCTTAAATGAATCAATATCCCGGTAATTTTCAAGTGGTTTCTTTATTTGTTCCACTTTATATACCTGTGACACAATACCTGATAAATTTAACCATTCTATTGCATTTTCAAACTCTGACGCACGCCCACCTTTTTTTATAAGCTTATACTGGAAGCGGGTGTTTTTTTTCGATAACTGTACAGTAATATTATCATATGCAAGTCTTGTCTTCTTAATTTCATTGAGATTATTATACTTACTCATATCATTAAGATAACTTGCAAGTATAGTGTCCTGTGTATGCCGTACTAATATAAAATCCTTTGTTTCTGCATATTGCATGACACACTCTGGCATACCACCCACAATAAGATATTGTCTGTATATATTCATCGCCGCATCATGTAGTGCTGACGGTAATGGTTTATCTGTATCAAAGCAGTCTTTTATCCTTGAAACCAGGTCATCTTCTCCAAGAGCTAACATAAACTCCTCAACATCCATAGGATACATTGTCTTCATATCCACTTTCCCAACAGGAAATGAAAATCTGGCCCTGTTAACTGCAACACCCAACAGACTTCCAGCAACAATAATATGATAATCCGGTTCATCCTCACAGAAATATTTAAGTGAAGTCAATGCTCTTTCGCAAAGCTGTACCTCATCAAAAACTATAAGGGTTCTTTCCTTCACTATTGTTTGTCCCGCAATATGAGATAAAATAGGTATCAGATAATCTGGACTTATATTCTCGTCAAATGTTTCATTAAGCTTAGGGTTCGTCTCAAAATTAAAATATACCACATTATCATAGTGTGTACGTCCGAATTCCAGAACAGAATATGTCTTTCCCACCTGTCTTGCCCCCTGTAATATCAGAGGTTTTCGATGCTCACTTTCTTTCCATTGTTCCAGAAAAGTTGTAATTTTTCTATACATAATCTACCCTCCTCAAAGGTTCTGATTACAATATAATAAACATTCATGTAAAAATCAATGTGTTTTTCTTTGTTTTTAACATTATTTTGCATGAATGTTTTACATTTTTCTGCATTAATCCACACGAATATACTTATCTCGCACTCTCAACTCTCCCCTTAATATACTCTCCAACCTCATGTATAGTCCGAAGCACCTCTTCTTTTGTTCCATATGGGAAGCTGTTTACACAAGGAAATGTCTCAAAGCTTAAAGTCCCGTCATATCCAATCTCAGCAAGTGCCACAGCAAAACTCTCCCAGTCAGTACCGCATGAAGGACTGCTGCCAAATGTATAAGGCATCTGGTGAAGATCTCCATATGCATCATTTTCATGCATATGTAAAAGCTTCAGACGGCTGCCAACTTTCCTGATATAATCTGCAGGCTGTCTGTGTACAAGCTGGATATGTCCTGTATCAAGACATATGCCAAACCTTTCCTCGCCTGCCATCATATTTAACATATCAACATAAAATATTGCGTCGTCCGGGTCCGCACATGTGCCTTCTGTTATTCGCCCTCCAACACTTTCATAGAGATTCTCTACACATATTCTGACATTGTGCTTCTTAAGCTCCGGTATAAGAGATGAGAAAAATTGTACATTAATTGCCTGTTCAGCCTCAAGTCCGTACTTATACTGCATCTTGAACGGATGCATGACTACCCATGGAATCTCAAGGAAACCGGCAATCTGAATACTCTTTGGTATTACAACATTCTGCATATACTGGCTTATATCATCACGCCCCAGCACATACATAGGATAAGGAGCATGCATCTGTGACGGCTTAATTCCATATTTATCAAACATCTTCTTATACTCGCCGAAGTACGCAAGAATATCTTCAATATCCGCATCAAAAAATTTATTAATCTTTCCACCATAGACATCTGAATTCTTTAAAAATGTATCAAGATTAAAATCCACCATCTCAAATCCTGCCCGGGCAATTATTGCAACGCCATCTTCAATTCCCATCTCTGGCAGAATTCCTTTAGTCTGTACACCTACTTTTACCATTTCCATTCCTCCAAATGTCTATACAAAATATCTGTCCTGAAACTCGCTGTGTTCAACACCCATAGCCTTAAGCTGCGCTGATATCGCATCATAATACATGCAGCATATAACAACATTTCGTTCTTGTGCCGGAACATCAAGTATTGCTGACGGAGCCTTTACATCAACCCCATACACCTTAGTTCCCCATCGCATCTTTCCATTGTCAACTGCAAAATATGGAGGAAACTTATCCCCAAGCGTATCCATATAATCCCATAACATCTGTCCTGCACCGAACAGAATAAGCTTTTTATCAGGCTTGTTTAACACTCTTTCAACAAATGTAAACTGGTCCTGCCATTCTTTAACAATTGCATGCAGCATACGCACATATTGTGTCTGCAGCACTTCCGGAACTCTTGCAAATGTTCCGCTATTATCGAATATCAGCCACCCTGAGAATTCAATTTTAATAAGTGCTCCAATAATATGATACCAGTCTGTAATAAGATTTCCTCTTCCTCTTGTAAATGTAAAAGGCATCTGTTTTTCATTATACACACCGCCATTATCATTAGCATGTATCATACAAAGATATTCACTGCACTGGTCAATCTGGCTTCTCACATTCTTGGCAAGCAGGTTACTGTATCCAACATTTATAGATATACCAACTATAGCTGTATCACACATCCTGTTGCAGTATTCAGCAATTGATTTCAATGAAGATATATCAGAATATGCGCCATTAAGATATCCGGTTTCATCACTTCCATTGCAGCCATTCTCTATGAATACCGGAATCCTGTAATCTGTTATCATCATAGAACACTCTTCCACAACGTTTTCAAGTATCCCTGCCTCGCAGTTCATTGTATCAAGAACTATATAATTAGCCTGATACTTCCTGCAGCTTTCCAGAAGCTCATACATCTTATCCGGAGTCAGCTTTGCAAGAGGATAGGAAAATCCCGAAACCTTAAGTACCCGCGAGTCCCCATCTTTCTTCTTATATGTCGGGAGTTCATTTTTTTCTATAATCTCATAAGGTATTTCTGCATATGAAAAACCTCCATCTGCAATTGCTTCAAGCTTTAATCCGTCACTTAACTGTATGCCTGCTAACATAATTATCTCCTATTCTCACAATATCTCTCCGGCACATTAGTAAATATATCCGTTGCACCAAGTCTGTAGTATTCTCTTAAATCAATATCCGGTAATGTCCTGAGCTGTCCATACAAAGGCTCGCTTCCGTTCCACATACGCACCCTCAGTCCTGCATTCTTTATAGCTTCCACATTGCTCTTGTTGACTGGCATTCCCCATTGTGCCGGATGAATTGTCATGCCTCCATATTTACTGATACCATCCATACAACGGTGATAATCACCTGCCAGATATGCCACATCTGCATCATCTTTAAGCTGTCTTACAAGCCCTATTGAATCATGATTAAATGATGAGTACACAACATAATCCTCAAGATTGAATTCTGAAACCATATCAATAACCTTCTGCTCCATGCCTTCATATCTTATTTCACTATTCTTAAGTTCAATATTAAGATGAAGACCTTTGCCCTTACAATATGGTGCAAGCAATTCAAATGTTTCCCTTAATGTAGGAATTCTATGAATTTCATCATCCCCGGCTATAGATAACTGTTTCAGTTCATTTAATGTATATTCCTGTACATAGCCGGTTCCATCTGTGGTTCTGTCAACTCTTTCATCATTTATTACCACTATTTCATTATCTTTTGTAAGCTGCACATCAAATTCAATTCCGGTAATTCCATCTAATTCCGCCGCTTTTTTTAACGCAATAAGTGTATTCTCTGGATTCATCATACTGCATCCTCTATGTGCCCATATACCAACTCTCTTTAAGGCTTCTGTATCCACAGTCTGCTTAACCTCTCCGCGGTTTGCAAGAAATTGCTCCATCATACCAGAAAGCCATATACTTTCTTCATCAGTTATCTTCTTTACAATTCCCGGATTGTTAATACATTTTACAAATGCTTCTATTTCATATCGCAATCCACCACCAGCGAATTCTTCCTCATACACTTCAACCTGATTAGGATTTTCATGATGAACTTCTATTCTCTTAGTAAGCCACCATGGTGATGGAACTCTTATATAACCATCATCCCCCGCCACAATAAGTTCACCCTCCGTCTTAACTCCAAGACCAGTCTTTATAGTAGCAACACCATCTTCATAGGTTATCATCATCTTGGTATATGAATCTGTCCCCAGAGGACTTTCTACTGAATATGTATGAATATCTTTTACATCTGTGCCAAGCAGCTTCATAACCGGAAGCAGACAATAGCTTGCAAGCTCAGTAAAGCTTCCTCCTGACGCTCCCCACATTTCTCTCCCTGCTGCCGCACCTATCTTAGAAAATGCAGCTTCAACATCTCTTACTTTTCCTATTGCGCCACTCTTAACAATATCAAGTATTCGTTCAAACCCGGCACAATATGCTGTTTTTATTGCTTCCATGCATACAAGCTTTTTATCATCAGCCACCGAAAGCATCTGTTGTATGTCCGATTTATTCAATCCCATAGGCTTCTCACATAAAACATGCTTTCCCTTATCCAACGCTATTCTTATATATTCTGTATGCATCTCATGAGGTGCAGCAATATACACTGCATCAACTGCATCAAAGAAAGCTTCCGAATCATCTGTAAGAATCATCGGACCATCTATATCAATATTGTTGTTCTTTGCAAACCATAACACACTCTCAAGATGAGGATTATATATTGCTGAAACATTTATACCACTTACATATCTGCTTTCTTCAAGAAATCTGGACGCTATCCTTCCAGTTCCTATTATTCCGACATTAACCATTATGCATTCTGCTTCCTTTACCTTAGCATGAATAAGCCTGATAACTTCTTCAGTAGTAAATTCTGTATTAAACTCCTTCTGCATAACAAGTCTTAATTCTTCAATCTGACTTTTATAAAACGGATAATCATGTGAACTTCCAACATTTCTCGGTGTCATATAATCTTTACCGTACTTTATCTGCAATAATCCATCATAGCCTTCCGGTACCGGAATCGTTGTATTTTCAAATGACAGTTCACATATATCTTCATACCATTCTCTTTTTGCATGATAATCCCAGCCTTCTGCAAAGTCTATCATTGAGCATACTTCTGCTGAATTCTCATCATGATAAAGTGAACATACAATATCATATATTTTCTTTAATTCGTGTTTTAATCTGTTATTATAATTGACCGGAATGCCAAATGTTTTTTCTATCTTTTTCATAAGTTCCAGCACTTCAGCACCATATGGTCCTTTCTCTGGAACACTCTCTGCTGTTCTGAGCAGAAATCTTAAGCTTTCTATCTGTTTATCCAAAGCCCTTTTGTCATCAGTTATATTATCAACTGGAAATATATCGATTCCCACAACATATGGACAGCCATGAAACTTTGCAAGAAAATCAGGCTCAAAGCATATATGCCTCCCATTAATTATCCTTGCCTTAATAGTATCATCTTCAGGATCATTATACACGCTTTTAATTTCATAATATTTCTCAAGAAGAACTGGTGCCTCAGATAAAAACCTCATATAATCCTTACGCAGCATTGCTATATCCATATCATCATCCCATGGTATGAATCCGTGATGTCTTACTGCACCAAGCAAAGTTCCCCAGTCAGCAAAAAATTTAATTCCAAGGATTCCGCATACACGCTTAACTTCTTCCAGTACTTCAAGCTGTGCTGCCCATGCACGCTTCATATCCTCTGCAATCACGAATCCTTCTCTGGTTTCTTCTCTAAAATACCCATCGTCAAAAAACATATCTGTCTCCTGTTACATTTATCTTTTTTTCTGCTTCATATACGCTTCAGTCACTTCAGCCATAGCTATTGCTTCCTCTGCTGTAAGCTTATATCCGTTCTTATCTATTCCATTAATTTTAGATACAAAATCACTTATCTCGTATCTGAAGCCATCACCCTGAAATACAGGTTCATATACTTCGACCTTGGATGAATCCTCGAAATGCACCTCAAATCTTCTTGTAAGCCACCATGGTGATGGAGCAAGTACATATCCTTTAGTACCCGCAACTACAAGCTGACCTTCTGATTTAACTGCCACTCCGTTCTTTGACAGAGCCATTGCATTGTCATAAGACAGATATACTTTGGTATAAAGGTCAACTCCATTTTCATCATATATTGTATCAAAATGTATGTCCTTGTAATCTGTTCCGAGCAGCTTAATAACTGGAAGAAGGGTATAACTTCCAAATTCAAGAAATGCACCACCATATGCTGCATCTGTCCGTTCTCTTGAATTATCATTGGCAAGTCTTGTAAAACATGCTTCCACATCGCATACTTTACCAATTTTACCTGACTGTACCATATTGATAAGCTGGCTAAATCCCGGACAATATGCAGTTTTTACAGCTTCCATAAGCACAAGACCATTATCCATGGCATACTGATAAAGTCCCTGTGCCTCTCTTTTCGTAAATGCTGCAGGCTTCTCACACAGCACATGCTTCCCATTCGCTAATGCTTTTCTTGCATAATCATAGTGTGTTTCATTCGGCGATGCTATATATACAGCATCAACCTGTTCAAGGAATTCTTCATATTCTCCACTATAATTAGGAATATCATGTCTGTTACTGAAAGCCTGTGCACTCTGATTTTGAGGATTATATGTACATGCTATATTAATACCACTTACATATTTTGCCTCTGATATGAATCTGGGAGCAATTCTTCCTGTTCCCACTATTCCAACATTAACAATCTTAAACTTATTCTTTCTCTCCAAAGTTGATGATATATCCGGTGTCCTCTCTAGATATACAACCTCACAGAACTGTTTAAGATAGTCAAATGTTCCAATCCAGTCTGAACCAACAGTAAATATATCAACACCATAACGCTGTATATCTTCGATTTTCTGTCCATCATGATCCTCAACTATAATCTCATCAGCGAATCCGGTTTTTCTTACATTTTCAATTCTGTCCATTATGGAATCTACAACATTGACTTTACCTCTTGCCTCATCAAAATGTTCTGTAGTAACGCCGACAATAAGGTAATCTCCTAGTGCCTTTGCTCTCTGTAAAAGCTTATAATGTCCTTCATGAAATAAATCATATGTACCATAGGTTATTACCTTTTTCATCTGTCCCTCCATTAATTTAATATGTTATTTTATTATCCCACTCTTTCTGTAAATCTTCTCCTAAGAATTCAGTAAGCTTCTTAACATATAATTTTTTAATATTTTCTGACTGTACTATTACTTTATCCGCATACACTACTCCTGGCATTGTAACATATTCTTTCATCCACTTATATGCCCTCATATCATTTTCATCAATTTCTTCCGTCTTAAAATATGGCATATATATCAGTTCATCTGTATGAATTGCCAGATTTCTGCTGTAAAATGCAGGATGTACAGTTACCGTCATATTAAATTCATCATATGGATTCTGAATAATTATCTTTTCTGGATTCATCTGCTCAAACCTGTAATTCTCATATGTAGTAAGCTCCACATAATCCGGGTATGTTCCCTTATCCTCACAGTAATCTGCCGTTCCATCAAAATTCTTATAGTAATAAGGCAGTGGTATTACCACAACATTATACTCATCATTGTCACTATATTCTTTCCATAATGCTTCCATATTCTCCCAGTATTTTGATTTATATGGCATAAACACTACAGTTTTTTTATCAGTATTATTTTCATCATTAACCTGTCTGAGTATACTTCTTGCAGTTCTGACAGTATTCTTCTGCTGCTTAAAAGCCTCATATTCCTGCATGCTGCATTCAAATTCTTTACTAATAGTTACGTCTTCTCTTTTTAATATATCTATCTGTCTTTCATAAAAAGGATAATCATGTGTTCCCCATTCATGGACAAACTGCTTATAATCCCCATATTTTTTCTTTAATATTTTATCATATGCATATGGAACAGGTATAGTAGTATTCTCAAAAGGAAGCCTTACCGTCTTTGTATAATAATCTTTAGGAAATCTGTATCTTTCCCCATCTCGCCATATTCCATTAACATCCAGCCACAATGGCATTAATGTAATATACTCAGATTCATCCTCTGTATATAATCCACACAATCTGTCTACAAGTATATTAAGCTGCTGCACGAGATCCGCATCCTCGTCTATAGTAATATTGCACAATTTTTCAATATGCTTTACGTCCTCTTTAACATCCGCTATTGCTTCTTCTGTCATAAGGCTCTCATCTTCCTGCATACCTCTTATTGTCTTTGCAAGAGTATTAACAATAGCTATTACCTCTCTTTGATATTTATCATCATCTTCATCTGGTGCAATAAAATCTAACGGAAATATATCAATTCCGGCTGAATATGGAAAACCATGATATTTCTCAAGATGAATTTTATCAAAATTAATACTTCTGCCATTGATTACTCTTGACAGAAAATCATCAGTTTCAGTATCTGTAGTTATATTATATATCGTATAATTTTCAGGCATAATTTTATCATATATGCGTAAAAATTTCTCATAATCAGCCCTCTTCATGCATATATCCATATCATCATCCCATGGTATGAATCCGTGATGCCTTACTGCACCAAGCAGGGTTCCCCATTCTGCAAAATATTGTATTCCATTCTCGGTACATGCCTTGTCTATATCATTAAGCACTTCCAACTGTGCTGCCCACGCATGTTTCATCTGTGCCGGTACATAAAACCCATCCCTTACCTCATCTTCGAAATACTCTTTTTCAAAAACCATATACATGATTCTCCTGTTCATTTAATATTTTCGTTAGAAACAAAAAGAGCCGGTGCAAACACCGGCTCTTCTGCTTATAGTAGTAATTGTTATTAACCGAGAAGTGAAAGTACTCCCTGTGTTGACTGATTTGCCTGAGCAAGCATTGACTGTCCAGCCTGTGCAAGGATGTTGTTCTTGCTGTACTCAACCATTTCAGAAGCCATATCTGTATCACGGATACGAGACTCTGCTGCTGAAGTATTCTCTGATGTTGTATCAAGATTGTTAATAGTATGCTCAAGTCTGTTCTGAAGAGCACCTAACTTAGATCTCTCTGTAGAAACAGTATCAATAGCCTTCTGGATAATTGTCATTGACTTACCAGCTACTGCATTAGTACTTACCTTAACGCTGGCAGCTGAAATACCAAGTGACTTAGCATCCATCTTACCGATTGAAATAGCAATAACCTGTCCAGAAAGAGATCCAACCTGAAGGCTCTTCTTTGAGAAGCTGCCATCTAATAAGTTCATTGTATTGAACTGTGTTGTAGAGTAGATTCTGTCAAGCTCAGATGTTAACTGAGTAAGCTCCTGCTGGATAGCCTTTCTATCAGTAGATGTGTTAGTATCGTTAGCAGCCTGTGTTGCTAACTCATTCATTCTCTGAAGAATTGAATGTGTCTCGTTAAGAGCACCTTCAGCTACCTGAATAAGTGAAATACCATCTTCTGCATTAGAAGAAGCCTTGTTAAGACCTCTGATCTGGCTTCTCATCTTCTCTGAGATTGAAAGACCAGCTGCATCATCACCTGCACGGTTAATCTTGTAACCTGATGATAACTTCTCTGTTGACTTCTGGAGTGCACTAGAAACTGTACCCATCTGTCTGTTTGTGTTCATTGCTGATAAATTGTGTTGTACTACCATAATATTTTCCTCCTTGAAATTATATTGTGATGCAGCGTCCCTGCTGCATCTAGTTATGGTTTACAGAAAACTATCTGTTTCCTTGTACTTTATATATCGGACCTTAGTACCAAAACTTTAGTCCGTAATATAACTTTTTAAAAAATTACTGTTTGGCATCCATAAACTGTGGTTCATTGCTCATCTTGCTCATATTCTGATAATATGACTTTGCCATAGATGCACTTCTCTTAGCTTCCTTATGCTCCTGACGTTCTCTGCGAAACATAGCTTCTACCTTGACTTTGTTGCGTGCTTCCTGAACTTCTATCTTAGCTCCAAGCTCTGTAACTTCTGTTATAAGCCTCTTCATAATCGATATCTCATTAGCATACATTTCTTTATTAGCATTAATTGCATCTCTGACCCTGTTAAACAGAGACTGAAATCCCTCATCTAATCTGTCAAGCCCATCTATGCAGTCACCCTTTGCTTTCATATTAGCATCAAATGCATTATCATCAAGCTCAGGTTTTGAAAGTATCTTATCCTGTTCTTCATTAAGAGCAATTATTCTTGTAAGAATATCTTTCTTCTTATTAAGGCTGTCTATCATCATCTGAAGATAATTAGTAGTCATATATTAATCTCCTACTGGTTCATTCCCCTTGTGCGGTTCATAACCTCTTTCCATGTATCTCTCATGCCTCTTATTTCATCTAATGCCTGATTAAGTATCTCTGGATCTTTCTTAACATTAGCATTAACTAAAAGGGAGTATATGTAATCATATATTTTCTCAAAATCTTCTGCAACAGGATATTTATGATTAAGCGTTACCTTAAACTCTGTAATTATATCTTCAGCCTTCTTAATATTAGTATGGGCTTTCTGTAAATCACCCTTTTCTATAGCTATCAGGGCTATATTGCAAAATTTAATCGCCCCTTCATAAAGCATAAGTGTAAGTTCTGCAGGACTTGCTGTAAGAATCTTATTTCTGTTATATTCCTGTGCTATATTCTGATTAAATGCCATGTTTCCCTCATTTCCCATAAGCTTCCATGCTTATGCGGTTGTTAATATGTACTATTATCCAAAAAGTCCAGATAATGATGATGACTGCGCATTCATCTTGGCAAGTGCTGATTCCATTGCTGAGAACTTACTATAATAATAATCTTCCCATGTAGTAACCTTGTCTTCTGCCGCAGATATCTTAGTATTATACTCTGAATACTGCGTATTCATCTGCTTATCATTATATATAGTATAAGCACTGCTTGTTGATGATGCTGCCATCTTCTTTCCAAGATCAGTATACAATTGTGTAGATAACTGTGAAAAGAATGATATAACCGTATCAGGGTCATTAGATATCATCTCTCTTAACTTATCTGTATTAGCTGATGTCTTAGAATCATCCTTATCACCATCTATATGATATACACCTGTTTCGTTCGCTGGAGAATTAAAATATCCAAGTGTAGCTATTCCAAAACTAGAAAGTGAATAGGACTTATCTCCCACCTTGAATGATTTTGCCATATCATTCTTCATAGTATCAAGAACACTTCCAAGTGTTGAGTCTTTTCTAAGAAGTGAATCCTTAATCTTTTCTTCCCACTTCTTAACCTCGTCATCAGACATGGCATCCTTCTCATCACTTGTAAGAGGCTCATATCCCTTAGAGCTTGCCGCGTTGTAAGCAACATCTACAGACTTCACAAGATCGTTATAATCCTTAAGGAAGCCCTTAATCATATCATATATGCCATCTACATCCGTGTTGGTTGTGATAGTTACTTCATCATTACCCGTAACTTCCATTGCCTCGATTGTAAGACCATTGATTGAGTAGTTATTAGAGTTGTTAGTAAATGTTGCCCCATTAAGCTCAATCTCTGAATCCTGTCCTGTTATTCTGACAGCACCTGAGGATGACGCACTACCAGCAACATTTGATGCCATTGCAATCTTAGAGTCAAGCAATGCCTTAGCTTTAGCCTGTCTGTCAGCATTAGTATCGTTTACTTCCTGTAATATATTGGCATTAGAAGCATCTGCCACAGCTTTTCCATCATCGCCGATTGTTACATAATCCTTAGTATCCTCAATAACCTTGGAATTATCATCATACACCTTAATCAGTGATTCATTAGACGCTTTTTTCTTTACCGCAGCCTCATATTCATCCTTGACACCATCTTTTTCCATAGCCTCTGTGTCATATTCGTACACAACTTTGCCATCAGAATCTTTAACTGTATTGCCCTCTGAATCCACCTTTTCCTTCTTATACTTATCATAAGCATTAAGAATATCTGGTGTCTCTGTCTTAAGCTTTGCCATATATTCATCTAATGTCAATGAATGATCCCAAGTATCATCTGCTGCCAATGCATCAAGCTTATCCTTGGCTGCATTATACTTATCAGCATAACTCTTTGCTGTATCCGTGGCAGTAATCTTAGTATACATACCTTCAAGTTCTGTATTATATGCATCACTGCCCTCTGTTAAAGCTGCCAGTCTCTTGTATTCTGCTGAATCAGTATCATTAACTGTATATATTCCGAGCTTCTGTAATGCATTAAGTCCGTTAGAGTCATTAGCCACAAGCGAGAAATCGTTATCCTTGCCTGACTCCTTAGAACTTATAAAGAATCTTGCATTATTCTCATCAAAGCTTGCATTAACGCCAGCTTCCTTTAACTTAGATACGAACTGGTTAACATTCATATCTGATGTTATATCAATACTCTTGGTTCCAGAAGCAGTCTTAAAACTTATAGAACCATCTGCTGTTCCAACTATGTCTGATATCTTAGTATCACCTGTAACCTTGCTTCCATCAGCAGCTTTAATCTGTCCACCTGTAAGATATCCTGTTGACGCCAGCTGCTTAACCTTAAGTCTCTGTGTACCATTAACAGCAGATGAACTAGCTGTTACTTTGGCATACTTATCATTAGACACTGTTGATGTCTTAAGATTATAACTTGTAGAAAATCTTGCACTTGAAAGCTTTCCGCTATAGAACCCATAAATACTTGTATTCATGGTCTTCCACTTTTCCTGCTTCCATGAAAGCTTAGTCTGTGCTTTAACAAGATTATCCTTCTTTAACTTATATGATGATACGAGTGCTGAAACAAGCGATTCTGTATCCATACCCGATACCATACCAGAAAGTCTTATTGCCATAGCTTATCTCCTCTCATCAACCATGATACCTGCAAGCTCCCATGCCTTGGCAAGCATCTCAAGAGCTTTCTCTGAAGGTATCTCCTTAATAACTTCATCTGTATCTTTATCTTTAATCTTAATTGTGATTCTGTTAGTTGGTTCGTTGTAGCCGAATTCTGCAATTGTATTGTTGTTAAGGACTTTCCTTATATCCTTAACATCAGCCATAGATTCAGCCTGCTTCTTTGCCTTGTCATTGTCATTAGCGTTGCTGCCATTCTTCTCACTGTCTGCTGCCTGTCCTACAGAAACTGCTACATTAGATGCTGCTGACTTCGCTGAATCAACAACAACCTCATTGCTCTTATCTGTAGCTGATGTAACACTGCTTACCTGTGATACCGGCTTAGCAGCCTGTGAATTCTGGCTCTGATAGCTTGACGCTGCCGCTACTCCATTAACTTCCATTCCCATGATACAATTCCACCTCCGTGTGAAAACAAAACTTTATCCTGTAGTTACATTCATGTTGTACTGCATATATCGGAAAATGTTAAGTAAAATTTAACCCTTTGGACAAAAATATACACAAATAAAACAAATCATTTCTTAAATAACTGGTTAAGAGACTTCACATCAACCGAACTTGCTGCTTCCTTATTAGAATCAAGTATCTGTGCATACACTTCCTTACGATATATAGGCACTGACTTAGGAGCTGATATGCCAAGCTTTACCTGATCGCCCTTGATTTCAATTATAGTAATCTCAATATCATCGTTAATAATGATTGCTTCGTCTTTCTTTCTTGATAATGCGAGCATATTAGTTCTCCTCCTTCTTTAGAATATCGTATATAGGATATCTTACCTGATATTCAGAATTATCTGCTATAAGCTGTATTCCCTTCATCGTATCAAAATCAACAATAATAGGAGCTTTAAGATTAATTGTCATCTTAGTAATATCCTGTGGTACCGTGAGTGCACAGTACACTCTGATATTATCATCCTGTATATCATCTCCGAGAGACTTAAGAAGCTCATCCTCAACAACAGGATCATATGTCTCATACACGAATTCCGGCTTCATTACAGGAAGTGCAAGTGTTGGCTCATCAATCGCCTGAAGCCATATAATTGATATATTCTCCTCTTTCTCTGCATCATACACAAGAGTATACTTCTTCCAGTCCTCAAATCCAATGATTCCCTTGTCAAATGTAATGATTTTATCCTCACTAACCTCAATTTCACCAAACCATTTAGTCTGTACTTTCATGTCAAACCTCCAAATCTTAATTCTATCCTTTATCTGTCAATGCTGTTTATACAGCTTAACTCTCAGCCTGCCTCACTGTATTCCTCTCTCTTATGCTGGCTACCCAAGGAAATCAAGCAGTGTCTGCTGAACAACCTTGCTCGCAGCTGATAATGCTGCCTGATATACAAGCTGTGCTGATGTATATGTAACAACAATCTCTTCCAGATCAATGTCTTCATTCTGAGACTTAAGATCAGTGAAATTAGTCTTCTGCTCCGTAAGTCTTGTCTTGGTAAGGTCAAGTCTTATCTGTCTGTTACCTACATCAGCCTTCGCATTAGATACCTGCTCCTGATAGCCCTGCATCTGACTGATTCCCGCTTCAAAAGCGTCCTTCATCTTAGATTTTGCAAAATCTCTCTGCTTTGTAAGGCCTTCCATAATATCACTTAACTTCTTCTGCGAAGCCTCATCGCTGTACTGTCCTTCCTTCTGCATAGACTCAATCTTTGATATCTGGTCATTAATATCAAGGACATTCTGTACTGCATTGACAAGGTCATCAACATTTCTTCCAAGATATATATTGAAAGCTTCATCAGCTTCTGTATTAACCTTAATCTTCTGTGAGAAATTAATGATATATTCAATATCCTCACTCTGCTTGTTGTACTCAATTCCTGTATTATTATCAACACAGTTAAAATACATTGTCGGGTCAATGTCACCCTTTATAAAATTGCTCTTCTCGTATGTCACTGAAAATGCATTATCAGCATACACTGACTTGTATACATTCTCACCAAGAAGAAGCTCGCCTGTTGTTGAGTTAATTGCAATCTCATTCTCTCCCGGAACATAATTAGGATCTGTCGTTGTAACCACATTTACAGCTGTATCAGCTGTATTACCGTCTGCATCAGTTACCGGAACAATAAGTCCTCCATCTATAGCAACACTACCATCATCAGCAATAGTGATATTGGCAGAATTATTATCTCCCATGCTCATTGAAAATGTTTTTCCGTTAATCTCATCATATGCGAGCTGGATTCTGTGTACATCCGTTATATTAGGTGTGATTATATTGCCGTTAGCATCTGTCTTTACATTAAGATTAATAATATCATCATTAGTATATGCATTAGTGTATGCCGTCTTATTAGATAAATTCTCCCTTGTAAAGTTCTGTGTAATTGTATAATCAACATCTTTAGCGGTTTCATCTGACTGGTATGTCAGAGGCTTATCTGTAGCATGTCCTGTAAATACATATCTTCCGGCATAATCTACATTTCCCTGCTCATAATAAGCTTCCACCAGCTTGTTAAGACTTTCAGCAAGAGTATTACGCTCAGCTTCTGAATATGAATCCGTAGAACCCTGCACACAGTAATTATACAGATCCTGTATAATCTTGTTGCTTTCATCTAATGCATCATGAGTTACACTTAACCATGATGATGCATCAGGAATATTCTTTCCAAGATACTGTGTTACCTCATCAAGACTTGAACGCAGTCTCAATGCCCTGATGGCTATAATAGGGTCATCAGAAGGCTTATTAATCTTTTTCTGTGTTGAGAGCTGTGTACTTAAATCATTAAGCTGGCTCTTATTTCCCTGAATATTGGATATTGAGCTGTTTACCATCATCTGGTTAGTAATACGCATATTGTGCCTCCTTATATCGCGAATCAAAAACCGCCCCTATGGTGAGGAGAAGAATTCTTTTACTGTTTTATACACCTGTATTATTAATAAGTCTGTCATATAACTGATTCATGACAGTCATCATCTTCGAACTTAAATTATATGCCTGCTGGAACTTTACAAGATCCATGGCTTCTTCATCTGTATCAACACCCATTACAGATAATCTCTGGTTCTGTATAGTTGTCTTAAGATTGTTGTAATTCTTTGTAAAATTAATTGCCTTACTTGCATCTATTGACATATCACTGACAATACTTTCGAGGAAATATGTTCCCGTACCTCCGTCATATATCTTAGCATCTTTAGAATTGATAAGGTCTACAATCAGGCTTGTATTGGCTTCTCCATCGCTTTCCTTGTACTTGGTAGCAAGAAGGTCCGCGTTATCAATAAGATCCTGATTAACTGTTACACTTGACGCTGTAAGAGCCTTGCTTCCATCTGACATTACAAAAAGTGGAATTCCGCTTGCCGAGCCATCTGATGTAACACCCTTTGTAAGAATCTCATTGATTGATGATACAAATGTCTGTATAAACTGGTTAAGCTGTGCCTGATAATAAGGAACTCCCTTATAATTAGTATTGCTGTCCACCTTACTTACTGTATCAGTAAGGATATTACCCTCTGCATCTGTCTTGTATGTTTCATTGCCATCATCGTCAGTTGTTGTGGCATATTTTTCAATCTCACCATTACATCCGTCTCTTATATCAATAAGTCCCTTTAACTCTCCGCCTAATGAAGTGCTGTATATGTTAAATGGCTGTCCGGTCTCCCACTGTATGTCATACAGACCTGCCGCATCTGATACATTTCTTGGTTCATCTCTTGAAACAGTCTGAAGAGTATGGTAATTATAGCCATTAACAAGCGAATTACCATTAATTGTAATCTGAAGGTCTGTAAGATTGTTGCCAATGTCTGTCTCACTTACTGATATATTAACCAGCTTGGAAAGATCATCAATTAAAGCATTTCTCTCATCCTTAAGGTCGTTGGCATTGCCATAATTAGCCTGAATCTGGTTAATCTGCTTATTAAGAGAAGAAATGCTCTGTGCCAGAGAATTAATCTGGTTAACAGTATCTTTAATCTCGTTATTAGCGTCTATCTGAACATTCCTTAAATTAGTAGCCAGAGTATTAAAGTAATCTGTCATGCTCTTTGCATTATTGATAAGCTGGTTCTTTGCTGATGTATCAGCCGGTGTAAGATCAAGCTGGTTAAGTGCTGCAAAGAAATTCTCATACTCTGTTGAATATCCCTTAAGTGTGAACTCATTGAGATAATTCTGTATCTGTGACATGTATGTATCCTTCACATTGTACTGTCCATAATTAGTATAATTATTTCTGTACTTCTCATCATAGTAAGAATCTCTCGTCTGATTAATTGCATCAACTATAACTCCTGCACCAAGTGTTCCATATTTAGCATATGAACGCAATGCCTCACCAGCCTTAATAGAAGCTGTCTCCTTCGTATATGCCTGGTTATTGATATTAGCAAGATTATGTGATGTAACATTAATAGATGTCTGCGCCGCCTGCAATCCTGTATATGCAATTGTTAATCCAAAAAATGTTGATGCCATATTATCCTCCTGTATTAATCAGCATTTATATACGTCCAAGTGAAGTAACGAGATGTTCCAGCATTTCGCTTACTACATTGACATATCTCGATGCTGCATTATATGCCTGCTGATACTTTATCATCTTCTCTAACTCTTCATCAGAGGATACACCCTCTGACTGTAGTCTCTGGTTATCATAACCATCAACCATCGTTGTCTGGTTACCTACATAATTATAAAGTGCCTTACCCATAGTGGCATATTCACCAATATAATTATTGTAGAATGACATGTAATCCGACTTCGCATACATGTCCGGGTTAAGGGAAGCGAATTTCTCATCCCATATATCCACGAGTTCCTTGGCTCTGTCAAAATCTTCCTTACCCTGTACAGTAGAAAGTGGAATCTTTCCTACATTCTGTGCTGCTTCAGGATTAATCTTCAGATTGCCAAGCTTATATAATGATTCATAATCTGTCTCATTAAGATTGTTTCTAAGATAGATTGTCTCTCCATTATCACCTATAGTCTTAATATATCTGTCTGTTCCAATTCTTGAAAACAGTTCTGTACCAACAGTCTTATCGTCATCCATACCGTATCCAGTCTTGTCCATGTCAAGCATAAGATACTCATATGAATCAACCGGAACCGCTGCTCCGCCTGCACTCTCGTATAATTTCTCACCAGATGCATAGCTGTAAGTACCATCACCGTTATCAGTTCCGGTAACCTCTCTTCCGTATCTGTCATAAAGAACCGCCTTATCAACTGAATTATATATGTATGTATCTGCCTGAATCTCACTTCCATCTGCATTAAGATAAGGATTAGTCCTTGTCTCAGTTTTCTCCGGACACAAGATTCCGTTGATTCTTTCAACAATTCCATTAACAAGCTTATCGAATCCCGCCATAGCGCTAAGAATTGCTGAAGGCTCTACATATGTATTGTAGTATTCCTGCTGCTTTGCATATTCATTATAGGCCTGCTGATATGCTGTACGGCCTTCCTCAGTACTCATGTCATAATCATTGCTGTCAGGTGCAACCGGAACCACTGTATAATCTACAACCATATTGCCTCTTGCAATAATAAGTCCCTTAAGCTGTCCCTTATCTGTATCATCAGCATTAGACGCCAGCTTGCCATCTTCATAAACATCTCTTTCATACGATGGCCAGGTAGGAATAACAAGTGTTGTTCCCTCGACAACTCTTGTACCCATAGCTGTAAGCTCACCTGCTGTCACAAGTGGAACTCCGGCTGCATTAATAATAGTTTCCTTATTCTCTGATTCATAATAAGTAATATCTATATATTTGCTGAGTTCATCTATTGCCGCATCTCTCTGGTCTCTTAAATCATTAGCTTTCTCCATACCCGGTGCTTCCACCTTGGCAATACTCTTATTAAGCTTATATATCTGGCCTGCAAGATTATTAATCTTATTAACCATATTACTAACCTGTGTATTAAGAGTTGTCTGGTAATCCCTGAGCCCCTTATACACATTTTCTGATTTCTCTATAAATGCAGTCGCATTCTGGATAAGTGATGACCTTGCAACTGTACTTGTCGGATTCTTGGCAAGTTCGTTAATTGAATCATACAGATTGGTAAGATATGACTCATAAGTTACACCCTGCATCTCACCAAACTGATCTTCTATCTCCTGAACAGCATTATACTGGCTTTCATAGAATCCGAGTCTTGAATTTTCATTCCTGTATGCCAGGTCAATATACTGATCTCTTATTCTTCTTACCTCAGATATTGCAACACCAAGTCCATAGCTTGCATAACTTACTTTGTCCTTGCTGTTGACATTGACATATGTAGTATCAGAGAAAGTAACCTGCTGTCTTGTATATCCGGTTGTGTTAATATTAGACAGATTGTGTGCTGTTGTGTTGAGTGCTGTCTGAGCTGTTTTCAAACCGCTTGCTCCAACAAACAATCCTGCCATTCCATTAGCCATAAGGTCACCTCTTTCTTACTTAATTCATAATCTTATATGTATATCGTCATTTTTTTAAAACAAAACACCCCAGAGACTAAAAAAGCCACATTCTCTTAGTAAAAATGTGGCTTTCAATCCAACACGGACAACCCCATCTCACAATAAATCATCCGTGATATTATTCATATTGTCTTATATCCGTGGCATCCTGATATGCCATCAGAATATTACTGCCTGGCATCAAAGCTTGTGCTTCCCATGCCACCTGTCTCCTCATACGCTCCCTTTCCATAGTTAGCCGTCTGTGGAGCCATACTTGCATTCTTCGCAAGATTAATCTCAAAATCAATCATATCCATTGATTCCTTAAGCAGCAGCCTGTTATTATCATTAACCTGCGTAAGCTGGTTTACAGTTTTCTTAAGACTCAGATACGACTGTTCTAAAGCATCATGCTCTGCCTGCTTCTTTTCTAACAGTCTTACTATCTGACTCACCTTAACCTCTGCTGCTGACAGATGCAGAATCTTACATATATCTGCAACACATGACTGTCTCTCCATCTCCAGTCTGTTAAGAATATCAATAAGCTTCTGCTCCTTACCAAATATCTCCTGAAGCTGTCCGACATCTCCCTTAACAATAGCAGTAGTCTTATTATTAGACAAGTCCAAAAGCTCAGTATACTGTCTGTTCTCATCATTCATTATATTAATCAAAGAATCTATCAAACTTGCCATCTAATAAAACCCCACTAAAATGTTAATGTTGAAATGTTGTTCAGAATCTTATCTGCAACAGCTTCTGAACTGATGTTGTAAGTTCCTGCTGCCATACGTGCCTTAATATTAGCAATCTTGTCTTCTCGAACATCAGAAGCCTTACTTACTGCTGTCCTGGCTGTCTGATATGTCTTGGCTGTGTCAGAAATCTCAAACTTGTCACTAACCGATGATGTCTTAGCTGCTGTCTTAGCTTTAGAAATCTGGCTGGTCTGATATATCTGATTAACAGCATTATAAGCATCTATGCGCATATTAACCGCCTCACTTTCCATTAATTAAAGCAGATACTCTCTTGCTTCATGTGTAAGATATCGGACAGTTTCCACAAATACTTTATACCCGTTTTGAAAAAATGCTTATTATTTATCAAGGAACCTCATCCTTGCCTTTTCTCTTCTCTCTCTTATCTTATCAGCATCAACGGTTGAAGATCTGCTTCCGTACATGCCTCCCAGTCTGTTAGCTAAATCGTTCTTACATCTCTCACAGTATCTTCCGGTTCTTATGGTAGCTCCGCATACTTCGCATGCAATACCAATAGGTGAATCATCACTGAACGATAATCTTTCTTCTCTTATCCACTGTTCAATCTGTCTTGTACTGACATCGCACTTCTCAGATATTTCTCTCATATCAGCCCTTGGATTATTCTCTATATAATCTTTAACCTCCTGAAACTTTTCTTCAAGCTTTCTCATGCATTCAGGACAAAGTCTGTACACACCACCTATATAATTATATAATCTTCCACAGTTCTTACAATTCTTAACTTCCATAGCTTCTCCTTGTTAATCCTCTTTATCAATCTCGTTAAAAGGTCCAGTTACTAAAGCAGCTCATACTTTAAAATCCGTCTCCCACACACAGACTTATACCATATACCTGTGACACTCCTGCGTCTTTAAGTACTGCTGCACATGCATCAAATGTTGCTCCTGTTGTATATATGTCGTCCACGATTAATACTTTTCTATATCTTACAACTTTTCCTCTTACTTGAAAAGCATTTTGCAGATTTTTAATTCTTTCCCGATTACTTAGCTCCTTCATGGGCTGAGTCTTAACAATCCTTACGAGATATTCCTCATCTACCGGAATCTGCATGGCTCTTCCAAGTGCCTGCGCAATAAGCCCAGCCTGGTTAAACCCACGCTCCTTATATTTCGAAATATGAATCGGAACAGGAATTATCACATCCGGCGACCACATGCGTATCATCCTGCCACATCTGTCCGCCATCTGCTTCGCATATATTCCTGCATATTCCTGCTTGTTATAATATTTAAATCTGTATATTGATTCCTTGACATTCTTAGAATATTCATACAACGCACATGCCTGGTCATATACATGCTTCTGCCTGCTGCAGTCACTGCAGTATTCTGTTTCTTCATCTTTCACCGGCTTACCACATTTCAGGCAGGCAGGCTCGCTTACATAATTTATATTATGCATGCAGCTTCCACATATATCTGCCCTTATCCCTCCAACAAAAGGTGCCGGCTTTCCACACATAGGACACGCTGGTGGAAGTACCGCATTAACTGTCTCCATTAATACCTTCTTATAATCCATAATCCCCCATTATTGTCATCATTATCACATATAAACATATCAATTATCATTGTCCGAAATCTTCAATATGTCTGATTTCTTCAATCCTGTCTGTGAGTGAAGAATATCGTTTTGACTCTGATACATTGTCAGCCATAAGCCTGAATATCTCCTCTTCCCCAACGAGGCACACACATTTTCTTGCTCTTGTAACTGCCGTATACAGAATATTCCTGTTCATCAGCATTCTTGGTCCCTGCGACATAGGAATAATAACCGCCGGGTACTCACTTCCCTGTGATTTGTGAACCGTAATCGCATACGCAAGTTCAAGCTCATCAAGCTGTGAAAATTCATATGTAACGAATCTGCCATCTTCGAATTTCACAGTTACATTCTCATCAAATGTGCTTATTCTCTCTATAACTCCGGTATCCCCGTTAAAAGCGCCCGTTCCCTGTTCTGTTGGAATACCGTATCTGCTGCGTTTTTCCCATGCAAGCTGATAATCATTCTTAATCTGCATAACCTTATCGCCTTCACGGAAAGTAACATCACCGACCTGTCTTTCCTGCTTGATAGCATCAGCCGGATTAAGAAAATCCTGCATAATCTTATTAAGACGTTCCACCCCGACATTGGATTTTCGCGATGGAGTAAGAATCTGAAGGTCATACACATCGGCACCTACATAATCCGGAAGTTTGTCCTTAATAAGCGTTTTCATCGCATTTATTATATTGTCTGCACCGTTTCTGTGAACAAAGAGAAAATCCTTGCTGTACTTGTTAAGTACTACCTCCTCACCCCTGTTTATCTTATGGGCATTAATAATAATCTCACTCTGTGCCGCCTGTCTGAATATCCTCTCCAGCTTAACAACCGGAAAACATCCGGATTCTATGATGTCTTTAAGTACATTTCCCGGACCTACACTTGGAAGCTGGTCCACATCACCTACAAGAATCAGTTTCGTTCCAATCGAAACAGCTTTAAGAAGTGAATTCATAATACTAATGTCTACCATCGACATCTCATCAACAATAATAACATCAGCCTCAAGCGGATTATCTTCATTTCTCTCAAAGAACATAGACAGACCTGCTGCCGACTTTCTGTCACCATCCGGCACGCCGCCGCTTATCTCTAACATCCTGTGGATTGTCTGTGCTTCATAACCGCACGCCTCAGTCATTCTCTTGGCTGCACGTCCCGTAGGCGCTGCCAGCCTGATTTCCAGACCTTCCAGCTCAAAATATTTGATTATTGTATTAATAGTTGTAGTCTTACCGGTTCCCGGACCGCCAGTAACAATAACAAGCCCGTTTCTGACAGCTTTCGCAACAGCCTCTTTCTGGATATCATCAAGATTTATGCCTTCTTTATCCTCAATCCTTGCAATCCTGTCATCAATGAATTTCTGGTCTTCCTCAATCTGTACATCGAGATTATTAAGCATCGCTGCAACATTTGCTTCCATGTTGTAATACATGCGGGCATAGACACATTTTACATTGTCCTTAACCTTGACAACTATCTTCTTATCCATTGTCAGGTCCATAAGGTATTTGTCATAGTCCTGGACATCAATTAAAAGCAGTTCGTTGACCTGACGCACAAGCTTATCATACGGAAGATATGTGTGTCCCTGCATTGTCGCCTGGTTAAGCACATAAAATATTCCGCTCTTAATCCTGAATTCAGAATCAATCTTAATTCCGGCACGCGAAGCAATCTCATCAGCCGTCCTAAAACCGACACCCTCTATGTCATCAGCAAGCCTGTACGGATTCTGTTCAAGAATGTTATATATATCGTTTCCATAACGCTTAAATATTTTGTTGGCAAGATTCATCTGGATTCCATAACGCTGAAGAAACATCATTGCTTTTCTGATGTCTTTCTTGTCAATAAGCTGGTTTGCTATATCCATAGCTTTAGACATGCTTATTCCTTTAATCTCAGCCAGACGCTCCGGTTCTTCTTCCATAATCCTGAATGTATCATCGCCAAATGTCTTAACTATTCGTTCAGCCATCTTCTCGCCGATACCCTTGATTGCCCCGGAGCTTAGATAACGCCTTACGGATGCAGCATCATCCGGCGCCCTGAACTCATAAGATGTGACTTTAAACTGCATGTAGTAAACTGCATGCTTAACAAATTCGCCTTGTGCAGTAATAAATTCACCTGTGTTGATATAGCTTAACACTCCAACACAGGTGATTTCTTCATCATCATATACAATATTAAAAACCGTATATCCATTGTCTTCATTCCTGAAGATAATATTCTCCACAAAGCCCTCTACATATTTCACAGACTCGTAATCCAATCTGTTATCTCCTTTATGTTAAATATTATTCCTGCTCATCTGCCTTAGGAATAGACTCTGTAGAATAATTTCTCTTCATCTGCTCATAAAGCGTCTGTGCTATTCCAAGTCCTTTGCCATGATTAGAATCAGTCATAAGCTTGGCATAAGATGACACCATCTCATCTCCAAAGTAACTTCCCAAAGTATTAAGTGAAGTATCCTCTGTTCCGCCAATTCCAGCCATAGAAGAGAACAGATTGCTATCTTCGTCATCCGAATCAATCTTAGCCATCTTCTCCATTGACTTAAGAACCTGTTCAACAAAATAACTTTCAAAATCCTTGCATACAGACATAAGTTCATCGTCTGATGCCTTAGAATAATCAGTATCTGTAAGTTTATTAGTTAAAGAACCCGCTTTAGAATCATACACATCTGAATAATTCTTACTGCTAAGCCCCGTAATAGAATCGCTCATACACTACACCCCGCTTATCTCTTAAGGTTATTAGCCTGCTCCATCATTGTATCAGATGTTGTTATAGCCTTAGAACATAATTCATACGCTCTCTGTGCTGTAATAAGATTAACCATCTCAGTTGCAACCTGAACATTAGATGATTCAAGATATGACTGTCTTAATGAGCTCTTCTTTCCAACTTCATCGTACGCTTCGTTAAGTGCAGCTCCTGACGCCTCAGTCTCTGAAAGATAGCTTCCACCAATCTTATCCAGTCCTGCAGGATTAGAAAACTGATATAAGCCAATCTTAATACCGATTGGTGCCGGATTGTTAGACTCGTCAGGATATAAAAGGTTGCCGTCTGTATCAATAGTAATAAGATTAGTCTTATAATCTTTACCATTAGCGTCCTGTCCAAGAACTATCTCTGCGCCATCTGCGCTGAGTACAGGATATCCTTCAGAAGTACTAAGCATTACACCTTCTGTAGCTGTTGCCCATGTAAAATGTCCATTTCTTGTATACACAGTCTCGTCAGTATTAGTATTTCTTACTGCGAAAAAACCATCTCCATTAATTGCAAAATCTGTTGTACTGTCAGTTGCATTTAATGCACCCTGTGTATATATTGATGTTACTGCTGAAACTCTTGAACCAAGTCCAACCTGTGCTCCAACAGGTTTATTCTCTCCGTTGGCAGAAGTAGTCTTCGCCTGAAGATTCTGGTAAAGCAGAGACTTAAACTGAGTCTGCTCCTGCTTATATCCTACTGTATTAACATTTGCCAGATTGTTGGCAATAGTATCTACACTTGTCTGCTGGCTCATCATTCCTGATGCAGCAGTCCACAATGATCTCATCATGTCGTCAGTCCTCCATATGTATATGCCTAACAGTTGTTACTAAATCTCAGATATAGATACCATCTTTCCTAACATCTCATCGATAGTATTCATAATCTTCTGATTACTTTCAAAATCTCTTGCAATAGATATCATATCTACCATCTCTGTTACCACATTAATATTGGAAGCCTCCAAATATCCCTGATTAACTGTTGCTGTAGCATCTGTCTGTGTTGCGCCATCTACAGCTCTGTAAAGATTCTCGCCGTATGCCTCAACATAGTCATAATTCTCAAAATCTACAAGAGCAAATCTGTCTACATACTGTCCGTCAGCATATATTTCGCCGCTCTCTTCTACAGTCAGCTTTTCAAAGTCTGTAGGTAACTGTATCGGTCCATTCTCGCCCAATACAAAATCACCATCCTTGGTTACCAGATAACCTTCACGGTTCATCTGGAAAGATCCGTCCCTGGTATAAAGCGTTGAAGTTTCTCCAGCTTTGTTAGTGAAAGAAATCGAAAACAATCCACTTCCACTCAGCGCAAAGTCAAATGTATTGCCTGTGTTCTGGAAAGAACCCTGATCCCAGCTTCTGAAGGATTCTCCTATCTTTGCTCCAAGATTCAGAGTTCCGATATTCTGATTAATATAGCCCACAGTTTCATCTTTAACTTTGATGCCATAAACATCTTTAAACGACTGTGTCGTAAGGCCTTCTTTCTTATAACCTGTGGTAGTTGCATTAGCCAGATTATTAGACACTACATCCAGTCTCTTCTGCTGAACTGTCAAGCCAGAGTACGCTGTATAAAGCCCTTTTACCATAGCCCGCCTCTTTCTTGATAATATATTCTTCCGGCATAAAAATTGTCCATTCTGCCAGAATGTTAAGAAACATTAGTAATAATCTTATTAGAAATGTTTCAGGTTACTTAACTTCGTCTCTGTAGCCTGCAAGGAACTCAATAAACTTACCTGTACCAATAGCAACACATGTCATTGGATCTTCGGCTGTCATAGTATTAATTCCTGTCTTGGCTTCAATTAAATCCTCAAGTCCTGAAAGAAGACTTCCGCCTCCTGTAAGGACGATTCCTCTGTCTGCAATATCAGATGCAAGTTCTGGTGGAGTCTTCTCAAGAACGCTGTGAACAGCTTCAACAATCTGTGAAGTTGCCTCTCTTAAAGCTTCCTCTGTCTCCTCTGAGCTTACCTCTACAGTCTTAGGAAGACCTGTTACAAGGTTTCTTCCTCGTACATTCATAGTTGTGACTTCTGCCTTAGGATAAGCAGAACCAACTTTTATCTTAATATCTTCTGCGGTTCTTTCACCAATAAGAAGATTATGCTTCTTTCTCATATATCTTACGATAGCTTCATCAAAATCATCACCGGCAATCTTAATAGAAGTACTTACAACAGTTCCTCCTAAAGAGATAACAGCAATATCAGTTGTACCACCACCTATATCAACAATCATATTACCGCATGGTCTTGAAATATCAATACCCGCACCGATAGCTGCTGCAATAGGCTCTTCAATAATAGCAACTTCTCTTGCACCTGCCTGAAGAGTAGCATCCTCAACCGCCTTCTTCTCAACCTCAGTAACACCTGAAGGTACGCAGACACTGATTCTAGGCTTCTTAAGCATTCTCTTGCCGATAGCCTTCTGGATAAAGTACTTAAGCATCTTCTCAGTTACAGTGTAATCAGAGATAACACCCTGACGAAGAGGTCTTACAGCAACGATGTTACCTGGTGTTCTACCAAGCATCAGTCTTGCTTCCTCACCGATAGCCTTAATCTTATTAGTATCCCTGTCAAATGCAACAACTGAAGGCTCTTTAAGAACAACACCTTTGCCTCTGATGTACACAAGAATACTTGCAGTACCTAAATCTATACCAATATCTGTTGATAACATTATAATTCCCCTTTCTTATAAAACAATGCGGACCTCTGTCTGTCCGATATATTCAGATAAAACATAAAATCAAAAGTCATTAGAAGCCATGTGTACCCATGGCTAATCACCATTATATACATAAAAAAGGAAATTTAAAAGCCCTAAATAAAAAAAATCTATCTAAATATATATTTTTATGAATATTCAAGAAGCAATATGTCTTATAAATGTATATCGGCATTAATTTGTGCCTGCTTAATATTCTGCCCTCGAATTTAAAAATATTTTGATTTTAAGATACATACATATTATAATGTGGTGGATTAGGATTATAACTTGCATATATTAAGGTAATATTAAAGTTATTTCTGAATTTAAGTGTATAGGAGATTGCTATGAATATCCGTGTATTAGATAAAAATGATAAGGCTGCTCTCGAACAGCTTATATATACTATAGAAAATGCTCTTCCTGTTCCGGAATGGTGGATTCCTATTGATGATATTGAACGCTCACATTTCTTTGATGCTGACTGGACATGCTTCTTAGGTGCATTTAATGACGATAATGAACTTGTTGCCGCCAGCGCCCTTTTCTTTAATGAACATGAATTTGCCGAGGAAGCTGAAAAGCTCGGTCTCGACATTCGTTCTACAAATGTAGCTGAAGTCGGACGATGCATGGTTCACCCTGACTTCCGCGGTCACAACCTTATGTGTGAGCTTAACAATCGCCTCTGTTCAATTGCCCGCAACCGCGGCATCGACACAATCCTCGCCGTAGCCCACCCTGACAACGTCGCCAGCAATTCGTCTTTCCGCCGTCTCGGTGCAGAGCTTAAGGCAACTACCACTGTATTCGGTTCTTACCAGAGGAATATGTATATTGTGCCGTGGTAGATAGGTAACAACCTATAGGTAGTGGCTGTCGGGCAAGGCAGGCTGTCCCAGAAGAAGACAGCCTGCCTTGCCCGACCCTTTTTTATTCACATATATTGCCGTGGCACTTGCTCATGTAACCTGCCTGCAACCGCCTACAATTCTTTCTTAAGGCATTCAAGCAGTCCTTTGCAGCCTGCCAGAACATCCCTGTAAGTTGCCTCAAAATCTCCCGTATACCATGGATCTGCCACATCAAGTCCGTTTCCCGCAAAAGTAAGCAGTTTATATATCTTCTCATCCGGATCTCCGCCCGATATCCTCTGCATATTGCGGATATTCTCAGTATCCATTCCAATAAGGTAATCATATTCCTCATAATCATTCAGAGTCATCTGCACTGCCCTGTGAGGAATCACCGGAATTCCTTCTTTCTTCAACTTGGCAACAGTGCCATGATGCACCCCATTACCAATCTCCTCGCGGCTTGTCGCCGCTGAATTAATATAGAACTTATCAGCAAGTCCTTCTTTCTCAACTAAATATATCATAACGCTTTCTGCCATAGTGCTTCGGCAGATATTGCCGTGACATACGAATAAGACTTTTATCATAGTTTTGATTTACTCCTTTTTGCCCTGAAAAGCCTTGATTTGCAAGGGGGGTTCGGGGATTTTGTGGTTGTTATGATTTTGCGTCAAAAATGCAGATTGAGGCAAAATTTAGCATAGTTTTGCATAGTTTTACTACCGCTTAGTAGTAGAAATGGTAGTAAAACGAGAGGGGGTACTACTAAGGATTATTCATCTATTTTCTTTGATAAATAAGTAGCTAATTCTTTGATATTCTCTTCCTCATGTTCAAGAATATATCGAACAACAATATCAACTAAATCTTCTCTATCTTTTCTCATAGACTTTACCTCATTCAGCAATACTCCATAAAAAGCCTTACCATCAGAATCGTCTTTGTTATTGTTTCTGATATACTCACGAATAATCTCATTAAGTGGTTTTTTCTGAAACAAATATGTATCTAATACAGAAAACAATTCATTGTTTAACTTATCTACCAAGTGAGCTTTAAGATATTTCTCAAGGCTTGCTATTGGAAGGTAATCTATTTTTATACCAGAATACTGTTTATGGTTAGAAATGAATTCAGGAACATTTACCTTAATATCCCTATCTAACACAACTGCTAGTTTTGTCCCTCTATTTAAAAGATTTGAGGATGTGACATCATATGCCATTGTAATGGTATTAGTCCAACCTCCCGTCGGTAAAATCTTAACTCTTATACTACGAGCAATATTCTTACTCACCATTATTTTTTCAATTATTATCTTTGCCAAATCGTCCTCAACTAGTACAACCATATCATTTCCATATCCATCTTCACCATATAAATTTCTAGTTGCATAAGCTGGATAGCATGGATTTGTAACAACCACAGAACCATCAAACATCTTTGTCAAATAATATATATTCTGAGCCTTTATTTCTCTCAGTAATTCAAGCGAATGTGTGGAAAAGAAAATTGATAAATCCACTTCATTTGCTACCTCTTTCAAAAATAGAATAAGTCTACGCAATGCAGACGAATGCAAAGCCAACTCTATCTCATCAAGAAAAACAATGCATGGTCTTCCATCGTTATGTAGTAATCTCTTTTTTCTAAGCATTTCAAGTGAATTAAGAATACTCAGCATTAAGTTTTCTCCTGTTGACATTCTTGGTTGACTTACAAGATTACCATTTGCAGCTTTATGGAAAAAAGTGGCACGAGTCAATCCTTTAGCATCGGCGGCTGCCTTTTTAACAATAAATAAATCTTTATAATAATTGATATCATTATGAAGTATTAACCCCAAATTATTGGAAATGAACTCTCCTGCCGGATATAAGTCCTTTTCTGTAAACGAATCTAAAAGATTAATAACAGACATTTTGGTATCCTTAAACCTGTTACCAAAAATAATGCTACCTTCATAAAAGCCATTAATCTTCATTTTTTCTTCCGAATTCCACGATTCCCATTTTTTTCCATCATAATGCCAGCTTCTAGTAGTAGCTCCAATTGCAAAATCTATTGTGGCATTCAAAGGTCGACCAAAATGCTCATACATTGGCATTGAATAAAAAACTGTCGATGCACATGAAATTAATGTACTCTTTCCCGATCCATTTTCACCTGTAATTGCATATATTCCCTTTTCTAATGGAAAACTAAAATCAAACTCACTGATTCCCTTTATATTCTTAATCTTCATCTCTAAATTCATAACCTATCCTCCAACATAAAAAATCCAAAATATATTATATCAACAAGTGTATAATTTTTCCACAAAAATAACACTCCAGCCATACGCCGGAGTGCCCCCATCTTCTATACTATATTGCCTTAAACATCCTCTTTGTCATTGGTTTCTCATTCTTCTTTTCAACTTCTGCCTGCGCCTTTCTAAACTCTTCCATTCGCTTGAGTTCTTCCTCTGCATCATCAAATCCAAAATGTGTGTACACATTCATAGTTACTGAAATATCCGAATACCCCATAAGGTACTATCCTTATTCATAAATATGTATACTAGATTGGTTTCGGTCAAATCTTTTATAAGAAACACCAGCTGCTTATTATCATTATATAAGTTCAATTTGTGCAAATGTGGCAGATACATGGACAAGCTCAAACACGCCGCTAGGTTCTCCTGTGGCATCTGCTGATGCAGGTCAAAATGACCTGATGTGTGCACACAATCCAGCGTAACCCTCTCCCTCTCAACATCAAGCAAGCGGTCTAGTATCTTCATACAATGCAGAATAGCATTTACATTAAACTCACGAATATCTGCACCTTTCCTTAAACTGTCTCATAATAGAAGGCATAATCATACGAAAACGCCCCTCTGTTGTTCCTACCCGGATAGTTAATCTAGGCATGATCATTTATCTTTATTCAACTCCTCCATATATCCTGCTGTTATTATGCCTGCTGGCAATGCTACAATTGCAATGCCAAACACTGATGATATCATCGTAATAACCTTTCCTGCCATTGAAACTGCATATATGTCTCCGTAACCTACTGTTGTCAAAGATACTGTAGCCCAATATATAGCATCAAAAAAGTTGTTAAAAGTTTCCGGTTCTACATTAAATATAACAAGTGCCGAAATAAATATATATCCAACAGCCAGAACACATACGACAGTCAAAGATTCTTTCTGCCTATGAAAGACATTTAAAAACATTTGGATGTTTTTTGAGTATCTAAATGATTTAAACACTCGAAACACACGGAAAGTCCTGAACAGTCTAAATATTTTTAACAACTTCAAACTATTATTCACTATAATTAGAGATGGTAAAATTGACAGCAAATCGACAATAGCCATAAACGAAAACGGATACATAACAAATGATATTAAACCCTTTTCCAATTTATAATCTGCAGTCACCAGTCTCAAAATATAATCCACAACAAATATAAATGCCGAAACCTTATCAATAACATTAAATACCCCCGTCTGATTTTTAAATGCTAATGGAAATATACTGACGCATATCGTTATCATCATAAATGTATCATAGATTTTACTGCTTTTGTCATTATCTTCTGCAACTTCGATTATTTCGAAAATTCGTTTTCTCATTGGTGACTCCTATTATTATATTTTTGATTAATCCCACCTCTTAATTAAATATAATTATTACGCAACTAGAATTTTTCTATTCTTGCGCTTTAAATCGAGCTGATGTCTTACATATTTTGAGTTCTTTTTCATAAAATTTTTTTAATTTATTATATTTATCTTCTGGCTTCATACTAAAATATTCTTTTATTAATTTCTCCTGATTTATCTTCTCTTCTTTTTGATATTTTTTTACCCCAAGAATATCTAAAGTTCCTATTATCAAATTATCACTATCCCCGCCTTTTATCTGAACAATATTTCTATAATCTTTTCCATATGGTCCTGTTATGCGTGAATCTCCATAATTAGATGTATTAGATTGTATAACAAATGCATGAAGATCTCGAGCAGTTGATTCTATTATACTTGCAAAATACCCTGTATCTTTATTATTTTCTGGGGCAAATAACATATCAATTTCATTTTTGTATAATGCACGAGCCACTATATCCGTAAACTCGTAACATAAAAATATTCCATATTTTATTCCATATTGTTGAAACACTTGATAATATGCTTTTTCCTGATCATAGCACTTTAAATTTTTTAAAGCCAATACCTCCTTCTCCATTGGTGCATAATCATTTTTCTCACGTATAAACATACAAGAACTAGAATATCTTCGATATCTCCCAGACTTGATAGATGGAAAAATTGCAACATTATTATGTGCTATTCCACTTGCTGTAACATACTGTAATCCAGATATTACCGTAATACCAGACTTTCTTACAAAAGTTAAAATATCTGATATCCATTTAATTGGTAAATAATACTCTGGTAATAACAAGAACTGTACTTTTTCTTCATAGCTTTTTCTTAAAAATTCTATAAAATCTGTTCTATTTAATACAACATCTTTACTTTGTGGCAATCCCACACAACATCTGTCAAGATCTAACTTAATATTAGCAAGTGCAACCTTAATATTTTGTGTTTTACATTCTCCTAAATCAATTCTTTGAACAATATAACCATTATACTTTTCTTCATTTTGTAATGATATTTCAAAATTCTTTTCGTCAGGAATTTGAATATGATTAACTTTATAAAAAAATGATATAATATTATTTATTTTATCATTTGCTGAATATTTTCTTTCATCTTTAAAATAGTTTGTTCCACGTGTTATATTCCGTATATATGTCAAATGAAATAATTCATCAAAATTTATAAATCTAGGTGAAAATCTGCACTTTCTACTTTCACCTATTTCACCGGTTAATTCTCGGAAATTTTCTATTTTTACATCAGTTAAATCATATTCATCTGGAATTTCATCAAAATAGTTAATCAGTGGAAATGATACTAAGTAATGATTAAAAAGATTCGCATGACGCAATTTAATTGATAATTGTAACACTTGTGGTGATTCTTTTCTTGAATATGTAGGATTCAATGCTAATGCCGTTGCAATGCAGATATCCAACATTTTCAACAAATCCTTTTTCATCACTGACTTTACATGCTGATTCTTCCCTTTTTTTACTGAATCTAGATGTTCAATTCTTAAAGATCTTATTGCTTCTTTAATGTTCATTTTAAAACTGTTCCACAATTTCAAACTTCTTTTTTCTGTTAATAAAAAATAATAAAACGCGTTTATCCAGTTGCTATTATAATTTAATGCATTACTTCCCTTAAAGAAATTAACAATTTTTTCTCCTTCTGCATGTACATTTCTATTTTCTTCTGTTGATAAATTTATATTTCCATTTTTATTACTTCTTACAAGTTGTGACATATGCCAACCTAATTTAAATCTATCAACTTCAAGTCTCGACAAATCTCTTAATTTTGTTTGTTGATTAAAATTTTTAATTATATATGTAGCTTCTTCAAAATCTTCTAATTTTAATTCAGTATCTGGTACAACATTCATCTGGCTTGGAATCATTTTGATGTTCTCTAAATTTCTTATCAAACCTGCTGACTTACCTTTTTCGAAAAAAATTATTTTAACCTTTTCTTTTTGAATTTTAAGAGTTTTATATTCACTCAAAAAATATTCCTTGTCATTATTTTTTTCAAGAACACTGTTATTTTTTATCAATAACTCATCAAATTCTTCTGATTCCCCCTTCAAATAATTATTCCCTGTATCAATTAAAATAAGCATATCATCTACATATCTTCCATAATATAAGACATTTGACAATGCACTTACTTTTTTATCATACTCTGCTAAATATAAATTAGCCAACAACATAGATGAAAAAAGTCCTATAGGAAGAACACTCTGATCTCTATCTATATTCTGTGCTAATTCTCTTACATAAGATAAAACTTGCGAATATTTAGCAAAAATCTTTGCCATTATTTGTGTGAGAGAAGATATACTTTCCAATCTTTTATCTTCACCTATATATCTATTTAAATTTTCAAAATCCCAATGAACAGAATAATAAAAACTTTTTATATCAAGAGACACAAGTGCTGTATTCTTCTTTTCTTTATAAAAAAACTTAGCCGCATCAATTGCATTGTTTTTCCAATCACAATATTGATTAAAATATATCTTAAACAACTTATTTTTATCAAAATTTATAGATTCTAAAAAATCACTACTCTTATTGTAAATAACATAATTATCCAAACAATTTCCATAACAATTTTCTTCCAATAATTTTTTATCAAATACTATCTTCCCAACAAGAACGGTCCACAATGTATCTAGTAAATGTAATTCAATAGGCATATCAATAAAAAAATTAACTTTTGTCACTGCAGCATCTTGTGTCAGACCAGTTACAAATATATTTTCAGAATTAGGTACAGTTTCAAAAGTTTTAGGTAAAACATAATACCCAATTTTTCCAATCCAATTTTGAATTTGACTCATAAAAGCAACTGGATTTTCCAATATTTTTGCAAGATTTTTAATAGATTCTCTCATTTGAAAATCATCGTCTTCAAATTCTGCGATTTTCTTTTTTAAAAACAAATTATTTTTATTATAATGATAATATGATTTTAATTTTTTATATGCACCATACAACATTTCTTCATTCTTGGATTCGTTTTCAAACATATATATCCTCTCTCGTATAATTTTTATTATATATTCACTTCTTTTTATATTTTCTTTTTTTATTATCATTATTAACAGACATAGCATCCATCATATCTTGTTTTAACGAACTATATGCCATAACATTTAATCTATCAAACGCATATAAATTTCTACCTTCCACATAGTTTGCTATCCTATTTTCAGAATACATGATGGAATCTAGTTTATCTGCTATATCAACAAAACTTTTATCCCTAGCTGTTTGTTTATTCCCTTTTAAAAATGAGATATTTCTTGAATATTTAACTGTCTTTTTGTTGTTCATTGCCTTATATGTAACATCCACATAAATTTGTGGAAATATTTGTGTAATCATGTTTTGTCCTGAAAATGCAATTTCCCCCTGCACTATCTCTTCTGGAAACAAATCAAATTCCTCTTTAAAATGATTATATATTTTATTATTATCACCATTGTTTTCTATTGAATTAATATTGATTTTTATATCTTTTGCAGCTGATTCTCCTGTATTTTTTATACTTAAATATAATTCATTTTCATTCTCACTAAGACCGAATGTTAACTGTGGAGCCTTTGATTCTACATAATGGTAATTTGATATAATATTTGCTATTACTGTTACAATTAGAGCCAATATAGCAACAAATAACGAAGCAATGTTTAGCATATCCATAATCATTTTCCTCACTATTACTTTTTATTTTATTACAACGTCAATCAGCTGTTTAACTAATGTTATCAGTCCAAATATGCTAGCACCTAATGTTGTTATTGATAAAATTGCTGTTGTTATAGACTCAATTACATTAACTATTCCTGATGCTTCCTTCACTTTAGGAAAAATAAATTTTTTTATTTTTCGCACAATACCAAAAAACGTTTTTATAAACCCAACAAATATGTATAAAATATATGAAAATACAAATATTCCAAATAAACAGTACAAAATATCTTTTTTTAATGGTCCTTTTGTCATATTATTTAAAAAATACCAAATTCCCATTGATGATAATAACACTGTAATTAGTGATAATATTACATGAATCCCTAATTTTTGCATTATTTTATCTTTTTCTTGCATACTTATAGTTGGAAACATTAAAAACCAAATTGTAATACATATTGCACCTATTGTTGTTCGTACTTCATTCGGTTCATCACCACATATAGGACTATACATACCAATAAACGTTATAAGTATCCCCATAATTAGCGTAGCGCTATTTGCGCAATAATATATTTTATATATTTTATCTTTGTATTGTATTATTAATTCTTTAATTTTTGTTTTAATCAATTCTTTCAAACTTCTCCGGCTAATTAAAACATTATCCTCGCTCTCCACTTCCCTCAAAAGCACCTTCTCCCCAAATCCACCTCTTTCCTCAACCTTCTTTACTCTTACTTTCTCCAGTTCATCAACTGAATACCCTCTTGCTTCTGCTGCCGCATATATAACTTCTATCAAGTCAGCAAGCTCCTCGATGTTCTGGTCCTTATGATACTCTGCCAGTTCTTCGTCAAGCTTGGCATCCAGCATTTTTAAATATTCTTCATCAGAAAGTATCTCTGTTTTGCATGTTTTTCCATCTGCTTCAATAATCTCTGGAATTTTATCTCTTACAAGTTTATTGTATATTTTTACCGCCATTGTAACTCCACTCCTTAAATCCCGACATATGGGCTGATTCATAAACTGGTTTAATCACATGTTCCAATCTTTCAATAAAAGTATTCTTGTCCAAACCATCTGCATACAATTGATTCCGAATCTCCTGATTATTAAGATGATATGGCGCAATTTTCTGAAATTCGTGTGCAACTGCCTCATTCTCATTCTTAAGTTCATATGCTCTATATTCCAAACTGCCTAAAGAATTGAAATATAATTCCCATGATGGAAGCAAATTGCTTTTACTACTGTTTATAGATTTAGTTGTAGGGTGTAAATTCCATAATTCATCATGTGCTACATACTGCCATGGTACAAAATGATCTACAGAAATGTTTTCATCTGCCAAATCAATATCACCATATATATCCCTAAGGGATGGATCAATTTGAATTATCAAATTCCAGTATTTTCTCACTCTCTCTATATTTCTTGAAGAAGGTGCTTCAATCTTATCTGCAATTCCTGGTACACTCGGATTTTTGTTCTGTAAATACTGAATTAACTTAAGCTGTGCCCAACCTTTAAGAATAGCCTTATTTCTTACAAGATAATCCGACCATAGACTGTCAATTTCAATTTCTGTCTTAAGACCAGCTATCAACGTAAAATAATATATAAGTCTTTTCTGTCTGTTAATTTCATCTGTCAAATTCTTTTTTGAGCCATTCCACATACTTTGCTTAATATTAATTTCATCATAAAATGGTACTTGCAATCTATATGGAACATTTAATGTCAAATCTGATTTATATTTTGCTATTCTTTTATCCTCTGAATCTTCAAGAAATTTTATAATATTCTCTCGCTTCGTATTTGATATTAATCCATAATTTTTATGAATATATTTAACTACTTCTTCAAGATTATCTGTAACTCCTAACGGACCTAGTCTAAGGTGATATTCGGTTACCATATACCACGCATCAGCAATCATTTCATTAATCAATTCATCAAATGTAAATCTACACTTAGCACTATCTACCTTCTCAAGAATTGCCTGAAACCAGAAAAACTTATAACAATTTGATGTGTTCTCGAACAACTTACTTAAATAGCCTATATTGAGTTCATCTGAATATGGTAACTGCATAACACGCCTTCTTTCGTATAAATATTTCTACATATCCTCTCTTATCTTCTCTATCAAAGTAACATCCGCTGGCAGCCATTCAACCTCTCCAAGGTATTCTTTCGTCAGCCATTTTGCGTTCTCATGCTCTTTTAACACCAGATCTCCGCTTAATATCTCACACCAGAAGCAATCCATTGAAAGATGAAAATTAGGATAATCATATTCAATTGTGTCGATTAAAGTTCCAACTTTAACTTCTGTATCTAATTCTTCCATAATCTCACGTTTTAACGCTTCCTGTGGTGTTTCTCCTGCTTCTATTTTTCCGCCTGGAAATTCCCAGCCATCTTTGAATTCTCCATATCCTCGCTGGGTTGCAAAAATAATTGGTTCTTTCTTATCATTAACTGTCTTTATTACTGCTGCAACTACCCTAACTGTTTTCATGTATTTTCCTCTTTTCTGTAACAAAATTCTTTGCATATACACAGAATTTTGTATGTATTTATGAATTTACAATATACTCATAGATATCTTCTCTCACAGGAACATCAAGAATCCATTCTATTTCAACTGCTGTTTTCTGTGTATTGGGCATTGTAAATTCTTTAGTATTTCCACTAGCTGTCATATGTCCCAGATAATAAAACTCCTTAGAAATCTTATCATCTTTATTCTTACGAACAAAAAGCTCTACTCTGATTCCCCGCTCTTTTGCCTTAAGAAAATTCTGTACATCTTCAGACTGCAGACTTCTTCCAGATTTCGATATTGCTATCAAACGGTCTCTAAAACCTGGCACAAAATGGTCCTCATATTTTGTCGTATCGCTAATATCATCCGATTTATCATAATTAATAAATACAGGAAATGTTTTTGTCTTCTTATCATATTTATAACCACCAATATTTAATGGCACTTCATTTTGTTCCCAATTAAGCAAACGACACACGTCCTCATATGTATATTTCTGATAAAGAACAAAATCTGTTACATCATAGCTTTGCTTATAATCTCTTTCATATCTGCTTATGCCAAAATCAACAAGTTCCTTAATAACATTATAAAAATCTCTATTTGATAACATTTCAAGAAATGTCTTCGTTGGTTTATAATCATTGCCTTCCTTTTCTATGAAGACACACTGGGAATATGTCTTTTTACTAGAACCTGCTGGAAATTCATTTGTCATAACATTTATGATATTTTCTTGCTGTTCCTTACTGATGGATTTACCGTATGTCAACAGATCTTGTGATAGTCCTGTAAATAATCCACATTTTGATAATCCATTTGCATATAGAAGTGTTCTCTTTAATAATTGTAACTCCTGTATTCTCTTACCATTTGCCAATTTCTTTGAAATAAATTCAACTATCTTTTCTTCTTCCTGTGACAAACGGATCTTATAATCCTTCTCGTATTTTACTAAGAATTTATAATACGAACCGAGGCTGTTATTATCGAAAATTCGTATAACATCCATTTCCCCATAATCATCAAAATCCTTGAGTGCCGGTATTCTTCCCAATTTGTTCTTAAGATTTGTATAGTTTTCTTTTATCAGCTTAATATCACTGAAATTAGCATTATCAACAGATGCAAATATTCTCTTCTTGCTTATTTCATCAAAATGCACTGTAGATGCGCCTGGAATAATTCTTCCGCCTTCCATTATATATCTACGTATATTGTCTTTATTGTAAGTTCTATCCCCTGAGAGTGCTATTGGAATCATGAAATTATTATTGTAATTACCAATAAAATCAAGAATTACAACATATTCTTTCCCATCAGCCTTTCTGAGCCCTCGCCCCAACTGCTGAATAAATACTATCATATTGAAGCAAATGCTCATCTCGATTTAATGTCTGGACTGTAGCAAATACATAATCCGCATCATATTCATGATAACCAGCACCAACTAAACCCATAGAAACAGATTTTGCAAACACCTTTTCGTAAGATTTCTTAGTCTGTCTTGCAAGCTGTCCCCTATGAACTAAAAATAATACTCTCTTAAATCCAAGTTCTCTCATTGCAAATGCAGAAGCATAAGTTTTACCTGTTCCCACTCGTGTCAAGGGTGTGAATGGAATTTTTTTCGGATAGGGATTTATTAAGTTTTATTTAATCTCGGTTATTGTATATTTCAAATTAATCCTTTATCTCTCTATCTTACAAATATTATTTTTCATGAAAGTAATTTGTGTAACTTCCACAGGAGATACCAATAAAAGAACTGCTTCATCGTATGCAGATTTACTATCATATTTTCTCATAAATTCCTGATACCCTTCTCCCACATTTGGAATATAAATATCAACAATATATCCTCCTACATTTACTATACCATCAAGCGAATTCTTCTTTTTAATCAATTTTACTTCTATATCTTTGTCATCAATTATATACTCTACACATCCTTCATTCTTATGATTAATATGTAAAACATCCAATTCTAAAAGTGCTTCTATAGTTTTATTATAAGTTTCATTATCCGAGAAAACTTTAAATAAAGCCGGTACAGATGCATCCTCTATCGCGCTTTCTGCATCATCTATATCTACCTCTTCTCCAATTTTTCTCATCATTTCCAATTCCGCAGAAAACAAAAAGTAATTATATGGCGATACATATGTCCCTATACAACCTGTTGAATACTCCTGCCTATGAAGCTTTAAGATATCTGCTCCGTTTACAGACAATTTAATCATATCATTTTCTATTTCCAATTCCATAAATGTAGTTACATTACATCCTATATCACAAATCGCAATTTTTTCCCCTTGAAGCAATTCATTCATTTTTTGATGATTTATAAACCTATCAATCCATCTCGAACAATAAATCGAAAATTCCTGATTACCCAAATAGAATAAACTAATAGCTAATTCCCTCAAGACAAATTCATTTTGATAATCTCCACTTAATTCCATATACTTTTCATAACATCTAACAGCATCTTCATATCTTTCCTTAAATCTTTTCAATTTTCCTTTCTGTAAATATGAACTTGCATTTTGAGGTTCTATTTTAATTGCCTGATTAATGTATTCCATAGATTTATCAGAAACAAATTGATAAATTTCACTTAATTCTCTATACGCTTCTGCTTTTCGTGGATATTCTTTTACACACATTTCAAAAACTGTTACTGCTTCGTGTTTCTGCCCAATACGCATATAAGAACGTCCTAAATAAAGCATTACATCATAGTTTTCAGAGAACCCTTTTGCGACTTTAATTACTTCTGAATATCTTTCCATTCCGTACAATGCTTTTATATACTCAAGTGCTACTATTCCCTCGATTACATCATCTGTTTCAATAACTTCACAACACATTGCATGTTGTCCATTCATATTAAGTAACCAAACATAAACATTCTTATACTCTGTATGATATGCTTCGTATAACCCACTAATACTATTCAGCGCCTCCAAATAGCAATCAGCCTCAATTTCAAATTTCACCACATTAAGCAAATCATACTCCCTATGCATCTTTTTCATTAGCCGCTCAAGTTCTTTAATAATGTTTTTTTTACTTTCATCAAATGAACTGCCATCATTCAGAGAGACTATCTTACTTTTCTTATGTCTACATATACATTCAATTATATCTTCCTTTGACATAACTCCTCCATAAGGTCGGAGATCTAAGGATATTTTTGCAATTAATTCCTCTAATATCCTTTGTGAATCAACGAAAATACAATGTTTGTCTGCCCATTCATTTATTTCATTCTTCGCAATACTCACACAATTAAAACTATCAAACGCATCTACCTTTATTTCATTTATTTCTTCCAATACCAGCCCGTATTTTTTACACTCTTCTGTAAAATCTGTTTCTGCCTCTTGATGCCTTAACAAAGTTTTGCTTTCTTCGTACTTACGCTTCTTCATTAATAAATTTCGTACTTTATCATCTAGACCTGAACCAATGAATAAATTCAACTCCCCTGGACGATAGTAGTCTTCTATCATATTCTTCAAGAATTTCATGTCAATGGTATTTACCTTCACTTGCGCAAACAACCTTTTTTCGTCCTCAAAATCTATTGTGAAATCTTCCACATGTTCAAATGTTACACACTTCATTTTTTCATCCAAATATCTAAACATATATACAATTGCAGCACAATCTTGCTGCTTAAATCCCTTGCTACTAATCATTCCACCAAGATTTTCTTTACTAAAAATACTCATTTTAATACCTCTCTATAAACCAAGTCAAATAAATTCATTCATATACTTTAACAACATATCCCATTTCTCTGCATCAAGCTTTAAATCAGATACACATGATATAGTGTCTTTTAAATCAACATCTTGACCAACCGCTCTGTTAACTACCATTTTCCCTTTATTACTCATTAAATCTATTGTCCTTATGCAGCATTCGTAAAGTGCCTTCTTTATATCATTAAGATAGATTAAATCTGCCTTTTCCTGGATTCTTTTAAATCTAAAAACATCTATTTCTTCATCACATTTTATTTCATCACGCATCGTCGCTTTGTTAATACCAATATTACACAATCCGTCCCTATGTTTTTTCAACGAATCGTAAGTCGTAACATATACTGGCATTCCCTTTTTCCCCGAATTTCGGTCGTAACATTCATCAATGCAATCAAAACCACACAACTCTTGTATCAACACATACTTTCCTACATTTTTAATACTCTTAATTCCAGAAATCATTTTGTACCTCCTCAATACACTGCCTTCTATATTTCATTTTCACTAACCATAACAATACTACATATCATGTCTACCACAACATTTCTTATACTTCTTTCCACTTCCGCATGTGCAAGAATCATTTGGGTATAGCAAATTTTTCGGAGTATTTGTAGGTACATGGGTTGGAGCGTTTACTCGGGAATCATCCCGCAATCCCGAAATAAAATGAGGGCGCACATTACCTGCCGTATGGGTAGGTATAGAAGTGCGCCCTTAGTGACTAAGGGATTTATATTGGTATAAAGTTGTGACAAAAATACTTAATTGGATTTTTTTGAAGAATCCGATAAAGCTTTTATCATTTCTTTTCTGGCTTCCCAATATATTTCATCCTTAACTTCATCTTTGTTTTCTTTTATCTCTGAAATATATTTGATAAATTTTTCATATAAGTCATTTTTCTTAAAAGTACTTACAACAACATTTATATCCGAATTATCAATAAAAAATTTGTCAATAATTTTCTCAAAAGATGGAACAAGAATGCTCATGGTCTCATTTGTGCAAATCTTTACTTGTTTATTTTCACTATCCATATCATGTAATATATCTTTTAACAGATAAGCAACAAAATACCAATTGCCATTCCTCATAAAGATTTGGGTTTTATTTACTATATCTTTCTTATCATCACCAGGAACAAGTTTGTCTATACTCTCTGAATAAGCTTTTTCACACGCAATAACCCAATTAACATATCTATATGATTTGAGATATTTTTGACAGATTTGATTTTTAATCGTATCGTCATCGTTTCCTTTTGCAAAATTAAAAATAGGTGCAGCTAATTGATTATCTTTAAGTGCAAGCGCAGTATCATTACTTGTATTTTTTGCCTCTCTTGGTGAATCTCGCTCTATAATAAATAATGCCTTTGCAACTTTTGTTAAGGAATGCATTCTGTATTCATTAGTTTTTTCTTCACCACGTCTTACTATCTTGAAATACTTCTCTGCGTTCTCACTTTCCAAGTGTTCTTCGTAAATCTGATTTAAAATTTTTACATATGAAGAATAATAAGCAAGATCTTCTGCCTTAATTGGTTTCTGTCTATTTAATGAAATGCTCATTTTATCACCAAATACAGTTCCAAAATCACTTTTTTTTGCATTCTGTGTAATTATTATCCTAACCAATACCATTGCCTGATTTGCAGCTACATCTTTGTGATATTGACTATTCTCTCCCTTTTCCTCATAGAAAAATCTATGCGATGCAGATACAGTTTGTGCTCCATTTATAACATAAAAATCCCTCTCATCATCATGATGTAATCCAATAGTATTCTTTCTATTCATATCTATATCAGCATTAGATAAAATGGTAATTCCATTATTCAAAAACCAAAACTCATCTGGACTTGTTGTAAGAGTTTCTATTATCTCCTTAGACACATCACTAGTACCATCATCCAGCGAAAAACGAACATTCTTTTGAAATAAATTTTCCCCTCGACGATTATAAATATCAATGATATCCTTTAACTTTGCTGTAAATACATACCCCTTAACCACATTATCATTAAATCTTTTCTCTTCATAAAGCGAATTAACTCTTCCAGAAACAATTACTTGAAAAGATTTTTCCTCACCTGCACCACTAAAAGCAAAAGAAGAAATAACACGCTTACTTTTCATTTTTTGTCTTATATTGATAATATATTCCATTCTTTCACACATAAACAGTACCGTTGACTTATTTTTCCAAGGATACTTATTGGTAATATCATCAAAATCATTTTCATTCTCAATGCGATATACCAATAACTTATTTTCTAATCCATCCTTAATTGGAATATCTTCGTCTGTTATACATTTGTTTTTTAATAATTTTGCTATCACACTTTTATAATTTGTATTTGTATCAACAACATATTCTTTAGATTCAAAAAAATTCTGTAAAATAATATTATATCTTTCAATCATTTCATCTGTAAACATGAATGTATTTATTAAATCCTCAAATTTTCCATTGAAGATTCAATTCCCTCCTTTGCAAAATAAGCTTGTATATTTATATCAAATAATGATAAATTTCGATTAAACTCATCCTTAATAAGATTAGAAATTTCTTCTTGCTTTCTTTCATCAATTTCATACATTTCAATTTTGTTTAATAAATCAGAAAGCACTCTTTTTTTCTCCCTCAATTGTTTTTCAAATAAATAAACTTCCTTTATACCACTATTATCTATATTTTCAGAGTCAAAGAAACATTCTATCTCTTCCTTCATATTATCCATAAATCTATGGATCTCATTTTCCAAGCTAAAGTTTGTATTTTTTGCAATTTTTGCCTTATGCGTTATTGAAGAAACAAGATTATATGGTTCTGGATATATAAATCCTGTATTAATTCCAAATAAATTATTTAATTCATCTCTAATTTGACTCTTGTTTTTTATTACTATAGCTTGATATTTACGTTCAGGTATTTCCTTATATTCACGCCCCTGAAACAGAATAAATGCCCCTTGCTGAACTGCTATTCTCTGATTAACCTTCATATGGTCAACAAATTTATGATTTTCTTGGAATGCTTCCTCAAAGACAAACTGATTCTCATCTTGATTGATAATTGCATCGAATGTTTTATTAATACACTCACTTGACGCGCTATAAATATTTTTAATAAAATATATAAACACCACCCCATCTTTATCATCAGTTTCACTATCTGACTTATGATTCTTGTAGTATGGCGTTGTTGCAAAATATAATGCTACTAAAGCATTATATGTAACATCCAAAAGTCTGCTAGGATACTCATCATGTTGAGCCTCAAATGCTTCTTCAAGAAATTCACCTTTCGCAATTCGATTAGACGATAATTCATATAAAAGATTTCTTTCATAAAATGGATTAATTTTGTATGAATCATTTCTAAACAGCCCCGGCATGCCAGCTGTCAAATATTGTTCACATTCACCTCTATATACCAATGTAAATTTTTCTTGTCGCTTTTTCTCATATTCCTCACGAATTTTGTTGATTTGACGAATATAATCACTCACAGAAGTCACATATGGATATTTTGAAAATTTTGTCTCTATTTTCTGCTTTATCTCTGTTTCCTTTTCCATCGCATAATCCTTTTTTTGTATCTCAGTTAGCATTTTCTCTTTCGCCTCTTTTTCTAATTTTCTTCTACTCCATATCTATTATCTTATTCAGTTCACTTTCCATCTGTTTTATCAAATCAACTACCAATGCATTCCCCATCATAAATCTACGCTTATTAGTGGGCATTTCAACAACTTGTCCATTAACCATACAATTTTTTGTATGTTCCGTCGGAAATCCCTGAATACGCTCTGTTTCCTCTGCTGTAAGAAGTCTAATCCTGTGGGTCTTCTTATCCTCAACAATATGAGTTGTCCTGCTAAATGAACCTTCCGATGTCAACATTGTTCTTGCAGGCTTATCATAAGCATCAATCATCGGAATTGCTCCCTCTGAAAAAATATACTCATGTCCATTGGCTGCCTTCCTAGGAAGCTTCTTAGCTCCCTTTAGATATTGCCAAGTCTGTCTGCTCTCCTTTGGTAATCTTTCATGGGATTCATCACTATGCGTAGTATGTGATTCATTATAGTAGAGTTTTTCTTCTGGAATAAAGTATTTTTCATATACATTCCCATCATCCATAATATCACCAAGAGTAATTTGCTTTCCATCATATTGTGGAAATGTCTTTACTGTATAAACAACTCCATCTTTCATTACTCCTGTATTTTCAAAGCCAAAACTAAAGTGTGCTGATAAATCTCCAATTCCCACTGGCATCTCTTCTATCTTTACTTTTTTAGAATCAAATTCATCCACTGGAAATGTTTTTGCAAAGAAGCCTTCCCTTGCAATCAATTTTGACATACTATCTCTATGTAACTCATCCATATAATCGTCAAAATACTTAACACTTTCTAATATTTGTTTTGCATACTTAGTATCATTCTTATACGCAAAAATAAAAGTTCTTCTACGTCTCTGCTGATAGCCATACTCTGCTGCATTGATTACACGCCATTCTACCGTATATCCTTCATCTCTGAAACAAGCAAGAATGATGCCAAAGTCTCTACCTCTTTGCTTAGCAGGTGACTTTATTAATCTGTCCACATTTTCAAGTAAAACAAACGGTGGCTTTTTTTCTTCAATAATATCTCTGATTGACCACCAAAGTACACCTTTCTTTCCCTCTAATCCTTTTGATGTTGCAAGTGATGAAGCTACAGAATAATCCTGACACGGAAAGCCTCCCACAAGCAGATTAAAATCTGGAATTGTAGCTTTATCTACAGCTTCAATATCCACATTTGTTGTATCTTCTCCATTTTTGTCTAAACAAATCCCAAAGTGATATTTATAACAATCATGGGCATACTGAGTACTCTTTTCAGCTGGTTCCCATTGGTTATACCACACGGTCTTCCATTTTTCTTTTGCATTATTTTCTGGAGAATAAACTACATTCTCATTTATATTATTCAGACCACAACGAAACCCGCCTACACCTGCAAACAATTCACATACTGTTCTTTCCATTAATTCCAGCTCCTTATGTTGGTAATTTTATTATATCAAGAGCAGCATTTTTGATCAACCCATAATTCAATTTTTTTCAATTTTTTTCAAACATTTTAATTGTTTGATGATATAACTATTGTTAATCCAAAAACTTTGTGTCGTCATGAATTCTCCATTAGGTAGTTCATTTGCATCACGCTCAACATTTCCATATTCTTCTCCATTGTGAAATCTATACGCGGCTTTAGTTGCATGTGGTCTCACATGAATAATTTCTGTCTCACTTTTATTTGGAAGATTATTAGAAAAACTTATCTTTCCATTTCTATCTATAAGTTTTGTAAACTGTACACCATATTCAATAATATGCTTATACTGCTCCCACTCTTTACGAACTGTAACCTCTAAATCTTCATGCGACATATTCCATAGTTGACAGCCCTGCACCCTATAAACAGAACCATCTTTTTTCCATACGAAAAAGAAAAATCCAGTTTCTTCAAAATAATCATGAAGAGTTGAATCATCATAATTTTCCTTTATAAGCTCTAAAAACTTGAATGGCGGAAATGACATACTTTCTCTCATATTATTATTTTCTTCAATACGAATTGTCTTTACTACAATATTAGCCTTTTCAAATTCATCAGCATGTTCATCCCGAGTGCCTAATATCTTAAATGCTAAATCGTTCCACTGTGCTTTATTATTATTATATTCCCTGCCAAATTTTTCACAGAGTTCTTTATCAGACATACCTATATATTTATAAACAATGTCTTCTATAATTTCTTCAAATGTTTTTTCTTTAAGTACTTTGGCATCTTTAAGAATAGAGTTATCTGTCTGATTTCCTGCTATATAATGATTCAATACATATGTCATATAAGAATTCTTAAAGCAAAAGGCTCTTTTACGTGCCGGGGTTTTATCTCCGTAAAATTGAGGTACCGTACTTTTTTCTGCAGTTGCTCCCTTTGTGCAAGCGCCAAGATACATGGTATCTCCCTCAGAAAGCTCATGAGCACGTCCAGCTTTAATAGTATTAACTATATAAGCATAATCCTTTTTAATTATTTCTAAATCTGCTTCAGGTGGTGTAAATATTCTTACAAAACTGATTTTATATAATAAGTTATTATTAAGCTGCTTATTTCGCCAATAGTAAATCAAAAGAATAAGACGCATCTTCTCCCATGCATGTGACTTATAAAAATCCACTTCTATTGGTCCATCATAATTAATCATAGTCAATACAAGTCTTTCGCCAGCACGAAGCTCTCCTTTCTTTGTTACTTCATACGGCGTTGCTTTCAATTCTACTCCTGCTTCTGCAAAATCCGCTTTCTGATTAGAATTGGCCTTATATCCAAAGTATACTTCTTCTAAAAGATTACCTAATCCACCTTTACGCAACTTATTAGCATATGCTTCTATTGTATCTGAGTTTCCCTGTCCTTTTTCAGTAACAACATCAAGAAATGTCTTATTTTCTAATTTAACTGCATATTGCTCTATACTTTCTACACTAGCCGGGTCATAGCCAAGTTTTTCATTAAACACACTGATTCCTCCTATGTCGGATATTTTGTTACCTCTGAAATACGCTTATAATATTCCAGCAATCTTTTATCTCTTCTATCTATTGATAATAACCATTCATCCACATTAGATGAATTAATTGCATTTTTTCTCAAAATACCTGCTATATCAGTTGCAGTAACAATCAAAATAGGATGTCCATCATCAACAACCTCTTGATAAGCCTGTTTATCCACATAACTTGTAGTAATCATGATACCAAACTGCCTATACCTGATTCTAGAGATTAATCTTGACATTTCTTTTACACCTACTCCTTTGTTAGGAGAATAACATTTTGCTTCAAGTGCACAATCAATTTTAAGTGGAGAATTAATTTTCCCACCTGTACTAATCGAATAAAATCCCAGTGCATCTCTTCCACCATCTCTCCAAGGTCTTGTCAAAGAAAACTCAACGAAGTTTGAATCCATCTTGCCAACAATATTCGTTGCACATGCCTCAAAACCCTGACTGAAATCTTTATAATGATTTCTTATTGCATCCAAACAAATTAATCCCTCTGTATCACTACCAGCAGGAAGCTGTTCAAAACGTGTTGGAATCTTATGCATTCTTGGAGCAGCTAAAGGGGTAATACCATTTCGTCCAAGCTTTATAAACCTCTTCCATGCCTCAGGAGCATATTGTAAACTATTGGCATGGTCATATATTAATGACTCAATCCATCGTCTTGATATAAGTTTCTCTCCCGTATCAAGAACTGTAAAATATGCCTCATAATTTTGAAATCTTTTTTCTTTAACAGTTCGCCAAAATGCAACTAAATCTCTATCTGGAGAAATCTTTGGATTTTCTGGTGCCGCTAACCCCAAAAATTGAATATCTCGTCCCACACCGGTTTTCTTAAACAAGAAAAAAGGTGGCATATCTTCAAGACTTACTCCTTCATTTAGAAGAGCAAACACTGTCTCAAGTATTTTATTTCCTTTTTTCTTTGTATCAGTTAATTCTCTTCCCGGTTCTCTATTATCCCCATAATAACGAAATATTCCCGTTTCCTCATCAAGATAATCTGGCCATTCAAGCTCTTCCATAGAAGTATAAAGAACAACATAAGCATATTTTCCTGAGCCATCTTCTCGAAGTTTCTTTCTAAATCCACCAGAATTCTCACAGCTTGGAATAAGTTTATGAAATGGTTCTGATGAAATATTGGGCATAGTTCCACCTTTGTATATACAATCAATAAGAAGATCTGATTTTTCTAAATCGTCAAATTGTACTTCCATAATGCCACCTATCTAGAAGAGTCAATATTAATTACCATTCCATTTGTAACCACTGTGTAGTCTTGCTTTTTAAAACTTGGAACTCCTCTACTCTTTTGAAAGGCATTGAGCAATTCAGATAATTTTGTATTTTCTTCCAGATGGTTAATAATTAATAAATTAGCCGCACTTGACTGTGTTCTACCATTTGAAAAATTATATTTTTTCTTGCCCTTAACAATCACATTCTTGTAATAATATTTACAATCCTCATTTTGGAATAACAAATCAACAAATTTTATAAATGCTTCAAAAGAAAAAATTTCTTTATCAGAAAGCTTAACATTACCAATTCGATCATTTAATGTGAACCAAACATCTTCCGCTAGGTCAAGTCCATACCACTCTAAACCTATAACTCCACTGTCAATCTTATCCCCACTGCTAATATCCAAATCATAAAAGTCATATTTTTCATTATATAGCTTATAATTGTGCATGTATCCTAATTTTAAAAATAATGATGCAACAAACGGTAATTCTTTTTTCTGCTCATTTCCAATCTCACTTAGAATATCCCATATATCTCCAAAAGCAGCATCTGATATAAAAGTACCATCTTTCATTTCTATCTCTGGTCTAAAATCATATGGCATCTGTTGTCTTTTTCCAACACTTTCCTTACCCGGATACTGAATATATATCTTTTCGCCATTTAGCGTCTCATAAAGACATACTCTTCTCTCTCGCTTTCCATATTGAAGATTTATGCGTGAAATACTATTAAACGCTTTTACGTTAAATTCTCTATACATCTTTGAATTTTTAAGCACTGTATTTTTGCTATATTCAAAATTCAAGATATTCTTAAGTTCTTCTGTTCCTAATAACTTTAGCATAATTATCCCCCATTTCTTTTTCATCCTTATCCTTGTTAAAAATATCTGATTTTTCTGTATACACGTTTCATTCACTTTAATATAATTTGTACATATATTCTCTATGAATTATTGCTTTTAGTATATTCCAAAAAGTAAATACTTTCAACTAAAAAACATATAAACTAAAAGCCACAATCTTGATAGTCTACCTATCAATAATTATGGCTTTCAATATCATACATCTTATTATATTATCTCTATCAAATCATTTTCACAACTTTTATTATCGGGTAGCCCTATAAACCTATTACTATTTAGGGGCAAAACAGGGGTAAATTCCCCTATCAAATTCTTAAAGTCCTGATTTTATGGGCATTTCAGGCAAAAACACGTATGTTGCCGTGGCAGATGAAACATACTTTTATCATAGTTATCAATCTCCTTATTTTGCCCCGGCATGCCCTGTTATGCGAAGGATTTCGGGGATTTTGTAGTTTGCTCTGAAATTACAGATTGTGGCAAATCAGAGCAGAACCCTGCAAGTTGTTACTACCTGTTAGTAGTAAAACGAAATTTCTTACTACTAAGGATTTTTACTACTTACCTGATAACTCACTAATCAATGGTTGTATTGTCTTATAAATGTGTGAAACCACTGTTCCATCTGAATACAATTTTAACAATCCATTATTCACTTGCTGTTTAGTTTCTGACTTTAAAATAATCTGAATGATTTCCTCTTTGCAATCCACATATATTTTCTTCTTAAAGTGCTGACCAAAGAAAGAACGAACCTGCGATTCTCTTTTTGCGACTTTACTCTTTGATTGCACAAATTTCTCAAGAATAGACTTAACATCCTCATATACTTCGGAATAGTTATTAAAAGAGTTCTTGATATCATTGTGAATTCCATTTAGCATTCTTTCATCATTACAATGAGCAATAACAAACTTGCAGATTCTATTTGCCGAATTTCTATCATATCCTATAGCCACAAGTCCATGCTGCATAAACAGGTTTAATTCACTTCTATCATCACCTTCAAATTCATATGCCATACCTGCACTAATTTTACTATTCACAGTCTGCACATTACTTTTTGTTTGAGATACTGTCTGTGTTTTTTGTCTCTGAGTAGAAGCAGTTCCCGGCAACTTCTCTTTTCGTGAAATATTAGGATAGCCTTCCTCTTTCCAAAACTTAACTATGTTATCGTAATCCTTATCCTTACTGATAATCACATAACTACATTCCTTACCATACACTCCCAACAAATGGCCTAGGTAAGAAACCAAATGCATATCCAATGACTGCTTTCGCACTGGAACTAAATGAGATTTGATATCTCCATTTAACCAAAAAATGTCCTGTCTTATATTTGTTGCATTCTGTGTTGAGAAAATATGCACATGTTCTTCCTTTGTCATACTTTCAATATTCGCAATGCCATCATTACGAACATTTTCAAAATCAATCAAATAAAAAGTTTTCATTTATCTATTCACATCCTTTTCAAGGCAAAATTTTTCCAAAATATATTATACAATCTTATTTTCGTTTTTTCTATAGCAATATAACGCCCCAACCATCAAAAGCCAGAGCGTTACCTATCATCTATATTAAATTACCTTAAACATCTTCTGCGACATCGGTTTCTCTTTCTTCTGCTCAACCTCCGCCTGCGCTTTCCTAAACTCTTCCATTCGTTTCAGTTCTTCCTCAGCATCATCGAATCCGATATGCGTGTACACATTCATTGTGACCGATATATCCGAATGCCCCATGAGGTACTGTAATGTCTTGGGATTCATTCCCGATTTTGCCATATTCGAGCAATAGGTGTGTCTGCATACATGAGGCGTAATGTTTGGCATCTGTACTCGGTAAATGTCATTGTATCTGCCGACCATATGATTGAATCGATGTTGCCAATGCATCGCAACAAGTGGCATTCCATTATCATCGTAAAACAGGAATCCGCTATATCCATCTATGGACTTCTCCACTTTCGGTGCATTTCTATCCTCAATGATTGCCTGAAACATTTGTGCCACATCCTCTGTGATTGGCAATACTCTTGTTCCGGCATCCGTCTTTGTGGTTTCTATGATATATCGCATATCCGATGTTCTCTGCAACTGATGGTCGATGTTCACAGTTCTGTTCTCAAGATCAATGTCCTTCAGCGTCAAGCCACAAAATTCTGATATTCGCATTCCCGTATGAAATAATATGTACACTACTTCATAATATTGGTGATTCATCTTTATGTGATACCTAATGCAGTTACTCAAAATATTACGGTATTATATTTATTAGTAATATCCTCAGCATGCAAATCATAAGTTACTCTATCTAATTGCATTTGTTTCACAGGAATATTATGCTTATTAGCAATATTAATAATTGCATTTTTACTTTCATTATCAATACGTGTGCCCAAATAAATACATGTTATTGGAGGCATTATTAATTCAGAACTTCTTTGTTTTCTAATAAATATTCTCCATTCTTTTTCATAACCCCAAACATTATCTTTAGTTAACAAACTTAATAAAATTTTTTTCTGAGCATCTTTCATGCTACTTTCAGATTGATCAAATGCAATATTCCATGGAAACAACGGTCTTTTATTATCATACAGTACTGGCAAAAGATATTGATCATTTTGTATTTTTTCTAAAGCACTAAAATCATACTCTATACAGAATCCCTTATGACAATCTGCATAATGTGACCACATGAGTCTATTCTTAAAATCACTTGATAAACATCCAACCAAATATAATTTATTTATGCAGCTATCAATCTCACCACATTTATCACAAAAAATTTTCAATACTTTTTCTAGTATTTTTTTGAATTGTGGACAAAGTTTCTTCAATACTTCTGAGGTTAAACTTATTTCATCTACATCCTTAGAAATTCCATTTGCTATGGCAAACTCATTCATGTTAAAATCTTCATTTGCAAGCATATCCATCGATTGTTCATTCATATTATCCAATATTAATTTTAAAAGTCCTTCATCAACTCCATTATATTGTTTTGAGTCTCCATCTAATAAAGCAATCATTATTAATTGTATAATATTATTTTTGTTGTCTTCCAAACTAATTTTATCTTTATCAGCATTTTCTTTTTTAAATGCTTCCCAAAAATCTATAATTTTTCTATTTTGCAATAACTTATTAATTTTTCTTTGTTCTTCTTTATTAAAATCTTTAATTTCTTTATCCCCTTTAAGTACATATATAGCCTGTTCAAATATATACATCTTTTCACTTATTTCTTTTTCATAGTCCCTACTCATTTCTTTGTACAAAGTTTCAAATGAATACCCAAATTTACTATCAAACGGATCATTAAAAGCTTCCACCAAAGAACAATGTAAAGTTCCTTCTTCAAGATTCTTAAGAGAATATCCATCTTTATCAAAAGACCTGTATTTATATAATTTCCCTCCATTAGTGTCTTTTAATAAAAGTTGTTTTAACTCCAATTTTGACTCTAAAGTATCTTCTTTCTGACATGCAATCTTTTCAATTAATTGTCTTTTTTCTTCAAATATATCCATGTAACCCTTTCTCTTAGATATGAAAATCCTCATCATCTATCTCAAATGTACTTTAAACTAATTATAAAGAATTATAATCGACTATTCCAGAACTATTTTTACATTAATCCACCTTCTCTATAAACTCCTTCATATCATTTATAACCTCATGTTTAAGAAGTACATCAACATATATTCCATATTTATCTGCATTTAATTCAGCTATAATTGCAGAAACAACATCATATATTGTATTGTTACCCACACTATTATTAACCATACTTCTTCCCAAATTCAGCAACTTTTCTATACTTGGATACTCTTCTTTCAATCTTTGATTTAATTTAATAGCATCCCACTGATAATCTCTATTTATTTGCAGATTTCTAATCATATTATTAATGTCGTTCACATCTGTAAATGCCTTCAATTCATCACTTTTACTTTTCCCATCTATTAACGCAATTGCTTTATTCACTAAATCTTTCTCAAAATACATCATAGTCCTATCCTCCATACTAATAGTATATACCTGCTATAACATATGTTTTGTCGTATTTTGTCGAAAGTAATAAAAATATCTCGCCTATTACAATTTATTTAATTTACTCCACAACCATGTATTTTTCTCTGCTTGACTATCTCATACATATTTTATAATATGTTAATAAGAAATGAGTTTTTTGTCGTGTACAGCATTATTGCTCAAGCGGGTAGCTCGTTTCTTTTTTATTTTCACCAATTCTACAATATATAAAAAAACAGCACCCCGGCAGTACCCATATACTGCCGAAGTGCTATCCACTCCATCAATTATTCCATTAAAATCTACCCAAATATACTCATCAGATTAGCCACGACAAGGCCGCCGCCGGTTCCGATGACATAGCCGAGAAGCGCCATCATGATACCAACTGGTACGAGGGCATTTGAGTATGCGCCGGCGAGGACCGGTGCTGTTGCTGTTCCACCGATGTTTGCGAGGGAAGCAACACTGCATGTGAAGATGTCCAGTTTCAATATCTTCGCAAGTGCAATCATTATTGCCACATGGATAAGGAGGATTACAAATCCTGCGAGAAGCCATATTGGGGCATTGCCGACTGCTCCAAGGTCTGCTCTTGAGGCTATTAAGGCAATGACTATATAAAGCATTACATTTGAAATCTCCTCAGTTCCCTTAATCTTGCCAAATGGTGTAAGAGCGAATACGATACCAAGCACTGATACGATAAGGACTGTCCATGTTGTGCTGTCAAAGAATGATAAATGTGCATTAATCATGCTGCCAAGTTCCATTGAAACTGCCGATACTAAGAGTCCTGAACCGAGCAGAAGAATGATGTTCTGCCATACGAGAGGCTTTGTGTTGGCTTTTGCTTCCTCTTCGAGTGCAGCTCCAACGCCGTCGATTATGCTTGTGTCTGCCTTTGTCCATTTGTTGAACTTCTCGTGATTTCCGATTGCCCACAGAAGGAACATTACATAAAGTGTCGCGCAGATTGAATCCATAACAAGGGCGTAAGCCATTGTTGCTTCGTCAACATCAAGTGCTGCCTGGATTGCGAGCATATTGCCGCCGCCGCCCATCCAGCTTCCGCACAGTGCGCCGAGTGCTTTCCATGAACCTGCGCCTAAGAGCTGGTGGAATATTGCATATGAAACAAAGAATCCAAGTCCGATTGACAAAGTTGCTGCGAAGAAACCGATAAGCATTTTAGGTCCAAGCTTGATAATTTTCTTCAAATCACAGCGAAGCAGCATTATGAAAAGCATCGCATATAATATCGGGTTCTTGACTGATTTGTACACAGCGCTTGTTGCACTAAGGTTCCACACTTTCATTGTGCAAAGCAGCATAAGCCCCAGGTATATAAGTACAATTGGCGGTGCAAAATTAAAGAACACCTGTGCCTTTTTCCCTTTAAAAATCTTAGGCAGATTTACTAATACTGCGGCTGCAAATATAAGTGCCGCAAGGTATAAAAATCCATCTTTTATCATGTATAAATTCTCCTTATGGTTAATCTATAACATATTCTGCCCATTTTTCTGTAGTATATAACTAAATTTGCGGAAGTAAATGTGATGCAATCTGTCGCCACACACTTACTCCCGCAAATTTAATTATAAACTTTTAAGTATCTCCAGCAGATATTCCCATGTCCTCTGTACTGAAGCCACGTCCATACACTCATCAGGCGTATGCACACTTTCAAGTGTCGGTCCAAATGATATCATATCTACTCCCGGCATTTTGCCAGCGAGTATGCCACATTCGAGTCCGGCGTGGATTGAGGTCACTTCCGGTTCATGGCCGTACACATTTGTAAAGCTCTCAACGCATATCTTTCTTAACTGCGAATCACTCTTGTATTCCCACGCAGGATAGTCCGACATTGTGACTACATTTCCTGACAAATGTTTTACAAATGCATTAACTCTCTCAAGCAATAATTTCTTTCCAGCCGCTGTATTGCTTCTTATAAGATATTTGTACACGAGCTTGTCATCTTCAAGATACGCTGTGCCCAGATTAAGTGAAGTCTGCACCATGCCGCTGATTTCCTGACTCATTCTGTACACACCATCAGGACTTAACCAGAGGGCATATATTACATTTTCAGTGCTATGGAAATCGAGGACTTTGTCTGCTGCAGCGTCTGCCTTGCCAACCTCAATCTTAGCATGTGGCTCTGTCGCGCTGATTTCCTGCATCCACACATCTGCACTCTCTTTGATGCTTTGTTCAAATGTTGTGGCATCGCAGCTTCTGACACTTACAACTGCCTTTGCTTCTTTTGGAATTGCATTTTCCTTGCCACCACCTGAAAGCGACACAAGACGGAAATCTGCTGCCCCGCTGGCATGTGAAAGTAATGAAGCAAGCAATCTTATCGCATTAGTATGCTGTTTGTGAATCTCAACACCGGAATGACCGCCGGCAAGCCCGCTTATTTTAACTTCGAAGCATACCGAACCATTCTGCACATCAATTGCACCATCTGCCACCCAGCCCGCAGCATCCTCATACGCAACCGGAATATCGCACTCAGCCCTTACACCACCAGCACAGCTTACATACAATATTCCCTCACTTTCAGAATCAATATTAATAAGTCTCTTTGCTGTAAGGTCAGAAGTGTCGAGGTCTCTTGCGCCAAGCATTCCAATCTCTTCATCGCTCGTAAGCACTGCCTGTATAGGAGGATGCGCAATCGTATCCGAAGCAAGCACTGCCAGTATAAATGCAACTGCAATTCCATCATCAGCGCCAAGCGTCGTGCCGTCAGCCCACACCATCTTACCATCAGTGCAAGCCCTAATGCTCTGTACACTCATGTCAATATCGCAGTCCGGCTCTTTCTCACACACCATATCAAGATGTCCCTGCAAAATCACAGGCTCACAGTCCTCATATCCAGAAGTCCCCGCCTTAAATATAACAACATTATCAGCCGCGTCCTTCCTTGCCTTAAGTCCATGCAACTTAGCAAACTCCAGACAATAATCCGCAATCATCCCAGTATTCCCAGAACCATGCGGAATCGCACAAATCTCCTGAAAATAAGAGAAAACCTCTGATGGTGATAACTCATTTATATCCATAAAAAGCCTCCTAAACCTACTTTTTCATCAATTTTCACAATCTGATAGGTCTTTTTTACATTGTTAGTTGGTTTATTATGCTTCTTTCCCCATTAAATGCCTACTAATTCATCATATTTAGCAAGATTAGTAGGTCTTTTCCTCATATGTTTACAATATTAGACATCTCTTGTCAGCCAAAAAACCTACTATTCTCGCATAAATCATAAATTTAGTAGGCAATTTTCTTTTTTCTTCTCTATTTTCATCATAATTTCTTCTAAATAAACCTACTAATTCATCACATTTAGCAACATTAGTAGGTTTTTCCCTACTTATGCGCTGATTTCATGTGCTATTTGACACTATCCCAAATGAACAAAGCCCCACAACATACACTAATCCCAGCACCTGCAGTGCAATGCCCAGGTGTGTCCGCACACCACCCCTTGAAGGGCAGTCGCCACATACTCCCAGCTAAACTTCCCATGAGGTAAACACTCTCTGCCGTGCTGTCAGTACGGAACATATACTTGAGTCTGACGTGCTGTGCATAAGTTAATACCGCTATCTGCAAAAGTGCAGTGCGGAAAATCTCGTTCAAGCGAAGCGCGTTTGATTTTCCGTACTGTAATAAACTATGCAGATAGCGGTATTTACTTATGCTAAGCTAAGGAAGCCCGAAAGTATATATTCTGTACTGCCATCACCGCAGAGCAGGCTGTCTACACCCTACACATGCAATATTTCATGAGCCCTATGTGACAACGGTTTCTCAAAATACTCCTCGTAGCACTGCTTAACCGATGGATTCTCATGCGAGAATCTAAGATTATCGCGCTTATCAAGCCCGTACAGCACATGACGACGCTCCTCAACCATCACAGCGTCTTCCTTGTAAGGCTGTCCGCCACCGTTGATACAGCCGCCCGGACAGGACATGATTTCAACGAAATCATAGTGAACCTCGCCCTTCTTGATTGCATTCATGAGGTGTCTTGTATTACCAAGCCCACTGGCAACAGCTACATTTATACTTGTTCCATTAAGGTCAAATGTTGCTTCCTTCCATCCCTCAAGACCTCTCACTGACTGGAACGCATCCGCATCAGGATTATTTCCTGTCACAAGGTAGTAAGCACTTCTGAGCGCCGCCTCCATAACACCGCCTGTTGCGCCAAATATAACGCCTGCGCCTGTTCCTTCACCTAAAGGATTGTCGAACTCGTCCTCATCAAGTTCTTCCGGCTTTATGAAAAATGCTTTGAACATTCTTGCAACTTCTCTTGTTGTAAGAACCGCGTCAACATCCTTGCCGCCGTCCCATGTACACTCGTCCTTCTTTGCAAGACAAGGCATGATTGACACGCAGAATATCTTATCCGGGTCAACCCCAAGCTTTTCTGCATAATACGACTTTGTTATTGCACCAAACATCTGCTGTGGTGACTTTGCTGTTGAAAGTCTGCCTGCCATCTCAGGAAACTCGCTCTTTACGAATTTCACCCATCCTGGACAGCATGATGTGAACATTGGAAGTCCTGACTCCTTGATTTCTGGAAGCCTTTCAAGAAACTCGCTTCCCTCCTCCATGATTGTCATGTCTGCTGCAAATGTTGTGTCAAATATATAATCAAATCCTATTCTTCTAAGTCCTGCAACAAGTCTTTGTGCTGTCGCATATTCCTTAGACATACCAAAATCTTCGCCCCATGCTGTTCTTACTGCTGGTGCAATCTGTACTACTGTAATGATATCCTCATTTTCAATTGCATCAAGCACGATTCCGACATCATCTCTTTCTGTAAGTGCACCTACAGGGCAGTTGCTTACACACTGACCACAAAGTGTACATGCAGTCTCCGCAATGTTCTTGTTTGCACGCACATTTACAGTTGTACGCGAACCTGTATTTACAACATCCCATATGTGCATTCCCTGAATATTATCACACACCTGCACACAACGCATACATTTGATACATTTCTGGGCATCTCTGATAAGTGGAAATGTTTTATCCCAATTATCTTTTTCTAATATTGAATCATATGGCATCTCTGATATATTAAGTTCATTTGCAATTGACTGTAACGCACAGTTACCACTTCTTATACATGTACCACATTTGTAATCATGCTGTGAAAGTATGAGCTTTACATTAGTCTTTCTTGTTGTACGCACTTTTCTTGAATTAGTGTAGACAACCATGCCTTCTTCTACGAAGTTATTACATGCTGTAACACATCTGTCAGTACCCTCTACTTCAACAACACATACACGACATGCACCAATTGCGTTGACTTCTTTGAGATAGCAGAGTGTAGGTATTGTCTCTCCTATTGTTTTGGCAGCTTCAAGAATGGTAGTTCCTTCTTTTACTGATACAGCTTTACCGTTAATTGTTAAATTTACCATTGTTTCTCTCTGCCTCCTCTGAATGAACCAAATCCAAAATGATCACATCTTAAGCAGCGTCCAGATTCCTGACATGCTTCCTCGCATGAAAATCCATATTCAATAGGTTCAAAGTCTTTCTTTCTGTCTGCAGCATCACGCAGTGCGACCTCAACTCGTCCGCAAGGTACCTTGTCCTCGTATCCGGCATAAGGTATCTCTACATCTGAAGTTATCTCATGATGGTAGCCAAGATATTCATCAATGTTGGCTGCCGCAACCTTTCCGGCTGCTATAGCCCTGATTACTGTTGCAGGTCCTGTTACGCAGTCTCCTCCTGCAAATATTCCTTTACGTTCTTTAATCTCACTTGTATCAAGTGCCTCGATTGTTCCTCTCTTGACTGTAACGCCATGCTCCTCAAAATATCTTGTTTCGATACCCTGTCCGATGGCAACTACAATAAGGTCGCAAGGAATAAGAACCTCGTCCTTAGCTGCAGTCTTAGGTGATGGTCTGCCACCTTTTATCCTGCTTATCATCTGTGGCTGAACCCATAAACCAACTGCTGCGTCATTTTCATCTTTCTCTATTCTAACTGGTGACATAAGTTCAAGAACATCGCAGCCCTCTGCCTCTGCACCTTCAACCTCTTCCGGAAGTGCCGTCATGTCGGCTTTTCTTCTTCTATATACAATGCTTACTTTCTCAGCACCTAATCTTACAGAAGAACGTGCAACATCCATTGCTACATTTCCACCGCCAATAACAACCACTCGCTTGCCGGTATAGTCAGGCATTTCATCATCACCAATTGCACGAAGCATTTCTACTGCTGATGTTACACCTGTTGTAGCATCCTCACCATCAATTCCAATCTTCTTGTCTGCATGTGCTCCGATAGAAATGTATACTGCATTATATTCTTTATTAATATCCTCAAGCGTAATGTCTGTTCCTACGCTTATATTTTTCTTGACTTCTATTCCTGTAGACAATATAGCGTTAATCTCCGCATCCAGCTTTTTTCTTGGAAGTCTGTAGTTAGGAATTCCATATCTTAACATTCCACCAAGCTGCTTTCTCTGCTCAAATATAGTAACCTTATGTCCCATAAGAGCCAGATAATATGCGGCACTGAGTCCTCCCGGACCTCCACCGATTATTGCAACCTTCTTACCTGTTGGCTCATTACATGCCGGAACCGGAACATCACCGGCATTATCAACTGCCATTTTCTTAAGTCCCCTGATGTTGACCGGCGCGTCAATAAGTGTTCTCTTACATCTGTTTTCACATGGATGCTCACAAATGTATGCGCATGTTGTAGGCATTGGATTGTCTCTTCTTATAAGACGAACCGCGTCTGCATATCTGCCTTCATGCACAAGTGCTATGTATCCCGGTATATCTACTCCTGCCGGACATGACTTCACACATGCAACCGGCTGATTACTGTTACATGAACAAAATCCTCTCTCAATATGTGACCTGAAATCATCCTCGCAGCCATCAATACATTTTAGTACAAGCTTAGCTGCCTCATATCCGATTGCACAGTCAGCGGAATAATAGATTCCCTCTGCTGTAAGCCTGATAACATCAAGAGTTTCCTCTGTTGCGTTACCATCAAGCACATCATCAAAAAGTCTCGCAAGCTGTCTGAGTCCCACACGGCATGGAACACATTTGCCACATGACTGTGCAAGACACATTTTTATAAATGACCTGGTAAGGTCGATAGTACACAGTCCCGGTGGACTTGCTACTATTCTTCTCTCCAAATCCTGATATAAAGACTCCATTGTAACCTGAGCCTTATCCTTGGTTATAATCGTTAATCTGCTCAATTTCCGCTCCATTTCTGCATATTGCGTGTGTCGTATTACTGCTCGCCAGTATACCGCTTAGGTAGTTCTATGTAACATTTTACACAATAAATGTTAATTTGAAAAGGAAGGTTATTTTTTTCACACAATAACCTTCCTTCATCCATTACTTATGGTCGCACTTCATGCACTGGCTCGTTTCTTTGTCAGTTTCTTTCTTGTAAAATGCGCATGACCAGTCGCATATACTTTGCAATATCGGCATTACAGATAAGCCCTTTTCCGTAAGTGAATATTCAACTCTTGGCGGAATCTCGTCATATGATTTCCTTGAAACAATATCATCAGCAATCAATGCTTTTAATGTTGTTGAAAGAACTGCATCTGTAATATTCACCAGTTCTGCCCTTAACTCACTATATCTTAATGTCTTCTTATCCGCCAGAACACATATAACTCTTGATTTCCATTTGCCTCCAAAGACTTCCAGGCCGTATTCCAATGGACATCTGATATCTGATTCTAATTTCTTGTGATACATACACCTCTCCTTTGTTTTTTGGCATTTCTTTATAATATCATAATAACAATTATTTTAAAATCAAGTGTGTATGTCAGATTTTTATATATTCATCGTCATATATGGGGGAATGCAGATAATTCCATCTTTCACGATTAAATTTTTTGGATGAATAATATAGCTTTCGTATTCGTTTTTCCCAAATTCTTCGCAGATGGTAGACTTTCCAATACGTCTGGCGCCTTCTATCAGTAAAGCTTTTTTCCCCTGACA